>Ga0335073_10012567_pt1:0-5000 | contig 11889 bp, 4 predicted proteins | sample Lox_Sample_22_FD_207093 | JGI IMG/M metagenome (GOLD analysis project Ga0335073, IMG submission 207093) | Soil microbial communities from Loxahatchee National Wildlife Refuge, Florida, United States - Lox_Sample_2.2 | ecosystem: Environmental > Terrestrial > Soil > Wetlands | place: USA... | reverse complement strand
CTCGATCTCTGCACCAGTCAGCTTGTCGAGCCCTTCATGATTGGCCATCAGATCGACATGTCTCCTGTCGCGTTGTTGATCTCGACGATCTATTGGTCGTGGCTGTGGGGTATCCCCGGACTGCTGCTCGCGATTCCTTTGACCGTCTGCCTGAAGGTCGCGGGCGAGCATATTCCCGCGCTGAACTTTGTCAGTCTGGTGCTCGGCGGCGAGCGCGAGCTCGAAAGCTATCACGACTTCTATCGGATGCTGCTGGAGCGAGACGCCGATAAGGCCACCAGTCTCGCGGTACGCTATTGCGATGAGAACGGTCTCGAAGAGATCTTCGAGGATATCATCGCGCCGGTTCTGAAGCTGGCCGGTGAAGAGCGTGCTGAACGTAATATCAGCGATGAGAGCGCGCAGTTCATTTTCGAGTTCGTTCGCGAATTGGTCCCCGGCCTCGGCAGCCGTTTCTCCGAGCCGCGCGGCGCTTTTCGTCCCCGGGTGCTCGGCGTATGCCCGGCCGGCGAGATGCACAACCTCGGGATGCTGATGGTGCTCGAGTCGTTCCGCTACGCGGGCGCGGTCGTCAAATTCGTCGGCGAGGATCGCGCAGTACCCGAAGTCGTCGATATGGTCCATATCTTCGACCCGGACATCGTTTGTATTTCGTGCACGCTGACTGAACGCCTTCCGGATGCGGCCGAGCTCGCGATGACGCTGAAGAGGGGCTTTCCCCATCTGCTGATTCTGGCTGGCGGCGTCGCCGCGCTCTCCTATCCCGCCGATCTGATTCGCGCGGGATGCACGCAGGTCGCGGGAACACGCAGCCAGGCGCTGCGCGCAATCCGTCAACTCACGCGCACCAAGATCGATCGCGAACTCGTCAGCCAATCCGAAGCAAGCGCGACAAACTAGCGCTGGCGACTTCCACGAATCGGCGCGAAAGTAGCGCGCGAACGACCGCTGCGGCTCAGCGAAGATAACTACAAGGTGGCGTCGCTCGCGCGCTCGATGCCTTTCCTTCCTCTTTTGTAGAACCGTCTGCTCGATTTCGTGATGATTTCTTTAATATGGCTGAAGCTTCTGATGGCTTATCCACGTCCGTCACTGAATCCGCGTCGCTTGATGAGTCTTCGGCCGCATCGTCGCTGCGGACAATCTGGATCGGCGTCGCAACCGCGATCATAGTCGCGCTCGCAGTCAGCTGGAATATCTATCGAAGCGCCGTGGCCTATTCCGATGCCTTCGACCGGATGACTGACGCCTACCAGGTGATCCTGGCCCTCGATGCGGCCCGCGCCGATCGCACTCTGCTCTCGACCGAGTTCACCAAGTACGAGTTAGGCGGTGACCGCACAAGCCTCGCCGCACTGGCGCCAGTGGGCGTGCGGGTCAAAAGCGACGTCGCTCGCATTCGCGCTCTGACCCTCGCGAATCCCGGCCAACAGCATCGCCTCGCACAAATCGAGGAACAAATCGAAGAGCTCAACCTCCTCAACGCGGAGATCTTGAAGCTCGGCCCGAGTATCCAACCGCGTCAGGCCTCGCGGCCATTGCAATTCACCGCGGCGGCGCAATTGCTCGACGCGCTGCGGATCGAGCTTGCCGGAATCTCCGCCGAGGAGTTTCGCGCGCTGACCACCAGCACTTCGCAGGCACGCTCGCGCGCCGCCCAAAGCCAGGTCATGGCCGGCGTCGGATGCGCGCTTATCATCGGGTGGCTGCTGGTAGTCGTGGGATGGGGCGCGCGGATGGTCAGTCGGCTCGACTACAAGGCGCGGCAGGTGCTGGCTGGCGAGTCCGCGCTGCGCCAGGTCAACGAGGCGCTCGAGGCGCGCGTCAAAAGCCGCACCGCGGCACTCGCCGAGCAGCACAACCTGCTCGAGTCGATTCTCGACGCGATGTCCGAAGCGGTCGTGGCAGTCAGTGCTCAAGGCGAGCTCGGGGTCAGAAACTCCGCATCGGAACTGCTTCTCGGCCGCAATTTGGCCGACGAAGATAATCTGCTCGCCGGCTTCGAATCGGTCGAGGGCGAACACGCGATGCCGATGACAGCGTCGCGATCGCCCCTGCGCACTGTGCTCGAAGGCGGGCAGACGCCCGAGCTGACACTGCGTAAGCGCGACCCGAACAAGGGTGAGCTGCGATGGTTCGAATGTTCGGCGCGTCCGGTCGCCGGCGTATGGGGATCGCTTGGCGGCGCGGTTATGGTCCTGCGCGATGTGACCGACCGCGAGCTCGCGCGCGAGCAATTGCAGCGTACCCGCGACGAGGCGCTCGCCGAACTTCAGCGCCGCTCCGAGTTTGTCATGCGCACCGGGTTCCAGGTTCGCACGCCGCTGAGCACGATTATCGGCCGCGCCGACCTGTTGCTGCTGTCCGACTTGCGCGGCGAGCCGCGCCGCCACGTCGAGGTGATCAAGTCGAGCGCCGACCTGCTCGCGACCATCGTTAATGACGTTTACGACTACTCGCTGCTCAATACCGGCAGGCTGACGCTGCGCCGCGTCGATTTCGATTTGCTCGATACCGTCGAGGAAGTCGTTGAGTCGTTCGGGCCTGAGACCCTCGCGCGCGGCGTCGAGCTCGGACTCATGGTTGACTCGGGATTGCCGGGAAGGTTGCGCGGCGATCCGAATCGGCTGCGGCAAATTCTTTACAACATCATCTCGAACGCGGTTCGTGCGACGCAGACCGGACGGATCGAGATCAACCTTAACCGCGCGGATGAGAGCAGCTCTGCGGTCGTCGTGAACTTCCAGGTGAGCGACACCGGCAGCGGTATCGCCTCGGAACTGCGCGCGCGCTTGTTCGATCCCTACGTCCACGCCGACGGCGATTCGGCGGGCGGCGAAACGGGGCTCGGCCTCGCGATCGCCGCGCAGCTTATCCAGCGCATGAACGGCGAGATCGGACTCGAGAGCGAAGTGGGCAAGGGCTCGAATTTTCGCTTTCGCGTGAGCCTCGACAAGGTTTCCGACGAGCGCCTGAGTGCGCGGTTTGATTTCTCGATGTCGAAAATCGCGGGCGCGAAAATCCTGCTCGTAGGACCTCCGTCGCTGATGCGCGAGGCGGCCGCCCGTTACCTGGCAGCGTGGGGATTGACGCCCTCACCGGCGGAGAGCGGCGCAGAAGCGCTGGAGCAGTTGAAGCGGGCGTCCGCAGCGGGCGAAAAGTTCTGGGGCGTGATCGTCGCCGAGCAGGCCGCCGGTCAAAGCGGTTCGCAAATCGCCGAGGCCATCAAAGCCGTGCCGGAACTCAGGCCCATTCGAGTTTTCGTCGCTTCTGCAGAGCCGGGACGCGAAGGCTCCGCCGCGGTCGATCACTGGATCCGAATGCCGCTGATGCCGTCGCAGTTGGCCGATGCCCTTAATTCTCTCGTGTCGCCATCGCTCGCCGCGCGAACCCGGGAGCATCACGCGACCGCCGATCCCACTCTTGCGCACGACTTTCGCGCCTCGGCGCGGATATTGGTCGTTGAAGATGACGGCGTGACGCGCGCAATGCTCGGCGAGCAGCTCGCGGCGCTTGGCTTCGCATACGATCTCGCCAGGCGCGCCGACGAAGCGCTCGAAATGCTTGAGCATCGAACTTACGACGCAGTGTTGATGGATTTGGAACTGCCGGGCATGGACGGCTACGAGGCGACCGCCGAGATCAGACGCCGCGAAGGCAACAATCGACACACCGTGGTGATCGCGCATACCGCGCACAGCGCGGGCGCGATCGTCAGGCGATGCGCCAGCGCGGGGATGGACGATTTTCTCGCCAAGCCCGTGACGCTCAGCGAACTCGCACAGGTGCTCGATACCTGGGCGCAGCCGGCGCCGAGCAGCAAACCCGCTCCGACGATGACCGACGCCGACAGCGCCGCGGCGTTGAGCCGCGAGTTCGACAAGGATCGCCTGGCGGAAATCGAAGAGTTGTCCAAGGCTTCGGGCCAGAACATCCTGGCCAAGCTGGCGCGGACGTTTCTCGCCGATTTACCTGGACGGCTCGCCGCGCTCGAAACCGCAATTGAGCGCGGCGATCTCAAAACCTTTGCCTCCGAAGCGCACGCGCTGCGCGGAGCCTCGGGAACGATCGGTGCGAAACAATTCGCGAACCTGTGTGCGAGCGCCGAGGACCTCGCCCGAGCCGGCAATGCCGCCGACACGAGAACCTCGGTCTCGAACCTGATGCGCTACGCGCGCTTGTTGCCCGAGGTTTTGAAGCAGGCCAGTTCTGTATGACTCGCTGTCACCGCCAATACCATCACGGTCCGCACGAGTCCGCGTAGAACAGCATGTACTCGAACATGATAGAGCGCCGTCATGGGGGTGTTGGTGTCGGGTTCCTCTGCGAATAGCCATTGGATCGATGGCGCAGTCACCGAATCCAGATCATGATCGACATGCTCTTCGCGTTCTCAGGCGGATGCCGCACGCAAGCGCTGCCTGCGCTATGGGCGCAAGCTAGTCCACGATTGCCGAATAAATGATGTTCTTGAGCTGGCCGCGGAAGTTGAAGGTTGCCGACGGCATGAGCTGCGTCATGAAAACGACGACCAGATCCTCTTTCGGATCGACCCAAAAAATCGTCGAAGCGGCGCCGCCCCAATAGTAATCGCCCGCGCCGATCGTGCCCGCTTCAACTTCCCCGAGCGTGGTTGCGAAGCCGAGACCAAAGCCGACGCCCTCGTATGCAGTTTCCGAAAAGGCACCGATCGCCATCTGCGTGAGATCCTTGCCGCCGGCCAGGTGGTTCTTATGCATCAGTGCGAGCGTTCGCGAACCGATGATGCGATTACCGTCGAGCTCGCCACCGCGCCGTAGCATCTCGGAGAACCGCAGGTAGTCTGCCGTCGTGCCCGTGAGACCGCCGCCGCCGGAAAAGAAGGTCGGCTCGCTGAGATACGTGCTGGCAGCAGGGTCGTCGATCAGCTTGAGCGTCTTGTCAGGCTGGCGCTCGTAGTTGGCGGCGAACCGCGAGGCGTTGGCTCGCGATACGAAAAACGCCGTGTCGCGCATTTCGAG
>Ga0335073_10012566_pt1 | contig 11890 bp, 10 predicted proteins | sample Lox_Sample_22_FD_207093 | JGI IMG/M metagenome (GOLD analysis project Ga0335073, IMG submission 207093) | Soil microbial communities from Loxahatchee National Wildlife Refuge, Florida, United States - Lox_Sample_2.2 | ecosystem: Environmental > Terrestrial > Soil > Wetlands | place: USA... | reverse complement strand
CGAAGTGCAGCGTCGTCACGTCATAAAGCACCAAGACGGCAGTGCCGCCCGCGCGGACCGAGTGCGCCCAGGCGGCCGTTGCCAGCTGCCCGCGGTAGTCGCGGGCCTGCTGCTCGCCGCGCTCGACGTACACCCCCGGGTCGCCATGCGCATACTGCGCCACAGCAAGATCGCTGTCACGATGGAGATCTACACCGAGGTTCCCGACGCGACCACTCGCGACGCGCTGCGCCGCCTCGGTGACCAGCTCAACGACACGCAGCGCTCACCAAGCGCGGCAATGCCGGAATGTCAGACCCAAACGTGAAAATAGGCCTCACCGAAACGTGAAGACCTCCTGCGTGGAGCTGAGGGGATTCGAACCCCTGACCCCCTCCATGCCATGGAGGTGCGCTACCAGCTGCGCTACAGCCCCTCTGCGGACGGAAACCCGCTCGGGCCCCGGCGCCACGCCAGTGTATAGGAAGCCGGTCAGTCTCCGCGTCCGCGCGGAGAGCCGTCCGCCGCCTCGTCCGCCGCCTCGTCCGCCTCGTCCTCCGGGCCGGCGGCCAGCACCGGGACCGGTTCGGGCGCCAGGTCCGGCAGGCGCCCGACGTTGTGCTCGAGCAGCCGCCAGTTGCCGCTCCGGCGGCCGAGCACCGACCAGGAGCAGTTGCCCAGCGGCCCGAGCAGGCGCGCGCGCTCGGGCAGGCCGAGCAGCCGGGACACGCCGAGGTTGATCGCCGCGCCGTGGCTGACAAGCACGGCGAGCGCCCCAGAGCCGGACCCGGCGGCCAGGCTGTCGGCGATCCGCTCGAACGCCGCCGCGGCCCGCTCGGCGACCGAATCGATCGGCTCGCCCTCGGGCGGCACCCAGGCCGCGTATGCGTCCGGGTAGCCCGCGCGGATCTCGGCGTCGGTCAGCCCCTCCCAGGCGCCGCCGCCGCGCTCGCGCAGGTCCTTGTCGGCCTGCACCGCCAGCCCGGTGAGCTCGGCAAGGTAGGCGGCCGTCTGCATGGCGCGGGCGAGGTCGGAGGAGTAGACCGCGCCGGGGCGCATCGCGGCGAGGTAGCGGGCGGCGTCGCGGGCCTGAGCGTGCCCGGCCTCGTCGAGCGGCACGTCGCTGTGTCCCTGGAACCGCCGCTCGGCGTTCCACGCGGTCCGCCCGTGCCGCCAGAGCACGAGCCGCACCACGTCGCCGGCGTTCCTGTCCGGCCCGGCGCCTGGAGCACCGGGCATAACGCGCGCCACGATCAGCGCGCCCCGGCCGAACCGGCCGCCCCGGCGGAACCGGCCGAGCCGGGATTGCCCGGGCGCCGCGCCGGGCCGGCGATGGCGGGCTCGGGCAGCGCGATCACCGGGCAGTCCTTCCACAGCCGCTCCAGCGCGTAGAACACGCGCTCCTCGGCGTGCTGCACGTGGATGACCACGTCAATGTAGTCCAGCAACACCCAGCGGCCCTCGCGCTCGCCCTCGCGGCGGACCGGCTTCGCGTCCACCCGGCGGAGCTTCTCCTCGATCTCGTCGACGATTGCCTTGACCTGGCGATCGTTCGACGCCGAGCAGAGCAGGAACGCGTCGGTGATGACGAGCTGCTCGCTCACGTCGTAGGCGATGATGTCGGTCGCTAGTTTGTCTGCCGCTGCCCCCGCGGCGATTTCCACGAGCTCGACGGCCCTCTCGGTGGCGGTCAAATGCTGCTCGTCCTCCTCAGCTGGAGTACCTGACTTCTACCATCGCACATCGCACGTGACGTGGCACGGCGCTGTTCAGGGTATCTCCGCCGCCGCACCCGCAACGACCGAGCCACGCGGCATTCACCCGGGTTTCTGGCCGTTGTCCGGGTGCCGGTAAAGCCTCCTCTTGGAGATATATTGCACAATTCCGTCCGGCACCAGATACCAGATCGGCTCCCCCGCCTCGACCCGCTCGCGGCAGTCGGTGGAGGAAATCGCCAGCGCGGGAATCTCGATCAGGCTGACCTGGTCGTCGGGCACGCCGGCGCCGCTGAGGTGATGGCCGGGCCTGGTGCAGCCGACGAAGTGGGCGAGCTTGAACAGTTCGTCCGCGTCCTGCCAGGTCATCATCTTCTCCAGCGCGTCGGCGCCGGTGATGAAGAAGAACTCGGCGTCTGGGCGCTGCTGCCGCAGGTCACGCAGCGTGTCGATCGTGTAGGTCGGGCCGGGCCGGTCGATATCCACCCGGCTGACCGAGAACCGCGGGTTTGACGCGGTAGCGATCACGGTCATCAGGTACCGGTCCTCGGAGCGCGAGACCCGCCGGCCCTTCTTCTGCCACGGCTGGCCGGTCGGCACGAACACGACCTCGTCGAGCGAGAAGTGGTGGCCGACTTCGCTCGCGGCCACCAGGTGCCCGTGATGAATCGGGTCGAAGGTGCCGCCCATCACGCCGATCCGTGCGGCGGCAGGCCCAGCGTTCATAACGAGACTCTAGAGCCACCCGGTGACAGCCAGTGCCGCGGCGTCGCCCCCCCGGCTCATACCGGAAAGCGGACTCCGGTCAGCCTCTCGGACTCCGACCACAAACGCTCTTGAACGTCAACGTCTCGTGCCCGGCTGGCTGGCTCGGTCAGGACGGGGTAGCCGGTGAACTCAAAGGCGCCGCCCGGCCCGTAGTACTGGCCGCCCAGGGCCTGCGGGTCGGTAGCGGCCAGCAACATCGGCAGCGCCCCCATCTCGGCGCTCTGCGCGAACCAGGGCCAGCCGGCGCTGCAGCTCGTAGGTGAACATCAGGTTGGCCAGCTTGGACTGGCTGTAGGCGCGCATCCGCCGGTAGCCGCGCTCGGACTGCAGGTCGCCGACATTGATCCGGCCGACCCGGTGACCGTTGCTGCTCACCGCCACCACCCGCGAGCCCGCTGCGGGCAGCAGCCGCTCGGGCAGCAGCCCGGTGAGCGCGACGGCAATAAGCGGGATAGCCATCCCGGTAGTGCCCAACTATACGGGACCATCGTCCCGGTTGTCCAGCCGGGGCCCGGGCCGGCCGGGCGTCACGCGAGCCCGGGCAGCGGCGGCTCGCCGCCGGCCCAGCGCCTGAGCCGTACCGCCTTGCCCACCTCGCTGCGGGGCACGCCGCCGGCGTCGACGACGTGCACGGTGACGCGGACGCCGAGTTGCTCGCGAAGCCGCGACTCGATCTGCTCGGCGGACGCGATGGGGGGCAGGGTGAGCGTTCGGTATTCCACGCAGGCGAGCAGGCGCAGCGGGGTCACCCGCTCATCAAGCACCAGCAGGTAATCGGGGGCGAGCTCGGGGTGCTCGAGCAGCACCCGCTCGACCTCGCTCGGGTAGACGTTCACGCCGCGGATCACCAGCATGTCGTCGCGGCGGCCGGTGACCTTGCTCATCTTGATCAGGGTCCGGCCGCACGCGCACGGGCTGCGGCGCAGCGCGGCGATGTCACCGGTCCGGTACCGCAGCAGCGGCAGCGCCTGCCTGGTCACCGTGCTGAACACAAGTTCGCCCGGCGTCCCTTCGGGCACCGGCCGGCCGGTGCCCGGGTCGATCGCCTCGACCAGGAAGTGGTCCTCATTCACGTGCAGGCCGTCGGCGGCCACCAGGCACTCCGCGGCGACGCCGGGGCCGATGACCTCGGACAGCCCGTAGATGTCCAGCGCGCGCAGGCCGAGCAGTTCCTCGATCCGGGCCCGCATCGCGTCGGTCCACGGTTCGGCGCCGAACAGCCCGGCGGTCAGCCGCAGCCCGTTGCCCGGGGTCAGGCCCGCCTCGGCCAGCGCCTCGCCCAGCCGGATCGCGTACGACGGGGTGCAGGTCAGGATGTCGGGCTGCAGGTCGCGCAGCAGGGTCACCTGGCGCGCGGTCATCCCGCCGGAGACCGGGACCACGGTCGCGCCGAGCTCCACCGCGCCCTGGTGGATGCCGATCCCGCCGGTGAACAGGCCGTAGCCGTAGGCGTTGTGCACGGTGCTGCCCGGGCCTGCGCCGGCCGCGGCCAGCGCGCGGGCGCACATCCGTGCCCACAACCGCAGGTCATCGCGCGTGTACCCGACCAGCGTGGGCCGCCCGCCGGTGCCGCTGGAGCCGTGCAGGGCGACCACGTCGGCCTGCGGGACCGCGAACATCCCGAACGGGTAGCTCTGCCACAGGTCGGTCTTGGCCGTGGTCGGCAGCCGCGGCAGGTCATCCAGCGTGACGTCTTCCCCGCTGCCGATGCCGGCTTCCTTGAGCCGGGCCGCCTGGACGCCGTCCGCGGCGAGCAGCCGGCCGATCAGGTCCCGCAGCCGGTGTTGCTGCAGCGACGCGAGCCGCTCGGGGGGCATGGCCTCGGCGTCGGGCTCGAACATGGGCGGTGTCTGCGCGTCGGTCATATCAGATACGCGGCGTGGAGGCCCGGTTTCACACCTGGGAGAAGTGCCGCTTTACCTCCTCAAGTATGTCAGTGGTCGATGGCTGGAATCCTCCGTCTTCGAGCGGAGGAGGATGCCAAGGTGCATCTTCCCGCCGAGCGGGCGCCGTCTCAACAGGACCCCTTCGGCATGGCTTGTCCGTCTCCGCCGCCGACGGCCGAACCGGGCCGCACACGGCACCTTCTGCGCGGTTGGATCGAGATATTGCGCGTTAGGCTTAACATTGCCTCATGACTTCTGTGCCCGACCGCTCCCGGGTGCGTCTTCCCGGTATCAGCTCCCGCGCCTACGAACATCCCGCTGACCGCACCGCCCTGGTCGCGCTGCGCAAGCTCTCCGGATTCGACACCCTGCTCCGGCGCCTGGCCGGCCTGTTCAACGACCGCAGCTTGCGGCTGATGTTCCTGGCCAGCTCGGTGCGCGCATCCGAGCAGCAGTTCCCGCAGCTCTACCAGTCCATGCTGGACGGCTGCTACATCATGGACCTGCCGGTCGTTCCCGAGCTGTTCATCTCCCAGAACCCGCTGGTCAACGCCATGACCCTGGGCGCCGACAAGCCGTTCATCGTGATCACGAGCGGCATGGTCGACCTGATGGACCCCGAGGAGATGCGGTTCGTCATCGGCCACGAGCTCGGCCACGTGCTGTCCGGGCACGCGGTGTACCGGACGATGCTGTTCCACCTGCTCAACCTCGTCACGCGGATCGCGTGGCTGCCGATCGTGCTGCCGGCCAAGGGCATCATCTGGGCGCTCGAGGAGTGGTACCGCAAGTCCGAGCTGTCCTGCGACCGGGCCGGGCTGCTGGCCGGGCAGGACGTCGAGGCCGCGCGGCGCGCGCTGATGAAGACCGCGGGTGGCTCGCGGCTCGGCGAGCTCAGCCACGACGCGTTCCACCAGCAGGCTCACGAGTACGACGCCGTACCCGACGTCCGGGAAGGGCTGCTCAAGCTGTTGCAGCTGCAGGGCAACACCCACCCGTTCGCGGTGATCCGGTTCGCCGAGCTGGACCGCTGGGCCGCCGACGGCGACTACGCCCAGATCCTGGCCGGGAATTACGCGCGCCGCGAGGAGGACTCCGACGCGTCGGTCGGCGATGAGTTCAGGGCGGCGGCCAAGTCCTACCAGGACTCATGGAACCGGTCCGCCGACCCGCTCATCGGCGCGGTCCGCGGCGTGGCCGAGACCGCGGCCGGGGCCGGCCAGCGGCTGTTCGGGAACCTCGGCGGGCGTCGCGACAACAACGACGACGACAGCTGAGGACGACCGCCGGCACTGAGCGCGACCGCCGGGGGCCGCCGCTGCGGCCGTGTTCTGCCGCGGCGCAGCACCGTGATGGCGGTCGACCGTGGGCGCGTGTTCCACCGCCTGTGGACGATGCTGTGGATAGTCCGGTGGAAACAATGCCTGACTCGGGGGATAACTCGGGGCGTCCTGTGGATGGCCAAAGAATCTTGAAATTGTGTCGGCAAACCTCTTGTGCCAGCTCATGCGGACGCTGTAGAAATTCTGTCACCACCAAAGACGGACACCGATCCGGGGGCAACTCCGGAAACGGCCGGGGCGCCGGGCGACCGGCATTTCGGGCGGGTGTCTGGTAGCGGTGGGCGGTCAGGAAGTGCACGGCGGCCGAGCGATCGGCTCGCTAGCGCGGCCGGGCCGGCGAGGCCCCTGCATCTCATACATGTGGGGGCCTCGTGCTTTCTCATAAAAGCGCTTTCAGGCCCACATGGCATGCCCTCTTATATGGCATACGCCTCGTCGGGCTCGTCGGTAATGAACATGTGCCCGGGCGCGTGAGTGATCGCGAATGGCGGTCGCGCGCGGCCCAGCGCCACCTGCGGAGTGACGCCGCAGGCCCAGAACACCGGGACGTCGCCGTCCTCCGCGCGCACCGCATCGCCGAAGTCCGGCCGCGACAGGTCGGCGATCCCCAGCGCCGCCGGGCTGCCGACGTGCACCGGGGCGCCGTGCACCCCCGGGTAGCGCGCGGTGACCTGGACCGCGGTCGCGACCAGGTCGGGCGGGACCGGCCGCATGGTCACCGCCAGAGGGCCGCTGAAGATCCCGGCCGGCCGGCACATCCGGCTGGTCACGTAGATCGGGACGTTGCGGCCCTGCTCGACGTGGCGCACGGGCACGCCGGCCGCCGTGAGCGCCCGCTCGAACGTGAAGCTGCAGCCGATGAGGAACGCGACCAGGTCATCGCGCCAGTAACCGGTGACGTCCGCCGTCTGCGCCACGCACCTCCCGTGCTCCCAGACCCGGTATGCGGGCAGGTCGGTCCGGAGGTCGGCGCGGGGTGCCATCCGGCTGACCGGGTCTCCGGGGTCGGTAACGTCGAGCACCGGGCACGGCCGCGGGTTGCGCTGCGCGAACAGCATGAAGTCGAAGGCCTGCTCGCGCGGCAGCGCTACCAGGTTGGCCTGGACGTAGCCCGGAGCCCAGCCGGCGGTCGGGGTCTTGAGGCCAGCCCGGAACCGGTTACGGGCCTCGGCCGGCGAAACAGGATCCACGGCAACTCCCCGGCGCCCGCCGCTTTAGGACGGGGGGCGTCCGTCCCGGCCTCGCGATCCGCGCGGTAATGCGGTTACTACTACCCCAAAAGCGCTGACGGCCCGGCACTTCCTATCCGATCCGTGATCACAATTCGGGCATATCACCACAGAATAACAACGTTTCAGATAGGAAGTCCCGCTGGCGCGCCCGGCACGACGTGATCGTTGCGACTTACCCCTCGTTCGGCTTGCCCAAACCATCCCAAATTAGGTCAGCTAACGAACGGAACGAGTGGAAAGTCGAGGTGATCAAGCTCTGCCCCGGGCCAGCCCTGGCGACGGGCCGCTCAGACGGCACCGGCCCCGGTCACGCCGGAACACCGGCATCCCCGGCACCCCGGTCCCCAGTCAGGCCCAGGGTCAGGCCGGAACCCCCGGCGCCCGGTCAGGCCGGAACCCCCGGCGCCCGGTCAGGCCGGAACCCCCAGGTCAGGTGGGCGGGGCGCTCAGCGCGAGGTCGCCGATCGGGTGAAGCCTGGCCAGGACCTCGGGCAGCTCGCCGCAGTACACAACGCCCAGCCGCTGCGTGGCCCTGGTCAGCGCCACGTAGAGGTCGCTGAGGCCGCGCGCCGACTCGGCCAGGATCCCGGCCGGGTCACCGATGAGCACCGTGTCGAACTCCAGGCCCTTGGCCTGCGCCACGGTGAGCACCACCACGGGGCGTTCGAGGTCGGAGTGCTCGCCCACCGCCGCGTCGGGCACCAGGGCGCTGATCGCGGCCCCGAACTCCGCCTGCCGGGCGGCCGGGACGATCACCGCGAGCTGGCCCTCGCCGGGCGGCGCGGCGGACCGCTTCGCGGCGTCGGCCAGCCAGCCGGCCAGGTCCTCGGCCGGCGCGGCCAGCCCCCACGGCTCGGCGCCGGTCGAGCGCACCGAGCGCGGCAGGTCCAGCTCCGGGTCGATGGCCGACAGCACGTCGGCCGCGACGGCCATGATCTCGGCCGGGGTGCGGTAGTTGATGGTCAGCCCGGACAGCCGCCACCGGTCTGCCTGGTAGGGCTCGAGCACGCTGGTCCAGGACGAGGCCCCGGCCAGGCTGCCGGTCTGCGCGACGTCGCCCACGATCGTCATCGACCGGCTCGGGCAGCGCCGCATCACCATCCGCCAGGCCATCTCCGACAGCTCCTGGGCCTCGTCGACGATGACGTGACCGAACGCCCAGGTCCGGTCGCTCGCGGCGCGCTCGGCCGCGGTCAGGTACTCCTCGTCCTCTTGCCGCCTGGCCAGCCGGCTGGCGTCGACCAGGTCGGCGCCCATCAGGATCTCCGGGTCGTCGTCCAGGTCCCTGGACAGGATGTCCAGAACGCCCCGGGCGTAGTCCACCTCGGCCTGGCGGCGTCGCTCGGCTGCCGCCCGGGCCGCCCGGTCGTCCTCGCCGAGCAACTCGGCCGCCTCGTCGATCAGCGGCACGTCGGCCGATGTCCAGTCGCTGTCCCTGGCGCGCAGCAGCGCCGCCCGCTCCGCGCGGGTGAGCCGCGGCGCCGCGGAGGCCAGCCGGTCCGCGGAGGCGAACAGCTCGGCCAGCAGCCGCTGCGGGGTGAGCACCGGCCACAGGTTCTCGATCAGTGCCCGCACACCCGGGTCGGCCCGCAGTTCCCGCCGCATGTCGGCCACGTCGTCCTGGCTCAGCAGGTTCTCCTCGCCCAGCACGTTCTCGCCGACCCGCGCGGCGAGCTGCCGGGTCAGCGCGTCGATGATCTCGCGCGCGAACACCTGCCTGGCCTGGTTGTGCGGGCGCCGGGAGCGCCGGGCCCGCTCCCTGGCCTTTGAACACGCGGCCGGCGTGAGGCGCAGCGTCTCCCCGTCGATCCGGACCTCCACCGGCGCGTCGGGCACCCGCTGCCGGTCCTTGACCGCCGCGGCCACCATCCGCGCCATGGCCAGCCTGCCCTTGATCTCGGCCGTGGCCGGCGGCTCGCTGCCCGTCGCGTTCAGGCCGGGGAACAGGTCGCCGATCGTGGACAGCAGCACGCTGGTCTCGCCGAGCGAGGGCAGGACCTGGCCGATGTAGCGCAGGAAGGTGGCGTTCGGCCCGACCACGAGCACGCCGCGCTTCAGCAGCTGACGCCGGTAGGTATAGAGCAGATAGGCGGCGCGGTGCAGCGCAACCGCGGTCTTGCCGGTGCCGGGCCCGCCCTGCACGACCAGCACCCCCGGCAGCTCGGAGCGGATGATCCAGTCCTGCTCGGCCTGGATGGTCTCGACGATGTCGCGCATCTGCCCGGTGCGGCTGGCGCCGAGCGCGGCCAGCAGGGCGGACTCGCCGGTCAGGCCCTCGTGCTTGCCGGGGTCCGCGGCGGTCAGGTCCAGGATCTCGTCGTCGACGCCCACCACGGTGCGGCCGCGGGTCTTGATGTGCCGGCGGCGCCGGACGTCGGAGGGCGAGGCCGCGGTGGCGAGGTAGAAGGGCCGGGCGGCGTCGGCCCGCCAGTCCATGAGCAACTGCTCATAGTCATCGGAATCATCATGAATGCCGATTCTGCCGATGTAACGGGGCCGACCGTGATGGAAATCAAGCCTGCCGAAGCAGAGCCCGTTCTCCGCGGCGTCGAACTGGGTGAGCTGCCGCGCATACATGACGCTGAAAGCCTCGCGCTCGGAGCGGGCCTGGTGGGTGCCGCCCGACTCGCGCAGCGCAGATGCCAGCCGACGCGATGCACGATTCCTCAGGTCATCGAGCCGGCCGTAGAGCATCGAGACGTACTGCTGCTCGCCCCCGATTTCATCGGTTGACAATCATGCTCCCTTTCCTGTAAAATCCATGTGCTTTGTTGATTTAGTGTAAATAACAAAGTAAGAAGGCGTGCTATTAAGCGTAGCGCGCTTTTTTTAATGCTCGGGACGGGGCGGCGGGCGGGCGATGCGCCGCGGCAAGCCCGGCTCTCAGGGCAGCCGCGGGTCGGTGCCGCGGGGGCCGAACCCGGCGCCGGCCGTCACGTTCGGATCCCAGTCGAACACCACGGCGTTGTCCTCCTCGCCGATGAGCACCTCGGCGCCGGGCAGCGCGCCGGCCCCGGCCAGCGCGTCCTCGATCCCGAGCCGCGCGAGCCGGTCGGCGAGGTACCCGACGGCCTCGTCGTTGCTGAAGTCGGTCTGCAGGATCCACCGGCGGGGCTTCTCACCGCGGATCAGGAACCTGTTGTCCCCGGACCGGATCACCTCGAAGTCCGGCCCGGCCACGGGCGCGGGCCGGATCACCAGGCGGGTCGGCTCGGGCGGCGGCAGCGCCGCGCGCGCCTGCGCGATCACGGCCGCCAGGGTGAACGCGAGCTCGCGGAGCCCCTCATGCGTGGCGGCCGACACCTGCCGGACCGTGTACCCGCGCGCCTCCAGTACCGGCGCCGCGCGCTGCGCCCGGTCACGGGCCTGCGGCACATCAATCTTATTGAACGCTACGACTCGGGGCCGGTCCCGCAGGTCAGCGCCGGTCAGGTCCGCGTAGGCGGCGAGCTCGTCCTCGATCTGGTCCAGGTCGGCGACCGGGTCGCGGCCAGGCTCCTCGGTCGCGCAGTCGAGAACGTGGACGAGCACGAGGCAGCGCTCCACGTGCCGGAGGAAGTCGAGCCCGAGGCCCTTGCCGTGACTGGCCCCGGGGATCAGGCCGGGCACGTCGGCCACGACGAACTGGGTCTCCCCGGCCTCCACCACGCCCAGGTGCGGGGTCAGCGTGGTGAACGGATAGTTCGCGACCTTGGGCCGGGCGGCCGACATCGCGGCGATCAGCGAGGACTTACCCGCGTTCGGGAACCCCACCAGGCCCGCGTCGGCCACCGTCTTGAGCTCGAGCACCAGGCGCAGTTCGGTGCCGGGCTCGCCGCGCAGCGCGAAACCCGGCGCCTTGCGCCGGGTCGAGGCGAGGGCGGCGTTGCCGAGCCCGCCGCGGCCGCCCTGGGCGGCCACGAACCTGGTCCCGGCCCCGACGAGGTCGGCCAGTACCTCCCCGCCGGCGGTCTTCACCACCGTCCCGTCCGGCACCCGCAGCACCAGGTCGGTGCCTTCGGCGCCGTTGCGGTTGGAGCCCTGGCCCGCCTTCCCGTTGCCGGCCCGTCGCACCGGGCGCCGGTGGAACTCCAGCAGCGTGGAAGCGCCCGGGTCTACCTCGATGATCACGTCGCCGCCGCGGCCGCCGTTGCCGCCGTCCGGCCCGCCGAGGGGCTTGAACTTCTCCCGGCGTACCGAGGCACAGCCGTGCCCGCCGTCGCCCGCGTGGATCCGCAGCTCGGCCTGGTCAGCGAATTCCGCCACTCCTGCGCCCGCTCCCGGCAGCGCTCCGTCGGCTAGCTGACGTCGGCCGCCGCGCTGGCCTGGTCGTCGGCGGGGATCACGCTCACCGCGCGGCGCCCGCGCCGCGTGCCGAACTCGACCTTCCCGCTGACCAGCGCGAACAGCGTGTCGTCGCCGCCGCGGCCGACGCCGGTGCCCGGGTGGAAGTGCGTGCCGTGCTGCCGCACGATGATCTCGCCCGCGCCCACCAGCTGGCCGCCGAAGCGCTTGACGCCGAGGCGCTGAGCGTTGGAGTCACGGCCGTTCCGGCTGGATGACGCGCCCTTCTTGTGTGCCATCTCAGTCCTTCTTCCTGGAGGCGGCGCGCGCCTTCCCGGCGCTGGCCGCGGGCGCACCGATGCTGGTGATCTTCACCTGCGTGTACTTCTGGCGGTGACCCAGGCGGCGGCGGTAGCCGGTCTTGTTCTTGTAGTGGATCATGTTGATCTTGGGGCCGGCCGCGGCGCCGAGGATCTCGGCGGTGACCTCGTACCCGCCGACCTCCGCCGGGTCGCTGATGACCTTGCCGTCGTCTATCACGAGCACGGCGGGCAGGGTCACGCTGGAGCCGACCTCGCCAGCGAGCTTGTCCACGGTCAGGACATCGTCGACCGATGCCTTCTCCTGCCTGCCGCCGCAGCGCACGATCGCGTACACCGAGAACTCTCTCTCCCTTGTGCGGGCCCGCCGCGAGATCCGCGGCC
>Ga0335073_10012565_pt1 | contig 11890 bp, 7 predicted proteins | sample Lox_Sample_22_FD_207093 | JGI IMG/M metagenome (GOLD analysis project Ga0335073, IMG submission 207093) | Soil microbial communities from Loxahatchee National Wildlife Refuge, Florida, United States - Lox_Sample_2.2 | ecosystem: Environmental > Terrestrial > Soil > Wetlands | place: USA: Florida... | reverse complement strand
TGGGTCAACGACATCATCCAGGGGATCTTGATCGGAGGCCTGTACGCGCTGTTCGCCTGCGGGCTCTCGCTGATGTTCGGGGTCATGAAGGTGGTCAACCTGGCCCACGGCGACCTCGCGATCATCGGCGGCTACATCGCGGTCGGCGTCATCACGGTCACTCACATCCCGGTGCTTTGGTCCTTCGTGATCGTGGTGCCGCTGATGGCGCTGCTCGGCTACGTGCTGCAGCGGACCGTGATCCAGGCCTCGCTCGACCGCAGCATCTTGACCACGCTGCTGGTCACGTTCGGGCTTTCCGTGGTGATCGAGAACGGCCTGCTGGAGTTCGTGAACGCCGACAGCCACTCGCTCGGGGTCGGGAACGCCATCATCACCAGCTCGTTCTCGATCGGCTCGCAGATCATCATCCCCTACCTGCTGCTGCTGATCTTCGCCGTGGCCGTCGTGGTGCTGCTCGGCCTGCAGTACTTCCTGTCCGCCTCGAGGTACGGGCGGCTGATCCGGGCCGTGGCCGACGACAAGGAGGCGGCTCAGCTGTCCGGGGTTGACTACCGGCACGTGTTCGGCATCGCGGCGGCGATCGCCTTCGGCACGGTGGCGCTGGCCGGCATCGCGTACGGCATGTACTCGCAGTTCTCGCCGACCACGGGAACGGACACGATCCTGCTGTTCGCGTTCGCGGCGGTGGTGATCGGCGGCCTCGGCTCGCTGTGGGGCACCCTGCTCGGCGGCGTGGTGCTCGGCGTGGCTCAGGCGATCGGCGCCCAGATCAACTCCTCCGACCAGCTGCTGGCCGGGTACATCGTCTTCCTGGCCGTGCTGGTGTTCCGCCCGCAGGGCCTGGTCGCCCGGGGGGCGCAATCATGAGCGTGGCCACCGAAACCGCAGCCCGTTCGGCCGGAGATTACCGGGTCACCCGGTCACGCAGGAACGTGGCCTGGACCGGCCTCGGCGCCCTCGTCGTCGTGGTGGTGCTCGCGCTGTTCCCCTACGTCTTCGGGCCCGGCACCACCACCATCATGGTGCAGGGATTCATCATCTTGACGCTGGCCAGCATGTGGAACCTGCTGGCCGGCTACGCGGGCCTGGTATCGGTGGGACAGCAGGCGTTCGTGGGGCTCGGCGCGTACTTCGTGCTGATCCTGAACATCCACAACCTCTCGATGTTCACCGCGCTCCCGATCGCGGCCGTGGGCTGCGGCGTCGCCGCGCTGCCGATGTGGTGGCTGGTCTCCCGGCTGCGCAGCGGGTACTTCGCCATCGCCACCTGGGTGCTCGCCACCACCGTCCTGCTGATCATCGAGAAGTTCCCCTCGATCGGCGGGGGCACCGGCCTGTCGCTGCCGCACACGCCCAACCTCAGCACGGCGGTGCTGGAGGCGTACACGTACTGGATCGGGCTGGCCGTCACGGTGGTCGCCCTGATCGCCGTGTACCTGCTGCTGCGCGGGCGGCTCGGCCTGGTGCTCACCGCCGTCCGCGACGACGAGGTGGCCGCGCGCAGTTCCGGGGCGCGCGTCGGGCTAGCCCGGATGCTGGTCTTCGTGGTGGCCGGGATCGGCTGCGGCGCGGCCGGCGCGCTACTGGCCATCAGCCAGCTGATCGTGCAGCCGAGCGCCGTGTTCAGCGTGCAGTGGACCGCCGAGATGGCGTTCGCGGTGATCATCGGCGGGCTCGGCACCATCGAGGGGCCGATCCTCGGCACCATCGTGTACATGATCCTGCAGCAGACGCTGGCCTCGTACAACGCCTGGTACCTGATCATCCTCGGGCTGGTCGCGATGGTCATCGCGATCTTCGCGCGCCGCGGTCTTTGGGGCCTGATCGACGACCATCTGCACGTGCGGCTGTTCCCGGTCGGATACTGGCTGTGGGCGCCGGGAAGCAACGGGCGGCGCGGCGTCATCCCGCGCCGCGGAGGCCGCCACCGCTGAGTTCTGCACATCGTCTCGCGGCGGCTCACGGGGGGAGGCCAGCATGACACCAGCCGGGTGGAACGACCGTCGGCCCGCGTTGCCGCCGCCGCCACGCCCGCGGTCCCGCCGCGTGCTGCGCCAGATCTGGTGGGCCTCGGTGCCCGTCTGGTCCATCGGCTTCCTGTCGCCCGTCCCGTTCCTCGCCTACGCGGTGATCCAGCGGCGGAAGCGGGACTGGGCGGTGTTCGCGGCCTACCTGGCGGCCACCGTGGCGATGATCGTGGCGCTGGGCGCCTCGGAGTCCAGCCCGGGCGCCAGCGCGGGCGTCGGCGGCTTCATCATCGCGCTGGCCGGGTGCGCCGCGGTACACGCGGCCATCTTGTTCCGGCCCTCGCGCGACCTGGCGCCAGCCAGCCTGGCCGCGGCCAGGCCCGAGCCGGCCGAACTCCTCACCCGGCAGCGCAACCGGGCCGCCCTGGCCCGGGCGCGGGACCGGATCGAGCGGCGGAAGGACGCGCGGCACCTGCTCGCCACCAATCCCGCCCTGGCCAGGGACCTGCTGATCGGCCGGCCGGATCAGCCGCGCGAATACGACGACGGCGGCCTGGTGGACGTCAACCACGTGCCCGCCATCGTGCTGGCGGGCAACCTGGGTCTGTCGCCGGACGAGGTGCGGGACGTGCTGGCCGCGCGGGACAAGCTCGGCAGGTTCACCGGCGCCGACGAGCTGTGCGCCTACACCAGCCTGTCCCCCGACCGGGTAGACGAGCTCCGCGACCTGATGATCTTCACCTGAGCCTGGCCCGGCGAGGGCGGGACGGAGGGCGGGAGGCGGAGAATAGTCGGGTGCTGCTGAGTGAGATCGCCGGGGTGTCCCGGGCCGTGGCCGCCGCCAGCGCCCGGCTCGCGAAGATCGAGATGCTGGCCGACGCGCTGCGCGAGGCCGGGCCGCTCGAGGTGCCGATCGCCGTGGCCTACCTGTCGGGTGAGCTGCCGCAGCGGCAGATCGGCGTCGGATGGGCGGCGCTGCGGGACGGGTTCGCGCCCGCGGCCACGCCCACGCTCACGCTGTCCGAGGTGGACGCGGGCTTCTCCGCGATCGGGGCGATCGCCGGGAAGGGATCCGCGACCGCGCGCAAGGCTCTGGTCGGCGAGCTGTTCGGCCGGGCCACCGAGGACGAGCAGCGGTTCCTGGTCGGCCTGCTCTCCGGCGAGCTGCGCCAGGGAGCGCTGGAAGGGGTCATGACCGAAGCGGTGGCCCGGGCCGCCGCGGTGCCGGTGGCGCAGGTGCGCCGGGCCATGATGCTGCGCGGCTCGCTGGGGGCGGTGGCCGCCGCCGCGCTGTCCGGCGGCAGCGGCGCGCTGCAGGCGTTCGGCCTGGAGGTCGGCCGCCCGCTGCGGCCGATGCTGGCCGCCAGCGCGGCCACCCTCGAGGAGGCCCTGGCCAAGGTGGACGATGGCTCTGGGGCGGCGGTGGAATGGAAGCTCGACGGCATCAGGATCCAGGCCCACCTGCGGGACGGGGGCGTCCGCCTGTTCACCCGGACGCTGGACGACATCACGGCCCGGCTGCCCGACGTGGCGGCAGTGCTGGCCGGGCTGCCGGCCCGCGCCGCGGTCTTCGACGGCGAGCTGATCGCGCTGCGCGAGGACGGCAGGCCGCTGCCGTTCCAGGACACCGCGTCCCGCACCGCGACCCAGGACGCCGGCCCCGCCGTCCCGCTGTCCGTTTTCCTGTTCGACGCGCTGCACCTGGAGGGCGCGGACCTGATCGACCTGCCCTACTGGAAGCGGCACACCGAGCTGGCCTGGGCCGTTCCGGCCGAGCTGCTGATGCCGCGGGCGGTCACCTCCTCGGCCGCTGAAGCCGCCGCCTTCTTCAAAGATGCCCTGGCGCACGGCCACGAAGGCGTGGTGGTCAAGTCGCTGGCCGCCCCGTACGCGGCCGGCCGGCGGGGGGCCGGATGGATCAAGGTCAAGCCGAGGCACACGCTCGACCTGGTGGTGCTGGCCGTCGAGTGGGGGCATGGGCGGCGCCGCGGCTGGCTGTCCAACCTGCACCTGGGCGCCCGCGACCCCGAGACCGGCGGGTTCGTCATGCTCGGCAAGACGTTCAAGGGCCTGACCGACGAGCTGCTGACCTGGCAGACGCAGCGGCTGCTGGCGCTGGAGGACCACCGGGATTCCTGGACCGTCTACGTCCGCCCCGAACTGGTGGTGGAGATCGCCTTCGACGGCGTCCAGCGCAGCCCCCGCTACCCCGGCGGCCTCGCGCTGCGGTTCGCCCGGGTGCTGCGCTACCGCGAGGACAAGACGGCCGCCGAGGCCGACACCATCGACACCGTCCGCGCGCTGCGCCCCGGGTGACGGCCGGCTCCTACTTCTTCTTGCGCCCCTTGCCGCCGCCGCGGAACGCGGCCGGGATGTTGCCCTGCGGCTGCGGCGGGAAGTTCAGGCCCTGCGGCATCTGGGACAGCTGCTCGGCCAGGTCCTCGGGCAGGTTCCCGCCGAAGGCGCCCAGGTTCGGCGGCACGGCGGGGGCCTGGCCCGGCTGCGCGCCGCCGCCGGCCGGCCCGCCCGCTGACCCGCGGGCGAGCTCCGCGGCGCGCCGCGGGTCGCCGCTGCGCGGCGCCTTCTTCTTGCTGCTGCCCTTCTTGCGCGCCTTCTGGCCCGCCGCCCGCCGGGCCCCGCCCATGCCGGGCATGGCCGGCATGCCGGGGATGCCGCCGCTGAACATGGCCTTCATCTGCTTCTGGCCCTCGAAGAAGTTCGTGACCAGCTGGGAGACCTCGCCGATGGCCACCCCGGAGCCCTTGGCGATGCGCGACCGGCGGGAGCCGTTGATGATCTTCGGGTTGCGGCGTTCCTCCGGCGTCATGGACCTGACGATGGCCTCGGCCCGGTCCAGGTCCTTGTCGTTGACCTGCTCGAGCTGTTCCCGGTACCGGCCCGCGCCGGGCAGCATGCCGAGAATGTTCCCGATCGGGCCCAGCTTGCGCACCATGGCCAGCTGCTCGACGAAATCCTCCAGCGTGAAGCCGTCGCCGGAAGCGAGCCGCCCGGCCAGCGAGGCGGTCTGATCAGCGTCGAACGCCTTCTCGGCCTGCTCGATCAGGGTGAGGATGTCGCCCATGTCGAGGATCCGCGACGCCATCCGGTCCGGGTGGAACAGGTCGAAGTCCTCGAGCTTCTCCCCCGAGGACGCGAACATGATGGGACGCCCGGTCAGCTCCACGATGGACAGCGCGGCGCCGCCGCGCGCGTCCCCGTCGAGCTTGGTCAGCACCACGCCGTCGTAGCCGACCCCGTCCAGGAACGCCTGGGCCGTCGCCACCGCGTCCTGGCCGATCATCGCGTCGACCACGAACAGGACCTCGTCCGGCTGGGTGGCGTCCCTGATCGCGACGGCCTGCGCCATCATCTCGGCGTCCACGCCGAGGCGGCCCGCCGTGTCGATGATGACCATGTTCTGCTGGCGGCGCCTGGCCTCCTCCACCGAGTCCCGGGCCACGGCCACCGGATCGCCGACGCCGTTGCCCGGGGACGGCGCGTAGACCGGGACGCCGACCCGCTCGCCCAGCACCTGGAGCTGCTGCACCGCGTTGGGACGCTGCAGGTCGGCCGCGACGAGCATCGGCGTGTTGCCCTGCTCCTTCAGCCACAAGGCGAGCTTGGCCGCCAGCGTGGTCTTACCACCACCCTGCAGGCCGGCCAGCATGATCACGGTCGGCGGCACCTTGGCGAACCGCAGCCGCCGCGCCTCGCCGCCGAGGATGCCGATGAGCTCCTCGTTGACGATCTTGACGACCTGCTGGGCCGGATTCAGCGCGGCCGAGACCTCCTCGCCGCCGGCCCGCTCCTTGACCCGGGCGATGAACTGCCTGACGACCGGGAGCGCGACATCCGCCTCGAGCAGGGCGATGCGGATCTCCCGGGCCGTCGCGTCAATGTCTGCGGCGGACAGCCGGCCCTTACCACGCAGGGAGGAAAAAACCTGCGTCAGCCGGTCAGAAAGGGTCTCAAACACAAGAACCAGGCTACCGAACGGACTACGGTACCCGGGTCCTTCTCGCGGGCAAGCCGACCGGCGGCCGCGCCCCGGCGGCGCAGCGCCCCGCGGTCAGTCGCCCCGCGGTCAGTCGCCGAGCGCGGCCAGCACCGAGTGCACGATCACGCGGCGCTGGTCGTCGGCGGCCAGCGGCTTGCCGTCGCCATCGGTCACGTAGAACACGTCGACCGCCTCGGCGCCGAGCGTCTCGACCCGGGCCGCCCGCACGTCCAGGCCGCATTCGCCCAGCGCCCGGCCGACCCGCCAGAGCAGGCCGGGCTCGTCGTGGGCGCGCACTTCCACCACGGTCGCGGTGTCGGAGGCGTCATCGACCAGCGTCACCCTGGGCGCGGGAATCGCGACGGCCCGCGGCCGGACCGCCCGGGCCCGGCGGTCGAGCCGGTCCTCCACGTCCAGCCGTCCCTGCAGCATCCGGCGCAGGTCCGCGGCCACCAGCGTCGCGTCCGGCGGGTCGCCGAACTCCGGCTCCACGTCGAACACGGACACGGCGGTGCTCCCGACCGACGTCGCGTTCGCGCTGCGCACCGCCAGCCGGTGCGAGGCCAGCACGCCCGCGGCGCGCCACAGCAGGCCGGGCCGGTCGGGGGCCACCACGGTCACCTCGGAGCCGCGCACCGTGGCCGCCGGGCCGCCCTCGGCGGCCAGCGCCAGCTGGTCGTCGCGCAGCGGCGCGGGGCCGGGCATGGGATCGCCGTCCAGCACCGCCGCCACCCGCCGCACCAGGTCGGCGACCAGCGTGGCCTTCCAGTCGTTCCACGCGGCCGGCCCGGTCGCCAGCCCGTCGGCGATGGCCAGGGCGTGCAGCAACTCGAGCAGGGCGCGGCTGCGCACCGCCGACGCCACCTGCTTGACGGTCACCGGGTCGTCCAGGTCGCGCCGGGTCGCGACCATGGGCAGCAGCAGGTGGAGCCGGACCGCCGAGGCGACCAGCTCCACGTCCGGGGCGGGCAGGCCCATCCGCCGCCCGACGTCGCGCGCCACCACCTCGCCGGTGACGCTGTGATCCCCCGGCCAGCCCTTGCCGACGTCGTGCAGCAGCGCGGCGAGCAGCAGCAGGTCGGGCCGGGCCACCTCACGGGTCAGCGCGGCGGCCTGGGCGGCCGCCTCGGCCAGGTGGCGGTCGACGGTGAACGTGTGCAGCGGGTTGCGCTGCGGCCGGTTCCGGACCCGCTCCCAGTCCGGGATCAGCGCGGTGACCAGGCCCTCGGTATCGAGCGCCTCCCACACGCTGACCGCGGCCTGGCCGGCCCCGAGCAGCGAGAGCAGCGAGTCCCGGGCGGCCGCGGGCCACGGGACGGGCAGCGGCGGGCATTCGGTCAGCCGGTCCAGGGTCCGCGGCGCCAGCGGCAGCCCGGCCTGCGCGGCCGCCGCGGCCGCGCGCAGCACCAGCGCCGGGTCGCCGGCCGGGTCGGCCGCCCGGGCCAGCACCACCTCGCCGTCCTGTTCCACCACCCCGTCGGCCAGCGGGCGGCGTTCGGCCTGGCGGCGGCGGAGCCGACGGCCGCCTAGCCGGCCACCCAGCCGGTCCGCCTGCCGGAACGCGTGATCGACGGCGTAGACGACGGTGCGCGCGGCGCCGGCCAGCATCCGGAGCAGCACGTCCCCGTCGAGCAGCCCGAGCGCCCGGGCCACCTCGTCCTGCTCCTCGAGCACCAGCCGGTCCAGGCGCCGCCCGGTGACCTCGTGCAGCGCGTGCCGGGTGTCGAGTATCTGCTCGTACGCCGTGCGGACCTTGGGACCTGGCGCGGGCGCCACCCAGGCGGCCGCCACCGCCTGGATCGCGTGCACGTCCCGCAGGCCGCCCCGGGCCTCCTTCAGGTCCGGCTCGAGCAGGAAGGCGAGTTCCCCGCTGGTCCTGGCCCGCTCCTGGTGGATGGCGTGCAGCTCGGCCAGCCGCGCGGGCGCGGCCGACCGCCAGTCCTCAAGGGCGCCCGCCCGCAGCCGTTCGGTCAGCTCCGGGTCGCCGGCCACGTGCCGGGCGGACAGCAGCCCGAGCGCCACCTTCAGGTCCGCGCGCGCCACCCGCCGGGCCTGCGGCACGGTGCGCACGGCGTGGTCGAGCTCGGCGCCGGAGTCCCAGACCGGGTACCAGATCCGGTCCGCGATGCCCGCGATGTCGTCACGGCCGCCGTGCAGCAGCAGCACGTCCAGGTCGCTGCGCGGCAGCAGTTCCTTCCGCCCGTACCCGCCGACCGCCACCAGGGCCACGCCGGCCTCGGCACCGAGGAGCTCCGCCAGCCACCGGTCGACCTGGGTGGTCCGGCGGGCCCGATCCGCGGCGAACGAGGTCATGGCGTCCACGCGTCCCTCGTACCGCTCATGGGACTCGGCTCAGATCGCGTCCGGCCCGCGTTCCCCGGTGCGCACCCGGACGACCGTCTCGACCGGGACCGACCAGACCTTCCCGTCGCCGATCCGGCCGGTCTGCGCCGCCTTGACCACCACTCCGATCAGGTCGTCGGCGTCCTCGTCTTCGCACAGGACCTCGACGCGGACCTTCGGTACCAGGTCGACCTGGTACTCAGCCCCGCGGTACACCTCCGTGTGCCCGCGCTGCCTGCCGTACCCGCTTGCTTCGGTGATCGTCAGGCCATGGACGCCGAACGCCTGCAACGCGGCCTTGACGTCGTCCAGCTTGAACGGCTTGATGACAGCGGTGATGAGCTTCATCTGAGGTGTCCCTTCGGAGTCCTGTACCGACCCTGTGATGCCGACGTTTCACCGGAGACGTCGGCGTGTGTCGGCCGCGTGAAACACCCAGGCCCTTGTTACGGGCATGTTTCCGGCACGCCGGGCCGGGATTTCGCTAGCCCAGGATGGCGTCCACGAAGGCGCCAGGGTCGAACGGGGCCAGGTCGTCCGGACCCTCGCCGAGGCCGACGAGCTTGACGGGAACGCCCAGCTCACGCTGCACCGCGATGACGATCCCGCCCTTGGCCGTCCCGTCCAGCTTGGTCAGCACGATGCCGGTGACGTCGACCACCTCGGCGAACACCCGGGCCTGGCGGAGCCCGTTCTGCCCGGTGGTCGCGTCGAGCACGAGCAGCACCTCATCGACCGTGGTCTGCTTCTCCACCACCCGCTTCACCTTGCCGAGCTCGTCCATCAGCCCGACCTTGGTGTGCAGCCGGCCGGCGGTGTCGATCACCACCACGTCGACCCCGGTCTCGGTACCCTCCTTCACCGCCTCGAACGCCACGCTGGCCGGATCGGCGCCCTCCCGGTCGGCCCGCACCGTCTCGGCGCCCACCCGCTGCCCCCACGTCTGCAGCTGGTCGGCCGCCGCCGCGCGGAAGGTGTCGGCCGCCCCGAGTAGTACGGTGTGCCCGTCCCCGATCAGCGCCCGCGCGAGCTTGCCGCAGGTCGTCGTCTTGCCGGTGCCGTTCACGCCCACCATGAGGACCACCGCGGGCACCCCGCCGTGCGGCGTGACGTGCAGCGAGCGGTCCATGTCCTCGCCCAGCTGGTAGATCAGCTCGGTCCGCAGCAGCCCGCGGACGTCGTCGGGGGTCCGCGTGCCGAGCACCTTGACCTTGGTGCGCAGGTCATCGACCATCAGCCGGGCGGGCACCGCGCCCACGTCGGCCGTGATCAGCACCTCTTCGATCTCCTCCCAGGTGTCGTCGTCGAGCCGGTCCCGGGACAGCAGGCTCAGCAGCGCCGACCCCACCGAGCTCTGGGACCGGGCCAGCCGGGCCCGCAGCCGCACCAGCCGCCCCGCCGATGGCGGCGGCCGCTCGATCTCGATCACGCCGGCCGCGGCGGCGGGCGTCTCCGGCACGGCGGCCGTCTCGGCTTCCCCGCCGCCCTGGGCCGACGGGGCGGAAGCCGGCGGCCTCACCTCGGGCTGGGCGGGCGGCGCCTGCAGGCTGCGCCCGCGGCGCGGCCGCACGAGCAGCAGCCAGCCGCCGGCGACGACGGCCAGGACGGCGATGACGATGATCAGGATCACGTATTCCATCAGGCTCACAGTCTCCCAGACCCCGCCGGGCGCGTCGCATCGGGCGGGGGTCGAGCGAGGTCAGTCGGTTCGCGGCGTCAACGGCGCTTCTGGTCGTCCGCCAACCTACCTCCCATCCCAAGCCGGCTTGTGACGAGAGGTTCCCGCGGGACCCCCGGCCACGCTGAGGATCATGAAATCGCGGAAGATCCACCTGGCCCGGAGAACCCGCGGCCGATCGTCGCACCAACACCCACCCGCAGCCACCCGCAGCCACCCGCGCCGCCAGCCGGTCACACCATAACCACCCGCCCCGCCCGCTCTGTGACGCCGGAGGCAGCCGGGGCGGCTGGGGTCTCACCGCTCGGCCCTGGCCCGGATCCCCGGCGTCGCCGTGTCAGGAGGATGACAGTGAGCAAGTGGCTTCGATCCCCAGCCGGCGCGTCAGGTCGCCAGGGCTGATGTGGGAGTTGGAGTCACATTCTCTGGACCCGGAGGGGCGGGTTAGGCAGGCTGGCGGGTGGCTATCTGCTGGCTGATGACGGCGGAGACGCCGTCGCCGCGCATGGTGATGCCGTACAGGGCGTCCGCGGCTTCCATCGTCCGGCGCTGGTGGGTGATGACGATGAGCTGCGAGCTTTCCCGCAGCTCATCGAAGACCAGCAGCAGCCGCTGCAGGTTGGTGTCGTCTAGGGCCGCTTCGACCTCGTCGAGCACGTAGAACGGCGAGGGGCGGGCCTTGAAGATCGCGAACAGGTAGGCGATGGCGGTCAGCGACCGCTCCCCGCCGGACAGCAGCGACAGCCGCTTGACCTTCTTGCCCGGCGGCCTGGCCTCGATCTCGATACCAGTGGCCAGCATGTCATCCGGTTCGGTCAGCACCAGGTTGCCCTGCCCGCCGGGGAACAGCCGGCCGAACAGCTGCTCGAACTCGCGGGCGGTGTCGGCGTACGCGGACGCGAACACCTCCTGCACCCGGTCATCGACCTCCTTGACCACGGTGAGCAGGTCGCGCCGGGTCTTGCGGAGGTCATCGAGCTGAGTGGCCAGGAAGTTGTGCCGCTCGGTGAGCGCCTCGTACTCCTCCAGGGCCAGCGGGTTGACCTTGCCGAGCCGGTCGAGCTGGCGCTGCGCGTCGGCGGCCCGGCGCTCGGCCGCGGCCCGCTCGAAGCGGGACGGCAGGGCCGCCTCGTCGCCGATCACCGGCACGGGCACCGCGGGCCCGTACTCGGCCACCAGGGCGTCCGTCTCGACCCCGAACTCCTCAAGCGCGTGCTCGGCCAGCTGCTGCAGCCGCAGCCGGTGCTCGGCCCGGGCGATCTCGGTGCCGTGCGCGGTGTTCACCACCGTGTCCAGGTCGGCGGCCAGCTCGCGGACCCGGGCCCGGACCGCCTTCAGCTCGGTGGCGCCGCCGGTGCTGGTCGCCTCGGCCTCGGTGCGCCGGGCCAGGGCCTGGCTCACCGACCGCTCGGCCGCCTCGACCGCGTACCGCGCACCCAGCGCGACGGCGCGGGCCACGGCGGCCTGGGCGGCCCGCCGCCTGCGCCTTTCGGCGGCCCGCTGGCGGGTGGCGCGCTCCGCGGCCGCCGCGGCGGCGAGGGAGTCGGCCCGGCCGCCGATCGCGCGCAGCCGCTCCTCCGCCGTCCTGACCTCGAGCCTGGCCTCCATCTCGGCGTTCCGCGCCGCGGCGCCGCGCTCGGCCAGATCTTCCCGGCCCGCCTCGTCCTGCGGCTCGTCCGGCTCGTCCAGGGCGGCTTCGGCCTCTTCGAGCTCCAGGCGGAGCTGTTCCAGCCGGGCCAGGTCCTTCTCGGCCGCCTGCCGGGCCGAGGTGATGGCGGCGTCCAGACGGCCTGCCTCTTCGGCGGCGGCCCGGGCGGCGCCGGCCAGCCGGCCCAGCCGCCCGGAGATCTCCGCCGCGGCCGCGTCGGCCAGGTGCCTGCGGGCCAGCACCTCCGCCACCGA
>Ga0335073_10012564_pt1 | contig 11890 bp, 7 predicted proteins | sample Lox_Sample_22_FD_207093 | JGI IMG/M metagenome (GOLD analysis project Ga0335073, IMG submission 207093) | Soil microbial communities from Loxahatchee National Wildlife Refuge, Florida, United States - Lox_Sample_2.2 | ecosystem: Environmental > Terrestrial > Soil > Wetlands | place: USA: Florida... | reverse complement strand
GCTCGGCGGCCAGGCCATCGTCCCGGGCGTCGGCGGCACCTGGAAGGACCACACCGACAACGTCAACTCCATGGCGAGCAACCTCACCGGCCAGGTACGCAACATCGCCGAGGTGTCCACCGCCATCGCGCGCGGCGATCTCTCGCGCAAGATCACCGTCGACGTCAAGGGCGAGATCCTGCAGCTCAAGGAGACCATCAACACCATGGTCGACCAGCTGAACGGCTTCGCCGCCGAGGTCACGCGCCTCGCGCGCGAGGTCGGCACCGAGGGCAAGCTCGGCGGTCAGGCAGTGGTCCCGGGCGTCGCCGGCACCTGGAAGGACCTGACCGACAACGTCAACGTGATGGCGAACAACCTCACCAGCCAGGTGCGCGGCATCGTCAAGGTGGTCACCGCGGTCGCCAACGGCGACCTGCGCCAGCGCCTCACGGTCGAGTCCAAGGGCGAGGTCAACGCGCTCGCCGACACCATCAACAGCATGACCGACACGCTCGCGATCTTCGCCGACCAGGTCACCAGCGTGGCCCGCGAAGTCGGCGTCGAGGGACGGCTCGGCGGCCAGGCGCACGTACCGGGCGCCGCCGGTACCTGGAAGGACCTGACGGCGAACGTGAACCTGCTCGCCGCCAACCTCACCAACCAGGTGCGCGCGATCGCCGAGGTCGCCACCGCCGTGACCAAGGGCGACCTGACCCGCTCCATCCAGGTGGAGGCACGCGGCGAGGTGTCGGAGCTCAAGGACAACATCAACGCGATGATCGGCAATCTGCGCGCGACCACCGAGCGCAACACCGAGCAGGACTGGCTCAAGACCAACCTGGCGAAGTTCAGCCGCATCCTGCAGGGACAGCGCGACCTGGCCGCGGTCGGCAAGCTGCTGCTGTCGGAGCTCGCGCCGCTGGTGAACGCCCAGCAGGGCATCATGTACGTGATGGACGGCGCCAGCCCGGGACCGTGCCTGAAGGAGCTGGCGAGCTACGCCGACGAGGGCTTCGACAATCGCGAGCCGCGCACCTACAGCGTCGGCCAGGGCCTGGTGGGCCAGGCGGCCGCCGACCGCCAGCGGCTGCTGCTCACCGATATCTCGCCCGACTCCATCCGCGTCTCGGCCGGACTGTTCACCGCGCGGCCGCGCAGCGTGATCGTGCTGCCGGTGCTCTACGAGGGCCAGGTGAAGGCGGTGCTCGAGCTCGCCACGCTCGGTGAGTTCACCGCCTCGCACCTCGCCTTCTTCGAGCAGTTGACCGGCAGCATCATCGGCGTGGTGCTCAATACCATCGAGGCCACCATGCGCACCGAGGGGCTGCTGAAGCAGTCGCAGCAGCTCGCCGGCGAGCTGCAGACCCAGCAGACCGAGCTGCAGCAGACCAACGCCGAGCTCGCCAACAAGGCCAAGCTGCTCGCCGAGCAGAACGCCGAGGTGGAGCGCAAGAACCAGGAGATCGAGCTGGCGCGGCGCGCGCTCGAGGACAAGGCGGCCGAGCTCGCGCTCACTTCGCGCTACAAGTCCGAGTTCCTCGCCAACATGTCGCACGAGCTGCGCACGCCGCTCAACAGCATTCTGATCCTCGGCCAGCAGCTGGCGGAGAACCCCGAAAGCAACCTCACCAAGAAGCAGGTCGAGTTCGCCAGCACCATTCACGCCGCCGGCACCGACCTGCTGAACCTCATCAGCGACATCCTCGACCTCTCGAAGATCGAGTCGGGCACCGTCACGGTGGAATGCGAGGAACTGCAGTTCACCCGCCTGCGGGAAACCATCGAGCGCAACTTCCGCCACGAGGCCGACGCGCGCCAGCTGTCCTTCACGGCGGACTTCGCCCCCGGCCTCGGCCGGACCATCGTCACCGATTCCAAGCGCCTGCTGCAGGTGCTGAAGAACCTGCTGTCGAACGCCTTCAAGTTCACCGAGCGCGGCGGCGTGCGGCTGCACGTGGCGCTGGCGGCCGGCGGCTGGAGCGCCGAGCATCCGACCCTCAACCAGGCGCCTTCGGTGGTGGAATTCTCCGTCAGCGATACCGGCATCGGCATCTCCCCGGAGAAGCAGAAGATCATCTTCGAGGCGTTCCAGCAGGCCGATGCCGGCACCGCGCGCAAGTACGGCGGCACCGGCCTCGGGCTCGCGATCAGCCGCGAGCTGGCGCACCTGCTCGGCGGCGAGATTCGCCTGACCAGCGTTCCCGGCAGTGGCAGCACCTTCACGCTCTACCTGCCGATCTCCTACATGGGTGCCGCCTACAGCCGCGGTGCCACAGCGAACCCCGCCGGGAGCACCGTGCCGGCGCCCTATCAGCCGGTCGTCCTCCCGGTGGTGCGCCAGGAAGAGATCCCGGACGATCGCGAGACGCTGCAGCCGGACGACGCGCTGCTGCTGCTGGTGGAGGACGATCCGCACTACGCGCGCGTGCTGATGGACCTGGCGCGCCAGCGCGGCTTCAAGGTGGTGCTGGCGCGCACCGGCGCCGAAGCGCTCGCGCTCGCGCAGAAGCACAACCCCACGGCGGTCTCACTCGATGTGTTCCTGCCCGACATGCTCGGCTGGACCGTCCTCAATCAGCTCAAGCGCAACGCCGAGACGCGCCACATTCCGGTGCAGATCCTCACGGTCGAGGACGAGCGCCAGTACGGGCTCGAGCGCGGCGCCTTCTCCTTCATCACCAAGGGCGTGACCACCGAGGGACTCGAGGAGGCGCTCATGCGCCTGAAGAGCTTCAGCTCGAGCCGTGCGCGGCGGCTGCTGGTGGTCGAGGACGATCCGGCCGAGCAGCTGAGCGTGAAGGAGCTGCTCGGGCATGCCAACGTCGAGATCACCACCGCAGGAACCGGTGCGGCGGCGCTCGCGGCGCTGCGCGCGAGCAGCTTCGACTGCGTGGTGCTCGACCTGCGGCTGCCGGATATGTCCGGCTTCGAGCTGCTGGCGCAGGTGCAGCAGGACGAGCAGCTGCGCCGCACGCCGATCATCGTATTCACCGGCCGCGAGCTCTCCGATCAGGAGGAGATCGAGCTGCGCAAGAACGCCAAGAGCATCGTGCTCAAGGGCGTGCGCTCGCCCGAGCGGCTGCTGGACGAGACCGCTCTGTTCCTGCACCTGGCGGTCGCCGACCTGCCGGTAGCCAAACAGCGCATGATCGAGGCGCTGCACCAGAGCGATGAGCCGCTCACCGGGCGCAAGGTGCTGGTGGTCGATGACGACATCCGCAACATCTTTGCGCTCAACAGTCTGCTGGAGCGTCACGGCATGGAGGTCATCACCGCCAGCAACGGTCAGGAGGCGATCGAGCTGGCCGAGAGCACCGAGGACCTGGCGCTGGTGCTGATGGACGTCATGATGCCGGAGATGGACGGCTACGAGACCATGCGCCGCATCCGTCACAACCAGCGCTTCCGGCTGCTGCCGATCATCGCGCTCACCGCCAAGGCCATGAAGGGCGACCGCGAGAAATGCCTGGAGGCGGGGGCCTCGGACTACGTGGCCAAGCCGGTGAACACCGATCAGCTGCTGTCGCTGGTACGCATGTGGCTGCACCGCTAGCGGCACCCCGCACGCCCGGGGAGCGACCCGTGGACGCCGGCAACAAGGTCAACATCCTGCTGGTCGACGACCAGCCCGCGCGGCTGCTCACCTATCAGACGGTGCTGAGCGAGCTCGGGCAGAACCTGGTGACCGCGCGCTCGGGAGTCGAGGCGCTCGAGAAGCTGATGCGCGATGAGTTCGCGGTGGTGCTCCTCGACGTCAGCATGCCGGACATGGACGGCTTCGAGACCGCCCATCTGATCCACGCCCACCCGCGTTACGAGCGCACGCCGATCATCTTCGTCACCGGTGTGCACGTCACCGAGCTCGACCGCCTCAACGGCTACAAGCTCGGCGCGGTCGACTACGTGTCCATCCCGGTGGTGCCCGAGATCCTGCGCAGCAAGGTCGCGGTGCTGGTCGAGCTCTACTGCAAGCGGCGCGAGCTGCGGCAGCTCAACACCAGCCTGACCGCGGCCAACGCGCGCCTGGCGCAGGCGAATCTCGAGCTGCAGCAGGAGAAGGCGCGCGAGCTCGAGGCCCTCAACGCCACCCTGAAGGACGCCGACCGGAAAAAGGACGAGTTTCTGGCGCTGCTGGCCCACGAGCTGCGCAACCCCCTGGCGCCGCTCGCCAACGCCGTGGAGCTGATGCGCATGCAACCATGCGATGCGCCGACCCGCTGGGCACGCGAGGTCATCGAGCGCCAGGTCGGCTACCTCACGCGTCTCGTCGACGATCTGCTCGATGTGTCGCGCATCACGCGCGGTCAGATCACGCTGCATCGTCAGCCGCTCGAGCTGCGCTCGATCCTCGAGCGCGCGCTCGAGCTGGTGCAGCCGCTGCTCGAGCGGCGTCGCCAGCGGCTGAGCATCACCCATCGCAACCCGACGGTCATGGTGAGCGGCGACCAGGTGCGACTCGTGCAGGCTTTCGGCAACGTGCTCGGCAATGCAGTGAAGTACACTCCCGATGGGGGACATATCGAAGTGAGCCTGGTCCGCTGCGACGGCATGGCCGAGGTGCGCATCCGCGACGACGGCATCGGCATTCCCGTGGACCGCCTCACCACGATCTTCGAGCTGTTCGCCCGCAGCAGCAGCCCCGCGGACGGTGCGCAGAGCGGTCTCGGCATCGGGCTCGCGCTGGTGCGCCGCCTGATCGAGATGCACGGCGGCTCGGTGACCGCGCACAGCGAAGGGCGCGGCTGCGGCAGCGAGTTCGTGCTGCGGCTGCCGCTGGCGGTCGAGGACGGACAGCACGAGCAGGCCGGCGGCGGCATCGACGAGCCGGCCCCGACACCGGCCGCCCGGCGCCGGATCCTGATCGCCGACGACAACGCCGATGCGCTCGAGAGCACGATGCGGCTGCTGCAGCTGAAGGGCCATGAGGTCTTCACCGCCAGCAACGGCGCCCTGGCGCTCGCGGCGGCGGAGCGCCATCGGCCGGAGGTTGCACTCCTCGACGTGGGCATGCCGGCGCTCGACGGCTACGAGGTCGCCCGGCGAATCCGCGCCGAGCCGTGGGGCCGGGAGGTGACGCTGGTGGCGATCACCGGCTGGGGTCAGGACGAGGACCGCCAGCGCTCGCAGGCGGCCGGCTTCGACTGGCACCTGGTCAAGCCGGTCGAGGCCGGCAGGCTCGCGGCGCTCCTGGCCGCCCTGCCGCAGCACCGCCAGGGGGAGCGCGCCGGCAGCGCGGCGCCGCGCGCTGCCATCGCGACCGCCGACGGCAATGGCGGCTGAAGCGGGCGGCAACTCGCCGCTGCGGCAGTTCGCGCACGAGCTGCGCGATGCATTGAGTCCGCTCGCCGCGGCCGCAGATCTGGCGCGGCTGCGCGGCTTCGACGCCGAGTCGAGCCGGCTGCTGGTCGAGAAGGTGGAGCGCGCCTTGAAGCGTGCCGCGGCGGTGCTCGATACCTTCGTCGCCGTGCGCGATGAGGGTGCGCTGCCGGCATCCTCGGGCAATGCCGCAGGACTCGGACACGCGACCGTAGTCGCCGGCGCGCAGCGCGTGCTGATCGTCGATGACAACGCGGACGTGCGGCGCAGCTACAGCCAGGTGCTGCGGGTGCTCGGCTACACGGTCACCGAGGCGGCCGACGCCGAGCGGGCGCTCGCCGCGCTGGCAAGCGACCCGCCGCAGATCGCGCTGATCGACGTGCACCTGCCGCGCTGCAACGGCTATCGCCTGGTCCAGGCCATCCGCGCGCGGGCCGGCTCCTCCATCTTTCTGGTGATGCTGAGCGGCACGGGACTGGATCCGGTCACGCGCAACCTGGCGCGTGAGGCGGGCTTCGATGCCTGCCTCGACAAGATGGCCGGCCCGGTTGCGCTGCGCGAATTGCTCGACGGGGCCGCAGCCGGCAGGTGACGGCGCGGCGCGGCCCTACAAACCCCGCCCTGACGGGAAGTCGAAGAAATCGAACAGGTCGTCGAGTGCCGGGGCGTTCAGCGGCGCATACGAGCCCCACGGCTGCACCGGGTTCGGGAAGTTGTCCCGGCTGCGGCGCGTGACCGGCGGCAGCTGCCAGTTGCGCTCGATGAACTTCAGGATCGACACGTGATCGGCGTACTTGTGGGAGATGTAGCCGTTGGCGCGCAACGGCAGGTACTGCGGGTTCGCGACCACGATCAGCGGGATGCGCGTGCCGTCACCGAAGAAGTCGAGCGGCTGCACGTAGCCGGAATCGTAGTAGCCGCCGCCCTCGTCTTCCGTGATGAAGATGACGGTGTCCCTGGCATAGGGCGATGCCTCGACCTGGTCGACGATCTTGCGCACGAAGCCCTCGAACAGGTCGAGTTTCGAGGAGGACGGATGGCCGTCCACGTAGCCGCTCGGCTTGACGAAGGAGACCGCCGGCAGCGAGCCGGCGGCGATGTCCGCGTACAGGTTGACTGAATCCTGGATGTGCGCGGCGACCTCGGCCGGGTTCGACATGATCGAGGTGTCGTACTGGAACGGGTTGCAGATGTTGCAGTACTCGTCCGCGCTCGGGCCCTTGGCGTCCCAGTTGAGCTGATACGGATCGTTGACGTAGTTGTTCCACTGGTCGCCGTAGTACTTCCACGAGACATTGGCGCGGTTCAGGTCGTCGCCGATGCTGGGGGTGGAGGACGGCGGCACCGTGAACGGCGTGTTGGAGGGGTTCTGGTCCGCGTAGGCGTTGTTGCCGTTGCCGAACCAGCCGGGGTTGTAGTTGTTGAGCAGATAGTAATGCCCGGGCTCGCAGCGCGGATCGACGTGCAGCTTCGCGAGGTAGTCGACGATCGGTCCCACGCCGGGCTGGCGCGGATCGGAGCAGTCGCTGTACGAGCCGCCGCCGTAGATGATCGGCAGTCCGTTCGGCTGGCTGGTGCTCCAGTCGTAGGAGGGATACCCGGCGTTGTAGTCCGCGCCGTAGCCGTCCTGCACGTACCAGTTGTTGGTGCCGGGGGCGGGATTCGGATTTTCGATCTGGTCGATCGTCCCCGCCCCGCCGTAGCCGCCGGGATTGGTCATGACCGGGACGTTGTGCGGGGGAACCGCGGGATTGCCATTCGCGTCGCTGAACCAGATCGCATCCCCGTGACCGAGCATGATGTGATTGGCGCCGGTGCCGCCGGCGACCGACTGGTGGAAGTTGTCGCTCATCGCGTAGCTATCCGCCAGGCTCTTGAAGTACGGCGCATCGCCTTGCTGCACGTTGTAGAAGCCGAGGGCGCTCGAGCCTTCTCCGGTGGTCGCCGGCACCGAGTCATAGAGAGCGTATTCGTCGGCGGTCCACTGCGACTCGGTCGGCGGATTCGCGGCGGAGTAGCCCTGCGGGTAGAGGAACTGCTCGCTGAAGGAGCTGGCGTAGTAGCTCTGCGCGTACAGAGCCTGACTCAGGCCGTTGTCGCCGGCCCCGATCGACGCCTCGACCCAGGAGAACAGGTGCTCGTTGCAGCCGGAAGGGTTGTCCCGGGAGGCATGCTCGAGACTGCAGTCGAGCTGCTGCCACATCTGGTAGAAGCGGTGCACCGGGCTCGCGCTGTAGTCCGTGTAGGAGAGGCTGTAGCCCGGGATGCTCGGCGTGTTGGTGCCGTTGGTCAGCTGGAAGGGACCGGCCGGCAGGTTATCGAAGTTCACGATGCGCAGATCCGGCGTGTAGCTGTACTGGCCGGTGCCGCCCGCGGCGAGCGACTGATAGTAGGTGAGTCCGTTGGCGTCGGTGGCATCGGCCAGACCGTCCGCCGGCAGGCCGCTCTCGGTCAGCGCGGCGCAGGCCGCCGGCGTCAGGAAGGCCGTGCCGCACTTGATCGTCGTGTACTTCGAGGAGCTCGGCGAGAAGTAGCCGTTGGGCCCGGAGGGTCCGCCCGCCTGCGGCGCCGGCAGGACGTTGCCCGGGAATTCCTGCTTGGGCGGGCTGAGCAGGAAACTGTCGGCGGCCGTCGAGGCCGACAGCTGCTGCGCCTTGCGGAAGTTGGGTCCCGGCACCGCGTTCAGGTTCTCATCGAGGCGGATGATGCCCTCGCTCAGCAGGTTGTGGACCGTCTGGCCCGGCCGCGGCACATAGGTCGCGAACACGTGATCGAAGCTGCGGTTCTCGCCGATGATGACGATGACGTGCTTGACCGGCGTTGCCGTTCGCGCGCTGCGGTCGCTGCCGGAATCCCACGTTCCGCCGAAGGCGGGCGCCGGCGGCGCGGCCAGGACCGGACCGACCGACAACTGCAGCAGCGCGAGCGTCGCTGCCGCCATGCGCACCCCGTGCAGGGTGTGCGCTACGAACCGACCGATCTTCATGCGTTCCTCCCGCGTGGATGAGCCGCGCAATCGCGTCCCGTCACGCAAGCGACCCTAGAGCGGCTGTGTTGCAGAGAGTTGATCGTTGTGTGAACCCGGCGACGTGAGCGCCGCCGCGGCTAACGCGCGGCCTCGGGCCTGGCAATGGCGGGCTCGACACGGATGGTGCCCATCATGCCGCCATCCTCGTGCTCGAGCAGGTGGCAGTGATACACGAAGGTTCCCACCGTGTTCGGATCGCGGAAGTCCATCCGCAGCCGCACGCTCGGATACTCGAGCATCTGCGCCCTGAAGTACGGAACATTGACCGTGTCGCGCAGAAACGGCTCGTTGACGGGCAGCCCGGACCAGCCGACGAGCATGAAATGCAGTTGATGGATGTGAAAGGCATGCAGCTCCGTCGAGCGGTTCTCGATGATCCAGTCCTCGACGTCGCCCTGCCGCACGACCACATCGGGCGCAGTGGCGGCCGGATCGAACGGCGCCGGGGTCTTGCCCTCCTCGGTGATGTAGAAATCCGTGGCGCTGTTCGGGTCCTGCGGGTCCTTGAGCTTCTCCGAGAAATAGAAGTGCCGCACCCTCACCGGTGCGACCTCACCGAGCCACGGCAGCGCCGGCGCGGGCAACGGCGTGGAGGACAGCGGCAGCTTCGACTGCGGCTCGGGTGCATTGGCAGCCGCGACGAGCGCCGCGAGCGCGCGGTTGGGGTCGTTCTCCCCGCCCTGGCCGGTGTCGACGGTGCGGGTGACGAGGAGCGCCGGCGTCCCGGCGGGCGGCCCCGCCACGATGAACTCCACGCGCGCACCCGGTGGCACGCCGAGGTGATCGACCCAGGTGACCGGGGGCGAACGGCCGAAGGGGGCGCTCATCGGCACCCCGTCGATCGCGACGAGACCGAGCTGCTGCGGCGTACGGCCGAAGACGACGGCGAGATTGAGGTAGGTGACCGAGCAGGCGTTCACGACCCGCCAGAGCTGCCGCTCGCCGGGCCGCATGCGGATGATGGCCGGCGGATAGTCGGGATACGGTATGGGCACGAAATTGACGGACAGGTCCCTGGCGGGCTTGCCGAAGCCGGTGCCGTTGTTGGCCGCATCGCCGTCGCGATCGATGAGCATCTTCGGCACGACGGGCTCGGAGCTGGACGGCGGTGCCGAGGGGTTCAGCAGCGGCTGATCCCGGATGACGAGCACGCGCTCGGGCAAGCCGGCGACCTCCGGCGTGGCCCTCTCGAGCCCCTCGATGATCATGGGGCCGGACGCTCCGCCCGAGACCTGCGGGCTGCTGAAGCCGTGGATGTGCGGGTGATACCAGTAGAGGCCGGGGGGCTGGTCGGCGGGAATCCGGAAGCGATATTCGAACGGCCCGTCGTGGGGCTGCACGGAAGTTCGCAGCACATCGTCCTGATGGCACACCGGCGGCACCGTCAGACCGTGGAAGTGAAGGTTCGTCGATACGGGCGTCATCGCCCCGCTCGTGCAGGGATCGGTCGCGGGCGCCGCGTGAGCGTGCCCGGAGTGATCGTGAGCGCCCGTTCGGGGCGCCGCACCCTGCGCCGTGTCGATGTCCGTTAGATCGTTCCGCAGGCGCAGGATGAGCAGCTCGCCCGGACGCAGCCGCAGTGCCGGCGCCTGCGTGCCGTCGGCAAGCAGGTAGCAGTAGCGCACCGAGCCGTCCGCCTCGCGGTAATTGTGGATGCTCAGGTCGAGGGCGAGAACGCCGCGCTCGCTGCGCAGATTGCGCGGCTCCGGCACCTCGCTCCCCGGCGCCGGGCGCACGCACGGATCGGGCCCGGGGCTCACCGCGTGCGCGAGCTGCGCGAAGGCGCAGCACCCGAGGGCCGTGAGACAGAGCCGCCAGCGCATCGCTCAGCCCGCCGTCAGCGGGTTCTCGAGCCGCGCCCGGACCTCAGGTCCCGCCGGGCCGGTTCCGCGTCCGCTCGCTCGGGGCTCGGGTCGGACGCAGCGCCCTCGCTTGCCGGATGCACGACCGCCACCGCCGTGACCGGCGCGACCTGCGGTGCCGCGGGCGCCGCGGGTGCCGCTGCCAGATGAAACGCGCGCGCCGCCGGCGCATCGATCGAGCGCGCGCCGGAGCGCCATTCGCGCCACGAGAAGAGCGCAAGCGTCGCCACGAACGCGGCCATTCCCAAGCCGCAGAGAAGCAGTCGCCTTGCCACGAGCGCCCCGCTGAAAAGGCAAGACCGTAGCGGACGATCGTGACAGAGTGATGTGGGCGTGTTGGCCGCAACGGCCGGTCCCCGCGACGGGCAGCGCCCGCGCCGATCGGGGGCAGCCGCCGAACGATCGTGCGGCACGTCGTGGATCCTGCCTGCGCGAAGCGCGCGTTCGCGCGGACTCTCCTGCGGCCATTACTTATTGCCCCGCGGCCCGGGGCTGTCATGCTGGTCCATGTTCGAATCGCAAACTCACCGAAAGGTGAGGACGCAAAGCCTCCGGTCTACGGGCTCGTGCCCACGATAGCGGGGTTGCCGGGACTGCTGCGCGGTCTCGTCATGCACGCGGCCTCGTGAGGCTGCCTGCCGCAACCCTGCAGGAATGCACGAGCCTCGACCGGCAGCCGGTCAACCCAAGGGAGCACATCGTGCCAGGAAGTATTCGTCGCTACGGCGCCATCGGGGCTCACGGTCCCCGGACCCGCTTCGTGCGCGGGCCGCGCTGCGCCGCCCGCCGTGTCCGTCTCTTTCTCTTTCATCCTCGTTCGCTGGAAAACTGACCCGCAGGGCCGCCCCGATGCAGTCACTCGTACTTTGGACCGTGGCATTACTGGCGGGGTGGGTCGCGACGCTCCTCCTGCACCGCCGGATCGACCGGGTCTCGCTCGCGGATTTTGCGATTGCCATCGCCGGGGCGGCACTCGCCGGCGGCGTGCTCGCCCCCTCGCTCGGCATCGCCATCACCGGAGAGTTCGGTCTGACGTTCCCCGGCACCCTCGCCTCCTGGGCCGGGGCGATGACGCTGCTCGGCCTCGCCAACCTGGCCCGCTTCGGCTCGTTGCAGCGCTGACCGCCCCCGCGGCGGTGACCGGCTGCGGCGGTGGTCGCTGCCATGGCGGCTTTCGGCCGCCGATTCCGATTCATTCGTTCAGGTAGACCACTGCATCGGCAGGCAATCGGAGAAACCACCGTGAACGACTCCTCCCTGAAGGCCCGTGAAATCGAAGCGCTCGCTTACCTGCAACTCGCCGCCCCGACCACCGACGACCGGCGGCGCACACCCGGTTTCCTGCAGCGCGTGTGGGCGCGGTTGCGCCGGCAGCCGCGGCGCTCGGCCATGAGTCGCGCCGGGGACTGGATGCTCCTCGGGCTCTGAGGACCCCTGAGTCAGGCCCGGCCGGCGCGGCCGGGCCTGCTGCGGCGGCTTCGCTGCGCGCCGCTGCGGGCGCTATGCTTCGGTCGCAGATCCGCGCGCGCCGAAGCCCATGCACCGCAGCCCATCGCCGCAGCAGTACCCGACGACCCACGAGCTCGCGCGCCGCGCGCTGCTCGCCTTCATCGTCACCTTCGTACTCGCCCGGCTCACCGTGTTCCTGATCATGGCGCGCGCCATCCCGAACCTTTACTTCTTTCTGAGCGATACGCACGTC
>Ga0335073_10012562_pt1 | contig 11891 bp, 8 predicted proteins | sample Lox_Sample_22_FD_207093 | JGI IMG/M metagenome (GOLD analysis project Ga0335073, IMG submission 207093) | Soil microbial communities from Loxahatchee National Wildlife Refuge, Florida, United States - Lox_Sample_2.2 | ecosystem: Environmental > Terrestrial > Soil > Wetlands | place: USA: Florida... | reverse complement strand
GTCGCAATCAGACCATAATCCGTCTGCCCCTCCGGCGAGAGCCAATCGCCAAACGGAGTCCCCGCATCCTTCTTCCACAGTCCATCGGGATTGGCCGCATCAATGGCCGCGACATACTTCTCCATCGCCGCCCAGTTCTCTTCCAGCACGCTCTTGTCGCCTGTCTGCAGCCAGCTCGTCCAGGGAATAATCACGCCTGCGTCGCTCCACCCGGCGCCCGTGCCCATGTTTTCCTTCGCGGTGCCCGGCGAGTAGATCCCGTAGAACGGTGTCCCCGCCTGCGTCCCACGCATGTCGCCTGCAAACTTCCGAGTGAAGGCTGCCAGATCCATGTTGTAGGTCGCCGTCCGCCAGAACACCTGCGCATCGGCCATCCATCCCAGCCGTTCATCGCGCTGCGGGCAGTCTGTCGGCAGCCCGACAAAGTTCGATCTCTGCCCCCACAGAATGTTGCTCCACAGCTTGTTGATCATCGCGTTGCCGGTCTTCAACTCGGCCGTAAACGGCGCTGCCGTATGAACGACAAGCGCCGTCACAGCATCCTTGCCCGGCGCGGTCGGAAGGCCTGTCAATTCAGCGTAGCGGTAGCCATGAAACGTGAACTGCGGCGTGAACTCCTCTTCTCCGTTGCCGCTCAGGATGAAATAGTCCGTGGCCTTCGCCGTGCGCAGGTTCTCTGTATACAGAGTCCCGTCATCGTTCAGAATCTCCGCAAACCGCAGGCGTATCTTCGTCCCTTCCGGACCCGAAACCCGCACCCGCTCCACGCCTGCCTGGTTCTGCCCAAAGTCGTAGACATACACACCGGGCTTGGGCTCCGTCACGCTCACCGCCGGCAATGCCTTCTCCACGCGAATCGGCTCAAACTCCTGCGCCAGGATCTTCATCGGTTTCGGATCCACAGCGATCGTCGGCTCCCACGCGCTCGCATTGAATCCTGCTGTATCCCATCCTTCCTGAATCTGTCGCGCATCCTGCGTTTCGCCGTCATACAGCTCCGAGTGCAGAATCTCCGACGTCCGCGCCAGCCAGCTCGGATCCGTGTTGACCCAGTCCACGCTGCCGTCTGCGTATTCAATCCGCAGCTGCGCCCGCAGCGCCGGCGGCGTCACGCCATAATCGTTCGGCTCCTGGAACCACTCCAGCGGCGTCGAGTACCATCCCGGCGCCAGCAGCGCCCCAATTGCGTTCTGCCCCTGGTCCACCATCTTCGTCACATCGTAGGTCTGGTAATAGACTCGCTCGCGATAGTCCGTCCACCCCGGCGCCATGAGTGTGTCGCTCACGCGTTCGCCATTCAAGAACATCTCGTACTCGCCGAGCGCCGTTGCATACAGTCGCGCCGACTTCACCGGCTTGCTCACATCAAACGTCTGCCGCAACGCCTTCACCGAATCAGGAATCCATGGATTCCCCGGCGGCGGTTCATCTGAGCCAGGATTGGCCGCCCAGATCATTGCATTCTTCCAGCCGCCATCGTCGAAGCTCTTCCCCTCCCAGCCTGCCTGCGCATGCGTTGCCGTCTTCCACGTCGCATTGCTCGCAAAGGTCGCTGTCGTTCCGTCCTCGTACTCCACGAACAAGGTGGCAATCATCGGCGGCGCATCTTCGGTCGCCATCCCGTTCGGATTCACAACGTAGTGCAGCAACTCAATCGCAACGCTGTTCGCGCCCGATCCCAGCGCGCTCGTCACATCCACGCAGACAAACTTCTTCCACGGCATCTGTTTGTACGGCGGCAGCGGATCGGTCTTCAGCACCTGCGTCCCATTCACCCACGCGGCCACCGTGTCCTGTCCGGTCGCATACAGCGTTGCCTTCCGCACCGCCTTCTCCAGCGTCACCGTGGTCCTGTATGCGTAGTGCTGCTCGTCGGCCTTCTCCGCAGCCATCGCCTTGGCATCCGGGCTCATGATCCACTCCGCGCCTGCGTGCCGCACCGCCGCTTCTTCCTTCGTCTCGTAACCAATCCAAGATGCGCGCCATGCGTTCTGAGTCTTCAGCCCAGGGTTCCCGGCGACAGGTTCAGGTCGTTGGGGTGACAATCCGGTCTCCCACCAGCTGACCTCACTCACGGGATACGCATCACCCGTTGCGCCCCACACCTTCACCCGCCAGAAGTAGCGTGTGCTCGCCGCCAGCGGTCCGCCGCCATAGCGCACATTCAAACTCTGTCCGCCCTCGATGCGGCCGCTGTCCCACACATCGGCCTTGTTCTGCTGCAACTGCTCTTCGCTCAATGCCACCTGTACTTCGTACGCGGTCTGTTTTGCTCCCCGTGCCGGGTCTTCAATCTGCCAGGAGAAACTCGGCGCACCATCGTCAATCCCCAGCGGCGTATTCAGGTTGTCCACCTGCAGCTTGACCGGCCCCGCACCCCACACGGGCATCGCTGCCGCCATCAAAACCGCCGCCGTAAGAGCATTCACGCCCGCTTTTCCAAGTCCCTGCAGATACATCTCACTCACCCTTTCAAAGCAACCCGTCCATTGTGCGGGCCCACCCCGCCTGCAGCCAAGCAAACTCCGCGCTCGCACCCGGGAACACTCCACCTGCTCCGGCGGCCCGGTCAAAGGCAGCGGTTCGACCCGAATTTTCTCAAATGAAATAGTTTCCGCCAAGAACTCTATGGAATCTTGAGCACCCTTGTCAAAGCCTTTTCCGTCCTATCCTGGACAAGACCCGACAACCTCGTCACACCCGCTCCGCCCGTTACACTCACCTCATGGCTCTCCGCCTTTTCGTTGCCACTACCAGCCAGGGCAAACTGCGCGACTTCCGCACCGCCGCCAACACCTTCGACGTCACGATCGAGCCGCTTTCCAATCTCGCCGACATCGCCGCCCCCGAAGAGACGGGCGCCACCTTTGAAGAAAACGCCGCACTCAAGGCCGTCTACTACTCCCGCTTCGCGCCCGGCGAACTGGTCCTCGCCGACGACTCCGGCCTCGAAGTTGACGCGCTCAATGGCGCTCCTGGCGTCCGCTCCGCCCGCTTCGCCGCCGATGCCGGACTGACCGACTCGCCCGACGCCAACGACAACACCGATGTCTGGAACAACATGGTGCTCCTGCAGCGCCTCGCAGCCTTGCCTCAACCGCAGCGCTCGGCCCGCTACCACTGCGTTCTTGTCGTCGCCCGCGACGGCCAGCCTCTCTACACCGCCGACGGCTCTGTCGAAGGCTCCATTATGGAAGCACCTCGCGGCACCGGCGGCTTTGGCTACGACCCTCTGTTCTATCTCCCGCAGCTTGAACGCACGATGGCCGAAATCGATCTCGACACCAAGCTCTCCCTAAGTCACCGCGGCCGCGCTCTCAAGGCGCTGCTCGAAAAGTTCGTCGCCTGAAACTGCCTCACCCGCACTCCTTTCCCATCATCTGGTCCGCCCGGCATCGCTCACCACGTGCACGCGGGCTAACATTGTGAACTGAATCACTTTACCTATGTGCTTCTCCCCTGTGACCTGCCTTGACGCCGGTGACGTGCGGCACGAATAATGCTTGTGTCGATTCATCGCGATTCACTGTCTCTCTATCTGGAACACCTTCGACACGCAGCCTTTAGGAGCTTCCATTTCCATGGCAACTGCACACCATCCTTCCACGCCCACGGTCCGCCCGGGCGTTCAGCCGCTGCGCGCCGCCAAGGGCAACAGCTTTATCTGGCGCAAGCTCCATTCCCTGCTCGGTATCATCCCCATTGGCGCGTTCCTGCTGGAACACCTGCTCTCGAACTTCGAGGCCACCAAGGGCGCAGTTGCCTACGGCGAACAGGTCCGCTTTCTCAACAGCCTTCCTGTCGTGCGCGTGCTCGAGTGGGTCTTCATCTTCATTCCTCTCGCCTATCACGGGCTCTACGGCGTCTATATCTGGATTCGCGGCAAATCCAACATCGTCTACTACCCCTGGGCCGGCAACTGGATGTACATCGCGCAGCGCTACACCGGGCTCGTCGCCCTCGTGTACATCGCTTACCACGTCGCCACGCAGCGCTTCATGGGCGTCAGCCTCCCAGAGAATCCCGGTTACGCATTCGCCAAAGTTCACAACGAGCTCATGAATCCGCTCGTCCTTGCCTTCTATGTCATCGCGATGATCGCCGTCTGCTGGCACTTCGCCTACGGCGTCTGGCTCTTCGCCGCCAAGTGGGGCATCACTCCCGGTGAAATTGCCCGCAAGCGCTTCGGCTATGTCTGTCTCGCACTCGGCGTACTGCTCGCGGTCATGGGTCTCGTCAGCATCTGGGCCTTTATCGGACCCGGCTCCGCAGCCCAGGCCGCAGCCGCCGTGCAGTTGCACTAGGAGGTCACGGGAATGTCCCCAAGCGAATCCAAACCACGCATCTCGAGCGACGAATTCAAGAAGCACGCGGGCGCCATCAACAACGCCATCCTTGCCCTCAGCCAGGCCGTCGGATCTTCCGGCCTCGATCCCGAGCTCCAGCAACTCGTCAAGCTGCGCGCCTCGCAGATCAATGGGTGCGCCTTCTGCACCCAGCTTCACCTCAACGAATCGCGCCACATGGGCATCCCTGCTCCCAAGCTCGATCTCATCGCCGTCTGGCGTGAAGCCGGCGTCTTCTCCGAGCGCGAGAAAGCCGCTCTGCAGTGGACCGAACTCCTCACTCGCCTCTCAGAACATCATGTCAGCGATGAGGATTTCGTTGCCGTTTCGGCCCACTTCGCGCCTCCTGAGCTGGCCTGGCTCAGCGCCGCCGTCGCCGTCATCAATACCTGGAATCGCATCGCGGCGCCCTTTCAGTACGCGCCCCCGATTCCACGTCACACCATTCAACCTGTGCACGAACCAGCGCACTCCTGAGATTTCGCCGGTGCCAGTCCACCGGCCTGTTTTGCTGAAAGGATTGAATAGAAAATGGCGGCACCTAAAATCATCGTGGTTGGCGGAGGCCTCGCCGGACTCGCGGCAGTTATCAAGATCGCTGAGGCGGGCGGCACCGTCGACCTGTTCTCGATCGTTCCCGTCAAGCGCTCCCACTCGGTCTGTGCCCAGGGCGGCATCAACGCTGCCAAGAACCTCAAGGGCGAAGGCGACACCACCGACAAGCACTTTGACGACACCATCTATGGCGGCGACTTCCTCGCCAACCAGACCCCCGTCAAGGCTATGTGCGAGGCCGCTCCCGGCATCATCGACCTCCTCGACCGCATGGGCGTGCCCTTCAACCGCACCCCCGAGGGCCTGCTCGACTTCCGCCGCTTCGGTGGCACACTCTACAACCGCACGGCTTTCGCTGGAGCCACCACCGGCCAGCAGCTTCTCTATGCGCTCGACGAGCAGGTCCGCCGCCACGAGTCCGCCGGCCACGTCAACAAGTTCGAAGGCTGGGAGTTCCTCTCCGCCATCATCGATTCCAAAGGCGTAGCCCGCGGCATCACCGCCCTCAATCTGCGCACCATGGAGCTCCGCGCATTCCCCGCCGACGCCATCATTCTCGCCACCGGCGGCATCGGCGCCATCTTCGGCAAGAGCACCAACTCCGTCGTCTGCACCGGCTCCGCGCAATCTGCTGTCTTCCAGCAGGGCGTCTACTACGCCAACGGCGAATTCATCCAGGTCCACCCCACCGCCATCCCCGGTGAAGACAAGCTCCGTCTCATGTCCGAGTCTGCCCGCGGTGAAGGTGGCCGCGTCTGGGTCCCGCGTACACCCCGCGACAAACGCCCCATCAAACAGATCCCCGAGTCCGAGCGCTTCTACTTCCTCGAGGAGTGGTATCCGAAATACGGCAACCTCGTCCCGCGCGACATCGCCACCCGCGCCATCCACAAGGTCGTCTACGAAAATCACCTCGGCATCGACGGCCAGCCGATGGTCTACCTCGACCTCACGCATATCGACCGCGCCACGCTCAATCGCAAGCTCGAAGGTATCCTCGAGATCTACGAAAAGTTTGTCGGCGACGATCCTCGCGATGTGCCCATGAAGATCTTCCCCGGCATGCACTACACCATGGGCGGCCTCTGGGTCGACTTCAATCAGATGACCAACGTCCCCGGCATCTTTGCCGCCGGCGAATGCGAGTACCAGTACCACGGCGCTAATCGCCTCGGCGCGAACTCCCTGGTCAGTTGCATCTTCGGCGGATTCCGATCAGGTCCCAACGCTCTGGCCTACGCGAAGAACCTCGCGGCCCAGGAGGGCGATGGCGGCGCAGCCGACGAGATCAAGCGCCAGGCCGAGCTCAACAAGGATCTCATGTCCAACGAAGGCAATGAGAATCCATTCAAGCTCTGGCGCGAACTCGGCGAAACCATGACCAAGCACGCTACGGTCATCCGCTATAACAAAGGCCTGAAAGAAGCCGACGCCAAGATCCTTGAACTGCTCGAGCGCTACAACCGCGTCAACCTCAGCGATCGCAGCCAGTGGGCCAACACCAGCTTCGCCTTCGCCCGCCAGCTCTACAACATGCTTGAGCTTTCGCGCGTGGTTGTCGGCGGCGCCCTGCTACGCGACGAGTCGCGCGGCGCCCACTACAAGCCGGACTTTCCCGAGCGTAACGACGAAAGCTTTCTCAAGACCACCAAAGCCAGCTTTACCGGCGAGCTTGCCGGTCCGCGCTTTGAATACGAAGACGTCGACATCCAGTACATCAAGCCGCGCCCGCGCCGTTACGACGCGGCAAAGTGAAGGCAGACAATAATGCAGGCGAACTGGACAGAGGCAGAAATCCGCAGAATGGTGTGGCTACGGTCAGTAGAGTGGTGTAATTGGCCGGTGTTCATCTCTGCACTTGTTGTTCCTGTTCTACTGCTTTGGATTACGTGGTGGAAGGTGTTGTTAGGGTTGTTCATGATCAATGCATTATGGGCCATAATTAGACACCATCTCCACAACCTCCGTATCGCGAATTTTGTTGCAGTGATAGTGACTCCTGGGCAGTGGATCGTAATGATCGTCTGTCTCGTCATACAGCTGTCACATAAGCATTGGTGGTTAGCAATTCTGTCAGCGGCTTGGCCATTTCTGCACGGTTTCATTAACTTCCCAGGTGGAAAAATTGGGCAGATCGAGTATAACTTCGCGACAGAAATCGGACCTAAGCGCGTAAAACAAGCAGACTGAGCGATGTCTCCTGCAGGAGCAGATAAAAATGGCAGAACGTACCGTAGTTCTCGAAATCAAGCGTCAGGCCAGCCCCGATGCACCTGCCGTATGGGAGCGCTTCGAACTTCCCTGGCGCCCCGGCATGAACGTCATCTCCGCCATGATGGAGATCGCCGCCAATCCGGTCACCGCCGAGGGCAAATCCACCACACCTGTCACCTACGACTCCAATTGTCTTGAAGAGATCTGCGGCTCCTGCGCCATGCGCATTAACGGCAAAGCCCGCATGGCCTGCTCCGCGCTCGTCGAAAATCTCGAGCAGCCGATTCGCGTCGAGCCGCTCTCCAAGTTCCCGCTTGTTCGCGATCTGCAGGTAGACCGCTCCGTCCTCTTCGAGAATCTCAAGGCCGTCAAGGCATGGGTCCCGGTCGACGGCACCTACGATCTCGGCTCCGGCCCCCGCGTCTTCCCGCAGCAGCAGGAAGCCAACTACCCGCTCTCCAACTGCATCTCCTGCACCTGCTGCATGGAGGTCTGCCCGCAGTTCAACGAGGACACCAACTTCGTCGGCGCCGCCACCATCGCGCAGGTCAAACTCTTTAACAATCACCCCACCGGCAAGGTTTTCAAGGAAGAACGCCTCCGCGCCCTCGCCGGCGACGGCGGCGTGCAGGAGTGCGGCTACGCACAGAATTGCGTTGAGGTCTGCCCCAAGCAGATTCCGCTTACGAACGCCATCTCCGACATCAGCCGCGACGTCACCGTCCAGAAACTCAAAGACTGGCTCCGCGGCTGACGTCTTGCCTCAGATTTCAGACAGAAAGAAGGGCGCGATTATCGCGCCCTTTGGTTTAGCAGATCTGCATATCTTCCCTTGCGGATAGTTGAGGTCACTTACCCCCGAGCCGTTCCCAAGCATAGTAAGTGACAAAGGCAAGCACAATCCCGCTCATCACAATCCAGTTAGCTGCTGAAACCCAGTTCGTCTCCGAATCAAAGGTGTTATTTTCCTCTGGTCGGTTCGGATTGCACCGAATCGCAAACGTGTCGCCTTTCTGAACCTCGTCCGGAGAGACCGTTGTGCCATCAAAGGTCCTTCCATTCACTTCGTATGTGAACGTGATAAGAAAGTTTCCCCAAGGTCCGCGATGAATACCTGAGCGCCCAAGATAATTCCCGTATCTGAGAGCCGTGCACTCCTGGACTTCGGCTTCAATTTCAATCCAGCCGCGCTTCCGGATCCAGTCAAACGAAGACGCAATCCACCTGCTCAGCCGCGCTGCGAGCGGCTTCCTCATCGTTACGATGCCGGCTTGACTTTGGTTATCCAAGGGAAGTTGGGCCATCTTCTTACAAAACTCGTCGGAGCAATCCTACCGCAAAGGGAATGTTTTAAGCCTGCGGCATTGGTAAATCGGCCAATTACAGCCCAGCATCGGGGCTTCAGACCCGCTCCCTGTTCCCTACTCCCTTGTTCCCTCGATCCCTGTCTCACTCACAGCCCCGCGTAGAAGCTCTGCATCCATCCCTGCAGCAGAGCCGGGAAGCAGCCCAGCGCCACAACGCCCGCCGCCACCAGCATCAGCATCAGCAGCGTCACCGGATGGGTCTGCATCCGCGACTCATCCACGGCCGGCATCACGTAGGCCCGTTTCAGCACCTGCAAATAGTAGTAAAGGCTCACCGCGCTCATCGCCACGGCGACCACCACCAGTCCCAGCCCCCATCCTGCCGGATAGACGCCGAGCACCGCCGCAAACAGGTTGAACTTTGCCCAGAAGCCCACCAGCGGCGGAATCCCCGCCAGCGACAGGAACAGCACCAGCAGCACCGCGGCCAGCATCGGACTGCGCTTCGACAGCCCGAGGAACGCATCCATATTCGCGCTGCCCGTCCGATTCTCAACGACCGCCACCACGCCGAACGCGCCGACGGTTGTGAGGCCATACGTCAGCACGTAATAGAGAATGGCCTGTGCACTGCGCGGCGAGTACGAGAAGAACGCCAGCCCCAGCAGAATGTAGCCCGCATGCGCAATGGCCGAGTACGCGAGCAGCCTGCGCACATTGGTCTGCGCCAGCGCCGCCAGGTTGCCCAGCACCATCGACACTGCCGCCAGCACCATCAACAGTTCCGACCACGCATTGCGGAAGCCCAGGTAAACCGGTGGCGGATTCAGACTGAACTGTGCCACCACCTCAACTCGGCCGTGCATCCCGTCGAACACATGCCATGCGGCCGTTCCGATCGAGATCAACAGCGCGAAGCTCGCCACCTTCGACACTGACGCGATAAACGCCGCGCCCGGGGCCGGCGCGCCTTCATACGCATCCGGCGCCCACAGATGAAATGGCACTGCCGCCACCTTGAAGCCGAGTCCCGCCGCAATCATCACCAGCGCTATGTACACGAGCGGCGCGGCGTGTGCGGCCTGCGGCGTATACAGCCCCAGCATCACCCGATGCAGGTTTGTCGAACCCGTAATGCCGTATAGATAGCTGAACCCAAACAGCAGAAACGCCGCCGACATCCCGCCGAAGAGGTAATACTTCATCGCCGCCTCGGCGCTCCGGCCTGACTGCTTCGCAAACGCCGTTACTATGTAGAGCCCGAGGCTCAGCAGTTCCAGCCCGACAAAGATCACCAGCAGGTCCTGCGCCGCGGCGATCAGCATTCCGCCTGCCGCCGACATCAGCGTAACTGCGACAAACTCGCCGGCGTGCCGCGTAAAGGTCGAGTCGATCAACAGGAACAGCGCCAGCACCGTTAGCACCAGGATTCCTGCCTGAGCCACCGCCGCACTGCCCCCGGCCGCCAGCAGCACATCGCCGCTTCCCGGATACGTCAAGCCGCCCTGTGCCTGCAGCGGCATCGTTACCAGCGCCGCAGTGCATCCCAACACTCCCAGCAGCACCGCCAACGCCGCCCGCGTCTGTTGCTTCGCTTTGCGCAGAAAGCCCAGGTCCACCACCAGCACCAGCAGCGCCGCTACTTCCAGCATCGTTTCCGGCAAGGTCACGCGAAAGAGATCGCCGTAGTTCATTGCATCCCTCCCGCAAGCATCGCCTTCACCGCCGGTTCAATCGCATTCAGCAGAATCCGCGGATACAGTCCTACAAACAAGCTCGCCGCCAGCAGCATGCCAACGCCCGCCACCTCCGGCCACGTGATCGCGTCAAACTTCGGCCAGCCGGTCTTCGGATGCTCATCCGCTGTCGGCAGTCTGTCTGAGAAGAACGCCTTCTGCAGCGCGCGCCATGTATACGCCACGCCGATCACGATGCCGACGCCGGTTGCCGCGGTCCACCACGGATCGGCGTACCACGAGCCCACCAGCACCTGCAGTTCTGCCACAAATCCTGAAAAGCCCGGCAGTCCCATCGACGCCACGCCTGCAATCACAAACGCCCACGCCGCAAACGGCATCCGCTTGCCCAGGTGCATCTTCTCCAGTTCCGCCAGCTCGCGGGTATGCGTGCGGTCATACACAATGCGTCCCACAATCGCGAACAGCAGTCCCGCAATCACGCCGTGCGAGAACATCTGCAGCACCGCGCCATCCATGCCGATCTGGTTCAGCGTCATCAACCCCAGCAGCACGAACCCCATGTGGCTCACGCTCGAGTAGCCGATCACAAACTTGAAATCGCTCTGTACCAGCGCCACCAGCGCGCCATAGACAATTCCGATCACCGCCAGCACCGCAAACACGTCGCGCCACGAACCAATTCCAAGAAACGTAAATCCCCACGGATCCATGCCGTGCGGAAACAGCCCCATCGCCACGCGGAGACAACCATAGGCGCCCAGCTTCATCACTACGCCGGCCAGCAGCATCGACGCCGCCGTTGGCGCAGCCACGTGGCCGGTCGGCGCCCAGGTATGAAAGGGCCACATGCCGGCGAGAATCCCGAAGCCAACAAACACCAGCGGGAAGAGCCACATCTGGTCGTGCACCGGCAGTCCCGCGTGCGCCAGCTCCACCAGTCCCGTCGAGTGGCTTCCCGAGAGCGCGTACGCGGCCAGCAGCCCGATCAGCACCATCGCCGATCCGACAAATGAGTACAGCGCCAGCTTCATCGCACCGTACTCGCGCCGGGTCGATCCCCAGATTGCGATCAGGAAATACTTCGGCACAATCGCAATCTCATAAAACACGAACAGTAGGAACAGGTCCGCGCTAAGAAACACGCCGTAGACGCCGCCAATCAGCGCCAGATAGAACGCGAAGAACTCATTCGTCCGCAGCTCAACGTTCCAACTGAAGAGAATGCCTGCCACGGCCGCCAGCCCCGTCAGCAGCACCAGCACCAGGCTGATCCCATCCGCGGCCAGGGTGTAGCGGATGCCCATCGTCGGTATCCACGCGGCATCGGTGATCACCACGCGGGTATAACCGGATCCCGCGCCTGCGGCAAAGCCCATCACCGCCAGGACAAGACCCACCAAAGCCACCGCAAGCGCAACAACTCGCGCCAGCGCAGGCTTGCTCTTCGGCAGCAATGCCTCAAGCAGCGCACCGGCAAACGAGAGATAAATCGTCCAGGCCAACATCGATCAAAATCTCCAGTGCGCCAGCAGGTTCACAACTGTCGGGTTCACCGAATTCACCACCAGCTGCGGCAACAGTCCCAGCAGCAGCATCAGTCCAATCACTGGCGCCAGCGCCAGCCGCTCGCCTCCATGCATGTCTGGAAAGGCCGCCCACTTCTCCGGCACCGGTCCGCTGAAAACCTTCTGAATGACCGTCAGGATCACTGCCGCCGTCACCAGCAGCCCAAGCACGCTGATCGTTGCGCTCACCCATGACAAAGAGAA
>Ga0335073_10012561_pt1 | contig 11891 bp, 10 predicted proteins | sample Lox_Sample_22_FD_207093 | JGI IMG/M metagenome (GOLD analysis project Ga0335073, IMG submission 207093) | Soil microbial communities from Loxahatchee National Wildlife Refuge, Florida, United States - Lox_Sample_2.2 | ecosystem: Environmental > Terrestrial > Soil > Wetlands | place: USA... | reverse complement strand
CACGTGGTTCTTTCACGCGCCGGTCCGCAAGGACGCCGTTGCCGAGAACTTCGACGTGCACGCGCTGATCGAGCGCGCTACGGGGGCCGCGGTGTCGTGCGCGTTCGAGCACGTTGGTTTCTGGGATCTGCGGATCGACATCGCGGATGCCTACCGCCGGGGCCGCGTTTTCATTGCCGGCGACGCGGCGCACAGCCACCCCCCGTACGGCGCGCACGGCCTCAACACCGGACTCGAGGACGCCGTCAACCTGGGATGGAAGCTGGCGGCCGTGCTGCAGGGATGGGGCGGGCCGTTCCTGCTCGACAGCTACGAGCAGGAGCGGCGGCCGGTCTTCGCCGAGACCGGGGAAGTGATCGCGGACGGCATCGCCAGGGACCGGGCGTTCCTCGAGCGGTACAGCCCGCGGCGGGATCGCCGCGAATTCGAGCTCGCGTGGAGCGGCATGACCGGGGGAGAGACGGCTCCGCCGTGGTACGAGCCACACTACGAAGGCTCGCCGATCGTGTGGGGACCCGCTGGCTCGGCGTGCAGCGTCCGCGGTCAGCACGCCTTCGAGGCCCGGGCGGGGCATCACCTGGCGCCCGCGGTCCTGTCGTCCGGCCGGAACGTCTTCGAAGAGCTCCCGGCCGACGCTTTCAGTCTGCTCGCGCTGGCTGGCGGCCAGGAGGCGGCCGAGCCATTCCAGGCGGCGGCTGGGGCGCTGCGGATACCTCTGACCGTGATCGGCGACACGGCTGACGACGCGCGAGCGGCCTACAGACGGCGCTTCATCCTGGTCAGGCCCGACCAGTACGTCGCCTGGGCCGCAGATGACCTGCCCGCCGACCCGGCGGCGGTGTTGCGGAGGGCCGCCGGGTCTGTAGCGGCCGGCTGAGCGCTGCCGGGTCCGTAGCGGCCGGCTGAGCGCCACCGCCCGCCCGTGCCTGCGGCAGACTCGGCGCATGTTTTGCGTGGCGGACCGCCCCGTGTCTGTCTCGCGCGCTGGGCCCGTGCCTGTCTCGCGCGCTGTCCCCGTGCCTGTCTCGCGCGCTGGGCCCGCTCGGTCGCGCGCCGCCCCTGTGCCTGCCTTCTGCGCCGACCGGTGCCTCCTCCCGCGCTCGCCGGAATCGCCCCTGCCGGCATTCCGTTCGGCCGACGAGATCGAACATAAGCGGCATTCCGGACCGTCCTCGGACCCAGCCTCAGCGGGCTCAATAGCGTGAGCGGTCCGCCGCTGCTGAAACAACAGCAGCGGCGGTGCCATCCATGTTGAAAGCTCGTCCGTCCGAAACCACCGGGCCCAGCACGTGCACTAAGCACGTCCGCTCACGCGGGCAGCGCTCATCCCGCGAGCGCACGCCCGGCTTCGCACCATGAGCCGCCCCGCGACCGCGTGGGTAACGCCGACGCCCACCAGATGGCGGGCAGCCAGCTCTGGCCACCTGCCGGACCCGAGCGCGGGCGTCGGTGGGCACCGAACGCCATTGTCCAAATATGTTGACACCGTTCACTTCGGCCGTTCATACTATAAATGTAAACGTTGTAAACATCTTGGAGAGTGGTACCAGTGATCGACGTCCAAGCCCTGAACGACGCCCTGCTGACCCTGGTCTTCTGCGTGGGGCTGGCGCTCCTGACAGCCATCACGATCGTGGGGGCGGGCGCCCTGAACCTGCGGCACGAGCGCCGCGCGCACATCCGTTCGATCGAGCGGCACCTGGCGGCGGCGGCCGAGGATCAGGAACGCGCATCCGTGCGCTGATGTGCGAACTATCGGCTCCCGCGCGGAGCGGATTCCATGAGCCCGTCGAGAAGACCCGGCCCGCATGATCGACGGCACCGGCGGATATGAATTTCGGGCACGAGTTACAGCGAGTGCACGAGCTTCACATTCGTCCCGGGTCAGCAGACATTAGCCCCGGCCGAGCCGCGCGGGTTGGCCGCAGGTCAGCGGCCGGCGGCGCAGGACAGGGCGGCGACCCGTAACGGACCGGCGTCCGGGCGGCCCGCGCCGAGCGGCACGACCTTGGCCTGGAGCGTGGCCCGGTCCACCATGAGGACATGGCGGTTGGGCAGCGAGGTCCAGCCGTCCTGGCACCAGCCGGATGAGGCGACGACCACCGCGTCGCCGGTCTCCAGGTAGGCAACGTCGAAGTAGGCGTCGGTCGGGCCGACGTGCCCTCGCGTGGCCAGCGTGTCGTGCGGGATGCGCTCCGGGTCGTAGCAGCAGACCGCATACAGCGAATCCGGCGTCAGGAACACCGCGTTCAGGCTGTTGGCGGAGAACATCCGGTCGACACGCGCGGCGGTGTCGGAGAGCGCGGCGATCATGTCACCGTCGTGCTGCTCTAGGCCCGCCATCACGTGCAGGAAGTACCGCTCGCTGTCGGTGGTCCCGCCCCGGCGCCGCTCCCAGGCGGGCGGCAGCAGTTCGCCGAGCCTGCTCTGCGGATGGATGGCGCCGTTGTGCGCCATCGCGATGTCGCCCATGCGGAACGGGTGCGTGTTGCGCGGCTCGACCGGCAGGCCGGGCGTGGCCCAGCGCAGGTGGACCAGGCCCAGGTCGCCGAGCTGCCGGTGCGCGAGCTCGTCGTAGGCCGGCTCGTCGTTCGCCCGCAGCGGCGACTTCCTGACCTGCGGCTTGCGGCCGTCGTACCAGGCCATGCCCCAGCCGTCGCCGTGGAACGTGGAGAGCTGGGTGAACTCACGCAGCCCTCGCTCGCCCATGATCTCGGCGAGCGAGGCGGCGTCGCGGGTGCAATATCCAAGCAATCGACACATGCCGACAGGCACTTCCCTAAAGATACTTTCCCATTCCTCCGGCTACATCGATCGATGCGCCGGTTATGTAACTCGCGCGGTCGCTGGCCAGGAACGCCACCAGGCCCGAGACCTCGTCGGGCCGGCCGAACCGGCCGAGGGGCACCTCGATCGCGGCCAGTTGCCCGAAGAACTCGTCGGCGGGCAGATCGGGCGCTCGCCTCCGATGAATATTGTCCCACTGCGGCGTGGTCACGAAGCCGATGTTCACGCTGTTGACCAGGATGCCATCACGCCCGAGTTCCATGGCCAGCGCCTTGGCCAGGTTCTGGCACGAAGCCCGGTTGACCGAGGAGGCCAGGAACCCGGGGTCCGGGTAGCGGCCGTAAACCGCGTTGATGTTGATCACCCGCGGCGCCGAGCTCAGTCGCAACCGCGGCAGGGCCGCCCGGGTGCAGCGAATCTGCGACAGCACCTTCACTTCGAAGTCCGCCTGCCAGTCCTCGTCGGTCAGCGACTCGAACCGGCCGGGTCGCGCGCCGCCGGCGTTGTTGACCAGGATGTCGATCCCGCCGTCGTCCTCGCCCAGGGCCGCGGCCGCGGCGTCGAAGAAGGCGTTCACCTGTTCCGGGTCGGTGACGTCGCAGCGCAGCGCGACCACCGAGCCGGCGTGCGTCCCTGCGCCCTTGCTCAGCTCGGCGGCCGTCTCCCAGAGCTCGGCTTCGTTCCGCGAGCAGATCGCGACCCGCGCGCCCTCGGCCAGAAGCTCGGCCGTGATGGCCTTGCCCAGTCCCTTCGAGCCGCCGGTGACGACCGCGCGCCGCCCGGACAGGCCGAGGTCCATCTAGGCGCCCGCCTGCGGCGCGACACCGGCCTGGCCGTCCTCCTGCTGCGCGCCGGCCAGGTCGAGCAGGCTCTTGCGCGGCGGGCAGAACACGTCGACCTCCAGGCAACTGGTATCGGTCGTCCACGCGCCGTGCGGGACCCAGGCGGGGATGACCGCGACATCACCGGGGCGCATGGTCCGCACGTCGCCGTCGAGGTCGAAGGTCATCTCCCCCTCCAGGACGATCACGATCTGCTCTTCCTCGTGGACGTGCCGGGGCGCCTCGGCGCCCGGCTCGAAGCTCACGAAGTTGGCCATGGACCGATGGCCGAGCACGGGACGGAACGTCAGCCCCGGCACGAACTCCGCCGATTTGACCGAGTCGATGTGGACGTATCGGCCGGGCCCGGCCGGCTCGCCCAGTGCCTCGGTGGTGAAGTGCGTGGCAGCGTCGCTCACTGTGTCTCCCGTCTCATGTTCCGTGCAGCGCGGAGCGGAACAGGCCCGCGAGGCGCTCGGTCCCCTCGCCGATCAGATCGTCGGCGACGCGGCTGAAGGCCAGCCGGAGCTGGGACACTCCGCCGCCCTCAGGGTAGAAGGGTGTCCCGGGTACGTAGGCCACCTTACGGGCGCTGGCGGCGGGGGAAAGCGCCACGGTGTCGATCCCGTCGGGCGCGGTCACCCAGGTGAAGAACCCGCCGCCTGGCGTCGTCCAGGTGGTGCCATCGGGCATGAACTCTGCCAGCGCCTTGGCCATCAGCGCGGACCGGCTCGCGTACAGCGCGCGGGAGGCGACCAACTGGCGGTCGAGGTGGCCGCCGCGCCCGTACTCCTCGAGCATCCGCTGGCCCAGCGCTCCCGAGCACTGGTCGGAGTTCTGCTTGGCCGTGGTGAGCTGCGTGATCACCTCGCGCGGGCCGGCCGCCCAGCCGAGCCGTACCCCCGGGAAGAAGGTCTTGGAGAACGTGCCTGCCTGGACCACCACGTCGGGCGCCAGGGACCAGAGGCTCGGCGGCTGCGCGTGGTCCAGCTCCGCAAAATACAGCTCGCGGTAGGCCACGTCCTCGAGGATGAGGAAGTGATACCGGCGGGCGAGCTCGATCAGCGCGTGCCGCCGCGGCTCGGTCAGGGACAGTCCTGTCGGGTTCTGGTAGTCCGGGATCGTGTAGAGCACCTTGGGCCGCATCCCGGCCGCGAGCAGGTCGGCCAGCATGTCGACGCGCAAGCCGTCGTCGTCCACGGGCACGCCGCGCACGTCGGCCTCGTAGCCGCGGAACGCCATGATCGCGCCGAGGTAGGTCGGCGCCTCCACGACGACCACGTCGCCCGCGTCCACCAGGCTCTTGGCCATCAGCTCCATGCAGTCGATCCCGCCGCTGGTCACCATCAGCTCGGCAGCGTCCGGACGCCGGCCCTGGAGCGTCTCGATCCGCCCCGCCAGGTAGTCGCGCAGCCCGGGCAGGCCCTCGGTGGGCGAGTATTGCAGCGCGACGGCGACGTCCTGCGCGAGCAGCCGGGCGGCGATGTCCCCGAGCACGTCCTTCGGGAAGGTGGCCGGGTCGGGGAAGCCCCCGGAGAACGTGATCACGTCGGTCGCGCCGGCCAGCGACAGGATCGCCGTGATCTCACCGCCGCCGAGCGTGCGGGTCCTCCGGGCGAAGCTAGCGGTCCAGTCACGCAGCTCCGGTGCCGCGGTCATGATGCCTCCCGAGGTCTTGACATGGGGGCCTGGCAAACGTAAGAATTCTTGCCACCGTGACATACATTTGCCTGGATCTACGCGAAATCATACACGAGAAGCTCAGCCGTCTAGCGGAGATGTCTGCCAATTGACAACCACATCGGCGTCCACCGTCGCGCCCCTGGCACGGCTCACCGACGTGGCCTCCCCGGCCGCGGAGAAGGCCGAGCTGGACGACCTGGACCTGACCCTGCTCCGGGCACTGGCCACCGACGCACGCCAGTCCCAGCGGGCGCTGGCGAGGGCGGTCGGCATGTCGCCGCCGGCCATCGCAGACCGGCTGGCCCGGCTGGAGCGCGTCGGGGCGATCCGCGGCTACCGCGTGGATGTCGACTGGGCCGCGCTCGGCTACCCGGTTGTCGTGTACCTCGCGGTGACCGCCGGCCCGGGCATGGACCTCAGCCAGATCATGGGCGCGATCAGGGCATTGCCCGAGGCGCAGGATTCCAGCGTCGTGACCGGCGCCTTCGACCTGCTGGTCCGGTTGCGGGTCCGCGATCACGCCCACCTGCGCGAGCTCCTGCTCAACACGATCTTCCAGATTCCCGGCGTTCAGCGAACCGAGACCTTCCTCTCGCTCGCCGACGCCGAGCCGGACAACTACGCCGTGGCACTGCTCGACCAGATGAGTCAGATACACAGGGCCGGCGCCGACAAGACCTGACAAGGAGCACACCCCGGTGAGCACTGTTTCCCCCGAACCTCCCGGCAGGCTGAGCACGGCTGGTGTTGGCCGGCCCGGCTTCATCGCCGAGTACGGCCTGTACAACGACCGTCAGGCCAGCGCGGCCGACCTGGTCGCCGCGCGGATCAGCGAGCTCGGCCTGCGCACCGTGCGCCTGGTGGTCGTGGACCAGCACGGCATGCCGCGCAGCAAGTCGCTGTCTGCCGACGCGGCCCTGGCCGCGCTGACGAACGGCCTCGACTTCTCCGGCGCGATCTACAGCCTGGACACAGGAAACCAGGTGTTCGTGCCCGCGTTCGCCCAGGGCGGCGGGTTCGGCATCGACGAGTTCACCGGCTTCCCCGACGTGGTCCTCGTGCCCGACCCGACCACGTTCCAGGTGCTGCCGTGGGCCGACCGGACCGGCTGGATGCTCTGCGACGTCTACTTCAGCAGCGGTGAGCCAATGCCGCTGGACGGCCGCGGGCTGATGCGCCGGGCCCTGGGCGAGCTGGCCGACGCGGGCTACGACTACCTGGCCGGCATCGAGATCGAGTACTACATCGTCAAGGTCGACTCCGACCGGATCATCCCGGAGAACGCCGGGTTCACGCCGCCGCCGCCCGAGGTGAGCGTGTTCGAGCGCGGCTACCAGTACCTGTCCGAGGTGCGCCTGGACAGCGTGGCCGGAACCCTCGAGGCGATCAGGGACGCGCTGTGGGAGGTGGGGCTGCCGCCGCGGGCCATGGAGGACGAGTGGGGCCCCGGCCAGATGGAGTTCAGCTTCAGCCCGATCGGCGGGCTGGCCGCCGCCGACGCCGTCGTGCTGTTCCGGTCCGCCGTGAAGCAGGTCTGCCAGCGGCGCGGCCTGCTGGCCAGCTTCATGTGCCGGCCCGCGCTGCCGAACTTCTTCTCGTCGGGCTGGCACCTGCACCAGTCGCTGATCTCCCGCGACGACGGCAGCAACGTCTTTGCCAGCCCGGACGCGCCGCTGTCCGACCTCGGCCGGCAGTACGTGGCCGGGCTGATCGAGCACGCGCTCCCGATGATGCCGTTCTCCACGCCCACGGTGAACGGCTATAAGCGCTACCGCCCCTACTCGTTCGCCCCGGACCGGGTGTGCTGGGCGGTGGAGAACCGCGGCGCGCTGGTCCGGGTCCAGGGGGCGCCGGGCGACACCAGCAGCCACGTGGAGATGCGGATTGGCGAGCCCGCTGCCAACCCGTACCTGTACATGGCGGCCAACATCGCCGCCGGGCTGGACGGGATCCGCCGCGGGGCCGAACCGCCGGCGCCGGTGGAGGCCGACCCCTACGCGGCCGAGGCGCCCATGCTGCCGACGTCGCTCGCGGACGCGGTCAGCGCCCTGGACGCCGACAAGTTCTACCGGCAGGCGTTCGGCGACACCATGGTCGATTACCTGCTGCAGATGAAGCGCGCCGAGGTGAAGCGTTACGAGGCCGCCGTGGCGCAGAACCCGCCGGCCGAGGGGCAGGACGTCAGCGACTGGGAGATGCGCGAGTACTTCGAGTTCTACTGACCCAGACCGCGCACGACCGACGCCGACCGGAGCCACCGTGAGCCTGCAGCACATCGTCCTCTTCAGCTTCCCCGAGCCGCTGTCGGAAGCGGACGCGGCCCAGATGCGGTCGATGGTCGCGAGCTGGCCGGCCGAGATCGGGCTGATGACCAGGTGCCGGTTCGGCACCGATCTCACCGGGCAGCGCACCCGCGGCTACACCTACCTGCTGTACACCGAGTTCCCTGACCAGCCGACGCTTCGGCGCTACCAGGAGCACCCGACTCACGTCGCGTTCCTGAGCTGGATCAATGAGCGCGATTGCACCCCGATCGCGTTCGACTACCACCTCGACGAGAGCACCGTCCTGATGGCCGAGCCGGATCCGGCCGCCAGGACCTGACGCCGGACATGAAGTTAGGGAGAGGACCCCCCAATGGCAGACGTGGAAAGCGGCCTGAGAGCCGCGACCGGTCAGAATGAGCTGGCTCACGGCTCGCTCAGGATCTGGGACGCCATCGCGATCTCGGTCTCGGTGATCGCGCCCGGGATGGCGATGCTGCTCAACGTGTCGGGCGTGGCGATCGTCGCGGGCGGCTCCACCCCGCTGGCGTTCCTGCTCGGCGGCATCGCGTGCCTGGCGCTAGCGTTCGTCGTGATCGGCTTCACCCGGCGGATGGCGTCCGCCGGGTACGCCTACACCTACGCCAGCCGCAGCCTGGGCAAAGAGGGCGGCTTCATGGCCGGCTGGCTCTACTTCGCCGGCATGATCTGCTTCGTGCCGATGACGATGTCGGGGGTCGGCTACCTGGCCGCGAACCTGCTCGGCCTCAATCCCGACTGGTGGATCCTGTTCTTCTTCCTCGGCATGGCGCTGCTGGTGGTGCTGTCGGTCGTGCGGATCAAGGTCACCACCCGGCTCCAGCTCGTCGTGGGCATCATCACCGTGGCCGTGATCGTGGTCGTCGACCTCGTCACGACCGTCAAGGGGGGCAGCCACGGCCAGGCCCTGTCGGCGTTCAGCTTCGGGCACACGGTCAGCGGCGGCTTCAACGGCGTCTTCTACGGGATCATTCTCGGCGTCACGTCCTACATCGGGTTCGAGACCGCCGCCGACTTCGGCGAGGAGACGGCCAACCCGCGCCGGTACATCCCGATCGCGATCATCGCGGCCACGGCGTTCGCGGTCATCTTCTACCTGTGGACCACGTACGCGATGGCGATCGGCTTCGGCGTCAAGAACGGCGCCGCGTGGGGCGCGGACCCGGTCGGGCTGCAGACGATCGCGAACAAGTTCCTCACCCCGTGGGTGGGCACGCTGGTCGAGCTCGGCGGCCTAGCCGCCGCGTTCATCGTGTGCGTGGCGTGCGCGACGGCGGGATCGAGGACGCTGTTCGCCATGGGCCGCGAGGGCGTGCTGCCGCGCGTGTTCGCGCGCACCCACCCGCGGTTCAAGACCCCGGTCAACGCGACGCTGGCGGTGGTCGCGGTCGCCACGGTGATGGCCCTGCTGATCGGCTACCCGCTATCGGACAGCGCGTTCGGCCAGCCGTTCAGCAACTACTACTTCTGGGCCACAACGGGCACGCTGCTGATCATCGTCGTCTACATCATGATCTGCATCGGCGGCATCGTCTTCTTCCGCCGGACCAGGGACAGCCGTCGCTGGAACCCCCTGGTGCACGTGCTGGTCCCGGTGATCGGCGCCGTGGTCTTCGGGGCGGCGCTCTACGGCTCGGTGCACCCGACCCCGCCCGGCATCCTCAAGTGGACCCCGTACCTGGCGATCGTCTGGCTGGTCGTCGGCATCGGCGTGCTGGCCTGGCTGCGCTCGAAGCGCCCGGACGCGGTCGCCAGCATCGGCTCGATCCTGGGCGAGGAGGGCGGCGAGGACGCGGCCCTGCTCGACGCGTAACGGGCAGCGTAACGGGCCCGGCTAGACCCTGCCCCGCGACCGGAAGAGCTCCGCCACCCGGTCGCGGGGCAGAGCCGGAATGCGGCGACCGTCGCGCCCGGTCATGTCCTCGTTGGCGACCAGCGCGTTGGCCACGGCCTCCTCGGTGGACTCGACCACGGCCGCGTAGAAGCGGTCCATGAAGTCCCACGGGATGAACCGCAGCTCGCTGTAGCCCTCGTCCGCTGCGTCCGGCATGAGGCCTCCGTCGACCGTGAACGCCCCCGGGGTGCCGGTGGAGAAGGCCAGGAACAGGTCGCCGGAGAAGTGCGAGCCGGTCGTGCCGGTGCGGGCCAGGCCGAGCGTGACCCGGCGGGCCAGCGCGGTGCACTCGTGCGGGAGCAGCGGTGCGTCGGTGGCGACGATCGCGATCACCGAGCCGGCGCCGGCGGGGGCGGCGCGCTGCTCGGCCCTGGGGTTGTCGTCGCGCAGGATCCGCCCCACCGGGAGGCCCGCCAGCGTCAGCTCGTCCCGGCGCCCGAAATTGGCCTGAACGAAGACGCCCACGGTGTACGTCGTGCCCGCGAACCCGACCTGCCGCGAGGCCGTCCCGTTGCCGCCCTTGAACTCGTAGCAGATCATGCCGGTTCCGCCGCCGACCGAGCCCTCCTCGACCGGCCCGGCCGTCGCGCCCTGCAGCGCGTCCAGGCAGTCCTGCTCGGTGACGTTCGGGGTGTTGATGTCGTTGAGGTAGCCGTCCCAGGTCTCGGCGGCCACCGGCAGCAGCCAGAGGTCGGCCAGGCGCGGATGGTGCCGGACCGCCCAGGCCACGATCGCCGCGTGCGCGATGCCGACCGCGTGCGTGTTGGTGATGGCCACCGGCCCGCCGAACGTGCCTGACTCGTTGATCCAGGACACGCCGGTCATCTCCCCGTTCCCGTTCTGGGAGAAGAAGCCGGCCGCCACCGGGTCGCCGGCCCCCGCGGCGCCACGCGGGTGAATCGCGGTCACCCCGGTGCGCACGGATGCACCGCGGATCAGCGTGGCGCAGCCGACCTCCACGCCGGGCACGTCGGTGATCGCGTTCAGGGGGCCCGGCGTCCCGTCGAACCGTATGCCGAGCGACCTGGCCCGCGGCTTGCCAGCGGGGGTTGCGGCATGCGGCCCGGGCAGACCCGCGTCGGGCCCGCTCACCCGGTCAGGGTGACGCTGTCGGCGCTGGCGGTCGCGTCGGGGCGGCCGAGCGCGCGGTAGCGCCAGCCGGCCGCGCGCCAGCGGTCGGCGTCGAGCGCGCTGCGCCCGTCGGCGATGTTGCGGTGTGCCACGGCCCTGCCGAGCACCTCGGGATCTGCCTCGACGAACTCACGCCACTCGGTGAGCAGCAGCAGCACGTCGGCGCGGTCGGCGGCCTCCAGCATCGAGCTCGCGTACTCCAGTTCCGGGTGGACCTGCCGGGCCCTGTCCATGGCGGCCGGGTCGTACACCGTGACCCGCGCGCCGAGGCCGTGCACGGTGCCGGCCACGTCCAGCGCCGGCGAGTCCCTGATGTCGTCGGAGTTCGGCTTGAACGAGCAGCCGAGCACGCCGACCGACCGGCCGTCGAGCGAGCCGCCGGCCAGTTCCAGCGCCAGGTCGACCATCCGGGCCCGGCGCCGCAGGTTGATCGCGTCCACCTCACCCAGCAGCGAGTCCACCGCGGTGATGCCGAGCTCCCTGGTCCGCGCGCCGAACGCCCGGATGTCCTTGGGCAGGCACCCGCCGCCGAACCCGAGCCCGGGGACGAGGAAACGGCCGCCGATCCGCTCGTCGTGCGACAGTGCCTGGGCCAGCGGCACAACGTCCGCGCCAACCGCCTCGCAGACCTCGGCCATCGCGTTGATGAACGAGACCTTGGTGGCCAGGAACGCGTTGGCGGCCACCTTGACCAGCTCGGCCGTTGGCAGGCCGGTTGTCAGGAACGGCACCCCGTCGGCCAGCGGCGCGGCGTACACCTCGCGCAGGATCGCCTCGGCCCGCGCGGACCGGACCCCGACCACGATCCGGTCCGGCCGCAGCGTGTCCTGGACCGCATGCCCCTCGCGCAGGAACTCCGGATTCCACGCCATCTCGGCGGCGGCGCCGACCGGGGCCATCCGGGCCAGGCGCTCGGTCAGCATCTCGCTCGTCCCGACCGGGACGGTCGACTTGCCGACCACCAGGCAGGGCCGGGTCAGCCCGGGAGCCAGCGCGTCCACGCACGCGAGCACGTAGGACAGGTCGGCCGCGCCGGAGTCGGGCCGTTGCGGGGTACCGACGCACACGAAGTGCACGTCCCCGAACTCGGCCGCCTCCGCGTAGCTGGTACTGAACCTCAGCCGCCCGGAATCCAGTCCGCTTCGCAGCAGCTCCTCGAGGCCGGGCTCGTGGAACGGCAGGCTGCCCGAGGCGAGGGCCTTGACCTGCGACTCGTTGATGTCAACGCCAAGAACCTGGAACCCCAGCTCGGCGAGGCACGCGGCGTGCGTC
>Ga0335073_10012558_pt1 | contig 11892 bp, 11 predicted proteins | sample Lox_Sample_22_FD_207093 | JGI IMG/M metagenome (GOLD analysis project Ga0335073, IMG submission 207093) | Soil microbial communities from Loxahatchee National Wildlife Refuge, Florida, United States - Lox_Sample_2.2 | ecosystem: Environmental > Terrestrial > Soil > Wetlands | place: USA... | reverse complement strand
TACCGCGCGGAACGCCAGCGGGCTTAACTGCCGGGTTCGGAATGGGACCGGGTGTTTCCCCGCCGCTTTGGCCGTCAGCCGAGCGGGCGGACCGGGGCGCGATATTTAACCTTGCTACGGCGCGGCGCCGACCGTACCGGCCCGCGCCGGGGCCAAAGGTTCATCTCGCCGGGGCGGTCGTAGCGCGGCGTCGAGGTGGGACGAGGAGCTTCACACCGGAAGAGCCGCCGAACGTTCCGGAGTACCGGCTCGACCTCGACGTCGACTTCGAGGGCCGGCGGTGGAGCGGACGGATCGAGTTCGAGCTGCCGGACGGCGCCCCGTCGTTCGCGCTCGACGCCGATGAGCTCGAGATCACCGAGGTGACGTCGGCCGACCGGCCGATCGAGTTCCGCGTCGAGGCGGATCGGCAGCGCGTGGTGCTCCCGGCGGTCGGGCCCGGGCCGGTCGCGGTCCGCTTCCGCGGAACGGTCTCCGAGACCGGCCTCCAGGGCCTCTACCGCTCCCGGCAGGGCGGCGGCTATGTCCTCACGACCCAGTGCGAACCGATCGGGGCGCGCCGCATCTTCCCGTGCTTTGACCGGCCGGACCGGAAGAGCCGCATCCTGCTGCGGGTCCGCACGGATCCCGAGCTCACCGTCATCTCGAACACGATCGAGCGCTCGACCCATCACGTCGGCGCCCAGCGTGAGTGGACCTTCTACCCGACGCCGTCGATGTCGGCGTACCTGTTCTACCTGGGGATCGGGAAGTTCGACGTGCTCGAGGAGACCCACGGGTCGGTCCGCTTCCGCATCTTCACGCCGCCGGGGCAGTCGGCGATGGGCCAGTACGGCCTCGTGACCACGCCCCGCATCCTCGGCGAGTACGAGCGCTACTACGGCATCCCGTACCCGCTTCCGAAGCTCGACCTGGTCTGCATCGCCGAGACCTCGTTCGGGGCGATGGAGAACTGGGGGGCGATCACGTTCCGCGATACGCGACTGCTGGTCGACGCCTCCACGCGCTCGCTCGCGCGGCGCGACGTGCTCGAGACGATCGCCCACGAGGTCGCGCACATGTGGTTCGGCAACCTCGTCACGATGGCGTCGTGGTCCGACATCTGGCTCAACGAGAGCCTCGCGTCGTTCCTCGAGACCAAGATCGCGAGCCGGGTCGAGCCGGGGATCGACCTCCTCTCCGACTTCTTCCTCCGCGTCGCCGGGACCGGCGCGGCGATCGAGGGCGACTCCCTCGCCGCGACCCACGCGGTCCGGGCCCCGGTCCAGGGCGCGGACGAGATCGCCCAGATCTTCGACGAGATCAGCTACGGCAAGGGCTCGACGCTCATCGCGATGCTCGAGTCGTACCTCGGCGAAGAGCCGTTCCGCGCGGGCGTCGCCCGCTACCTCGGCCGCTTCCGCTTCGCCAACGCGGAGACGAAGGACCTCTGGGCCGCGCTGTCCGAGACGAGCGGCGAGCCGATCGCACCGCTGATGGATCCGTGGCTCGACCGGCCCGGCCTGCCGGTGATCGACGCCCGCCTCGTCCCGGCGGGGATCGAGCTGACCCAGCGTCGGTTCTCGTTCGTCGGCCCTTTGGACGCGCCGCCGTGGCCGATCCCGATGGTCGTCGAGCTCGACGGTGCTCGGGAGCGGCTTCGGTTCGAGACCCGCACGCACACGATCCCGGCTCCGGCGACCGCGACCGTGCACTTGAATCCCGGTGCCGCGGGCTTCTACCGGGTGCATTACGATCCGACGCTCACCGAGCGGCTCCTCGGCGCCCTGCCGACGCGCCCGCAGACCGACCGCTGGTCGTTCCTCGAGGACCTGGGCGCGTTCGTGATCGCCGGCCAGGTCGACTGGGCGACGTACGCCCGGGCCGTGCGCACCCTCGGGCTCGCGCCGGACCGGCTCGTCGTCGACGTCCTGGCCGGCACGCTCGGTCCGCTCTCGCTGTTCTTCCCGGATTCCCCCGCGGTCCTGGACCTCGCCCGGTGGTTCTTCGCCCAGCAGTTCGCACGACTCGGCCCCCGCCGGCGTCCCGGCGAGCCCGACACGGAGGGGATCCTTCGCGAGCGGGTCTCCTTCGGGCGGATGCGGATCGACCTCGGCTTCGCGCGCGAGCTCTCCGAGATGTTCGTCGACTGGGAGCAGGTCGACCCCGACCTGAAGCCCGCGGTCGCGGCTGCCCGCGCCCGCATCGAGGGCGCCGCCGGCTATCGGGAGCTCCGGCGGGCCCTCGACGGACCGCTCCCGGAGGACGAGCGCGAGATCGTCGAGCAGGCGCTGGTCTGGACGGCCGAGCCCACGCTCGTGCGCGAGTCGCTCGACCGGCTCGCGGCCGGCGACGCGAACCTGGGCACGGTTCCGCTCGTCCTGCGGAACGCCGCGGCGAACCCGAAGGGGCGCGACGTGCTCTGGTCCTGGATGACCGAGCGCCTCCCGCGCGTCGACGAGATCCTCCGCGGATCCGGCCTTCTCGCGTCGGTCTTCGAGATCACGCTCCCGATCCTCGGCTTAGGTCGCGGCGCCGAGATGCGGGCGTTCTTCGCGTCCCACTCCTTCCCGGAGGGCGCGCGGGGGATCGCGAAGGGCCTCGAGCGGCTCACGATCCTCGAGCGCGCCGCGCCCCGCTTCCGGGAGCTCCCGCCGTAGGGCGTCCGCCGCGCGCCGGCAGGGCCGAGCGCGCGTCCGCGTCCGACCAGATGTACCACGTCCCCCGGGCTTGGCTGAACCGGCGGCCGTCGGACCCGAACAGGTTCCCCTCCGCGAAGGCGATGTGGCGCCCGCGCCGGAGGACCTCCCCGCGCGCGGTGAGCGTCTCGCCCTCGCGCGCGGCCCGCAGGAACTCCACGTAGAGCGAGGTCGTGGCCGTCGTTTCCCCTTCGTCGAGCAGCGACACGACCGCGGCGCCCATCGCCGTGTCGAGGATCGTCGCGTACACGCCGCCGTGCACCACGCCGTTGATGTTCAGGTGGCGGCGCTCGACGCGCCCCGTGACCGTGACGACGCCCCGGTGGCTGCGGGCCGCGTCGATGCCGAACCCGACCTCGTGGTGGAAGCCGTGGCGCGCCGCGTGCAGCAGGTCGGGCGTCGGGCGGACCGGGCGCGGGTCCGGGCGGGCGGGACGGCGCGGCACGCCGCGCGCAGCCGGGCGGCGCGGATAAGTACTGCGCGCATCCGTCCCCGCGCGCCGCCATGGCGCGCCCGCTCGACGTCCCGGTCACCTTCGACGCGCCGCCGAACATCGCCCTCGTCAAGTACTGGGGCGTCCGAGACCCCACCCTCGCGCTCCCGTACAACTCCTCGATCTCCGTGACCCTCGACCGGCTGAGGTCCCGGACGACGGTCCGGTTCGACCCGACCGCGGGCTCCGACCGCGTCGTGATCAACGGTGCCGCGGCGACCGGGGGACCGCGGGACGGCGTGGTCCGTTTCCTCGACCGCGTCCGGGCCCTCGCGGAGATCGGGACCCGGGCCCTCGTGGACTCCGACAACAACTTTCCCACCGCGAGCGGTCTCGCGTCGAGCGCGAGCGGGTTCGCCGCCCTGGCGGGCGCCGCCGCGTGGGCGGCGGGCCTTCGGCTGACGCCGCGGGCCCTCTCGCAGCTCGCCCGCTACGGATCGGGCAGCGCCTCCCGATCGATCTTCGGAGGGTTCGTCGAGTGGCGGGCCGGGACGCGCCCGGACGGACGCGACTGCTACGCCCGACCGCTCGCTGGCCCCGGGCACTGGCCCGCGCTCGTCGACCTCGTGGTCCTCGTCGAGGGCGCCCCGGTCAAGGCGGTGCGCTCGAAGGACGCGATGCAGTCGACCGTGGCGACGAGCCCGTACTTCGCGACCCGGCAGCGCGAGCTACCGGGGCGGATCCGCGGGATCCGCGCCGCGATCGCGCGGCGGGATCCGGACCGACTGTTCCCGCTCGTCATGGAGGAGTGCGACAGCTTCCGCGAGGTGTGCGAGACGACCCGGCCGTCGCTGGACTATCTGACCGACACGTCCCGGACCGTGCTCGACGCGATCGTGGCGCTGAACCGGACCGCGGGCCGACCGATCGCGGCCTACACGCACGACGCGGGCGCGCACGTCCACGTCTTCACGCTCGACCGCCACCTCGCCCGGGTCCGGCGGGCGGTGGCCGGCATCGACGGGGTCGAGCGGACGCTGGTCGTCCGGCCGGGGCCGGGGGCCCACCGCCGCGCGGAACCTACAGCACGCGCCGGTCGAAGTCGGCCGACGGGAGCTCGAGGCCGATCGCGCGGGTGAGCTGGTCGACCTCCTGGATGAAGCGGGCGCGGGCCTCCTCGTTGGTCCAGCGCTTGAGGCCCCACTCGATCGCCCGGCGGCTGGTCTCGGAGTTCGAGTGGCCGAACATGTCGAGGGCGCGCGGGTACCACTTCTGCACCGCCGCCTGCGCCTCCTCCTTCGAGCCGCAGTAGTCGGGCCCGTCGTGGACCATGCGGCGGAGCACGCTCGCGCCGAAGTTGAGGTGCAGCTGCTCCTCGCTCAGCATCAGTGGCATCGCGCGGGCGAGCGGGCCGTACGAGCACTCCTGGAAGGCGCGCAGCTGGTAGACGCCGACGCGGTCGACGAAGCACGTGAACGCCCCGACGTCGGCCCACGAATCGAACTTCATGTTGAAGGCGTCGAGCTTGTGCTCCCCCTCGCGCTTCTGGAGCAGCTCGTCGATGTACGCCTGGCCGCGGTCGCCGAAGTCGCGGAGGATGCGACACGCCTGCAGGCCGTGGCGGGCCTCGTCGGCGACGATCCGCGCCTCGATCCAGCGGTCCTCGAGGGTCGGCGCCGCGTCGAGCCAGGGGCGGTGCTGCTGGATCGAGGCGAACTCGGTGTCCGCCTGGACGACCATGAGCTTGACGATCAGCTTCGCCATGTCGGGCTCGAGCTCCTCGGCGGTCTCGAACTTGCGAACGCCCGCGGACTCGCCCCAGAGGATCTCGCGGACCGGCACGACGGTGCCGCCGTCCTTGAGGCTGCCGGCCCCGGCGCGGGTCGGGGGAGAGGGCGGGACGGGAGACGGGGGCGCGCTCATCGACGGAACACAGGCCTCAACGGCCCTTAAAGTTCGGCTTCCGCTTCTCCGAGAACGCGGCCAGCCCTTCCTTCGCGTCCTCGGTGATGAACAGTCGGTTCTGGAGCTCGCGCTCGAGCGCGAGGCCCGCGGTGAGCGGCATCTCGATCCCCTCGACCACCGAACGCTTGATCAGGCTGACCGCCCGCGCCGGCCCGTGGGCGAGCGCGCTCGCGTAGGCCTGCACGTCGTGCGCGAACGTCTCCTTCGGAAAGACGTAGTTGACGAGGCCGATCTGCAGCGCTTCGTCGGGCGAAAGCCGCTTGCCCGTGATCATGAGGTCGAGGGCGCGCGCGGGCCCGACCAGGCGGGGGAGCCGCTGGGTGCCGCCGGTCCCGGGGAGGACCCCGAGCGTGACCTCGGGGAGCCCGATCGTGCCGGAGTCCTTCGCCATCATGCGGAGGTCGCAGGCGAGCGCGATCTCGAGCCCGCCGCCCACGGTGTGGCCGTTCAGGGCCGCGATCACGACCTTCGGCGTTTCCGCGAACTTGTTGAGCGTCTCCTGGCAGAAGAGGCAGAACATCGCCTTGTAGTCGGGGTTGCTCTTCCGCAGCATCTCGATGTCCGCCCCGGCGCTGAAGAAGCCCGGCACGGTGCTCGCGAGCACGATCACGCGGACCTCCTCGTCGAACCGGAACTCGTTGAGCGCCGCGTCGACCTCGCGCATCATGTCGAGGTCGTAGGTGTTCGCCTTCGGCTTTCCGATCTCGAGGTAGCCGACGTGGTCCTCGGTGCGCGTCCGGATGTACTGACCCTGCATGGGACTCCGCCGCCCCCGTGGGCCGGGGCGACGGAGGTCGGCATTCGCCCCGGCGGATAAGCGCGACGCCCCGCGCGCGCTAGCGGGCGCGGGGCGGCGGTCGGCGACGCTCGTCGGCCGAGCCGTCGGGGCGGCCGACGAGCACCCGGTCCGCCATCCCGACGAAGAGGCCGGTCTCGACCACCCCGGTGCGCGCGCGGAGCGCCGCCGCGGTGGCGGCGGGGTCGTCGATCGGCGCGGGCGGCGAGAGGTCGAGGATCTCGTTGCCGTTGTCGGTGATGAACGGGACGCCGCCCGGGCGCAACCGCAGGCGGACGCGGTACCCCTCGGCGGCGAAGCCGTGCGCGAGGACGTCGCGGGCGAAGGAGACCACCTCGACCGGGATCGGCTGCCGCTCGCCGAGCCGCTCGACGAGCTTGCTCGGATCGACCACGATGACGAGCGAGCGGGAGAGCCCGGCGAGCAGCTTCTCGCGGAACAGCGCGCCCCCGCCGCCCTTCGTGAGGTCGAGCGCCGCGGAGACCTCGTCCGCTCCGTCGATCATGAGGTCGAACCGATCGTCGGCGCGGAGCTCCCGGACCCCGAGCCCGAGGCTGCGGGCGAGCTCCTCGGTCGCCCGCGAGCTCGCGACGCAGTCGAGCGCGCGTCCGGGGAACCGTTCCGCGAGCGCCCGGACGGCGGCGGCGGCCGACGAACCGGTGCCGAGCGCGAGGCGCATCTCGGGACGCACCGCGTCCGCCGCGCGTCCGGCGGCCGCCACCTTCGCTCGTTCAAGGTCCGCGGCCACGACGGGGGGAGGGGCCCCGGCTCTTCAACCCGGCGGCCCGACCGCCGACACGCATATGCCTCGGCGACCCTCCCCCGCTCGCGATGCCGGGCCCCGTCCACGCGACGCCGCACGCGGTCGTCGTCTCGATCGGAGGGTCGGTGCTTCTCACGGGCGACGACGACACCGGTTATCTCGCGCGCCTGGCCGACCTGCTCCGCCGGCTCGGGGGCGAGATGCCGCTCGTGGTGACGACGGGGGGCGGGCGAACCGCCCGCGACTACATCCGGCTCGGCCGGGACCTCGGCCTCACCGAGGTGGAGCTCGACGAGATCGGGATCGAGGTGACCCGACTCCACGCGCGCGTGCTCGCGGGCCGGATCGGCCCGCCGTGCCCGGCGCACCCGCCCACCTCGATCGCGCAGGCCGTGCACGAGCTCGCCCGGGCCTCGCCCGTGATCCTTGGCGGCACCGAGCCGGGCCACACGACCGACGGCGTCGCCGCGCTCCTCGCGGCGCGCCTGCGCGCGGCCCGGCTCGTGAACGCGACCGACGTCGACGGGGTCTACGACCGCGACCCGCGTTCCCATCCCGACGCCCAAAGGATCGAGGCGACCGACTGGCCCCAGTTCCGGTCGATGGTGCACGCGGCCACCTCGGGCGAGGCCGGCCAGAACTTCCTGTTCGACCGGCTCGGCGCGGACACGCTCGCGCGCGCCCGGATCCCCCTGCGCATCGTCGCGGGGCGCGACCTCGAGAACCTGGAATCCGCCATCGTGGGTCGCGCGTTCCGGGGCACCGTCGTGGAGTAGGGGCGACGCGCTCGCAACGGCTTTAGCCGAACACCCCTCCGGTCGCCCGTGCCGCGCATCGTGTTCGTCGGACCGCCCGGCGCCGGCAAGGGAACCCAGGCGGCCCTCCTCGCCGAGCAGCGGGGGATCCCCCATCTCTCGACGGGCGACATGCTCCGGTCGGCCGTCGCCGCCGGCACGCCGCTCGGCCGCGAGGCGCAGACGTACATGGACGCGGGTCAGCTGGTGCCGGACGATCTCGTGCTCCGCATCCTCGGCGAGCGCATCGCGCGCCCGGACGCTCGGGCCGGGTTCGTGCTGGACGGCTTCCCGCGGAACCTGGCGCAGGCGCAGGCGCTCGAACGGATCGCCCCGATCGACGTGGTCGTCTCGTTCGAGCTCCCGTTCGCCGAGCTCGTCGACCGGCTCGCGGGCCGGCGCGTCTGCCCGACGTGCCACACGGTCTACAACGTGGTCAGCCAACCTCCCAGCATCCCGGGGATCTGCGATCGGGACGGCACGCCGCTCCTCCAGCGGCCCGACGACCTTCCCGAGGCGATCCGGACCCGGCTCCGGGTGTATGCCGAGCAGACCGCGCCGCTGCTCGAGTACTACCGCGACCGCAAGCTCTTGCGGACGCTGGACGCGCGGGGCGAGCCCCGTGAGGTCGCCCAGCGCCTCTCCCGGCTCATCGGCTGACGGCCGGGTCGGCCGCCGCCACGCGCAGGACGCGCCCGTGCGTCCAGCGCCCCTCGTCGAGCGTCAGCTCGACGCCCTCGAGATAGTCGAGGGGTCCACCGCCCTCCCCGAGCTCGGGGATCGCGCCGAGCGCGCCCGCCTCGATGATGCTGCCGTGGGAGACCATGAGCAGCGCGGCGCCATCGGGCACCCGTTCGAGCTCGCGTTGCCACAGGTCGGCCTGCTCGGCCGCGAACCGGCGGAAGGCCGGGCGCTCGCGGATGAGGCGGACGTAGTCCGGGAACCCCAGCCGGCGAAGGTCCTCGACGGACTCGATGCCCGCATCGTCCGGGAGCTCCGCGAGCGCGGGGATCGTCGCGTCGACCCGGTACCCGAGCGCCTCGGCCGTCTCGACCGCCCGGGGCCGCGGGGACGAGACCGCCCGGGCGAACCGCGGCAGGCCCGGCGCGACGCGACGGGCGAGCTCCTGACCGGCTTCGTTCAGGTGGACCCCGGTGGGGTCCCGCCGACTGTGGCGTCGATGCTGGAGGGTCCTCATCGGCCGACCAAGACCCGCGCCGGAAGGTAAGTTTATAGCGCGCGGCCCGCTCCTCGACCTGTCCCGGCTTAGCTCAGTGGTAGAGCGGGGGACTGTAGGCGAGTCCGCCGGACCTCCGGCGGCCCCCGTGGAGATCCTCAGGTCGCCTGTTCGAGTCAGGCAGCCGGGACCTGAGGCGCCCTCCTCGCGACCGAAAGGGCTCAAGTACCCTCGGGACCCGGGACGTACCGGCGGCCCCGTCTATGCCCGGCACGTTCTCCGACTCCTGGAAGCTCACGAAGACCGCCTTCCGCATGATCCGCGAGGACCGGAGCCTCCTCGTCTTCCCCCTGGTGGCCGGGCTCGCGACCATCGCGGTCATCGGCCTCCTCATCGCGGCCGAGTACTGGTTCGTCGCTCCCGTCATCGAGGGGGGAGGATCGTTCACGACCGGCTACGAAGCGCTCGGGCTCCTCCTGTTCCTCGTCGCCTACTTCGGCGCGACGCTGGTCTCCGTCTACTGCACCGCGGCCCTGATCGGCGCCGCGACCCTCAAGCTGGACGGCCAGCATCCGTCGACCGCGGACGGCTGGCGGGCGGCCCGGGCACGGCTCGGTCGCCTCGTCCTCTGGGCCCTCGTCACGGCGACCGTGGGGTTGGTGATCCAGGCGATCCAGCGGCGGGTTGGCGGCCTCGCGGGCGGGATCATCGGCCTCGCCGGAGGCGCCACCTGGGGGGTCCTGACCTACTTCATCCTCCCGATCCTCCTCTTCGAGGACCAGGGCGCGTGGGCGTCCCTCAAACGGTCGGGCCACCTCTTCGTCTCGACGTTCGGCCGGACGCTCGTCTCCAACCTCGCGCTCGGGCTGCTCATCGGCGCCGGGATCGTCGTGGCGGTCCTGCTCGGCTTCGGCGGGATCTACCTCCTCTTCTCGGGCTCGGTCGCGCTCGGCCTCACGCTGCTCGGCGTCGCGGTCGCCTTCGGCGTGATCGTCGCCCTGATCGGGTCGGCGGCGGAGGGGATCCTGCGGGCCGCCCTCTATCGCTACGCCACGACCGGTAAGATCGATCCGGACCTGCTCCCGAAGGGCTACGCGGGGTCGCTCCCCTCGTCGGCCGGGGCTCCCCTCGGGTAGCTATCCGCGTCCGGGGGCCCGAGAGCCTTTACCGTCCCGCTCGCTCGCGCCGGGCGTCCATGGGGATACGGGGAGTGTCGGTCGCCGTGGCGGTGACCGATCGGCGGAAGGCGGCGCGGTGGTACGCGAAGGTGCTCGACTGGAAGGTGCTCGACGACGACCCCGAGCACTGGACCACGGTCGGGGACCCCGGCGGCCGCTTCCGGGTGCACCTCTGCGAGGTCGGCGGCCGCCCGGGCCGGCGCCCGCCGCGCTCGGAGGTCGGGAACACCGGGATCCAGCTGGTCACGGACGAGCCGATCCGGCGCGTGGCGGCCCGCCTGAAGCGGCGCGGCGCTCGGTTCTCGCTCCCCCCGAAGAAGATGCCGTGGGGCTGGATCGCCCGGTTCCTCGATCCGGACGGCAACGAGTTCTGGCTCGCGCCCGCCCCGTGAGCCGCGCGGCCGGCCGGCGGCCGTAGGATGCGGTTGTCGGGATTCGAACCCGAGTAGGTAGCTTGGGAAGCTACCGTCCTAACCACTAGACCACAACCGCGCGCCCGTCTCCCACCGCGGCCGGCTCTTACGGTTTCGCTCCCCCGGTTCCTAGAGGAGGAGGCCGACGGACTCGGAGGGCACCGTGGGGACGCCGGCGAGGAGGTCGGAGTTCGTGAGGAGCCCCTCCGACCCGTTGCTCGTGAACCCGCCTTTGGCGAGGACCGCGCGGGCGCGATCGACGTTCGAGGTCGAGAAGGCGACCACCGGGAGGTTCCCGTCGCGGGCGACCAGGATCGCGACGCTCTGGAGGTTGACCTTCGACCGCGCCAGCAGCTCCAGGACCCGCAGGAAGCTTCCGGCCCGGTCCTCGAGCCGGACCGCGATCATCTCGCGGACCTCGGTGGGGTAGCCCGTCGCGCTGAGGAGCTCGACCGCCCGATCGGGCTGGCTCACGATCAACCGGACCCGCCCCTTGCCCGAGGTCGAGTCGACGCTCACCGCCGCGAGGTTGATCCGGGCCTCGGCCAGCACCCGGGCGACGCCGGCGAGCGTTCCGGGGCGGTTCGGCAGCGTGAGCGAGATCTCGCGGAGGGTCATCGAGCCCGTCAGGCGGTCCGCGCGTAAAGGTTCGACGCCGGACCCGTTCTCGATGGGGGGCGCCGACGTACGTATTTATACACGGACCGGGCCTAATTCTCGATACCCGGCGCCGTCCGGCGTCGGCCGGTCCGTCTGATGGGGGGCAGGAGCAGGGCGAACGCTCGACGGGGGTTCCGTCGGGCCCACCGGTTGCACTCCGGACGCCGCGGCGTCGTGGCCGTGATCGGTACGCTCCTCTCGCTCCTGGTGTTCTTCGCGCTGTTCGGGATCTTCCTGACGCAGTACGTCCCCGTCTGGATGACCGACAACGAGGCGGAGTTCACGGCGGGGGCCCAGGCGTCGTTCGCCCAGCTGAAGAGCGCGATGGACTCGCAGTACGTGCTCAACGGACCCCAGTCGTACGGGACGCCGGTCGTGATCAGTTCGGACGGGATCCCGCTCCTCGCCCAGCCGACGCAGGGGACGCTCGAGTTCCTCCCGCAGAACTGCCCCGCCCCGGCGAGCGCGTCGTACACCTATCCGAACGGTTTCTACACCTCCAACGCCCACGGCGTCAACGCCACGAACCTGGGCCAGCCGGTCGATCCCGAAGCCTGCACGTTCGCGAACATCACCGAATCGATCGGACCCGGGGGCTCGCACGCCTACTCCCAGGCGATCCAGACCGGGGTGCTCGAGTTCTACCTCCCGAACCGGTACTACCAGACCCAGACCCTCTACCTCGAGGATGACGCGGTGGTCCAGAGCCAGGGGAGCGGACTCTCGGTGATGCAGATCCCGCCGCCCCTCAACGTCACCGTCCAGGGCGGGAACACCACGATCTGGGCGAGCCAGCTCCAACTCTACGGCAACGCCTCGACCGTGATCGGTACCGGCACGGAGCAGGTCTACACCCACCTGAGGTACACCCAGCTCGTCAGCTCGAACGGCAAGCTGAGCGGGACCGGTCTCTACACGCCGTTCACGTTCACCTTCGAGATCGGCACCCAGTTCCCGTGCGCGTGGGGCGCCTTCCTCAACAACCTGTTCTGGAACGCGAGCGGACTCCCGAGCACGAGCTTCTCGCTCCTCTCG
>Ga0335073_10012556_pt1 | contig 11892 bp, 8 predicted proteins | sample Lox_Sample_22_FD_207093 | JGI IMG/M metagenome (GOLD analysis project Ga0335073, IMG submission 207093) | Soil microbial communities from Loxahatchee National Wildlife Refuge, Florida, United States - Lox_Sample_2.2 | ecosystem: Environmental > Terrestrial > Soil > Wetlands | place: USA: Florida... | reverse complement strand
TTTTTGGAGCGCCTTTTCATGTCTACCATTCTTGAATCTCTACCAGTCGGCCAGAAGGTCGGCATCGCTTTTTCCGGCGGACTCGACACCTCGGCCGCGCTGCACTGGATGAAGCTCAAAGGCGCGCGGCCGTATGCATATACCGCGAACCTCGGCCAGCCCGACGAAGCCGACTACGACGCGATTCCACGCGCTGCGCTCGAGTACGGCGCTGAGAGCGCTCGCCTCATCGACTGCCGGGCGCAGCTTGTGCGCGAGGGCCTGGCCGCTCTGCAGGCCGGCGCATTCCACATCACGACCGCGGGAGTGGCGTACTTCAACACCACGCCCATTGGCCGCGCGGTTACAGGAACCATGCTGGTGGCGGCGATGAAAGAAGACGACGTATCGGTGTGGGGCGACGGCTCGACCTTCAAGGGCAACGACATCGAGCGCTTCTATCGCTACGGCCTGCTCGTTAATCCCGACCTCAAGATCTACAAGCCGTGGCTCGACCCCGCGTTCATCGACGAGCTGGGCGGCCGCGCCGAGATGTCGGCGTTTATGCAGAAGGCCGGCTTCGAATACAAGATGTCGGCGGAAAAGGCCTACTCGACCGACTCAAACCTGCTGGGCGCAACACACGAGGCCAAGGACCTGGAGCACCTGTCGACCAGCATGAGGATCGTGGTCCCAATCATGGGCGTGGCAAGCTGGCGAAGCGAAGTCGACGTGCAGCCCGAGGAGGTGACGGTCACATTCAACGAAGGGACGCCGGTTGCGCTCAACGGCAAAGACTTCGCCGACCAGGTGGAGTTGCTGCTCGAAGCCAACCGTATCGGCGGGCGGCACGGCCTGGGCATGAGCGACCAGATTGAGAACCGCATTATCGAGGCCAAAAGCCGCGGCATCTACGAGGCGCCTGGTCTCGCGCTGCTCTACATCGCCTACGAGCGGCTGGTCACCGGCATCCACAACGAAGATACGATTGAGCAGTACCGTGAGAATGGCCGCAAGCTGGGCCGGCTGCTCTACCAGGGGCGCTGGTTCGATCCGCAGTCGATTATGCTGCGCGAGAGTGCGCAGCGCTGGGTGGCCGGGGCCGTCACAGGCACGGTCACGCTGGAGCTGCGCCGCGGCAACGACTACACGATTCTCAATACCGAGTCGCCCAACCTGACCTTCAAGCCCGAGCGGCTTTCGATGGAGAAGACCGACTCGGTGTTCTCGCCGCGCGATCGCATCGGCCAGCTCACCATGCGCAACCTCGACATTACCGACACGCGCGACAAGCTGATGACCTACGCGAAAGCTGGGTTGCTGACGCCGGGAGCGGAGGGGTTTGTGCCGAAGCTCAAAAGCGGAAGCGAAAAATAACCACGCGTCGCGTGCGTCGAGGTACAATTCCTGCGGGTCCCATGGCGCCACTTCCTCTCACCTGTTGCATTCCGTAGCTCCGCGCCGAACATTGTCTATGCGCCGATCCGTGCAGCAGAAATTCAGTTCTCTAATTGCTACGCGTGAGTCAGCCTGACCTGAACGTTTAAAAAGGAGTCAATCGCTATGTCTATTGGGAAACGTGCAGCAGCCGAGTTCTTCGGCACATTCTGGCTGGTTTTTGGCGGTTGCGGCAGCGCCGTTCTGGCTGCTGCATTTCCTCAACTCGGCATCGGTTTCGCCGGCGTGGCCCTGGCATTCGGGCTCACCGTGCTGACCATGGTGTATGCGGTTGGCCACATCTCCGGCGGCCACTTCAATCCCGCAGTCAGCGTCGGCCTCGCAACCGGCGGCCGATTCAGTTGGTCTGACCTGCCTGCCTACGTGATCGCTCAACTCGCGGGAGCCATTTCCGCCGCGGGCGTTCTGTTCGTCGTCGCAAGTGGTAAAGATGGTTTCGATGTGCACGCGGGTTTTGCTTCCAATGGCTATGGAGCGCACTCTCCCGGCGGCTATTCGCTCATGGCCTGCTTCGTTACCGAAGTTGTGCTCACATTCTTTTTCCTCATCATCATCCTCGGCTCAACACACTCGCGTGCTCCCAAAGGATTCGCGCCCATTGCGATTGGCCTTGGCCTCACGCTCATCCACCTTGTCAGCATTCCGGTCACTAATACTTCAGTGAACCCGGCCCGCAGCACCGGCCCGGCGATCTTCGCGGGCGGATGGGCCACCGGACAGCTCTGGCTGTTCTGGGTGGCTCCTATCATCGGAGCCGTTTTCGCCGGTATTGTTCACCGCGCGTTGTTTGAAGCCACGCCACCTGATCCACCTATCGCAGGTGATCGTAGTTAGCTGCTTTAATGGCGATTTCGATTTCGGCACCCGAGCTTAAAACACTAATCCCATCCCCGCGGTTCCTTCCACAGTGACCGCGGGGATGGGCAATCGGCAGGTTTGCCGGATTGATCTGAAGACTTTTAGGGATGTTCGGTCCGCGCCCGCGCCTTGGCGTCGAGAACCGCTTCGCGCAGCGCCATCTCAAATGCATGCGCCGAAGCCTGATCGGAAAACGTGAGTCCGAAGGCCTCGGTGTTGTCGGGAGACTGGTCGTAATCCTTACCCGAGTGGGGACCGGGGCCTAGCTCGAGAAACTTTTCGCGGTCGTAGATGAGCGTCTGGAATTGCCTGCCCACTTTGCCGGCGATCACGATCATCGTGGTATCGCCGCTATCGCCCGGCTTGTAGGTCTTGTCTGGATCGTCGCCGGTAAACACGCGGTCTTCGCTGATCAAAGTTTCGTCCACCTCGTTGAGCGGCACGGTGATGGACGCGAGCGGAAACGAGTAAAACTGCCAGGTAGTTTTGCCGTTCTCAGTCTTGGGCAGTGCGCAAACCGGCGCCGGCATTTTGGGCTCGATAACAATTGTGTTCTTGTCGAGAACCACAATGCTGCCTGAGGCTGCATAGGAGTTTTTGAGTGTGTCGATTGGCGATGCGGAACTTTGCGCAACGCAAGAGAACGAGGCAACGATGAAAAAGGACGGCAGGAGCAGCAACACTCTTTTCATAATCTAGCGACCTCTGAATCTAGATGAGCCGGCTTGCGATTCAGCTTGGGGACAACTAACGCCGGCGAGGCTGCAATGGGTTCGCGGCCCTGGGGGACCCTTTAGGACGGGACGTTCTTTCACTACCCCGCTGGATTCCCTCTGGTATCAGTTCGCCGCTGGCCCGATGTATTGGCTCAATTGGGTCGATAGTAGCATGGCGGCAGACGAACAACATACCGAAATCAGGTGTGAGGCGCGGACTTTTGTGGGATAAGCCTTTTTCAGGCCCAATGCGGCCGCACCAAACAACTCATTCCATTCAACTTCGGCAACTCTGGCTGACAGGTTATTTCCCGATTACCCTTACTGCCGCGCCGGTCAGCGCCGGCCCCTCATGGTTGAGCTGGTGTGACTTCTCATCCCAGGTGAGCTTCGTAATTGAACCGGCGCCTTTCTCGTACGCGTAGCTGGTTCCGTCATCCTGAAAAACAGTAAAGCTCGTGTCAGCGCCGGGATAGACTCGCACCGATCCAATCTTCTGAGGATTCTCCCATCCGTCAAACTCGGGAGCCATGGGAACAATGCTGCCCGCGCGAACAAACAACGGCAGCGTATCGATGGGAGCGTTGACGCGTACAGTCTGTCCTCCACGCAGGCGTTCGTTGGTCCAGTAGTTGTACCAATCGCAACCTGCAGGCAGATAGACTTCTCGGCTGGTTGCTCCTTGCTCAGTCACGGGAGCCACAAGAAACGCGGGGCCGAACATGTATTCGTCGGCAATATCGGCGACTTTAGGATCGTGCGGGAAGTCCATGAACAGCGCCCGCATGAAGGGCGCGCCGGTCTGACTGGTGCGATAAGCAAGCGAGTAAGTGTAGGGCAGAAGCGTGTAGCGCAGCCGCAGATACTTTTCTAGAATCGGCTCGGCCTGCTTGCCGTAAGACCACACTTCATTGTGTTTTCGCTCGCCGTGTGCGCGCATCACAGGCTGGAACGCCCCCCACTCGAACCAGCGCACGAACAGCTCGGGGTAGTCTTCGTAATTGCCAATCACATCGCGCGCATCGGAGCCGTCGACTAGCGGCTTGTGTTCGGCGTGGTAATCGGCGGGAATCCGCGGCGAGAAAAAGCCGGCAATGTCGGTGTCCCAGTAAGGCATTCCGCTGGCGGTAAAGTTGAGCCCGGCTGGGATCGAGCGCCGAAGCATGTCCCACGTCGATTGAATATCGCTCGACCAGAAGACTGTGCCGTTGCGTTGCGCGCCCAGGTAAGCAGCTCGAGCCAGGATCATTACGCGGCGAGTGTCGCCGAAGTCGCGCCTGAACCCTTCGTACACCGATGAAGTGTGAAACAGCGGAAATACGTTGTAGTAGCGCGTGCCCGAGCCTACGTAAAACACGTCTCTGGCAGGATCGATGTCGGGCTCGGTCTCATCGAGCCAGATGTAATCGAATCCGTCAGGCTTCACGTAGCGATCGCGAACCTTCTCCCAGAACCATCGAGCCGCTTCAGGGTTGGTGGTGTCGAGGTTGGGGCCGATCACGTTTGTAAAAAAATCGCCCAGGTCGGGCTTGCCGTCGGGAGTGTGGATGAGCCAGCCCTTGCTCAGCAACGTGTCGTAATACTGCGTACCGGGCGCGTAATGAAACCAGACGCTCAGCAGGCTTCCAACGCCCATTGCATGCAGTTCGCGATTCATCGCCGCAGGATCGGGCCAGCGCTTAGGGTCGAGATCCATCTCGCCCTGCCGCGTCATATTCATGAAATCGACAACCATCACGCCGAGCGGCAGATTCTTTTTGCGGTACTCGCTGGCAACGTCGAGGAGCTGCTGTTGAGTTGGATAGATGGCCTTACTCTGAATGTAGCTGTACACGTTTCTCGGCAGCATGGGCGCAGCGCCGGTAAGCAGGCGGTAGCCCTCGTAGATTTCGTCAGTGGTATTGCCCGCAATCACGAAATACGAAACGCGATCGCCAACTTCCGACGACCATACGTTGCGCTGGTTGAATCCCAGATCGATGGTCGTCTTCGAAGGGTTATCCCAGATCAGCCCGTAACCGCTGGTTGAAACCATGAAGGGCACGCACAAGTCTTCGCCGCCGATCGCGCCATAATCGTGCCAGCAATGTATCTCATGATCGCGCAGGTCCATCCAGCCTTTTTGCTGCTGGCCCAGGCCGTAGTAGTGCTCATCGGAAGGCGAATCAAAGTTCGCGCCGACTCGATAGATCTTCGCTTCGGGCTCCGCCGTGTCAGCCTTCTCAGGGAACATTGACCACGTGCGCATGTGAAGCAGTGTGTTGCCCTCGGCCGTAGTTACAAGAATTTCGTCGTTGTGCGGACCACTGCCGCTGCCGCTTGGAGGGAAAAAATGCTCACGCAGTTCGTTGTTGATTGCGTCAAGCGGCATAGGTTGCGGCAGCTTATCGTTGGGCAGATCGGGCGGCGCAATGCGGACCACCATTTGCACCGAACGATATACGTCACTTCCATCGGCTTGGTGCTCATGAGCCCAGCCATCGGCCGATGGATGGGCGACAAATCCGTATCCAGGAGGAGTGGCGGCGGCCGCTTGATCGGTGCTCATGGTGATGCGCACGATGTTTGGAGCGTAGGCCTCGAGCGCAATTACGCTTCCTCTGCCCCGATCGAGCACCAGCGGGCCCGACTGGGCTGTGGCGGCAGAAGAGAACAATGACGCCGCGATCAGCGCAGCGAACGTAACACTCGAACCGCTCTTTGCCGAGCGGCAGGCCGAGGGCTTGCTCACGGTCCTGCATGACGTTGTCAGATTTGAGGAATTACGCATGACGTCCTCGCTCCCCTTGAGCTTTTCAAGAGCTCGAATGAGCCTTATTTAATTGCGGTCCAATTCTAAGAGCGTGGGTCTGCGGCGTCCAGCGAGACTGTTTCCCAGCTTTTACCTCAGGCTGTCCACGGGCGCGGGGTCCATGTCGGCGTAGTCCTGGTTCTCGCCACCCATGCCCCAGCAAAAGCTGTAGGCCTCGGTGCCTACTCCGGCGTGGATCGACCACCCCGGCGAAAGGGCCACCTGCTGGTTTGCCACAAGCAGATGCCGTGTTTCGTCTGGCGGGCCCATGAGGTGAACCACGCGCGCTGCAGGCGGCAGGTTGAAGTACATGTAGACTTCGGACCTGCGCATATGCGTGTGCGGAGGCATGGTGTTCCAGTTGGAGCCGGCGGCAAGATGCGTTACTCCCATTACGAGTTGGCAACTGCGCGCGCCCTCAAGGTGAATGTATTTGCAAACGGTGCGTTTGTTGCAGGTTTCGAAGGAGCCAAGCTCGACGGGCGCAGCGTTTGCTTTGCGCACCAGCGCGATGGGGTGCGCCGCATGGGCCGGATAGCTGAGCAGATAGAAGACGGCGGGCGCCGGAGCAGCATTCGATGCAAATACAATGTCGGGATTGCCGAGGCCGATGTAGAGCACGTCGAGATTGTCGAGTTCCCAGGCCTTGCCTCGAACCGTAACTGTGCCTGAGCCGCCAATATTCAACACACCCACTTCGCGCTGCTTGGTAAAGAATTCAGCCCGCAGTTCGGGGTAGGTAGGCAGTGCGATCGGCTCGGCAAGCGGCGCGGTAAATCCAACCACCGCACGATCCAGATCGAGGTAATTCAAACGAACTTCGCCGGGAGCGTAGAGTTGATCGAGCAGAAACGTCTCGCGCAGCTCAGCAGTGTTCAATCGTTCGTAGCGCACGCGGTCGGCCATCAAAACAGTTTTCATTTTTCCTCCGGATGCATACGTCAATTCTCAGCGATCCGGCGGGCGTCGGTTCGGCCCGGTTTCGTAATTCGGAACATTAATATTTCATCGTCCCAGTGGTCAGACCACTGGCCTTTGTTCGGCTGTAGAATTAATTCCATGCTGCTCGACGACGATCGATTGTTTCCTGCCGAACCTTCGGCTCGTAAAGTTGCCCAGGCCCTTTATCGAGAGGTCCGCGACCTGCCCATCGTCAGCCCGCATGGGCACACGCAGGCAGCATGGTTCGCTTCGAACACGCCGTTTCCCGATCCCGCAGCGCTGTTCGTGCAACCGGACCATTATGTATTTCGAATGCTCTACAGCCAGGGCGTCTTGCTTGACGATCTCGAGATCGGGCAGCAGAAAATCCAGGATCCCCGCAAGGTGTGGCGCATATTTGCCAGCCATTATTACCTGTTCCGCGGCACTCCCACGCGAATCTGGCTCGACTTTGCGTTCGAGAGTTTATTTGGACTGACCCAACGGCTGAACGAGAAGACCGCCGACCACTACTTCGACACGATACAGGAAAAACTCAACACGCCCGAATTTCTGCCGCGCGCGCTCTTCGAACGATTCAAAATCGAGCTGCTCTCCACAACCGATTCGCCGCTCGACGATTTGAAGAATCACCGGGAGATTCGCGATTCGGGCTGGAAAGGGCGCATCGTTCCGGCGTTTCGCCCCGATCCGGTTGTCGATCCCGACTTTCCCGGATTCCTTGAGTCGGTGGCCAGGCTCGGCGAGCAGAACGGCGAGGACACATCGAATTGGGACGGCTACCTGAACGCTCTTTTCAAGGCGCGAGCGCGATTCAAGACGCTGGGCTGCACCTCGACCGATCACGGTCATCCAACGGCGCAGACCGCGGACCTCGATCTTACCGATGCCGGAATCCTGTTTAACAAGGTGCTCGCCGGTTCGGCAAACGCTGCCGACCGGGAGCTGTTCCGCGCGCAGATGCTCACTGAGATGGCGCGCATGAGTGTTGAAGACGGCCTGGTGATGCAGATTCATCCCGGCGCCGTGCGCAATCACAACGCATACATTCTTTCGCGCTACGGCCGCGACATGGGCGCAGACATTCCGCAGCCGACGAATTATGTAACCGCACTCAAGCCGTTGCTGGGCCGCTGGGGCAACGAGAGAAATCTGACGATCATTTTGTTTACGCTCGACGAGACCGCGTATAGCCGCGAGCTGGCGCCGCTCGCCGGGCACTATCCATGCCTGCGGCTGGGTCCGCCATGGTGGTTCCACGACAGCCCCGAGGGCATGATGCGCTTCCGCGAGCAGGCGACGGAGACGGCGGGCTTCTACAATACGGTTGGATTCAACGACGACACGCGCGCGTTTCTTTCGATACCAGCGCGGCACGATGTTGCGCGCCGCGTAGACTGCGCGTTCCTGGGCCGGCTGGTTGCAGAGCATCGTCTCGAAGAAGACGAAGCGCTCGAAGTGGCGCGCGAATTGACGTACGGCCTGGTGAAGAAGGCATACAAGCTTTAGCAACGCAGACGGTCAACTGTCCACCAAGGAACGAAAAACAGAATGGCTACCAAAGCCAACGCAACGTTCGAAACAACTCACGACGAGGAGCCGCCCGCGCGAATCGGCAACGTGCGCTGGACCATCTGCGCGATGATCTTCGCGGCAACTTCAATTAACTACATGGATCGCCAGGTGCTCGGACTGCTGAAGCCCACCCTCGAGCACAGCATCGGAATGACCGAGGTGAGCTACGGGTACGTGGTTGATGCGTTCCAGCTGGCCTATGCGCTGGGCCTTATCGCTTCAGGATGGTTTGTAGACAAGGTGGGGACTCGAATCGGCTACGTGGTGATCATGGCTACCTGGAGCCTATCGGCTATGGCGCACTCGCTGGCTAACACGGTGTGGCAGTTCGGCATCGCGCGATTTTTCCTGGGCCTGGGCGAATCGGGCAACTTTCCCTGCGCGATTAAGACGGTAGCCGAGTGGTTCCCGCAAAAGGAGCGATCTCTGGCGACGGGCATTTTCAATTCGGGCACCAATCTTGGCGCGGTCCTGGCGCCGCTGATTGTACCGTGGATCACCATTCATTTCGGATGGCACGCGGCGTTCCTGACCACAGGGATCTTCAGTCTGGTGTGGATTTTCTGGTGGTACGGCAAATACCGCAAGCCAGCCGATCATCCCACGCTGACGGGCCGCGAGCTGCGCCACATTTATCAAGAAGCTGCCGAAAAGATGGGCCCTGCAACGCCCTGGGCAAAGCTGCTGGGCATCCGCCAAACGTGGGCCTTTGCGCTGGCGAAATTCATCACCGATCCCATCTGGTGGTTCTACCTCTTCTGGATGCCTTCGTACTTTGCCTCGCGCTTCAATCTCGACCTTTCGCACCTCGGATTGCCGCTCATCCTGGTCTACAACGCGTCGGCCGTGGGCAGCATCTGCGGCGGCTGGTTGCCATCGCTATTCAGGAAGTTTGGCTTTAATGCCGTGCGCGCGCGGCTGTCTGCCATGTTTATGTGCGCGTGCCTTGTGGTTCCGGTCTTCGCGATCAACTACGTCAAATCAGAGTGGGCGGCAATTGGATTGCTTGGCCTTGCAGCGGCAGCACATCAGGGGTGGTCGGCAAATCTTTTCTCGACAACCGGCGACATGTTTCCTCGCAGCGCCGTCGGATCCGTCACCGGCATCGGCGGCATGGCCGGATCGGTGGGTGGGATTCTTCTTTCAACCAGCGCCGGCTACATTATCGAATTCACTCACAGCTATGCGAGCCTGTTTGTTCTGGCGGCTTCTGTTTACCTGATTGGATTTGTGGTTCTCTGTACGCTTGCGCCGGGCTTACGCAAGGTGGAGGCAGGCGCATGAGCCTCTACTGCTCAGTCGGAAGCGCGGAGACGTCACTCTTGCAGGAGCAACTGCGCGCGTTGGTGAACGATGCCCTCGCGAAACTCGGCCCGCGCAATGCGGTGCTGGCTGTGCCACCCGATCAGAGCCGCGAACACTCGCAGGCCGGCCTGATTACCCGATTTGTTTTCGAGCATTATGGCGAGCGGCTCAAGACCGTGCTGCCCGCTATCGGGACGCACACGCCGATGCGCGACGATCAACTCGCACACATGTACGCAGGCGTGCCGCAGTCGCTCTTCAAAGTGCACAACTGGCGTACCGACATCGAGACGCTGGGCGAGGTTCCAGCGGAGTTTATTCGTGAGCAGTCAGAAGGCAAGCTGAATTATCCCTGGCCGGCGCAGGTAAACAAGCTCATCTCGCGCGGCGGCTTCGATCTGATTCTTTCGATCGGCCAGGTCGTGCCGCATGAAGTGATCGGCATGGCCAACTACACCAAAAATATCGTAGTGGGCACAGGGGGGCGCGAAAGCATTAATCGCAGCCACTACCTGGGCGCGGTGTACGGCATGGAGCGCATCATGGGCCGGGCCGAAAACCCCGTGCGCCGGGTGTTCGACTATGCGGCCGAGCACTTCCTCACTCACTTGCCCATTGTTTACGTGCACACGGTAGTGGGGCGGGCAGACGACGGCGGCCTTGCGGTGCGCGGCCTATTCATCGGCGACGAGCGCGATGTTTTTTTACGCGCGGCCGAGCTCAGCCTCAAGGTGAACTTCGAGATCGTCGAGCGGCAGATCAATAAGGCTGTCGTTTATCTCGATCCGCACGAGTTCCACTCAACGTGGATCGGCAACAAGGCCGTCTACCGCACGCGCATGGCGCTGGCCGACGGCGCGGAGCTCATCATTCTTGCACCGGGGGTGCGCGAGTTTGGCGAAGACAAAGGCATCGACGCGCTGATTCGCAAGTACGGCTATCATGGCACGCCGCACACTCTCAAGCTGGTGAATGAAAATCCCGACCTGGCCGCGGACCTGAGCGCGGCGGCGCACCTGATTCACGCCAGTTCGGAGGGCCGATTCAAAATTACATGGTGCCCCGGAAATCTCACCCGCCAGGAGATTGAAGGCGTGGGTTACGGCTACGGCGATCTGAAAACCATGCTGGAGCGATACAACCCCGCGATTCTGGAACACGGATGGAACTGCGTAGACGGCGAGGAGGTTTTCTTCGTCGCCAATCCGGGGCTCGGTTTGTGGGCGCACAAGAGCCGACTATGACAGAGCGCCGGTCTGAAGTAGCGCCGGTTTCCTGACCGGCTGTAGCGCGGGGCTCCAGGCCCGCAAATGGTTTCAATATTAATGATTCGTACGGAGAGATGATGACAAGCAAGATTTTCAGCCTTGAAGGAAAGACCGCGGTTGTTACCGGGGGCACATCGGGCATTGGCCGCGCATTGAGTCTGGGATTGGCCGAGGCCGGCGCGGACGTGATTGCGACGGCGCGGCGCGAGCAGCAAGTGAACGATACCGCAGCCGAGATCGAGCGGCTGGGGCGGCAGACGCTTCGCATCTCTTCAGACGTGTGCGATCGCGGCTCGCTTGAGCGGCTGCTCGCCGGCACGCTCGAGAAGTTCGGCAAAGTCGACATCCTGGTGAATTGCGCCGGAATCATCAAGCGCACACCGACGATCGACATTAACGAAGAGGACTGGAACAACATCGTCAACACCAACCTGACGGGTACGCTGCGGGCGTGCCAGGTTTTCGGGCGGCCGATGCTCGAACGCGGCTACGGCCGCATTGTGAATATCGCATCGCTCAACAGCTTTGTGGCGCTGAGCGAGGTTGCGGCCTATGCCGCCAGCAAGGCGGGGGTCGCGTCGCTCACGCGCTCGCTGGCTGTGGAGTGGTCAAAGAAGGGCGTGACTGTGAACGCCGTCGCGCCGGGCGTCTTTCGCACCGATCTCAACGCCAAGCTGCTTGACAGCTCGCCGCGCGGGCAAGAGCTGCTGATGCGCACGCCGATGGGGCGCTTCGGCAAGACCGATGAGTTGATCGGCGCAACCGTGTATCTCGCATCCGACAGCGCATCGTTCGTGACCGGACAGGTGCTGGTTGTGGATGGCGGGTTTCTGGCCAGCGGGGTGAATCAGTAGATCGGCGTTTGCAGGACGTGGGGCATCACTCTATTGCACTGGCAACAATTGCTTCAGGCGGTCGGCCGTCTTCTGGAACGCGTCAGCGTCGGCTTCGGCGTTATAGTGCGCGCCGTCGCGCACAAAGTCGTGCTCGGCCTTGGGGT
>Ga0335073_10012552_pt1 | contig 11894 bp, 11 predicted proteins | sample Lox_Sample_22_FD_207093 | JGI IMG/M metagenome (GOLD analysis project Ga0335073, IMG submission 207093) | Soil microbial communities from Loxahatchee National Wildlife Refuge, Florida, United States - Lox_Sample_2.2 | ecosystem: Environmental > Terrestrial > Soil > Wetlands | place: USA... | reverse complement strand
ACGGCGTGGGCTGCGCGCTCTTCACCCCGGCATCGCGCGCCAGCGCTGCAACGCGTTCGAAGCCAACCATGCTTGCCAGGCTGATGGTTGCGTTGTTGTCGGAGCGCATGAGGGCATAGCGCGCCGTAATCTCGCCATAGTATTCGCCTTCAAAATTGTGGGGTGTGTATTCGTATGGCGTGCCCGCGCCGTAGGTCTGCTGCGCGTCGTTCAGCAGCGTCACGGGCGAGAACAGCTTCGTCTGCCCCGGAAGCATGGTGCCCTCCACAGCCGTTTGGAAGGCAGATGCGTAGACGAAAGGTTTGAAGATAGAACCGGTAGGGCGATGCGCCACCGCGTGATTCACCTGCGAAACGCCATAGCTGCGGCCGCCAACCAGCGCCAGTACCTGCCCGGTATGCGGGTTAAGTGCGATGAGCGCCACCTGCGGATACGCGTATTCCTTGCCCAGCTTTCTGTCGCGGGCGTGGACCTTATCTACCTGCGCGTCGACTATGTTGGTTGTGGACTCGACGGCCGAGGTGGCAAGGCGTTGCAGCTCCGGATCGAGCGAGGTGTAGATGCGCAATCCCTCGCGATTGAAGTCGCGATCGCCCAGCCTCTGCAAAAGCTGGTCGTGAACCAGATCGACGAAGTATGGCGCTTCGCTGGCGTCGACGCTGCCCGGCTGTAGATGCAATGGCTCGCGCTTTGCGTCCTCTGCCTGATCTTTCGTTATGGTGCCGGTTTCAACCATTGTGTCGAGCACCAGGTTGCGCCGCTCGAAGGCGCGATCCTGATGGCGGAATGGGTTCAGGCGGCTGGGGCTTTGAATCATCCCCGCAAGCAGGGCGCACTCAGAGAGCGAGAGCTGCTGCACATCTTTGCCAAAGTAGGCCTGCGCGGCTTCGCCAAAGCCATCGATCGAAAAACTGCCTCGCTGCCCGAGCGGCACTTCGTTGGCGTACATCTGGAAAATCTGCTTTTTGCTGAAGCGATTCTCGAGCTGGAAAGTGATGACTACCTGCAGGTATTTGCGCTTGAAGGTGCGCTCCGGCGTGAGGAAGAACATTTTGGCAAGCTGCATGGTAAGCGTCGATCCGCCTTCCATGTAGTGGCGCCGGGGCGAAAGATCGTTAAGCACCGAGCCGATGAGCCGGTAGTAATCCACGCCGCTGTGCTCGAAGAAGCGCCGGTCTTCGATCGAAACAACCGCATTCACAAGGTTGGGTGGAATCTCGTCGTAAGTGATAAGGCGGCGCTTGATGCGGTTGGTGTCTTCGCTCAATCCGGTGATCAGCTGCGGTTCGAGCTCGTAACTTGAAAGCTCTTCGCCCTTTTCGTCGGTAATGGAGTCGACCTCGCCGCCGCTGACGCGGATGGTGGCGCTGTCGGGCGCATGATACGACTGCGGCCCCGGATGCACGGTGATGGATTGCCCGCTGGTTTTGTAGGTGCCAAGCTGCGATTCGGGCGATGCGCCCGTCTCGGTGTAACCGGCCTCACGCAACTCGCTGGCGATGAAGCTGATCGGCATCTTTTGCCCTGGGCGAACCTCGCGCGGAGCAGCATAGATTTTTGCCGTGTCAACAAAGACCGGCTGCTCAAAACGAGCTTGAACAATGCTGCGGTATTTAAAGTAGGTGTACTCAAAGATGCAAAAGCCAACGATCAAGGCGAGGGCGACTGCTCCGCCGCCAAACAGCAGTATCTGTTTGAGCAGCGCATGCTTCCCCGTGCCAAACGCGAATTTGATTTTAAGCGCCATTTTCTAAATGCAGCTATTAGCTTTTAGCTGTTAGCCATTAGCTCCATCGTGCTTAGGATTACGGCTCCGGTCGAGCCATTGTTCCTGTCGATCTGCTGCCCAATCCCTATTGGCTATTGGCTACTCTCTATTGGCTGCTTTTTACGCCTCTCCCAGCAGCAGTTCTTCCTGCACCTTTTTCTTCACCAGCGCCGCCACATCGGTTAGCGCAATGTCTTCGCTTGTGCCGGACGCACGCGACACCAGTTCCACTTGTCCGCTCGCAGTCTTTTTGCCGACATTAATGCGGTAGGGGATTCCAACCAGATCTGCATCTTTGAATTTGACGCCGGCGCGCTCGTCACGGTCATCAAGCAGCACGTCCAGGCCCTCTTTTTCAAGCTCGTCGGCCAGCTTTTCACCAGTCTCCCGCAGCAGCATGTCGGTCGCGTTAGTGACCGTAACCACAACCGTGAACGGAGCGATTGAAGCCGGCAGGCAAAAGCCGTTGGCGTCGTTCGATTGCTCGATGGCGGCGGTAAGAATGCGCTCGATGCCGATGCCGTAGCAACCCATGATCGGCTTCACTTCTTTACCATTCTCGTCGAGCACGGTTGCACCCATACTCTCGGTGTATTTGTAGCCGAGCTTGAAGATGTGCCCCACTTCGACGGCGCGGCCCACCACAAGCTTGCCCGCGCAGTTGGCGCCATCGCTGTCTTTGGCCGGGCAAGCTTCGCCCTCGTTCACACTGCGGATGTCGGCCATCAAAGTCCATCCAAAGTCGCGGCCTGGCGTTACGTTGCGCAGATGGTAGTCGAGCTCGTTGGCGCCGCACACCATGTTCTTGCGGCCCTCGAGCGCTTTGTCGACCACGACGGTGAGCCCATCGCCCAGCGCCGTCTTATCGGGATTGAGGCCCACCGGGCCAAGGTAGCCTGCCGGACCGTTCATGTATTGCGTCAGCTCTTCGGTCTGCATGGTACGCAGCTCGGCAGCGCCAATCGTGTTCAGCAGCTTGGTCTCATTTACCTGGTGATCGCCGCGCAGGAATACGGTCACGCCATGCCATGTTCCCTGCTCGCCATCTTTCTTTGAACCAGCCGCGCGCTTCAGTGCCATATACGCAACGCACTTGATGTCGCTGGCCGGCGAAATTTTGAAGAACGCCGCCACGTCTGCAATGGCCGCGCAGCCCGGCGTCGATACCGGCTCCGGCATTCCGTCGCCCGTCGGCTCCATCTCGTTAACCGGTTCAAGCCGCGAAGTTGCTTTCTCAAGATTGGCCGCGTACCCGCAGACCGGGCAGCTCGCGATAAAGTCCTCGCCCGCGTCGGTGTACACCATAAACTCCTGCGACTGCGAGCCCCCCATCGCGCCCGAATCGGCCTCGACAGAGACAAATCTCAAACCGCAGCGCGTAAAGATGCGGCGATACACCTGGTCGTGCTGGTTGAAACTCTTGTCGAGGCCGGCTTCATCGATGTCAAAGGAGTACGAATCCTTCATAGTGAACTGGCGCACGCGAAGCAATCCCGACTTCGGCCTCGGCTCGTCGCGAAACTTGGTCTGGATCTGGTACCAGATCTGCGGCAACTGCTTATAAGAACGCAATTCGTTGCGCGCGATCGAGGTCATGATCTCTTCGTGCGTCATGCCCAGGCAGAGCTCGGCGCCCTTGCGATCCTTGAGGCGGAACATGTTGTCGCCCATTACCGTCCAGCGGCCGCTTTCGACCCAAAGATCTTTGGGCAGGATGGCGGGCAGGTAAAACTCCTGCCCAATCGTGTCCATCTCTTCGCGCACGATGCCGATAATCCGGTTGAGCGAACGCTGGCCCATGAACAGGTAGTTGTAGATGCCGGCGCCGAGCTGGCGGATGTAGCCGGAGCGCAGCAGCAATTTGTGGCTGGCCACTTCGGCGTCCGCCGGGGCCTCGCGCAGAGTGGGGACAAACAGTTTCGACCAACGATGCATAAAAAAGACGCGCAAACTTTCTCGTCCATCAAGCAGACGTAGAGCAAATGACGGCAGTTCCTATTCTAAATGTTCTGAATTGCCGAAAAGGCGCCGCAGGGGCGTTCGCTGAAGGAGGGCGCGGAGGTGATGACTCCGCAGAGACTTTGTGATGCCTCCGGGGCAAACAGCTTGGCGTGCACACGTTTGCCCCTTCCGGCATGGGCCAGAATTGCGAATCAGGCCAAGCGGCCCGAAGCTGTCTCAATGATTCTGGGCATAGCGCACGGCCGCATCTAACTCGTGCTCTGCCTGGCGAAGAAACTGCTCTGCCTTGGCGGCATGACCGCCCATATCGTAATGGTTGGCAGCCTGCGCGTGCTCCATGTCGTGGATAGCAGCAATCACATGATCATGCACATGATCGAGATCGTGCCAGTCGTGTACCTGGGCCATGACGATGGCGCCGGAAGCGAACGCAACTGCCATGGCGAGTGCGAGGGAAAGCTTTTTCATCGTAATCTTCTCCGTTCTCTTGCGAATTGAACCCGCGGCGAGCGGGCTGTATGCATGCTACGGTACAGCACCGGCGTGCAGGGTTTGTACTAAATTCTGTTGAGAATTTGCGGGTTGGTTGCTCATGGATGTGCCGGCCGCGTTGCTCTCTGAAGCACGGCTCCTGACTCCCGATCCCTGACCCCTGACAACTGACAACTGACCCTCTTCTTCTTCAGATCAGCTCAACGCCCCACAAATCGTGGAGGTGCACGATCCCCTGCACTTTTCCGCCGGCGTCGATGACCACCAGCGAGGTGATCTTGCGTTCCTCCAGAATCGCGAGCGCTTTGGCCGCCAGCTCGTCGCCGGAAATTGTGCTTGGGTGCGCGTTCATGGCTTCGCCGGCCGTGCGCCCCAGCGCTGCGCCGCCTTCGCGTTCCAGCAGCCTTCGCAAATCTCCGTCGGAGATTACGCCGCGCAACCGCCCGTCTTGCTGCACGGTTGTGATGCCAAGCTTTTTCGACGACATTTCAAAGATGACGTCGGCCATTGGCGTGGTTGTAGCCACCACGGGCAGGTCTTCGCCGGAGTGCATAAGGTCGCGCACCTTGGCCAATTGCTTGCCCAACTTGCCGCCGGGATGCAGATCGGCGAAATCTTCGGCGCGAAATCCCTTGCGCAGGCTCACAGCCACTGCCAGCGCGTCGCCAAGAGCCAGCATGGCAGTGGTAGACGCGGTGGGCGCCAGGTTCAGCCCGCAGGCTTCGCGCTCAACGCTGCAGTCGAGGGCAACGTCGCTGGCCGTGGCGAGTGTCGAATTCAGATTGCAACAGAAACTGACCAACGCGTCGCCCTTGCGCTTGAGCGTGGCCAGCAGCCGCAGAATCTCTTCAGTTTCACCGCTTGCCGAGAGCGCGATAACCACGTCGCCGCGCATGAGCACGCCAACATCGCCGTGCACCGCCTCGGCTGGATGCAGAAACAGAGCCGGCGATCCCGTGGAGCTGAGCGTTGCCGCGATTTTCTGCGCGATGATGCCGCTTTTGCCCATTCCGGTAACCACCACGCGCCCGTTTTGACTACCACAGTGCAGAATCAATTCAACGGCGCGGGTGAATGGCTCGGCCATGGGCCCATCGAGCCGCGCAGCCAGCGCCTCGAGGGCAGCAGCCTCGGTGCGCACCAAGGCCGCCGGCTGAAACGCTTCGTCATCACGCTTGGGGGTCATCGGCTTCTGATGGTAACAAATGACAGGGGCCAGGGACTAAGGGACTGAGAAACAAGGGACTAGGGACTAAGGACAACCGTGAAGGATTCGCTAACCCCGCTAACTCCGCTAACCCCGCTTAAAATAGTGTCATGAGCACTTTCCCCGTGCGCCGCAATACGATTGTTCTTTGCGCAACCCTGTTTCTATTGGCCGTATTTGCGTGGGCGGGTTGGGCAAATTGGGAGTATCGCCAGCAGGCCGCAGAGCGCGCTCTTGCCAACGTTGCGCGGGGTGAACTAGTGGCCTCGACCGCCGGCGGCTCGTCTTCATCGTCTCCAACCGCGCTTGAGTATATTTCGCCGCTGCAGGGCAGGATAGCCCCGGCATTCGCACTGAGCGACCTGAACGGCCAGAAGGTTTCGCTAGCGAGCTATCGCGGCAAGGCGCTCATGATCAACTTTTGGGCGACATGGTGCGCGCCTTGCAAAATTGAGACCCCCTGGATCGTGGAACTACGCAACAAATATGCTTCGCAGGGATTCGAAGTGCTGGGAGTGGACACCGAGGGCGATGATCTGAAGCCCGATGACAAGGTGGGTTGGGCCAAGACCAAGACCGACGTCAACAAATTTATCGCCCAGGAGAAGATGCAATATCCCGTTCTGCTTGACGGCGACAGCATCAGCGTCCCTTACGGCGGGCTCGATGAACTGCCCACCTCATTCTTTGTCGATCGCGCGGGCAAGGTGGTTGCTGCCCAAGTAGGCCTGTCGTCAGAGAGCGACCTGGAAGCGAAGATTAAGAAGGCGCTGGGACAATAAAGCAAGCGAGTTGGCGAGATAGCGAGTCAGCGAAAAGCAGCCGAGTCAGCGGGGTTAGCGGAGTTAGGAAAAGCGAAAACGCGAGTGAGTAGAGTCGCGGAACTGGAAAGCAGCGATGGGAATGAATTTGCGAAGGGCAAGTCTGGTTCTTCTGGCACTGGTGTCCTCTGCGTTTGCCCGCGCGCAGTTTGTTGACTCAGGCAAGCAGCCCGGTGAAAAGACGCCGGCAGTCGTTTACCTTTTTCCCGAGCAGGTTACCGTTCAGGCCGGCAAACCAAGCACAGTCGATCTACATTTTCGCGTTGCTCAGGGCCTGCACATCAACTCTCACTCGCCCAAAGACAGCTACTTCATCGCAACCACGTTTTCACTAGCAAATAGCGAAAAAGTGAAGCTTTACGCGGCCAGCTATCCGCCGGGCGAGCAATTTGCGCTGGACGCCGATCCCAACACCAAGCTCAGCGTATACACAGGCGAATTTGTCATCCATGCGCAAATTGTCGCCGCCGCAGGCAATCACCTGGCGCAGGGCAAACTGCGCTACCAGGCCTGCGATCACAGTGAGTGCATGCCGCCTAAAACTATCGCCGTACCATTCGACGTAATCGCCCGTTAAATTCAGAACTTCTTTGTGGGCACTTTGTTACAACTCTGTTAAACTCGAATTCGATTTTCCCCCCAATTGAGAGGAGAACCCATGGGCAACCCCAAAGCCGGCGGCGGAGGGTCCATGTTCCTGATTATCGCCGCTATCTTTGTCATGGCCGGCGTATTCATTTACCTGATGAATCCGGTGTTATTTGAGCAAATCGTTCAGACTGTCGAGGGATGGTTGCGAATCCGCTAGCTGCTGCCTTTCCTCCGGGCCACCCGTCACCGAGGATTCAAGTTTTCGCCCATTGCACGCGCGCTTGCATGAAGTGCCTGCATTGCCTACAATAAATGCATGCAGTACACCATCCGTAATGTTCCCGACTACGTTGACAAGGTGCTTCGGCGCACTGCCCACCAGCAGCGCAAGAGCCTGAACGAGGTTGCTGTTGCGGCACTTGTTCGCGGGGCCGGGCTAAAGGAACGCGAAGCCGTTAAGCGCGATCTCAGCGACATTGTGGGCACATGGAAGGAAGACCCAGCTTTCGACCGTGCGATAGCAGAGCAGCAGAAAATCGACGAGGCAATGTGGAGGTGATCATTTCTCCAGGAATGCCGGAGCGGCCTGTTCAATGAGAGTGGCTCTCGACACCAATCGCTACATTGACCTTTTACGAGACGACAAATTCGTTGTCAATCTGGTTGCGACCGCCGAAGAAGTCTGGTTGCCGTTTATCGTCATCGGAGAACTTCGTGCGGGCTTTGCAGCCGGCGCGCAAGAGGCGCGCAACGAGGCATTGCTGCGGCGATTTCTGCTCAAGCCTGGCGTAGGCATTCTCTACGCAGACGAACAGACTACGCATCATTACGCCAGTACCCATCGTCAGCTCCGCAAGCAGGGCACGCCAATACCAACCAACGACATGTGGATCGCGGCTCTGGTGCTGCAGCACTCGCTGGCGCTCTGCGCGCGCGATGCGCACTTCGACGCGCTCGCGCAGATTGTGCGGGTATAGTGCCGGCCGTAAAGCGGGCCCTGCGCGTTTCTAGCCTCCCGCCTTCTTCTCAATCTTTGCCCAGGTGTCTTTGAGCGGCAGCGTGCGATTGAATACCAGCTTCTCAGCCGTTGAATCGGTATCGAGACAGAAGTAGCCCACGCGCTCGAACTGGTAGCGATCGCCGACTTTCGCGCTGGCCAGCGACGGCTCGAGCTTTACGCCGGTAAGAATCTCAAGCGAATTGGGATTGAGATTGTCGAAGAGGTCGCCGCCCTCGGGAAAATCGAAAGGATCGGGTTTCGAGAAAAGCTTGTCGTAGAGGCGAATCTCGGCCTCGATGGCATGCGCGGACGAGACCCAGTGCATGGTCGATTTCACTTTGCGGCCGTCGGGCGAGTTGCCGCCGCGGCTCAGTGGGTCGTAGGTGCAGTGCACCTCAGTGACGTTCCCGGTACCATCTTTCACCACGCTGTGTGCCGTTACAAAATAGGCGTTGCGCAGGCGCACTTCTTTCCCCGGCGACAGGCGGTAGTACTTCGGCGGAGGAACTTCGCGGAAGTCGTCCTGCTCGATGTAGATCTCGCGGCCGAATGGCACCTGGCGCATTCCAGCGTTCGGATCCTCGGGGTTGTTGGCGACCTCGACGTATTCGCTCTGACCTTCGGGGTAGTTGTCGATGACCACCTTGAGTGGATGCAGCACGGCCATGGCGCGCGCGGCGCGACGGTTCAGGTCGTCGCGCTGAAAGTGCTCAAGCAATTCCACGTCTGTGGTCCCGTTGGTCCGCGATGCGCCGATATCGGCGCAGAAGGCGCGAATCGCCTCAGGCGTGAATCCGCGGCGGCGAATGCCGCTGATGGTGGGCATGCGCGGATCGTCCCATCCGTTCACGCGCCCCTCGCGCACCAGCTGCAGCAGCTTGCGCTTCGAGAGCATGGTGTAGGTCAGGTTGAGCCGGTCGAATTCGATCTGCTGCGATGGAAAGATGCCTAGCTGCTCGATGTACCAGCGGTAGAGCGGCTGATGGTCGGCAAACTCGAGAGTGCACATGGAGTGTGTGACGTTCTCGATCGAATCCGACTGCCCGTGCGCGTAATCGTACATCGGGTAAATGCACCACTCGTCGCCAGTGCGGTGGTGCGCCGCGTGCAAAATGCGGTACATCACCGGGTCGCGCATGTTCAGGTTCGGCGAGGCCATGTCGATCTTGGCGCGCAACACACGGCTGCCGTCAGGGAATTCGCCGGCCTTCATGCGTTGAAAGAGGTCCAGGTTTTCATCGATCGACCGGTTGCGATAAGGGCTCTCTTTGCCCGGCTCGGTGAGCGTGCCGCGGTGCTGGCGAATCTCGTCGGCCGAAAGGTCGTCGACGTACGCCTTGCCGTCCTTGATCAGCTTGAGCGCCCACTCATAAAGCTGGCCGAAGTAGTCGCTCGCGTAGCAAAGCCGCTCCCAATCGAAGCCCAGCCAGCGCACGTCTGTCTTGATCGACTCAACGTACTCCGTCTCTTCCTTCTCGGGATTGGTGTCGTCGAAGCGAAGATTGGTTTTGCCACCAAACTCGTCGGCCAGCCCAAAATCAATGCAGATGGCCTTGGCGTGACCGATGTGCAGGTAGCCGTTGGGCTCGGGAGGAAAGCGCGTCTGAATCGTGGCGTCGCCGTATTTTTTGGTGCGAACGTCTTCGGCGATTACGTCGCGAAGGAAGTTGTTGGTGACTCGCGGTTCGGGCGCGGTAACTGCTGCAGTATCCGGATTTGTGTTGCTCGTCGCTGCCATATTCCTATTCTTTCACTTCTTCACTTCATTGACTCTTTCACTTAGTTCCGAGATGCGCTTACGCCGTCGATGCCAGCAATTCAATAGCCTGCCGTATCCGCTTCAAACACACCTCCCGCCCCAGCACTACCAGCGTTTCAAACAGCGGCGGCGCGTTCTTGCGCCCGCACACAGCTACCCGAATTGGCTGAAACATCGGACCGGCCTTTAAGCCGAGTGATGCCGCGGCCCCGCGCAAAGCGGCATCGAGCGAATCGTGGTCGAATGCCGTCGCCGCCAGAACTTCCTGCGCCTTCTCCAGCACCTTGCGCGCCATCGCCGCATCGCCGCCCTTCGGTGGAATCAATTCCGACGGATCGTACGGCGACAGCTCGTCGACAAAGAAGAAATCCGCCGCGCCAACTGCGTCCTTCAGCAACTTGATGCGCTCGCGAATTAGCGGCGTAACGGCCAGCACCTTCTCCGGCGACGCGTTGAATCCGGCCTGCGCAAAAAACGGCTGCAACTCGCGCGCCAGCTCCTCAACCGGAAGCGCGCGAAGGTGCTCGGCATTAAGCCAGACGGCCTTCTGATCGAATGGGTCTTCTTCGGTAAAGTTCACCACGGCGTTCGATCGGTTCACGCCCTCGAGCGTAAACAGGTCACGAATCTCATCCACGCTCAGGAACTCGCGATCGTTCTTCGGCGACCAGCCGAGCAAACACAAAAAGTTCACAAACGCCTGCGGCAAAAAACCCGCATCACGGTAAGTAGTCACGCTCACCACCGGCCCGTGCTTGCGCTTCGAAAGCTTCGTCCCGTCGGGCGCAACCAGCAAGGGCAGGTGCGCGAACTGCGGCGGCTCAGCATCAAGCCCCTCAAAGATCAGCAGGTGCTTGAAGGTGTTGGTCAGGTGGTCCTGCCCACGGATGATGTGGCTGATGCCGAGATCGGCGTCGTCAAAACACGAGGCCAGGTGATAGGTGGGCATTCCGTCGGAACGCAGCAGCGCAAAGTCCTCAACCTCGTCGGCCAGCTTTGTCTGTGTGCCGTACACGCCATCCACAAAGCGCAGCGCACGGTCTTCGCCGCGAGGCACGCGATAGCGCAGCGCAAATGGCTCACCAGCCGCTGCGCGCCGGTCGCTCTCTTCGCGCGAAAGTTCGCGCATGCCGGGGTTGCAAAGCCACGCGCCCTGTGTTCCGCTCTGCGTGTCTTCGCCCGCGTGGGCAGGGGTAAAGTCGCGGTAGGCCAGGCCTTTCATAAAAATTGCCTCGGCAGCCTTGCGGTGCAGGTCGAGCCGCTCCGACTGCTTGTACTCTTCGTCCCAGTCGAGGCCGAGCCAACGCAGCCCTTCAAAGATGGACTGAACGCTGGCCTCGGTGTTGCGCTCTACGTCGGTGTCGTCGAGGCGCAGCACCATGGTGCCGTGATTGTGGCGGGCGTAGAGCCAGTTGAAGATGAAGGTGCGAGCGCTGCCTACATGGAGAAAACCGGTGGGCGAGGGCGCAAATCGTACGCGCGGCGAGCCGGGCGCTGAAGCAACATTTTCAGGCATCGTAAAAAAGAAGTTCCCCCTACGATGCTAAAACATTGCGCTTGGAGCCCCATGTGCGCGACGTCTCTTCAGACAGCCGGTGGAGGTTGTGGCGGATAACCGGTCGCCCATGTCGGCGGAGGAGCCGGAACCGTCTTCCACTCGGCAAAGGCCAGCACGTAAAGAAGAACCAGCGTGCCCAGCGACGGCAGAATGCACAGCAGGGCGAGCCACGGCGTGAATCCGGCTTTTTTCAGGATCATCCAGCAGGGAATCATCACCAGCGCTATCGCGATCAGGGAGAAGATCAAAATGATCGGTATCACCGCCATGAAGATCTTTTGAAGCATTTGAGGATCGAACTGATCCTGAGCAAGCATGACCATAAGGTGCATAGCAGACACTCCGTTGCGGGATTTTGACCCGCAGCCAAGTTATCGCTTGAACGCGACAATCCGCAATGCAATTCGGACAGCCGCAAACAGCCTCGACCGGGCCGCACTCACCGCCAGCGATCCAGTCTTCTCGTTCCCATGCTCCAAAGTCGCCTTGCTCCCTTGCTCCCTCGCTCCCTGTCTCTACGTAATGTCCTCGGTGTCATAGACCGACGGCGACACCTTCCGCTTGGGCACGCCGTGGACAGACGCGAGCAGGTCGTCGACTACATCTTCAAGCTGGCGCTGCGACTCGATCACCGCGCTCATGGCCTTCAACTCGTCAGTGTCCTGAATGCGCTCAACCAGCACCACGGCGTGGCACTGCGCCACTTTATCCAGGCCCAGGCCCTCGGGGGTTTTGG
>Ga0335073_10012551_pt1 | contig 11896 bp, 8 predicted proteins | sample Lox_Sample_22_FD_207093 | JGI IMG/M metagenome (GOLD analysis project Ga0335073, IMG submission 207093) | Soil microbial communities from Loxahatchee National Wildlife Refuge, Florida, United States - Lox_Sample_2.2 | ecosystem: Environmental > Terrestrial > Soil > Wetlands | place: USA: Florida... | reverse complement strand
CCAGAGGCGTCGACACCGTGCTCGCTGCCCAGGCGGCGCGTCTCAAGCTCCTGGTCGAGACCGGAACGGCGCAAACCCCCCTCTCTTGAGCGATGCGGGCGAGCAGCCGGGGAGTCCGGCCGCCGGGACGCCGGCCGCCGGGACGCCGGTCGCCGTGTTCCGCGGTTCTCGCCGGGCGAGCGCGGAAGCCGGTCTGGTGCTCGAGGCGCGAGGTGTGAGCTACGAGTCCGTGTGGATGGACGGGGAGTTCGTGCTGCTGGTCGCTGCGGCGGCGGCTGGCACCGCGCGCGAGGAGCTCACGCGCTATGCTCTCGAGCGACGCGCGCCGAGACCCGCGCCGCGGCCCTTCGTGCCTTTCGCGGGAAGCGGCATCGGCATCGTCGTCTATGCATCGGTACTGATGCTCGTCGCTTACCTCAACGGCATCCAGGCGTTCAACGCCGACTGGCTCGCGGCCGGTTCGCTCAACGCCCGCGCGGGCGCCGAATGGTGGCGCGCGTTCACGGCACTGACGTTGCATCTGGATCAAGCGCACCTGCTCGGCAATCTGCTCTTCGGGGGCGGCATCGGCCTCCTGGCGGGGCGCGCGTTCGGGCCCGGCATCGCATGGGCGAGTATCCTCGCGGCCGGGGCGCTCGCCGACTATCTCGAGATGCTGATCTCGCCGCCGGCACATCGCTCCGCCGGCGCATCGACCGCCGTGTTCGCCGCGCTCGGACTTCTCGTGGGATTTGCCTGGCGCCACGGACTCACCTTGCGCGAGCAGTTCAAGTACCGATGGGGGCCGCTGTTCGCCGGTGTATGTCTGCTCGGTATGCTCGGCGCCGGAGACGAGCACGTGGACGTGCTCGCGCACGTGCTCGGGTTCCTGACCGGTACCGCGCTCGGCTGGCTCTATTCGCGCCTGCGCATCCCGCGGAGCCGCTCGGTGCGCGTACAGGCAGGCGCCGCGAGCGCGGCGCTCGCGCTTCTCGCGCTCGCCTGGCTCCTGGCGTTGCGGCACTGATCGGAGCGGCCGCGCTGTAGAACTTGTTGCTGAGCGTGGGGGATTTTGAAGAAAAAAGATCTGCCTCCGCCGACGCGGCGCTCATCGGGCCTGGCGCTTCGAGTCAGGCGCGCTTGGCTAGCAGATCGCGGATTTGTTCCAGCAGCACTTCGGACTTGGGCGGCGGCGGCGGCGGTGCGTCCGCAGGCAGCGCGTGCGGCTTCTTCAAGCGATTGATGAACTTGATGGTGGCGAACAGGGCGATGGCGATGATCACGAAATCGAATATGGTCTGAATGAATGCGCCGTACTTGACCAGCACGTCCTTGCCCGCGGGATCCTTGCCCAGGGCGAGCGCCAGATCGGAGAAATTCACGCCTCCGATCAGCTTGCCGAGGATCGGCATGAACACATCGCCCACCAGGGACGAGACGATCTTGCCGAACGCAGCTCCGATGATCACGCCGACCGCAAGGTCGACCACGTTGCCCTTCATCGCAAATTCTTTGAATTCTGAAGCTAAGCTCACGAATGTCTCCTTGGCATATTGGAGTGCGGATGATTCCCCAGCGCCGCGCGCGGGGCCGAGCGGCTCTCCGAGCGCCTGGCCGCGATGGTACTGAGGCCCCATCGCATGAGCAAGGCTCCGTTACACCGCATGGCGGATGTGCGCCACGATCGTGCGGGTCTCTATCAGTATTCCGCGTGGACCCGCACGCCGAATATCGAGACCGGGCCGCGATCGCGGTTGTAGGCTGGATTCGCGATGAACTGATAGTCGAATGTGACGTGCGCGTAATGCAGCAGCGCGATCGAGTAGTACGTCTCGACGATCTTCTCCGGTCCCGGATGCGGAAGCTTGCCATCGCCGATGAGGATGCCGAGGCCGCCGGCGTTCAAGTAGCGCTCGCGCTCGGCGGAGATGCCGTTGAGAATGCCCGCGACACCGATCGCGTCCGCCGCGCGGCCCCAGCGTGCGCCCTCGAGCGAGAGTCCCGCACTCAGCGTGCGATCGATGTCGGTGAACTCGTAAGGCTCGACGTTGCCCTGGTCCTTGCCGGCGCGCGCAAACAGACCGAACCCCGGGGACAGCTCTTGCTCGAGCCCGAGGCTCGCGCCGATACGGGCTCGATAGCGGCGCACCGCGGCGATGTCCACGGCCGAGCTCGTGCTCTGCGCGAGCGCGACCGCCTGGTCGAGCAGTCCCATGCGGCCGCGGCTGTCGAATGCCGTGAGCCTCAGGCGGCCCGGGCGTCCCGCGATCGTGTAGTCCCGCTCTGCCTCGAGATCGAGCTGGAACTCGTGGAACGCCGGTTCGAGATCGGGGCTGTTGGGAACCTCCGAAAGGTCGAAGATGCCCAGCCTCAGCGCCCAGGGTCCCCGGTACCACTCGAGCGCCGCGCCGACCGTGTAGCCCCACGAATCGGCTGCGTAGTCGAAGGTGCCCGCATCGATCGCGGCCCAGTTGAGAAAATCGTTTCGCGGATCGTGCGCGTACGCGTTGCCGTCGAATACATCGGGTACTGCGAACTTGCCGACGGTGAGCACGAGCCGATCAGGGCTGCGCGCGCCGCCGAGTTGCAGTGCCGAAGGCGCGCTCTGCTCTCGACCGTCGTCGAGATCGACGGTCTGGCGCACGAACAATCGCTGCAGGCGCGGGTACGGCTGGTCTTTGCCGATCTTGTACGCCTCGCCGCTGGGAAAGCCGGCCACGCCCTGCGTATCATGGAGCCCAAAGCCCTGATCGATCTCCGGACTCAACCAGATCTCGGCGCCGTTCCAGAGGCGCGCGCCCAGAAACAGCGTCGCATCGATGGTCTCCGCGCCACGGCTGGGCGTCAGGCTGTTTGTCCCGCTGTAGGGCGCCCGGAATGCGGACGTTTGCTGATCCGTATAGGTGAACTGCGCGTGGGCGGCGAAGCTCTGCCCCGCGTCATCGTCCTCGGCGGCGAGCGCGGCGCACCCGAGCAGAAGCGCAGCCTGCACGGCGCACGCGAGAACGATTGCGGCCCTCGTCACGCGCAACTATGTTCATCCCACAACGACGCGCGCCAGGAAGATCCCGCCCAGGATGAGGAACAGGAGCGACGCCGCGTAATGAATCGACTTGAGCGGCAGGCGATTTGCAAACGCCTTGCCGAGTAACACCACCGGCACGTTTGCGCCGAGCATTCCGAGCGTGGTGCCCGAAATCACGGCCCACAGGCTGGGGTAGGCTGCGGCAAGCGCCACGGTGGCAATCTGCGTCTTGTCACCGATCTCGGCGAGGAAGAAGCTGGTGAGCGTCGCGACGAATGCACCGGCAGCGCGCGCCGCGGTGGCGTCAGCGTCGAGCTTGTCTGGTTTCAGCGTCCACAGCGCCATGCCGATCATGCTCACGCCGACCACGAGCTTGAGCGCCCGGGGCTTCATGAAATTACCGAACAAGCTGCCGATGAAGCCTGCGGCAGCATGATTGGCAAGCGTGGCGCACAGAATCCCGGCGATGATGGGCCACGGGCGGCGATAGCGCGCCGCGAGCAGGAGCGACAGCAGCTGGGTCCGGTCGCCGATCTCGGCGATCGAGATGGTACCGGCGGAGACCAGAAAGGCCTCGAGCGAGCTCACGCGCACGGCTCGCTCGACTGCCCATCCGCTCGCGAACAGCCGCGGGCGAGAGGGTGCGCCGTCACGGCTAGCGAGAGGTCGTGTCGGGATTGAAGATCCGATCGAGTGCGGCGAAATGGCGCCGCGCGTAGGCGAGCACCTGCGCATCGCTGGGATGATCGGCGGCCTCGACCGCCACGACGGCACGCCCGAGCGTCGGGTGTTTCTGGCGCAGGTACGTCGCGAATTCCTGCTTGGTGAGCGCGGGTCCGATGATGAGGATCTCGTGCGCTCCCTCGAGCGCATGCGCTACCTCGTCGAAGAACCTATGATCGGCGACGGAGCCGGCGTGGGTGCTCTTGCGGCTGTGCACACGATGCTGACCATGCGCATGCACCACGGTATTTTCCTGGGCGGTGGGCGTGAACTGCCACACCGTGCCTTTCTGATGATCCAGCCACACGACGGCGTGATAGTGCGACATCTCGAAGCTCCCGATTATTGCTTGGCGGTATAGCCTAGGAGCCCGTCCGCCACGATGCAACCCGTCCGACACCGTGCACGGCGAAGCCGCGGCGCGCGCGCAAGATAATCGTCACGGTTCCTGTGGCAGAATGCGCTGATGCCGGTGCTCACCCTCAACGCGGGCTCCTCCAGCATTCGCTTTGCGCTCTACGGGCAAGCCGCGCGGCCGGAGCGGCTGCTGCGGGGCAAGCTCGATCGCATCGGAACGGCGCAAGCGGTCTTGACGGTCCGCGATGCCGGGCAGGGCGCCGAGAGGGTCGTCGATTTGCACTCCCCGGAGCGAGGCGCGACGCTCGACTCGCTGCTCGACTGGCTGGCGGCACAGCCGCAGTTCGCGCGGGTCGAGGCCATCGGCCATCGAGTCGTTCACGGGATGCAGCGCTCGAGCCCGGAACGGGTGAGCGCCGAGCTGTTGCGGGACTTGCGGCGCATCGTTCCCTATGATCCCGAGCATCTGCCGTGGGAGCTCGGGCTCATCGAAGCGTGCTCTAGCCGCTTCCCCCACTTGCCCCAGGTTGCGTGCTTCGACACGGCGTTTCATCGTTCCATGCCGCGAGTGGCCTCCCTGCTCGCCATCCCGCGCCGCTTCGCGGCGCAGGGGCTGCAACGCTATGGCTTTCACGGGCTCTCGTACACCTATCTGCTGCGCGAGCTCGCCCGCCGCGGTGATTCTGCCGCGAAACACGGCCGCGTGATCCTGGCGCATCTCGGCAACGGCGCAAGCCTTGCCGCGGTGCGCGACGGACGGTCGATCGATACCTCGATGGGCTTCACACCCGCGGCGGGTCTGCCGATGAGCTCCCGGACCGGGGATCTCGACCCGGGAGTCTTCTGCTATCTCGCGCAAAGCCAGGGGCTCGACAGCGCGGCGCTGCAGAAGATGGTGAATCACGAGTCCGGTCTCCTCGGAGTCTCCGAGACGAGCTCCGATGTGCGCGATCTGCTCGCTCGCGAAGCCGAGGACGTGCGCGCGGCCGAGGCGCTTGCGCTGTTCTGCTATCACGCAAGGAAGTGGATCGGCGCATTCGCCGCAGCGCTCGGCGGCCTCGACACCCTGGTGTTCGCCGGCGGGATCGGCGAGAACTCCGCGCCGCTGCGCGCGCGCATCTGCTCGGGCCTGGAATTCCTGGGCATCGAGCTGTGCGCGACCCGAAATGCCGAGGGAGCGGGCAAGATCTCGCGAGACTCGGGCCGGGTCGCCGTGCGCGTCATCCCGACCGACGAGGAATCCGTGATTGCCGACCTCACGTTCGAGTGCCTCAAGCAACCTCAGGAAGCCACTCATGAATGAACGCTCCGCCACCGCCGATGAGTTCGCGCAGATGGATGCCTACTGGCGTGCGGCGAACTACCTCTCGGTGGGCCAGATCTATCTGTGCGACAACCCGCTGCTGCGCGAGCCGCTCGCGCCTGCGCACATCAAGCGCATGCTGCTCGGTCACTGGGGCACGACTCCGGGTCAGAACTTCATCTACACGCACCTCAACCGTATCATCAAGAAGTACGACCTCGACATGATCTACATCTCGGGCCCCGGACACGGCGGCCCCGCGGTGGTGAGCGGTACCTATCTGGAGGGGACGTACAGCGAGGTGTATTCCGAGGTGAGCGAGGATGAGGCGGGGCTCAAACGCTTGTTCACACAGTTCTCCTTTCCCGGGGGAATTCCCAGCCACGCCTCGGCCGAGTGTCCGGGATCGATCCACGAGGGCGGGGAGCTCGGCTACTCCTTGAGTCACGCCGTGGGTGCCGTTCTCGACAACCCAACTCTCACCGTGGCCTGCGTGATCGGCGACGGAGAAGCCGAGACCGGCCCGCTGGCCACCGCCTGGCACTCCAACAAGTTCCTGAATGCCGCCTGCGACGGCGCGGTGCTGCCGATATTGCACCTCAACGGCTACAAGATCGCCAACCCCACGCTGCTCGCGCGCATTTCCCGCGAGGAGCTCGATCAGTTGCTGCGCGGATGCGGCTGGACGCCCCATTACGTGGAGGGTCACGAGCCGATGCCCATGCATGCGGCCATGGCCACGGCGCTCGACCAGGCGATCGAGGAGATCGCCGCGATCCAGAAGGCGGCGCGCGAGCACGGCAGGACCGAACGGCCGCGCTGGCCGATGATCGTGCTCGCATCCCCGAAAGGCTGGAGCGGACCCAAGTTCATCAACGGCAAGCCGGTCGAAGGCACTTTCAGATCCCATCAAGTGCCGATCACCGACCCCGCCACCAATCCACAGCACCTCGAACAGCTCGAGGCGTGGCTGCGAAGCTACCGCCCGCAGGAGCTCTTCGACGAGTACGGCCGCCTCAAGGCTGAGCTCCGAGCGCTCGCGCCCGTGGGCGAGCGGCGCATGGGGGCCAATCCCCACGCGAACGGTGGGCGCCTGCTGCGCGACCTCAAGATGCCCGACTTCACGGACTACGCGCTGGAGGTGCCCAAACCGGGAACCGCGGGGGTGGGCGATACGCACGTGCTGGGGCGCTTCCTGCGCGATGTCGTCGCGCTCAACGAGACGCAGCGAAATTTCCGGATTTTTGGCCCGGACGAGACGCTGTCGAACGGGCTGGAGGCCGTCTTCGAGGCGACCAATCGTCAATGGGAGGCGGCCACGGCGCCGACCGACGATTTTCTCGAGCCGGCGGGCCGCGTGATGGAGGTGTTGAGCGAGCATCAGTGCGAGGGCTGGCTCGAGGGTTACCTGCTCACCGGGCGGCACGGCATATTCAACTGCTACGAGGCGTTCATCCACATCGTCGACTCGATGTTCAATCAGCACGCCAAGTGGCTCAAGGTCACCGCCGCGCTGCCCTGGCGCTGCAAGATCGCCTCGCTCAACTACCTTCTGAGCTCGCACGTCTGGCGCCAGGATCACAACGGCTTCACCCACCAGGACCCGGGATTTCTCGATCACGTCGTCAACAAGAAGGCGGAGATCGTGCGCGTCTACCTGCCTCCCGACGCGAATTGTCTGCTCTCGGTCATGGATCATTGCCTGCGCAGCCGGCATTACGTGAATGTCGTGGTCGCGGGCAAGCATCCCGCTCCGCAGTGGCTGACCATGGATGGCGCGATCAAGCATTGCAGCGAGGGCATCGGGATCTGGCAGTGGGCGAGCAACGACAGCCATGGCGAGCCGGATCTCGTGATGGCATGCGCGGGGGATGTGCCCACGCTCGAGACGCTGGCCGCGGTCTCGATCCTGCGCAAGCATCTGCCGGCGCTCAAGGTGCGCGTGGTGAATGTAGTCGACCTGATGAAGCTGCAGCCGACCTCCGAGCATCCGCACGGCATGAACGACTACGACTTCGATTCGCTGTTCACACCCGACAAGCCGATCATCTTCGCTTTTCACGGCTATCCCTGGCTCATCCATCGCCTCACCTACCGGCGGCGCAACCACGGCAACCTGCACGTGCGCGGCTACAAGGAAGAGGGCACGATCACCACTGCCTTCGACATGACCGTGCTCAACGACATGGATCGCTTCCACCTCGCCATGGATGCGGTCAACCGCCTGCCCCAGACCGGCAGCGAAGGCGCCTACCTCAAACAACAACTTACCGACCAATTGATCGAGCACAAGCGCTACATCCGCCGCTACGGCCAGGACATGCCGGAGGTGCGCGATTGGGTCTGGCCGGTATTTCCTACAAGCCCTTGAGGGAGTTGCCGACAGCAAGCTACCGGACTCACGATCAGGCTGACTGCACGAGGAAGCTCCAATGAGAAAATCGGATCGCGCTCTTTTCGTGTGTCGCTCGTCGCAGTGACGCCGCAGACTCAGGTTGAACGATCGCACCAGTCCGCGGGCTCGCCCTTTCCCAGAGGAGCCACGTGGGATGGGCGCGGCACCAACTTCTCGCTGTTCTCGGAGACATCCGAGTCGGTGGAGCTGTGCCTGTTCGATGCCGAGGGCAAGAACGAGAGCCGGGTAAGAATCCGCGAGCGGACCAACGGCGCCTGGCACCTGTATCTGCCGGAAGTCGGGCCCGATCAGCTGTACGGTTATCGGGTCTACGGGCCGTACGACCCGCACACGGGCCTGCGCTTCAATCCATACAAGCTGCTGCTCGATCCCTACGCCAAGGCCATCGGCAGGTCGCTGCGCTGGGCGGACGAGCTGTTCGCCTACCAGCTCGGCGATCCGGAGGCCGACCTGTCGTTCGATGAGCGCGATAGCGCGCCGTTCGCACCGCTCGGCGCCATCATCGATCCGGGCTTCGACTGGAGCGGGGAGAAACGGCCCAGCTACCCGCAGCATGAGACGATCATCTACGAGGCCCACGTCCGCGGTCTGAGCAAGCTGCACCCCGACGTACCCGAGAAGCTCCGGGGCACCTACGCGGGAGTCGCCACCGAGCCGGTGATCGCGCACCTGCACTCGCTCGGCGTGACCGCCATCGAGCTCATGCCGGTGCACCATTTCATCGACGACCGCCATCTCGTCGACCGCGGCCTGTCCAACTACTGGGGCTACAACACGCTGGGATTCTTTGCGGTCGAGCCGCGCTACGCGTCCGAGCACGTGCATCCGGGAGATGTGGTGCGCGAGTTCAAGCAGATGGTGAAGACGCTGCACAATGCGGGCTTCGAGGTGATCCTCGATGTCGTCTACAACCATACCGCGGAGGGCAATCAGGCGGGGCCCACGCTGTCGTTCCGCGGCATAGACAACCTCGCCTATTACCGCACCATGCCCAGCGATCCGCGCTACTACATGGATTACACCGGGTGCGGCAACACCCTCAACATGGTGCACCCGCACTCGGTCCAGATCCTGATGGACAGTCTGCGGTACTGGGTGTCGGAGATGCACGTCGATGGGTTTCGCTTCGACCTGGCCTCGGCACTCGCCCGCGAGCTCAAGGATGTCGACCAGCTGGGCGCATTCTTCGACACGATCTACCAGGACCCCACGCTCGCCCCGGTGAAGCTCATCGCCGAGCCCTGGGACCTCGGTGAGGGCGGCTATCAGGTGGGCAACTTCCCGCTCGGCTGGATGGAGTGGAACGGAAAGTATCGCGACACGGTTCGGAAATTCTGGAAGGGCGACATGGGCCTGCATTCGGAGATCGCGACGCGCCTGGCCGGCAGCGCCGATCTTTACGAGAGCACACGCCGGCCACCCGCGGCGAGCGTCAACTTCGTGACCGCGCACGACGGCTACACGCTCGCCGATCTCGTGAGCTACGAGCAGAAGCACAACGAAGCGAACGGCGAGGAGAACCGCGACGGCGCCGACGACAACCACACCTGGAACTGCGGAGCCGAGGGGCCGACGCAGGATGCCGCCATCATCCAGCTGCGCGAGAGGCAGAAGCGCAATCTCTGGTGCGCGCTCATGCTCGCACAGGGCACGCCGATGATCTCGGGCGGCGACGAGCTGTCGCGCACGCAGCTCGGCAACAACAACGCTTACTGTCAGGACTCCGAGATTTCCTGGTACCACTGGAATCTCGACGACCGGGCCAAGGGATTCCTCGATTTCGCGCGGCGCATCGTCGAGTACCGCAAGCGCCATCCGAATTTTCATCGCTACGCCTTCTATGACAGCGATCCGGACGCGCTGCATCCCGACAAGAACATCGTCTGGTTCCGGGCGGACGGCAAGCGCATGGGCCCGAAGGACTGGGAAAGCGGTGGATGGATGCGCACGCTCGGCATGTTCTTGAATGGGTCATCGCCCGAGATCCGCGACAGCGCAAGCCAATGCGCCGAGGACTCGGACTTCCTGCTGCTGCTCAACGCCCACCACGAGCCGGTGGCGTTTCGCATCTCCTACGAGCTGTATCACACCGGCTGGAAGGTCGCATTCGACACCGCGCGTCCCGAGCTGCCGCTCGAGCAGGAATCGATCAAGCGCAATCGGCTGGTCGACCTCGCCCCCCGGTCCTTCGTCGTGCTGTGTCATGAGCGATGAATGGATCGGCACTTATCGCCTGCAGCTGCAGGCGCGCTTCACGCTCGACGACGCGGCGCGCGTGGTGCCGTATCTTGCGCAGCTCGGCCTGAGCCATCTATATCTGTCGCCCTGTCTGCAGGCGGTTCCGGGCAGCACCCACGGCTACGACGTGACCGATCCTCGGCATATCGGCGCCGATCTGGGCGGCGAGCGCGCCTGGACGCGCCTCACCCAGGAGGCCCGCGCACACGGCCTCGGCATTCTGCTCGACATCGTTCCGAACCACATGTCCGCCTCGGCGCACAATCCCTGGTGGGACGATGTGCTGGCCCACGGCCCGTACAGCGAGTACGCGGGATACTTCGATATTCGGCGGCCCGCGGATCGACCGTTGCGTGTGCACATATGCACGCTCGCGCATGCCTACGGCGAGGCGCTCGCGAAGGGCGAGCTGCGCCTCGAGCTCGAGGGCAATCGACCGCGCGCCGTGCACTTCGACAACAGCTGGCCCCTGGGCCCCGCGTCCTGGGGCGTGCTCCTCGAGGATGAGGATCCTTGTTTCGCCGAGCTCGAGCGCCTGAGCGCACTGCCCTCGGGCGGCCCCGAGGAGCGCGCTCTGTACCGCAACGAGGCGCTGCGGGCGGAATCGATTCTCGAGGAGGCGCGCCGCTCGGGGCGGCTGCAGCGGGCGCTCGCGCGCATGCGCGGAGTCCCCGACGCGACGCACGCGGTGCTCGAGCGGCAATTCTTCAGGCTCCACGGCTGGCGGCTCGCGGGTGAGCTCACCAATTACCGCAGATTCTTCGACATCGGAGCCCTCACCGGCATCCGCCCGGAGTGCGCCCGGGTATTCGAGGCCACGCATGCGCGCATCGAGGGGATGATCGCGGCGGGTGACGTGCAAGGACTGCGCATCGATCATCCGGACGGGCTTCGGGATCCGCGCGGCTACTTCGAGCGGCTGCGCGGCCTGCTTCCGCGGGGCCGCATCTATCTCGAGAAGATCCTCGAGAACGACGAACGCTTGCCGGAGGATTGGCCGATCGACGGCACGGTCGGCTACGAGTTCCTGGCGAAGGTGAACCGCCTATGGATGGACGATCAGCGCACCGATGCATTGACCGCGACCTATGCGGACTTCACCGGACACCCGGTCAACATCGCCTCCCTGGTACGCGAGAAGAAGCGCGAGATAGTCGAGTCCGCATTCTCGGCCGATCTCGATCGGCTCAGCCAAGCGGCGCTCGACATCGCGCGCTCGAAATGGCCGACGCGGGATCTGCGACCGAGCCATCTGCGCGAAGCGCTGGCACGGGTGACCACGACGCTCAGCGTATATCGCACCTATCGCACCGCCGAGGCGCTGCATCCGAGCGATGAGCGGGTGCTCAGCGAGGCGGTGCAAAGCGCGCGAATCGGCAGCCCGGAGATCGAGCCCGCCGCCTTCGATTTTCTGGCCACGCTGTTCGGCCGGCCGAAGCTCGATGCGCGTGAAGCGGAATTCATCGCACAGTGGCAGCAGCTTGCGCCCGCGGTGATGGCGAAGGGTGTCGAGGACACCACTTTCTACCTCTTCGACCGCCTCGTGTCGTGCAACGAAGTGGGCGCGCAAGCGTCCCTGCTCGGCATCTCGGCGGAGAAGTTCCACGAATTCTGCCACTACCTGAGCGAGCGCTGGCCGAACAACCTGCTGGCGACCTCGACTCACGACAACAAGCGCAGCGAGGATGTGCGTACCCGCATTTCGCTTCTCTCCGAGATCCCGGAGCGTTGGGCGGAGGCGCTGCATCAATGGTCGCAACTGACCGCGCCGGCGTGGAGGAATCGCACACCCGACCGCCATGCCGAATACCTGCTCTATCAGACCTTGATCGGCGCCTGGCCGATCACGCAGGAG
>Ga0335073_10012550_pt1 | contig 11897 bp, 7 predicted proteins | sample Lox_Sample_22_FD_207093 | JGI IMG/M metagenome (GOLD analysis project Ga0335073, IMG submission 207093) | Soil microbial communities from Loxahatchee National Wildlife Refuge, Florida, United States - Lox_Sample_2.2 | ecosystem: Environmental > Terrestrial > Soil > Wetlands | place: USA: Florida... | reverse complement strand
GCGAATCGATGGCGCAGGCGCAGGTGTTGCTGCCGGTGGGGTTGCCGCAGACGCCGGGCGCGCCGTGCGTCAGGTCGCAGCACAGGTCGACCGGACAGTCGGTGGCGGCGTTGCAGCCCTGCACGCACGAGCCGTTCACGCAGATCTCGCCCTGGCCCAGCCCCGCCTGCTCGGTGTAGCCGCCGGCGCACTGCGAGTCGGCGACGCAGGCGCAGGCGCCGCCCGTGCAGTACGTGTCGCACATGCCGCCACCGTCGAGGTCGCACATCTGGAAGAGCGGGCAGTCCGCGCCGCTCGCGCAGGCCGCCCCGTCGTTGCCGCAGGCGATGGTGAGCGCGACCTGGCCCGCGGGCGCGCTCACGTCGCCCTGCGTGTTCGCCGCGGTGACCGTGAAGAACCAGACGCCATCGGTGAGCCCGGTGACCTCGTAGGTGCAGTCGAGCTGGGACACCGAGCCCCCGTCGCCGCAGGGCGTCGGCGTGCCGGGCACGCAGGGGAGGCCCACGTTGACGAGATCCGGGTAGGGGCCGCCGTCCACCTGGCCCCACTCCACGTTGAACCAGCCCAGGTTGGTGAGGCAGGCGCCGTCGGTGTCGGAGGTGGGACCGTTCCAGCTCAGCTTCACTCGGTCGCAGCGGGGCGCGCCGGTGCCGCCGCTGGTGGAGCCGCCGCCCGTGGAGCCTCCGCCGGTCGTGGAGCCGCCGCCCGTGGAACCCGCGCCGCCGGTGGGGCCGCCGCCCGTGCTCGCGGCCGCGCCGGAGCTCGCGCCGCCGGGCCCCGAGGTGGTCCCCGCGCCGCCGCTGCCCTGCGAGGCGCCCCCGGTCGTGACCGCGCCGGTCGAGCCGCCCGCCGCCGAGCTTCCGCCCGTGCCCGTCCCGCCGCCGGCGCTCGAGAGGCCCGCCCCCGTGCCCGCGTTCCTCCCGGTGCTCGACCCGACGCCCGCGCCGGTCGCCCCGGTGCCCGCGATTCCGGCCGAGCTGCCTTCCAGCGTGGCGGTGCCGCTCACCCCGCAGCCGAGCACGAGCAGCCACGGCAGGGCGAGGAGGGCCCGGCGCGCCCGGTCGGTGGCAACGGCCAAGACGAACCTCATCGCCGGCCACCCTACCAGAGGGCGTCCGCCCGTCCCACGGCCATTTGACGAGCTTCGGCCATTTCTGGTAGGTCGCCCGCGCTCTCGTGAAGGAGATCGCGATGAACCGTTCGACCTGCAGCCGTTCCTGGCCCCTCCTGGCGCTCGCCGCGCTCGCCGCCTGCAGCTCGAGCCCCGGCTCCGGGGGCGGAACGAGCGGCGGCCTGGGGCTCGGCACCGGCGGCGGCAGCGGGGGCAGCCCCGACAGCGGCTTCTCCTGCGCGGCGAACCAGATCGCCTGCGGCGGCAGCTGCGTCGACCCGAAGAGCGACCCCGCGAACTGCGGCGCCTGCCTGAAGAGCTGCGCGACCGGACAGGCCTGCGTGGCGGGGACCTGCACGGCCACCTGCACCGGCGCGAGCGGCACGCTCTGCGGCGGCGTGTGCGTGGATCTCCAGTCCGACCAGGCCAACTGCGGCGCCTGCGGCAAGGCCTGCGCGGCGGGAGAGGCCTGCTCGAAGGGCGCCTGCACCGCGGCCGGCGGCTGTCCCTCGCCGCTCACGTCCTGCACGAGCGGCGAGCTGTCGACCTGCACCAACCTCGCCGACGACCCCGCGAACTGCGGCAGCTGCGGCCACGGCTGCGGCAGCGGCGTCGCCTGCCTGAACTCGCAGTGCCAGGCGTGCGCCCCGGGCGCGACGCTCTGCGGGACGACCTGCACCGACACCCAGACCGACCCGGCGAACTGCGGCGGCTGCGCCAGCGCCGGCGGCCACGCCTGCACCAGCGAGCAGCTGTGCAAGAGCGGCGCCTGCGTGAACGTGTGCGCGGCCGACGCCGGCCAGACCGCCTGCCCCGAGGGCGCCTCGGTGGCCTGCGTGGACGTCTCGACCGACGTGAACAACTGCGGCGCCTGCGGCAAGGGCTGCGCGGCCGGCCAGGGCTGCGACGGCGGCACGTGCAGCTGCCCCACCGGCCGCTCGCTCTGCGGCAGCGGCGCCCAGGCGGCGTGCATCGACACGAGCTCGGATCCCCAGAACTGCGGCGCCTGCGGCCAGGTGTGCAGCTCTGACCTGTGCCACGCGGGCAGCTGCCTGTTCTGCGCGGCGGGGACCTATGCGTTCGGGTCGCTGACCGAGGTGCCCGCGGGCTCGGAGCCCTCTCCCGCCGGGGTCGCCGACTTCAATGGCGACGGCCGGCCCGACCTCGCCGCGGCGAACGTGGGCGACGGCACGCTCGGCATCCTCCTCGGCACCGGCAGCGGCTTCGCGGCGCAGATCGCGGTTCCGATCGCGCTCGACACGGCGGCCCTGGCCGTGGGGCCGCTCGACCGGAACGGCCACCCCGACGTCGCGACCCTCTCGGGCGCCTCGGACGGCGTGTCGGTCGCCGTGACCCAGGTGACCGACGGCGGCGCGACCAGCTTCTCCGTGATCGGTCCCTTCGCGTGCACGGCCACGCTCGAGCCCGCCGCGGTGGCCATCGCCGACGTGAACGGCGACGAGCTGCCCGACCTCATCGTCGGCGGCACCGGCATCACCCTCTCGCCTCCCTTCGTCGCCGGCACCCTCGACATCTTCCACCAGCAGGCCGATGGCGGCTTCCCGGCGCAGTCGGATCAGACCCTCACCGCGGGGCAGTCGGTGCAGGCGATCGCGGCGCTGAAGCTCGGCGTCGACGGCGGCCTCGCGCTGGCGACCGCCGACCAGATGGGCGGCGCCGTGGTGGTGATCCCCGCCGCGAACCTCTCGGCCGCCGCGAGCTACACGGTGGGCAACGGACCCGTCGCGCTGGCCGCCGCGGACCTGAACGGCGACGGCGCCGCGGACCTCGTGGTGCTGAACCAGATCGACAGCACCGTGAACGTGCTCACGGCCCAGACGGGTGGGAGCTTCAACGTGGGCACGGCGATCAGCGTGGCCGGCACCGGCTACCTGACCGGCATCACGCTGATCCCCGAAGGCCTCACCCTCGGCGACGTGAACGGCGACGGCGTGCCCGACATCCTGGTGACGCTGGCCGACTTCACCACCGAGACGGGCGACGATTCGGTCGAGTACCTGATCAACCAGGGCAACGGCACCTTTGCGCCGCCCGTGAGCGTGCCCGCGGCGGGCAGCGGCTTCTCTCCGGCGTCCATCGTGCTGCACGACCTGAACGGCGACGGCCTGCCCGACCTCGCGCTGGGCAACGGCGGGTCGGGGTCGTTCGCGGGCGTGCTGTACGGCCAGTGCCCGTGATTTGCCCTTGATCGGGGAGCGGCCCCTCCCTAGAATGCCGCACTGCGTTGAACGCCCTCGGGGCGTTTCCTAAGGAGACGGCGTGAAGATCCTGGTCACGGTCAAGCGGGTCGAGGATCCCTACTCGGCCATCAAGGTGAAGCCCGACGGCAGCGGCATCGTCACCGAGGGCATGAGCTACAAGCCCAACCCCTTCGACGAGATCGCGATCGAGGAGGCCCTGCGCCTGCGGGATGCGCACCAGGGCGAGGTGATCGCGGTGACCTGCGGCAGCGACAAGAGCCAGACGGAGCTGCGGCAGGCGCTCGCGATGGGCGCCGACCGCGGCATCCTCGTGAAGCACGACGGCCCGCTCGACAGCGACGGCGTGGCGCGGCTGCTCGCGAAGGTCGTCGAGCAGGAGAAGCCCGACCTGGTCCTCATGGGCAAGCAGGCCATCGACGACGACCAGAACCAGGCCGGCCAGCTCCTCGCCGAGTACCTCCACCTGGGTCAGGTGACCTTTGCCAGCAAGCACGAGAGCCTCGAGTCCGACGCCGAGAAGGCGAAGAAGCCGGGCCTGCAGATCGCCGGCCAGACGGCGCGGGTGGTGCGCGAGGTGGACGGCGGCCTCGAGACGCTGGAGGTGCAGCTCCCCGCGGTGATCACCGTGGACCTGCGCCTGAACCTCCCCCGCTACGCCTCGCTGCCGAACATCATGAAGGCGAAGAAGAAGGAAGTGAAGGAGCTCACGCCCGCGGGGCTGGGCGTCGACGTCACCCCCAAGATCACGGTGCACAAGATGTCGGCGCCGCCGGCCCGCAAGGGCGGCATCAAGGTGCCCGACGTGGCCACGCTGGTGGACAAGCTCAAGAACGAAGCGAAGGTGATCTAAATGGCCGACGTCCTCGTCATCGCCGAGCAGCTCGGGGGCACCCTCAAGAAGGCCTCGCTCCCCGCCGTGAAGGCCGGGCGCGAGCTGGCCCAGAAGGCCGGCGGCAAGCTCCACGTGCTGGTGCTCGGCAAGGGCATCGGCGGCGCCGCCTCCGAGATCGCCGCCTACGGGGCCGAGAAGGTGCACGCCGCCGACGACCCGGCGCTCGAGCACTACCTGGCCGAGCCGTACGCGCAGGTCGTCGCCGACGCGGCGAAGGCGCTGGGCGCGGGCTTCGTGGTCGCCACCGCGACCGCCGTGGGCAAGGATCTCCTGCCGCGCGTGGCCGCCCGGCTCGGGGCCGGCATGGCCACCGACGTGCTCGGCTACGTGGGCGACGGGCCGGACCTGCACTTCCGCCGGCCGATGTGGGCCGGCGCGGTCATCGCCGAGGTGTCGATCTCGACGCCCGTGAAGGTGCTGACGGTGCGCGGCACGGAGTTCGGCATGCCTGAGAAGGCGGCCGCCGCCGCGCCGGTGGCGCCCTTCCCGGTGAAGATCGACGCGGGCGCCATCAAGACCAAGTTCGTCTCGCTCGAGCAGGTGAAGAGCGCGCGGCCCGAGCTCACCGAGGCCAAGATCATCGTCTCCGGTGGCCGCGGCACCAAGGGCGACTTCAAGCCCGTGGAAGCGCTGGCGGATTCGCTCGGCGCCGCCGTGGGGGCGAGCCGCGCGGCCTGCGACGCCGGCTGGGTGCCGAACGACTGGCAGGTGGGCCAGACCGGCAAGACCGTCGCGCCGCAGCTCTACATCGCCGCCGGCATCTCGGGCGCCATCCAGCACCTCGCCGGCATGAAGAACAGCAAGGTCATCGTGGCCATCAACAAGGACCCCGAGGCCCCCATCTTCCAGGTGGCCGACTACGGCCTCGTGGGCGATCTGTTCAAGGTGCTGCCGGAGCTGCAGGCCGCCCTCAAGAAAGACTGAGCCATTCAGGCCAACCGCGCCTGAACGCGGCGCCGCGTGCGCGCCACTGTTGGGGTTGACACTTGGGAGCCCCGACACCGAGAATGCGCAGCATGGTCGAGATCTTGCCGTTGTTCCCGACCCCGCGGGAAGGGGTTGCGAGCCGGCTCGTCGACGGGGTGGCGGTCGCGGTGACTCCCAGCGACAGTACCTTGCATACCTTCGAAAACGACGTCGCGACCGAGATCTGGCAGCTCGCGGACGGCCGGCACAGCGTCGCGCAGATCGTCGATCGGATCACCGAGGCCTTCGACGTGGAGCGGCCGCAGGCCGAGCGGGACGTCGTGGAGTTCGTCCGGCTGCTCGACGAGCGCGGCCTCGTGGAGCTCGAAGCGCGGCCGCGGTGACGCCGGCCGATCGTCAACCTTGCAGCGGGGACGCGGGAGAACGTTCATGAGAATCGGAATGTCGCGGGCGGCGGGGTTCTGGGCGGTGCTCGCGCTGGCGGGACCGGGGCTGGTCGCCTGCAACTGCAACAAGGGCACGCCCGTCGCGCCCACGATCGCGTTCACCTTCCCGAGCGACGGCGCCACGCTCCACTCGAGCGACAACCAGAACCCGAACGCCGCGGCCGGCACCATCTCGGTCACCGCGACCCTCACCGCGCAGAACGCCTCCCAGGGCTCGCCCGTCACGCTGACCGTGGACGGCACCGCCGGCCCCACCGCCACCGTCGGCTCGGGCGGCGCCGTGAGCATCGCGGGGGTGATCCTCACCGGCTCCGCGCAGGGCGTCTCCCACACGCTGCAGGCGAGCGTGACCGATTCCGGCGGGAACGGCTCGGCCTCCGCCACCGTTCACGTGACGGTGGTCCTCGCGGCCGGCACCTGCACCGTGACGATCACGCCGCCGGACGGGACGATCTTCAACGAGACCGGCGCGACCGTGGGCGGGAAGACGACGATCAAGGACGAGAACACCACCAAGGCTGGCATGCAGGCCAAGATCACCGCCTCCACGACCTGCGCCGACGGTCTGACCGCGACGCTCACGGCGGCCAGCCAGCAGCTCGCGACCGGCACGGTCTCGGGTGGGCAGGTGGTCTTCGACGAGGTGACGCTGCCGGACACGTCCGTCACCGCGCTGTCGCAGGCGAGCCAGCGGCTTCAGGTGACCGTCTCGATCGGCACCGCCAGCAGCGGCGCCAGCGCCACCGTGGGCTACATCGTCGATTCGTCGACGCCCACCTGTACGATCACCGTCCCGGTCACGGGAAAGACCTTCACGGACGCCTCGGACATCGACCCGCCCGTGCCGGGAATCCAGGCCAGCGTGAGCGGCACGAGCACCGGCTTCTCGGCTCAGATCGCGGCGGGCGTGGCCGCCAGCATGTCGATCGTGAATGGAAGCGGGACCGCCTACGCCTCGCCGTCGGGTGGACAGATCCAGGCGGACGGCAGCTTTTCGATCGAGATCACGCTCCTCGATGGCTCGGATGCCCTGGTCGCCACGGCGACGACCGCGACGGGAAACGTCTGCACGAGCAGCACGACGACGGTGAACGTGAACGGCACGCCGACGCTCTCGTTCACGCAACCGACGCCGTGCCAGGTGCTCAACCTCAACGACGACGAGAACCTGGCCACGGCGGGACTCCAGTACGACCTGCACTTCGCCAGTTCGGCGGCCAACGGCTCGACGATCACGGTCTGCAGCTCCGTGCAACCAACCTCGGGCGCGGCTACCTGCCCGTTCCAGGCGGGCGCCTACGTGGTGGGCACGGTTCAGGCCGGCGGCGCCAACACCATCTACAGCGGCGCGACGCTCGCCGACGGCGACCAGACGCTCTACGCGCAGGTCACCGACTCGGGTGGCACGGCGACCGCGACGCCGGTCTTCGTGCGCGTCCACATCGCGCGGCCGGTCGTGACCGGGATCGCCTTCTCGAACGACTACGTCGACCCGGACGGGGGGCTGTGGCTCAACGCGGCCGATCTCGTCGACGGCGGCGCGGCGACGACCGTGACGGTCATGCTCGATCCCTCCGACGACTTCTCGCTTGCGGACGGCGGTGCGTGCGGCGGAGCGCAAACGACGTCCCTCGCGCTGATCAACCTCGGCAACGGCGGCCCCGTGGGTGGCGGCAGCGTCACCACTGACGGCGGCGTTCCCCAGGCCGTCTTCCCCTTGTCCCTTCCCGACCAGGCGTACGCCCTCGAGGCGCGCGTCAGCGACGTGTGGGGGAACGCGAACTTCCCGCCGATCTCGTCGCCCCAGGCCGACCAGACGCTCATCGTGAAGACGTCGTTGCCGAGCTGCACGATCACGGGCCCCGCGGGCGCCTACTGGAACGTGGCAGACAACGGAGGGGCCACGAGCGGGCCTGTCAGCCTCCCCGTGACGCTCGCAACGGCCAATGCCACAGCCTCCACCACCACGGGCACCACGATCCCTGGCTCCCTCTCGATCGGGTTGTCGGGCGGGACCCTGGCCTCCGTCCCCGTGGCGAGCTCGACGCTCGAGGTCCCGGTCTCCGCGCCACAAGGGCCCGACGACGTCGTCGCGACGATCACCGACCCGGCGGGCAACCCGGCCCAGAGCTGCGCCCCGGCCGGCGGCCTCGAGCTCACGGTGGACACCGTGTTGCCGACGCTGACGGTCGGCGCGTGCACCTCGGCCACGAGCTGCGACTGGACGCCGCTCCCCGACAGCTTCCAGGGGACGACCCCCACGTATTCCTCTACGCGGACGGTCGACATTCCGCTCACCACGAGCGCCTCCGACGGCACGATGATCACTTCTTCGATCAGCGCGCTGCTCACCAGCGGCTCCACGGTGAACTACGCCGGCGGCTCGGCAGTGGTGAGCGGCGGCGCCGCCACCATCGCGGAGAACCTCCTCAATGGCACCGACACGATCACCTTTACCGTGACGGACGCAGCCGGAAACGTCGCCACCGCCATCGTTCAGATCGTGGTGAACGCAGCGGGCTGCGGCCTCGCCTTCACGACCCCCGCCGCGAACCCGGCCTACTTCAACGCGAGCAGCGGCACCGTGGTCTCCGGCAGCCCGCCGGAGCTCCAGACCTCGATCGTGCTGCAGAGCGACTGCCCGCTGAGCCTCGTCACCCTCACGAAGACCCCCAGCGTCGGCAACGTCGCCCAGAGCAGCCAGACCACCAACGGCTCTGGCACCGCAACGTTCTCGGCCGTGGACTTCAACGACGGCGAGACGGGCACGCTGGCAGCGACGATCGTCCTGGGAACCGCCCCCGCCGGCCCCATCACCTACTACACGAAGCTCACGCCGCCGCAGATCGTCCCCGGGAGCCTGGCGCCGTCCAGCACCAGCGTGGCGATCGTGGCCAACGCCGGCAACCCGAACGCAGGAACGACCGTCGGCGGCTTCCTCGACGTCGCCAGCCTGAACGCCTACGACGCGTCAGCGAACCCCTACGCCAACGGCAGCTTCTCGGCCCAGGTGACCAACCTGGGGCCGGCTCCCACCTACGGCAGCGCGGCGCTTCACCTCTCGTTCGGCACGGCGACCACGGATCCGCCGACGCAGACGCTCACGAGCGCCACGCAGACCGTCACCTTTGCGCCGGTGAACCTGCCGCCGCAGGCCAGCACGGGCACGGTCACCCTCACGGTCACCGACGGCGCCGGCAACGTCCTCACCCAGCAGTGGACGGTCAAGACCTCCGCCATCCCTCCCGGCCCCCCCGCTTCACTCGCGGCAACCGTGACCAACCAGCGGCGCGCGATCGTGAAGCTCGCCTGGAACGCGCCCGGAGACGGCGCCGGCAACCCCGTGGCCAGCTACGACCTCCGCTGGGTGCCCTACGCGCCGGGGGCCACCTCCCCCTGGGGCACCAGCATCACCGACGGCACGTTCTTCGGCGCAGGCGCCAGCGCCGACCCCACGGGCGGCATCGGCTCGCTGACCGGCGCCGCGCCCGGCAGTCCGCAGACCTACGCGCTGACCGGCTTGCCCCCGTTCAACAGCTGGTCGATCGCGCTGCGCTCGGTCGATGCGGCGGGGAACCGCTCGGAGCCGATCGGCGTCGTCTCGGCCAACGACAACACCTTGGGCAGCAGCTCCACCCAGGCGTGGAACCAGGTCACGTACATCGAACCGAATGGAAACTTCTTCGGCGAGCAGATGGTCACCGCCGACTTCAACGGCGACGGCCTCGCAGACCTGGCGATCTCCGACCCCCAGGAAGGCTCGCCGCCGGGCTCGGTCTGGGTGATCAACGGGAGCGCGTCCCCGGCTGCGATCGCGGACGTCACGAAGCCGACGGCCGGGTTGCTCCAGCTCACGGAGAATTCGGCCAGCGACTGGTTCGGTTACAGCATGACCACGGTCGGCGATCTCACCGGCAGCGGACATCCGGGGCTGGCCATCGGCTCTCCGAGCTGGAGCAACCAGCAGGGACGGGTGGACATCTATGCGAGCAGCGGCGCGACCGGCCTCGGGTCCACTCCGGTTCTCGAGCTGGAAGGAAACCCGGCCGCGGGCGCATGGTTCGGCTCCTGCGTGCGCACGATCGGCGACATCGACGGCGACGGTCAGCCCGACCTCTTCGTCGGCGCGCCCTTCAGCGCGGGCGGCCGAACGGCCGCCCAGGGCATGGGCTACCTCTTCTATAGCAGCAGCTTGAAGAAAGCGGTCAGTGGCGGAGGCACGACGATCATTGCGGCGACGAGCGCGGACGTCGTCTTCACCGGAAGCACGACCACGCAAGAGAACTTCGGTTATCGGTTCGGTGCGGTCTCCACCGGAAGCGGAAATTTCCTGCTCCCGGCGTCTGGAGACAGCATCGAGTATGGGTTCAGCTCGGCGCAGGTCAAGGGGGCCGCCGGGTCGATCTCGGTCAGCCAAAACACCTTCAACCTGACCGATGGCCAGGGCCTGCACGGCGGCAACTACGCCTCGTTCGGCTCCGAGGCCATTGGCGGCGTCTCCTTCACCGGCGGCTCGACACCGGACGTCGTCATCAGCGATCCGACGCGGGGCGGCGGCTATCTATACCTCTACACGACCACGGCCAGTGGCGTGGACCAGACGCCTGCGGCGACGGTGTCTCTCACGACGGCCAACGACGACCTCGGGTGGGCGCTGACGTCCGCGGACATCAACGGGGACGGCGCTCCGGATATCCTCGCGGGTACCAACTCCTCGTCGGCCAGCATCTACGGCGCGTTCCTCTACCTGAACCAGGGTTCCAGTCCTCCGGCGGGGGAGAATGCGTGGTTTGGCCCCAACCCGAGCGCCAACTTGCAGTATGGCACTGACAATTATTTCGGTTACGGCGTGACCACCGGCTTCGTCACGGATCCTTCCAACGTCGACGTGGCCGTTTCCGACGGCTACACGACCGCCGTCCTCTTCTACTAGCCTCCGGAGCCCGAAGATGGCACCCAAGCGCCCCTACCAGCCCCCCCGGATTGCCTCGGAGCGGATCTTCCTTCCAGCGCTTTCGGGCACCACTCGAGGCAACACGCCGATCCGGCGGCCACCGCCAGGCCGGTGAACACGACCGCCGCCATCGAGTTTGCCGACCTCCAGGTGGAGTTCTGGTCGGCCGACCCGGCGGCACTGGAACTCGTTCGCGCTGCTGCCGCGATCTGCTCCAGCGTGAGACCTGGTGGATCACGTCAACCCACCCTTCGAGCCAGTTTATCGGTGGGGGCGGAGCCTCGCTGGACGCCGGGCGGCTCGCGGAGCGCCGCCGCGGAGAGCCCCCTCGACGAGTTCGCCTTCGTGGCCGTGCTCCGCGCCGCGATGTGCCAGGCGCTCGCGCCCGAGGGCGCCCTGCTGCACGCGGCGGGGGCGTCGATCGACGGCCAGGGGTTCCTCTTCGTGGCCCCCAGCGAGGGGGGCAAGACGACGGTCTCGGGGCTGCTCTCGCGCGAAGCCGTCCTGCTGAGCGACGAGACCATCTGCGTGCGCCCCGACCCCGACCGCCCGGGCCGCTACGCGATCTACGGCACCTGCTTCTGGAGCGGCCCCGCCTACCCAAGCCGAGCCGGGGCCGTGCCGCTCGAGGCGGTCTGCTTCCTGCGCAAGGGCGCCCTTTCGCTGACGCCGCTGTCCCGGCGGCAAGCCCTGCGGGAGTTGCTGGCGCAGCTCCACCTGCCGATCGATCCGGAAGCCCCGCGGCACGCGCTCGCCTTCGCCGACCGGTTGCTCTCGGGGACGCCCGCCTTCGCCCTCACCTTTGCGCTCGATTCCAATCCGGTGCCGTTGCTCCGCGCGCTCCGCGAGGGCCTGGCGTGAGCGCCGAGGCCCGCTACTGGGAGCGCCATCCCGCGGCCGCGCTGCTGGCGAGGACCGGGGGCGACGCTCCGCTCACGGCTTCCGGCCTCCGGCTGACCCGCACGTACGGCTGCTGCATGTGGCCCGGGGTGCGGGAGGGCGACCTCGTCTTCTATGCCCCTCTGCCGGACGGCCGCCTGGAAGGGCTGATCGGGCAGATCGGGATTGCCCGCGCCGAGCGCGGGCCCATTGCCCATCGCATCCTCCGCGTCTTCGGGGGCCCCGGAAACGAGAGGCTGGTGCTGGGCGGTGACCTGGCCGAGGCAGATCCCCCCCGCCGGCGCGAAGACGTCCTCGGCCTGGTGAAGGCCGTCTACCGGCCGGGACAGGGCTTCGTCGATCTGCCCCCACGGCTCGAAATCGGACCGTTCGGCGCCGCAATCCTCAGCGAGATCGGGCGCTTCTTCACCTGGGCGGCTCGCGTCGCCTCCAGCTGAGAACCCTC
>Ga0335073_10012548_pt1 | contig 11898 bp, 10 predicted proteins | sample Lox_Sample_22_FD_207093 | JGI IMG/M metagenome (GOLD analysis project Ga0335073, IMG submission 207093) | Soil microbial communities from Loxahatchee National Wildlife Refuge, Florida, United States - Lox_Sample_2.2 | ecosystem: Environmental > Terrestrial > Soil > Wetlands | place: USA... | reverse complement strand
CGGCGGAGTCACCACCGTGGCCGAGCTGGCGTCGGTGGGCGACGGCGCGGACGCGGTGATCTTGATGCTGCCGGACTCGAACGTGGTCGAACACGTGCTCCTGTCGGCGGGGCTGCTCGCGTCGCTGGCGCCGGGGTCGACGGTCATCGACATGTCGTCGTCGGACCCGGCGCGGACCCGGGTGCTGGCGGAACGGACCGCCGCGGCCGGCGTGACCCTGATCGACGCGCCCGTGTCCGGGGGCGTCGCGGGGGCACGGGCTGGGACCCTCGCCGTGATGGTGGGCGGGCCGGCCGCGGCGTTCGAGCGGTTCCGGCCGATGCTGTCGGCGATCGGATCCCGGGTGGTGCACGCCGGGGACGTGGGCGCGGGGCACGCGGTGAAGGCGCTGAACAACCTGATGTCGGCGGCGCACCTGCTGCTGTCGTCGGAGGCCCTGATCGCGGGGCAGCGGTTCGGGCTCGACCCGGCGGTGATGCTCGAGATCATCAACGCCTCGAGCGGGCGGTCCGGGTCTACGGAGAACAAATGGCCCAACTACGTGCTGACCGGAAGTTACGACGCGGGCTTCGCCATCAGGCTGATGATCAAGGACATCCGGCTCGCGCTCAGCATCGAGCATGCCACCGGCGTGCCGTCCGTGGTCTCCGAGGCGGTCGCGGCCGGCTGGGAGGCCGCCCTGGCCGATCTGCCACCGGACGCCGATCACACGTCGATCGCCCGCTGGCTGGCCGAACGGTCCGACCCGTGAGGGCACCGGGCTGGTGTGAGACCCGTACCCGCAACCCCACAGTGACCAGGAACCGTGATCGTTGCCGCCCACAGCCGTGGATTCGTCTGGGTCGAACGGGGTTGACGCGGAGACGGCGGGAAGTCGATTCTGGCCTCACGCGTGGGAAGGCTGGCCGACCAGTACAGGAGGCAACGCGGTGGCAGACGTGAGCCCTGCGGAGGAGTTCCTTGAGCTTGCTGGGGGGAGGGTGCACCTGCTGCGAGGTGGTGTGGGGGAACCGGTGCTGTTCCTGCACGCGGCCGGCGGGGCCGGGCAGTGGCTGGAATTCCACGGGCTGCTGGCCGGCGCTGGGTTCGAGGTGATCGCGCCGGACCATCCGGGGTTCGGCAAGTCGGACGACTTCCCCGAGGTGGAAGCCATCGACGACCTCGTGTACCACTACCTCGACGTGCTCGACGGGCTCGGGCTCGACCGGCCGCACGTAGTCGGCGCGTCGTTCGGCGGCTGGATCGCGGCCGAGCTCGCGGTTCACTCGCCGCACCGGATCGGGTCGCTGACCCTGCTGTCGGCGGCGGGGCTGCGGCTGCCCGAGCATCCGGTGACCGACCTGTTCCTGCTGCCGCCCGCCCGGCTGATGGCGACGCTGTTCCACAATCCGCCACCCGCCGATCCAGCACAGGCGGCGCCTGCCCCGCCACCTGACGCCGCGCCCGACCTCGACGCGATCATCGCCGCCTACCGCGAGGCGACCTCGCTCGCCCGGTTCAGCTGGGTACCGTTCCTTTCCGATCCGAAGCTGGAGCGGCGGCTGCACAGGATCACCGCGCCGACGCTCGTTGCCGCGCCGTCCGACGACCGGCTGATCCCGGTGGAGCACGCGAAACGGTACGCCGCCACGATCCCGGGCGCGGTATACGCCGAAGTCGCCGACTGCGGGCACGCGATGTACTTCGAGCGGCCCGCGGCGTTCGCCGCGGTCATCACCGAATTCCTCGCGTCGCACCCCCTCGCCGAGAGCGGAGTCAGCCGGTGAAGTTCAGCTTCTTTCACCTGATGCCCTACCCGTACCTGCCGGACGACTTCGACGAGAAGTACGACTCGTCCGCGCTCACCTACCCGAACGCCAACTTCGACCCCAAGCTCGGGTCGGCGCTGTACGCGCGGTACCTCGACGAGCTGGAGTACGCCGACCAGCTCGGCTTCGACGGGGTCGCGGTCAACGAGCACCACCAGTCCGCCTACGGGCTCATGCCGTCGCCGAACCTGATGGCCGCCGCGCTCGCCCGGCGGACCACGCAGGCCCGGATCATGGTGCTCGGCAACGCGATCGGCATCCGGGGCAACCCGCTGCGGGTCGCCGAGGAGATCGCCATGCTCGACCTGATGTCTGGCGGTCGGGTGGACTCCGGGTTCGTGCGCGGCATCGGCTGGGAGTACTTCGGGCACTCGATCAACCCGACCAAGTCGCGGTCCCGGTTCAACGAGGCACACGACCTGATCATCAAGGCGTGGACGTCGGAGGAGATGTTCTCCTGGTACGGCGACAACTACGAGTACCGGTACGTGAACCTCTGGCCGCGGCCGCTACAGCAGCCGCATCCGCCGATCTACATCCCCGGCGCCGGATCGACGGAGACGATGAGGTTCTGCGCGGAACGGAAGTACACCTACATGTCGGTGTACGCGCCGACCCGGATCGTCCGGCGCTGGTTCGACGGCTACCGGCAGGCGGCGGCCGACCTCGGGTACGTGCCCGACCCGGAGCGGATCGCGTTCTCGGTCCCCGTCTACGTCGCCGACACCGATGAGCAGGCGCACGCGGAGGCCAGGCCGGTCATCGAGTGGCTGTACCGCAAGGGACTGAAGCAGACCGCCGAGATGGTGACGCCGCCCGGGTACATGTCGCCAGGGTCGCTGCGCGGCGTGCTCTCGTCCGGTCTGCGCGGGCTCGGCGGCGACTACGACGAGCTGCGAGCCAACGGCCAGGCGGTCGTCGGCTCGCCGGCCGCCGTGGCGGAGCGGCTGGCGCGGCTTTACGACGAGCTGGGCGGGTTCGGCCAGCTGATCGGGCTGTTCGCGATCGGGCCGTCCACGCATGAGCAGGTGATGCGCAGCGCCGAGCTGTTCGCCAGCGAGGTCATGCCGGCCCTCCGCCCGCTCGGGGTCGCCCAGGAAACGGCGATCTCATGAGCGCGCTGCGCGACGAGCTGCTGGCCGGCATCCGCGACAACCGGGAGAAGTTCGAGGCGGCCGGGGACCGCGCGGAGGAACTGCGCACCCTGCCGCACGACGCCGTGGCGGTGCTGCGCGCCCTTGGCCTGTTCTGGCTCAAGACACCGGCCGAGCTCGGCGGGACACCACTGCCGCCGCTCGAGTTCAGCGACGTGATCGAGGAGCTCGCCTACGTCGACGCGTCCACCGCCTGGGCCGCCATGATCGGCTGCGGCTGCAACGGCCTGGCCGGCGGCTGGCTCCCGGAAGCGGGCGCGCGGCGGATCTTCGGGCGGGGCGGCGAAGGCAGCGACTCCACCCAGACCGCCGTCGCGGCGGCGACCCGGCCGGTCATCGCCGGGCAGCTCGCGCCGCGCGGCACCGGCGCCCCGGTCAGCGGCGGGTACCTGGTCACCGGGCGCTGGGGGTTCTCCAGCGGCATCGTGCACGCGGACTGGCTGATCGGCGCGTTCAAGCCGGCCACCCCGCCGGAGGCCGCCTCGAGCGCCGCTAGCGCCGCGAACGGGGCGGGCGCCGCGAACGGGGCGGGCGCCGCGGGCGGCGAACCCGAAGCCGGGGTCACGGCGGGCACCGAGTTCGGCAAGATGATGGTGTTCGCCGTGCCGAAGGCGCAGGCCGAGGTCATCGACAACTGGCACGTCGCCGGTCTCCAGGGCACCGGCAGCCTGGACTTTTCCGTCGACGGGGTCTTCATCCCCGAGGAGCTCACTTACGACCTCGGCGGTGCCGCCGTCCGGGGCGGTGACCTCTTCAGGCTCGGCATGCCCGCCTTTGTCTCCAACGAGGTGCCGCCGTTCGCGATCGGCCTGGCCCGGCGCGCCCTCGACGACATGATCGAGCTGTCCACCCATACGGCCCGCTTCCCCGGCGGTCCCACCGTCAGCGAGCGCGCCGTTTTCCATAAGGAGCTCGGTCGCGCGGAAACCCGGATCCGGGCGGCCCGGGCGGTCCACCGCGAGGCGATGGCCGCCGCGTGGGAGAGCGCCGTCGCGGGCACCACGCCTGGTGAGGAGTCGCAGCTCGCGGTCACGACGGCGTCGGTATACGCGGTGGAGACCTGCGCCGATGTGGTCAGCGATCTGTTCAGGTACGGCGGCGGCCGGGTTCTCGCCCTGACGAACCCGATGCAGCGCCACCTGCGCAACGTGCTGGCCGCCCGCCAGCACCTGGCTCTCTCCGAGGAAAGCTACGAGACGGCCGGCCGCTACCTGCTTCAGTCCGCGAAGGCCAGGCGCGGCTGAGCGTCGGCGCCAGCAGTGGCCCGGCGGGCCCGCACCGCCGCGGCGAGGGTCTCGAGGGCGGCCGCGGTCATCTCGATGTCCATGCACGCGTCGGTCACCGACTGGCCGTAGGTCAGGGTCGCCGGGTCGCCCGGCTCCTGACGGCCCGCCACGAGGAAGCTCTCGAGCATGACGCCGACGAGCCCGCTCTCGCCATCGGTGACCTGCTCCGCGAGCGCGTCGGCGACCGTGGACTGCCTGCGGTAGTCCTTGGAACTGTTGCCGTGACTCGCGTCCACCATGATGCGGCGCGGCAGGCCGGCCGCGGCGATCAGGTCGAGCGCCGCTCCGACGTCCGGCGCGGAGTAATTCGGGCCGCCGCGGCCGCCGCGCAAGATCACGTGCGTCTCGGCGTTGCCCGTGGTCGTCACCACGGCCGCCGCGCCCGCCGCGGTCACGCCGAAGAACGTGTGGCTGGCCGCCGCGGCGCGGCACGCGTCCACCGCCACCTGGACGTCGCCGTCGGTGCCGTTCTTGAAGCCGACCGGCATCGACAGGCCGGAGGCGAGCTGGCGGTGCACTTGGCTCTCGGTGGTGCGGGCGCCGATCGCGCCCCAGGTCACGGTGGCGGCGAGGTACTGCGGGGTGTTCGGGTCGAGCCACTCACAGCCCACCGGCATGCCGGCGCCCACGATGTCGAGCAGCAGGCGGCGCGCGGTCCGCAGGCCACGGTGCACATCGAAGGAGCCGTCCATGACCGGGTCGTTGATCAGGCCCTTCCAGCCCGTCACCGTGCGCGGCTTCTCGAAGTAGACGCGCATGACGATCAGCAGGTCGTCGGCGAGGCGCGAACGCAGCTCGGCGAGCCGCCCGGCGTAGTCGAGCGCCGCCCTCGGGTCGTGCACCGAGCATGGGCCGGTGACCACGAGCACCCGGTCGTCGGTGCCGTCGAGCACCGCGCGAACTTCGGTGCGCGTGTCCTCAACCGTCTGCGCGCGCGCGTCGCCGAGCGGCAGTTCATCGAGTAGCGCGGCGGGGGAAAGCAGCGGCTCGTAGCCGACGATCCGGGTATCCCTGACGCGTGACATCGGGGTTTCTCCTCCCGGGCGCGCCGTGCCCGGGGTCTTCCGCGAGCCAGCTACGCCCTTTGACTTGGACGAGGCGTCCGGCCTCGCCCGCGGCTGGCTCCGGGTGGTGGTTAGCGCGCAGGACTACGCACGGCTCCACCCGGAGCCGTCGTAAAGCGCCAATACCACCGTGACACGTCGCCAATAATACACAGCCCGCGGAGCCGAGCGCGCGTCGCGTGTGTCGTTCCGCGGTGGGACACCCCGCGCCACGCCATGATCGTTGCTATGGCCAGCCTCGACCTCGCCGACACGTTCATCACGTTCCTCGCGCTGCTCGGCCCGCAGAAGGTCCTGCTGTCCTTCGCCCGGATCGCCCGCACGCTCGACCCGCGGTCGCTGCGCACTGTGGCCGTGGTGACCGGCGTCAGCTCCGCCTTCGTCGGCGCCGCGTGCGAGCTCACCGCCCCGTGGATCGCGTCGTTCTTCCACATCGGCGCCGCTGACGTGCAAATCGCGTCGGGTCTGGTGTTCTTTATCTATTCCGTCGGTCTGGTGCTTGGCATTCACTTTGATCCCGAAGAACGAACACATGAGCTGGCCGCCGCGGAAGCCGACCCCGAACATCCCGTGACCAGCGGATTCCGCGCCATGCTGCTGCCCTTCGTGGTCAGCCCGCTGGCGGTCGCCGCGGCCCTCGAGGTGTCGCTGACCGCTACCGACTGGGGCACCCGGTGGACCGTGGCGGGCGCCATCGCGCTCGTCTCGACGCTCGACGCGGTGTGCGTGCTGGTGTTCGCGCCGCTCCTGGTGCGGCTGCACGAGAGCGTCCTCGAGGCGGCATCCCGGCTGCTCGGCCTTCTGCTGGCCGCCGTTGGCGTCATGCTCTTTTTCAATGGCCTGGCGGCCCTCGGAATTCTGCCGAGAAATCACTAAGAAGTCACTAAGAAATCGCTAATACCGCTCAGAGCCAATGAAGAAGTTAAGCGCATCAACACCAAATGTCAATGGATTGAATGGAAATGTGACGATAGCTACCATTTTCGTCAACGGCCCAACCCCGGCTGTCGAAAATGAGAGGCGCCCCCATGGCAGACCGTCCCCGTAGGTTCCTCCTCTACACTCTCGCCGCGATCGTGCCCGCAATCGGGCTGATCGCCGGCACCGTGGCCAGCGCGAGCGCGCGGACCATCGCCACCCCGTCCGCCGCGGCCGAAGCGAAGGCACTGGCCACGTCGGCGATCAAGAACCTCGTGATCGGGCAGCACCCCCTGGACCAGCGCACGGGCGTCTCCTCGCCCGGCGACATCAAGGGCCTGACGAACGTGCAGTCCACCAACTGGTCCGGGTACGCGGACACCGGCAGCTCGTTCAGCAAGGTCAGCTCGAGCTGGTCCGAGCCGTCGGCGACGTGCAGCAGCCGGACGGAACAGCTCGCCGCGTTCTGGGTCGGCATCGACGGCTACAGCAGCAGCTCCGTCGAGCAGGACGGGACGCTCATCGAGTGCTACCGGGGCCACGCTTACCAGTACACCTGGTGGGAGATGTACCCGACCAACGCGATCCAGGTCGTCGGCGAGACCGCGGCCGCCGGAGACGCGATCACCGCCACCGTGACCAGGAGCGGCACGAGCTACACGCTGACCGTCACCGACGCGACCCACACCGCCGACAGCTTCACGACCACGCAGACCTGCTCAAGCTGTGCGAACAGCAGCGCCGAGTGGATCGCGGAAGCGCCGAGCGGGTCAAGCGGCGTCTACCCGCTGGCCGACTTCGGTTCCTGGTCCACGTCGAACGCTAGCGTGACCGAGGGCACCACCTCCGGCGTCATCTCGTCGTTCACCGACGACGAGATCACCATGATCGACAACTCCGGGGCCACCAAGGCACTGCCAGGCGCCCTGAACAGCAGCGGCAACGCGTTCTCGGTCGCCTGGGAACGTGCTTCCTGACGTACGACCCCGTCTTAGAAACCGGCGGAATGCCAGGTAGCGGCGCCTGGCATTCCGCCGGCGTTTCGGCGCTTCGGCGCTTCGCTCATGGCAGCCCGCGGCGATGGTCACTGTCGACCAATATCATGTTTCCCACTATATTAGTTGCATGGCATACGGAACCATGTCAGGACAGGCGTTCTTCGTGCTCACCGCGCTGGCCGACAGGCCGCTGCACGGATACGGCATCGTGGGTGAGGTGGCCGAGCTGTCGCGGGGCCGCGTCAAGCTGAAGATCGGCAGCCTGTACGGGGTACTGGACCGGCTCGCCGCCGAGGGGCTGATCGAGCCCGACCGGGAAGAGGCGCACGAGGGCCGGCTGCGCCGCTACTACCGGCTCACCCGGGACGGCCGGCTCGCGCTAGCTGAGGAGGCGGAGCTTCGCGCCGCTACCGCCCGGGTGGTGCGGGTCAGGCTGGGCCTGGCGGGCGAGGAAGCGGCCGGATGAGCGGCGACCTGGAGCGGCGGTACCGCCGGGTGCTGCGGCTGCTGCCCGGCTACTACCGTCGGCAGTGGGAAGAGGACATGGTCACCGCCTTCCTGGAAAGCTCGCTGACCGGTGATCCTGAGGAAGACGAGTTCGCCATCGAGTACGGCCGGCCCAGCTGGGCGGAGGTCGCCAGCGTGGCCGGGCTGGCCGCCCGGCTGTACCTGGGCGGTGTGGGTGCTCCGCGCCGGTACTTCGCGTGGGGACAGGCCGTGCGGCATGCCGTGCTCGCCGTGATACTGGGGCACGCGGTGCTGGCACTGGGCGGCTGCGTGTACCTCGCCTGGGCCCACCACCTAATCGGCTGGCTCCCCGCGCCGCCCGCACGCCTGCTCCTGGGCCTGTCGGGTGCGGACGGCACCGTCTGGCCCGCGGTGTGGTACGCGATCGGGTACGCGTACATCGTGATCTACGTCGCGCTGATCCTCGGGTACTACCGGACCGCCCAGATCACCGCGGTGCTGGCCGTCACCCCGGACCTGGTCTACCTGCTGCAGCAGCAACTCACCTACCACCAGCCGTCGCAGTCCGGGCCGTGGGCCGGATTCATCCTGTTCGACCTGGCCCCGGTCCTGGCCATGGCCGCGTTCCACCGGGACGCCCCGCCGGTCGGGCGCCGGCCATGGCTGCTGGCCCTGCCCGCGGGGTTCGTCCTGTTGGCCGTCCCGATGCTGGCCGCCCAGGTGACCGGGCACGCCAGCTGGGTGCCGGGCTATTCCGGGCTGGCCTGCATCCTGGTCGCCATCGCCTGCCTGGTGCACGTGCCAAGGATCCGTTCCGGCAAGGCAATGCATTCGGGCGCCTGGTCGCTGTCCCTGACGCTGCTGGCCATCGTTGCCGGTGTGGTGCGGTTCGCGTGGCTTGTTGAGCAACTGCACGATCCGAAGCTGGTGACGGAAGGCTGGACTGAACTGGTCGTCATGACGGTCGCGGTTATGCTCGTCGCCCCGGACGCCGTCCGAGCCCAGGCCACCGTCTGCGCACCACCGCCATCTCCCGCGCGGCAGTGACACATTACGCCTGATGTGGTAGCCCCGACCGGATTCGAACCGGCGTTACCGCCTTGAGAGGGCGGCGTCCTAGGCCTCTAGACGACGGGGCCAGATCAGGCGCCGGGGTTTCGCATCCCCGGCGAGCAACACCATACCCGCTCCGGGTGAGTGGAGCCAACACGAGGCTCTACCCGCGGAAGCGAACGTGTTCCCCAGAAAAGCAAACGTGGCACGGGGCCACCTGAGGGCCAACCGTGCCACTTTGAAAGCTGGGGTACCAGGACTCGAACCTAGACTAACAGAGCCAGAATCTGTCGGGCTGCCAATTACCCTATACCCCATCGGCTGCGCGGGCCGCTGACCGCTCACCGAGCGATCGTCCGTACCGCGCCGATGTAGTGTATCGAATCCCGGACCCTAGCGCCAAAGCGGAACCACCCGCCCCAAGTGGCGCGGCCGGGCTTGCCCCGGCCTCACTCCGGTTCGGCGACGAGGTGGCCGGGTTCGAATTCGTGCAGGGCCGGGGGTTCCAGCGCCACCGCGACCTGGGACCGGCCGCTGGCAACCGCCCGGTTGCCGCCGAAGACCGCCCGCAAATCCCGCTTGACCACCTGCTCCGCGTGGGTCAGCTCGTCGAGCATGCTGGCATGGGCGAGCGCGGTAACCGCGTCCGCGTCGGCGCCCGCTTCGACCGTGGCGACCACGGCGCCGCTGGCCACGTTCCCCTGCGACCCGTGCCCGTTAGCGCCCTGCCCGTTAGCGCCCCGCCCGTTTGCGCCCTGCCCATTAGCGCTGGCCGCGACCGGGCCGAGCGGCGTGTGCTGCCACTTCTTGTGCAGTTCGGGGACCGCGGACAGCAGCATCTTGGTGTAGTCGTGCTGCGGGTTGCCGAAGATCTTCGCGGTGTCGCCGATCTCCACGATCGCGCCGTGCCGCAGGATGACCGTGCGGTCGGACACGTAGTTGCCAAGGGACAGGTCGTGGGTGATGAACAGGATCGCCAGGCCCTTGCGCTTCAAGCTGACCAGCAGGTTCAGCACGTCGACGCGGGTGGACGCGTCGAGCATCGAGATGATCTCGTCGGCGATCAGCACCTTCACGTCGAGGAGCAGCGCGCGGGCGATCAGGAGTCGCTGCTGCTGGCCGCCGGACAGCTGGTGCGGGTACTTGCCCAGCACGTCCGCCGGGTTCAGCGCCACCGCGTCGAGTGCCTGGTCCAGCTTCGCGGACCAGTCCCGGTCGTTGACGCCCTTGAAGTACACGCTGCGGACCAGATCGAAGACCCGGTCCGCCCGGTAGATCGGGTTGTAGGAGCTGAACGGGTCCTGGAACACGCCCTGCACCTGCCGGTAGTACTCGCGCAGGCCTTTCGTCGAATAGGACGCGATGTTCTTGCCGTCGAAGGTCACCGAGCCCGACGTGGGCTGGACGAGGCGGAGCAGGATCTTGCCGATCGTGGTCTTGCCGCTGCCCGACTCGCCGATCAGCGAGATGACCTCACCCGGCGCCAGCTCGAAGCTCACCTTGCGCAGCGCCGGGGTAAGCCCGCCCGCCCGCGAGGTCGACGCGTAAAGCTTGGAGACCTCGTTGAGCTTTACCGTGGTCATACCTGCTCCTCGACTGGCAGCACGGGCTCGACTGGCAGCACGGGCGCCGGCTGCTCCTGGCCCGCCGTCGCGGTCACCGCGTGTTCCTGGCTGACCTTCCAGCACGCGACGTGATGGCCGGGCTTGATCTCGGCGAACGGCGGCGTGTCCGTGCACTTGTCGAACGCGAACGGGCACCGGGTCCGGAACCGGCAGCCCGACGGCGGGTTCGCGAGCGACGGCGGGCGGCCGGGGATGCCGGTCAGCGTCACCTCGTCGTGCCGCACCCCCACCGCGGGCAGCGAGGCGATCAGCGCCTGGGTATAGGGGTGCAGCGGGTCGTTCACGATCACGTCGGTCGCGGCGCGCTCGGCTAGCCGCCCGGCATACATGATCGCAATGGAGTCGGCGATCTGCGCCAGGATCGACAGGTCGTGGGTGATCGCGATGACAGACTTGACGTAGCCGCGGTCGCGGAACTCAAGCAGCATCTCCCCCACCGCGCGCTGGGTGGAGACGTCGAGCGCGGAGGTGACTTCGTCGGCCACGAGCAGCGACGGGTTCAGCAACGTGGACAAGATGATCGTCACCCGCTGCCGCATGCCCCCGGAGAGCTCAAAGGAGTACTTGTCGAGCACGTCGTCCTTGAGGCCGATGAGCCCCAGGCGGCGGCGCAGTTCGGTCAACACCTCGGCCCGGTCCTGCACGTGGTGCGACCTGAGCAGGTCGGTGATCAGCTTGCGGATCTTCCGGGTCGGCGGCAGCGCGGACATCGAGTATTGCGGGACCAGGGAGACCCGGCTCATCCGCAGCGGGCGCATCGCCTTGCTGTCGGAGATCGGCAGGGGCGCGCCGTCGATGGCGACCTTGCCGCCGGTCGCCTTCATCCTCGGGTCCATGTAAATGAGGGCGTTGCCGAGCGTCGACTTGCCGCTGCCCGACTCACCCGCCAGGCCCATGATCTCCCCGTCGGCCAGCGCGAAGCTGACGTTGTCGACCGCGGTCACGTCGCCGCGGTGGCTGCGGTAGGCCACCGAGAGGTTTTCTACGGAGACGCTCACTGTTCCCTCAGCTTCGGGTTGAAGACCTCGTCGAGGCCGACATTGGCGACGAGCAGCGCCGCCACCATGACCGTCAGCACCGCGCCCGGCGGGATGAACCACCACCAGTAGTGATAGTTGAGCGCGGCCGCGTAACTGGCCTGCCACATCATGTAGCCGAGGCTCACCGAGTTGAGGTCCCCCAGCCCCAGGAAGTCGTAGCTCGCCGCGAGCAGCATCGAGCTCCCGTACAGCAGGATGACGACGAGGAAGAGGTAGGACGCCATGTTGGGCGCGATGTCCTTGACGATGATCTCCCACGGCCGCCTGCCGGACAGCTTGGCAACGTCGACGAACTCGCGCTGGCGCAGCGAAAACGTCTGCGCGCGGACCGCGCGGGCCACCCACGGCCAGGTGGTCAGCCCGATGAAGACACCCTCGAACCAGAACGTCTTGTTCTGCACGTACGCGCCGATGACGACCAGCAGAACCAGCGCGGGGAGCATCACCACGATGTTGGTGATCATCTGGAGGACCTCGTCTAGCC
>Ga0335073_10012545_pt1 | contig 11899 bp, 7 predicted proteins | sample Lox_Sample_22_FD_207093 | JGI IMG/M metagenome (GOLD analysis project Ga0335073, IMG submission 207093) | Soil microbial communities from Loxahatchee National Wildlife Refuge, Florida, United States - Lox_Sample_2.2 | ecosystem: Environmental > Terrestrial > Soil > Wetlands | place: USA: Florida... | reverse complement strand
CATTAAAAAGTAATTGTGAGTCTTGAGGCGGCTGTGACGGGTTTTGCCGTATACTCTTTTCCCGGAGAGGGTGAAAAGAGCCGTCATTCGGCAATTTCAGAGATGCAGAGGCGTATCGGGCTTGGAAAAAAGTTGGCGCTCGTTGATGGTAGCGCCGGCCCGGCATCCCGGCTTCGGAACGCATCATCTCTGAAAACGCGATGGACGAACGGCATTGGAGCCTGAGTCTATGTCAACAATTACCCCGATTGCGTCTCAAGACCTTGAGTTTGATAATGGAAGCTTTGATTCGGCGGCGTTTGCAGCGCAGACACTCAGGAGCTGGCAGTCGCTGGCTGCGGTAATCGACCACACGATACTAAAACCCGAAGTAACCCGAAGCCAAGTTGAGCAGTTGTGTGAAGAGGCGGCGAGGTACCGGTTTGCCTGCGCGATGGTGAACCCGGTTTGGGCGGCGACGGCGGTAAAGGCGCTGGCCGGGACGGGTGTTCCGGTGGGCGCGGTGATCGGGTTTCCCTTCGGGGCATCGCTGGTTTCGACGCTCCGGCAGGAGGCCTCCGCACTCATCCGGCTGGGCGCGCGGGAGCTCGACATGGTGCTGCCGATCGGCTTGCTCAAGAGCGGCGACCATCAAGCCGTGCAGCATACCATCCACGCGGCCGTGAATGTGGCGCACCACAACGGCGCGGTGCTCAAGGTGATTCTGGAAACCGCGCTGTTGACCATGCAAGAAAAGCTGCGCGCGTCGGAGATTGCGATCCAGGCGGGCGCGGATTTTATCAAGACGTCGACAGGTTTTTCGACGGGGGGCGCGACCGCAGCCGACGTGGCTCTGATGCGCGGCGTGGCAGGCGCGCGCTGCGGTGTGAAGGCATCGGAGGGTATTCGCACGCTGGCCGATGTGAAGGCGATGCTGGAAGCCGGGGCAAACCGCATTGGCTCATTGGCGAGCGTGGCGATTGTGCGGGAATTAGGCGCAGAGTGAGAAGGCAGGGACCAAGGGACCAAGGGAACGAGGGAACAAGAACGCCTATGCTTTCAGCTTGTTCATAATCGCAATCAAAAGTCGGCTCACATCAGCGGACAGCGTTTCGACTAACTGGTGGGCGTTCGCTGCTCCATACTCAAGTGCTGCAGCAATGGCCAGCTGAGTTTGCAGCTCACAGTTTGATCCCCTCGCGTGGCCAAGAAACTGCAGATACTCGCCCTTGGTCATTCTGCCATACCCTTCTGCGATGTTGCTTGCGATGGATACAGACGCCCTGCGCATTTGGTTCATGAGGCCGAATTGCTCGGACTGCGGAAACGACGCCGTTAAGCGATAAACCTCAATGCTCAGTTGAACAGCCCGCTTCCACACCACCAGATCTTTGAATGACGCTCCCACGCTCGACTCCTTTTCTCCGCCCTTTTGGGTCGCTTAGCTGAAGGTAGGATGACTTATGGGCTTTCGGTGTGACTCAGCGCACGGATGAACCCGGCCTTATGTCCCCTTGTTCCCTCGTTCCCTTGTTCCCTTGTTCCCTGCTCACTGCTATCCTTTCCTTCGACGCATGACGCGAAAAACACCAACTCCGCGGGCCGAGGCGACCGAACTCGAGGGCGACTACCGCCCGGCTGAGATGGCGCATCTTGACCCGGTAAACGCGCGCATTGAGCCGGTCGACGCGGAGTATCTGCTGAAGCTGACCGAGGCGCTCAATACCACGCTCGACCTGCAGACATTGCTGAACCGCACTTCGGAGCTGGTGCGCGCGGTGATCAACTACCGCATCTTTGCCATCTTCCTGCTCAACGACCGCAGCAAGGAACTGCGCATGCGATTCCAGATAGGCCATACGCCGCAGGTGGAACGCACGCGAGTGCCGCTGGGCAAAGGCGTGGTGGGCCAGGTGGCGCTTACGCGGCAGCCGATGCTGCTGAACGATGTGACCGCTTCGGAGCACTACATCGCGGCCAATCCCGACGTGCGTTCCGAGCTTACCGTTCCGCTGATCGCCAAGAACCGGCTGATCGGCGTAATGGATATTGAAAGCGAACAGGCGGGCTATTTTCGGCCTGAGCATCTGCATCTGCTCACGTTTACGGCGTCGCGCATTGCGCAGGCCATTGAGAATGCCCGGCTCTACGCGCGGGTTTCGCGCCAGGCGCGGGCGTTGGAAGTTCTGAACGAGATCGCCGTCGAGCTTGCGTCGATTCTCGATCTCGGGCCGCTGCTCGAACGCGTCGGTCAATTGCTGCGCCGGCTGATCGACTACCAGATGTTCACCATCATGCTGCTGGATGAGAAGGGTGAGACGCTGATCACGCGCTATTCCTGGCGATTCGGTTATTCGCATGCGCCGCTCAGGCGGATTCCCACGACCAGCGGGCTGGTGGGCGCGGCGGTGCGCGAGTGGCGGACCATCAACGTGCCCGACGTCGCGAAGGATCCGCGCTACCTGCCCATGAATCCCGAGACGCGATCGGAGCTGATTGTTCCGCTCTTTTACAAGGGCCGCATTATTGGCGTACTCGATCTGGAGCACACGCGGACGGGCTTCTTTAACGAAGGGCATGAGCGGATGCTGACCACGCTGGCTTCGCAGATCGCCATCGCAATTGAGAACGCGCGGCTGTACCAGGCGGTGCGCAGGCAGGAAGCGCAGCTCGAGAAAGACATTGCGATGGCGCGCGAGGTGCAGCTCAGGCTGCTGCCGGCTGAGGCCCCGGTGCACACGCATGCCGAGATGGCGGTGCGGTTTTTGCCGGCGCGGTCGATTGGCGGCGACCTCTACGACTTTATCGATTATGGCCCCAACCGCTCGGCGATTGTGCTGGGCGACGTGAGTGGAAAGGCTGCGCCGGCGGCGCTGTTTGCGGCGCTGGTGAGCGGCATTATGCGCTCGGCTGCGCAGCAGCAGCCCGACCCGGCGCAGATGCTGGCCGACCTGAACGACGCGCTGCAGGAGCGCAAACTCGAGTCACAGTACGTGACGCTATTGTTTGCGCTGTGGAACGACGAGAACCAAACGCTGCAGGTGGCGAACTCGGGCGCCGTGCAACCATTGTTCTGCCGGTCAGGACAGTCGCTCACGGTGAAGGCCGAGGGATTTCCGCTGGGCATGTTTCCTAACGCGACGTATGAAGAGCTCAATGTGGCCACGCAGCCCGGCGACGTGATTGTGTTTGTTTCCGACGGGATTCTGGATGCGGAGAACGAAAAAGAAGAGATGTACGGACAGGATCGGCTGGCGGGATTGCTGTGCAGCAATCGCGAGCGGCCCGCGCAGGAGATTGCCGACGAAATCCTGGCCGATGTAGGCCGTTTCCAGGGCGCGAAGGAGCGCTTCGACGACGAGACGATTATTGTGCTGCGGGTGAAGTGAAAATACGGGGATCAGGGGTCAGGGTTCAGTAGGGACTCCGTTACCGCTACTGATATGTGGCTTTTAGCGTAATTACGACTGTCATCCTGAGGCGCAGCCGAAGGATGTGCGGTTGCTTCTTCAACAAGATTAGAAGTACACCCATGGCTTGAGCGAATAGACCCGATCTACTTTGTCGTGCCCCGAGATTGTGGGGATATGCACCATTATCTTGTGATCGCCTACCGCTTCGAGGCTGCCCTCGTGCTCTCCGTCGAAATAATCGAGGAACTTCACTACGTAAAGACCGGGCGCAATAAACACTCGCTGTTCCAGGCCAACACCGTGCGGCCCGAGCACGCCACCCGCGGTTTCTTCCCAAACCAAATGCACTGAATATCGTCCCTGCCGAACGGTCCCCAACTCCTGGCTCAATTGCCTCTGTTCTGCCACCACAGGAATTTCACTAGTCGCAAAGATGAGTATCCCGCCAAGCGAAAGCAACCCCACGGGAGTGAGAAATACGAGGGTCCACACTTTAGCCCGACGTGACAGACGGGAAGCAACCGCGATTGCCAGAAGAGGAATCAGGAGAAACAAGCCTTCGAACGCCAAGTTCAACCAGTCATTCGTAAAACGCAGCGTGCGCATACACTCATACATTGCCACCATTAGCAGAGCCAAGGCGGTCAATTGGTATCCCGGATTGAAACGCTTCTTCGAAGCCGCAAGGCCGGCCATCTCAGAAACCCCTCAGTGAAAAGTGTGTTGTAAAGAGAGACGAAGCAAGCCTGTCTTTCGCTCATCAATTGTTACCTCGCCCGCCACCCTCCTTTGCCCTTCACCTGCCTGCCGCGCAATAATGCGCAGGGACCTTCAAGACAAAACATGATTGCCAAGACCATTATCGAACCGTTCCGAATCAAGAGCGTTGAACCCATTCGCTGGACTATGCGCGCTGAGCGAGAAAAGCTGCTGAAGGCCGCGCACTACAACCTGTTCCTGCTGCCGGCTGACGATGTATTGATCGACCTGCTCACCGACTCGGGGACGGGCGCGATGTCGACAAAGCAGTGGGGCGCGATCATGGAGGGCGACGAGAGCTACGCGGGCAGCCGCAGCTTCGATCGGTTCAAGAATTCCGTTCAGGATATTTTCGGATACAAACACGTGATTCCCACGCACCAGGGCCGTGCTGCGGAGCGCATCTTGTTTGGCGTGGCGTGCAAGAAGGGCGACGTGGTGCCCAACAACACTCACTTCGATACCACTCGCGCCAATGTGGAGTTTACCGGCGCAGAGGCCGTCGACCTCGTTATTCCTGAGGGCAAGCAGCCGGCGCTGGTGCATCCGTTCAAGGGAAACATGGACGTGGCAGCGCTCGAAAGCTTGATTGAGCGCGTGGGGCGCGAGCGCGTTCCGCTGGTGATGCTGACGGTGACGAATAACTCCGGCGGCGGGCAACCGGTTTCGATGGAGAATGCGCGGCAGGTGAGCGCGGTGTGCCGGAAGCACGGGATCCCGCTTTATTTTGATGCGTGCCGTTTTGCGGAGAATGCGTGGTTCATCAAGCTGCGCGAGCCGGGATACGAAGACAAAACGCCAAAAGAGATTGCGCAGGAGATGTTCCGGCTGGGCGACGGGTGCACGATGTCAGCCAAGAAAGACGGCATGGCCAACATTGGCGGATTTTTGTGCACGAACGACGATCTGCTGGCGCAACAGGAAAAGGATCTGCTGATTCTGACCGAGGGGTATCCGACGTACGGCGGCCTGGCGGGACGGGATCTTGAAGCGATTGCGGTGGGGGTTCAGGAGGCGCTTGAAGAAGATTATCTGCGTTACCGGATCGCCTCGACGGCGTATCTGGGCAACCACATTGCGGCTGCCGGCGTGCCGATTGTGCAGCCGCCGGGAGGGCACGCGATTTATCTCGATGCGCGGGCGTTTCTGCCGCACATTCCCGCGGACCAGTTTCCGGGCGTGGCGCTGGCCTGCGAGTTGTATCTCGAGGGAGGAGTAAGGTCGGTGGAGATCGGCACGCTGATGTTTGCTTCGGCTGCGCAGATGGACCTGGTGCGGCTGGCGATACCGCGGCGGGTTTACACGCAGAGCCACATCGATTACCTGATCGAGGTGATTCTGGAGGTGTGGAAGAATCGCGAACAGATCGGCGGAATGCGGCTGACCTACGAGGCGCCGTTTTTGCGGCATTTTACCGCGCATCTTGAGCCGATGGTAGAGATGCGAGTTGTCAGTTGTCAGTGATCAGTTGTCAACTGTTCATCCATTTCCGTGCCGGGTCTCGACAGTTCGGTTGATGTTCGTGCTATCCCAGGTTCGAAAATCCAGACCTGGGGCACCCATTTTCGCGGGTAATCCAGATTGCTCCTGGTAGCGCAATCGCTTGTGACTGTGGTGGCTTGTCGGCCGCTTACGCCACATTCTTCGCTGCGATCTTTATTGAATCTTTATACATTTGGACCCTATCCTAAGGGATGGCACCCCCTCTGAACGCATCTTTCCCTCATAAATTTCCCCAGACAAAAACAAGACTCGTGTGCGTTCAATAACGCCCCCCGCTTAACCCGTTCTCATTCTTCCCAAACAGGGGGCACGACAAAACACCCTAACTGAACCATTTGGAGGATAGGCGCAATGAAGAATCGCAGTTCACGTAGTGCATTCACAGCTTGCTTACTGTCGCTGGTTCTTGCTCTGCCGGCAGCCGGTTTCGGACAGACGTTTCGCGGAGACATCAGCGGAACAGTGACCGACGCATCGGGCGCGGTATTGCCGGGCGCGCAGATCACCGCAGTTGAAGTGGCGACTAACACATCCTATAAGGCGCTGAGCTCGAGCGCCGGCGAATTCGCCTTTACGAATATGCCTGTGGGTGACTATACGGTCACTGTTGCCGCAACCGGCTTCGCCACACTCAAGGTGAGCAAGGTTACGGTTCTGGCGGGCATCAATTACACATTGCCGGTCAAGCTCTCGATTGCCAAAGCGGCGCAGACGATTGAGGTGACGGCCAACGCGTTAACACTGGACACTGTGACCGACGTACAGGCCTCGGACATTCCTGAGGAGATTGTTCAAAATCTGCCCAACAGCGGCCGCGACTTTACGCAGATGCTGGCGCAAAACGCGGGATTTGCCGGCTACTCAACAGGTGGCGGCGCGCTGTCATCGAGCGTGAACGGCACCCGCACCAACTCAGTGAACTGGCAGATTGAGGGCACCGACAACAACGATCTGTGGTGGAATATTCCGGCCGTGAATCAGAGCGGCGTGAATGGGATTGCAGCCGTAATTATGCCCATCGACGCGATCGAAAGCTTCTCCTTCACGACATCGGGCACCACTGAGATCGGCCGCAACTCGGGCGGCACGGCCAACGTGACCATCAAGTCGGGCAGCAACGCTTTGCACGGCTCGGCTTACTACTACAATCACAACGAAGCATTTCAGGCCAACAATCCCTTTGAAACCATCAAGCCGGAAACGCGCAACCAGCATTATGGATTTTCGGTGGGCGCGCCGATCGTGAGGAACAAGACCTTCTTCTTCGTCTCCGGCGAACATCAATGGTTTGACATCGGCGCCGGAGGCAAGGCCACTGAGCCCACGGCCGATTATCAGGCCGAGGCGCTGGCCGTCCTGACCCAGTACGGCATGACGGAAAACCCGGTCGCCCTAAATCTGCTGAATGGCAACGGCACTATCCCCGGATTGTGGCCGGCCTCGGCGCTGACCGGCGCGGCAACTCCGCTCAACTACTCCGCTACCGGCATTACCACCGGGTACAGCTACAATGGCGTCGCCAAAATAGACGAGAAACTCACTGACAAGGACCACATCGCGTTTACGTACTTTATTGGCCAGGGCATTCAAACTGCTCCCGTTTCCTCTGAGCTTGCGCCCTATTTCCAGCAAGCCGGCACGCACATTCAGAACTACTCGCTGGTGTATAACCGCGTCTTCTCGCCCACCATGGCCAACCAGCTATCCGCCGGCGTCAGCTATTTCCAACAGGTGTTCGCCGACGCCGACACCAACTTCGATCCCATCGGCCTCGGTCTCGACACCGGATCGACTATCGGCGGCGCGCCCCACCTGGTCATCGGCACCACCGCCGACAGCGGCGGGCTTAACTCCAGCAGCGGGGGATTCGATCCCATCGGCGTCACGCCGCCGCTGGGCCGCACGGATATAACCGGTCATCTTGACGAGGATCTGACCTGGACCAAGGGCGCCCATCAGTTCCACTTCGGAGGCGAGTACCGCAAGGCGCAGGTGCACGAGTTCTACCTGCTGGGCGAGCGCGGGAACATTTTCTTCGATGGCACGCAGGGACCGTGGTCCACAACCAGCAGCCCCTGCGCGGCAGAGGGCAATGGCGACGCTCCCCTGGAAAGCCCCCCTAATGGCGACATAAATATTCTGTACCTGGCGGACTTTCTGGCCGGATGCGACGACCCCGCGTATACGAACATTACGCAGGGCGATCCCCGGCGCCTGGTCTACGTGAACTCCTTCGCTTACTACGGTCAGGACACGTGGCAGGCCAGCAAGAAGCTGAGCCTGAACTACGGTTTGCGCTTTGACTATGAAGGCCCGGTGCACACCGGCCAACCCAACCTCTCGGTCTTCGATCCCTCGATAGCCAGCGGTCTGGCTGTGACCACCCAGAATGTGGCCAACCTCTATTCAAGGTTCTGGGGCGGTTACAGCCCGCGCGTCGGCTTCTCATATCAAGTTGGCAACTCCACGAGGACTGTACTGCGCGGCGGCTACGGTCTCTATTACGACTCCATTTACATGAAGTCGATTCTGGAAGATGAGAATCTGCAAACTGGCGCTGACTTCGGTCCCGAATTGAACCCGGCGGGTTCTTCCGAGGTGGCGACGGCCTCCGCATTGAGCACTGTGATCGAAAACAACATGCCTTTCTTCGAGACTTATCAGGAGGCGCTGGCTGGTGCGGGAATTACCACCATCTCAACCTTCAGCAAGAACTTCAGGCCTGCTTATACCCAAACCTTCGACCTGAATATCGAGCAGCAAATAGGGCCGTCGGTGATGTGGCAAGTAGGCTATGTGGGCACCAAGGGGACGCATCTGCTGGGCGTCTCCGACATCAATCAAGGAGCGCTCGGCAGCGCAAACATATCAGGCGACGCTTTACAGGCGTCGCGCCCCTATTACAGTCAATTCCCCAACTTCGGCTCGATCAACGAGGAGAACAGCAACCTGGGATCCATCTACAGCTCGCTGCAAACCTCGCTGCGCCTGCAAAGCTGGCACAGCCTGGCTGGACAATTGGCCTACACGTGGGGCCACGCCATCGACTATGAGACCGGGGCGCTGCCCTATTTGCCCCAGAATTCATTCGACGAAGCTGCCGAACGCGGCAACTCCGATTTCGACGTGCGCCAGACCCTCACCGGTTACCTCGACTACGCAGTTCCCGGTTTCCATGGGCCGAGCCGGCTGACCAAGGGATGGGAGTTGGACTCCGGGTTCAGCTTCCACGGCGGAACGCCCTACACTGCAACCTCGTCAACGAATCCCAGCGGAAATGGAGAGGAAGCAGACCGCGCCGTGCAAGTGATGAGCGAGCCCAACAACGTCTCTCATGCCATTTCGAACGGAGTGGTGCAATGGTTCGCACCAGGTGCGTTCGTCGATGCAGCGCCGGGTACTTATTCGCCGACCCGCCGCGGGCAGAACGACAACCCCGGCTATGAGTCGGTGGATCTTGCCGTACTCAAGAACACCGTCATCCACGAGAACGTCAGCGTCCAGTTCCGCGCCGACATGATCAACATCTTCGATCACACCAACCTTGCGCCCCTGGGCTGGCCCGGCGCCAGCGATGCCGGCGGCGAGATTGGCTCGACCATTGGACCGTTTCTCGGCAACCCCGGCATCGGCCCGGGCGAGCCCTTCAACGCGCAGTTTGCGCTGAAGGTCATCTTTTAGGTCGTTGACCGCATGATTCCGCGCTTTCCCATCCTTTCCGCGGTGATGCCGCGGAAAGGATAGGGCACCCACATTTGCGCAACTTCGATAGACTCAAATCAGCCGCACTGAGCGGCCGGAGACTGCTTGTCTATCGCAACCCAAGAACGCCTGATTCGCCCCGCCCGCAACATCTACGGCAGCTTGAAGCTGCCGGGTGACAAGTCGATCAGCCATCGATACGCGATGCTGGCGGCCTTTGCCGAGGGGACGTCGAAGTTTACCAATTTCTCTACTGGCGCCGATTGTGCTTCGACGCTGGGCTGCATGGAGGCGCTGGGCGCGAGAGTCAATCGGATCGGCGAAGCGGTGGAGATTACCGGAGTGGCGGGGCGCGTGACACCCGCCGATTATCCGCTGGATTGCGGCAACTCCGGCTCGACGATGCGCTTTATTTCGGGATTGCTGGCGGCGCAAGAGGGGGTTTTTACGCTGATCGGCGATGCGTCGCTCTCACGGCGGCCCATGGAGCGGGTACGCAAGCCGCTGGCGGAGATGGGCGCGCAGGTGACGCTCACGGAGGGCCACGCGCCGATCACGATTGAAGGGCGCAAGCTGCACGCGATCGACTACACCACGCCGGTGCCAAGCGCGCAGATCAAGACGTGCGTGCTGCTGGCGGGATTGCAGACCGAGGGAACTACAACTTTGCGCGAGGCCGTGCGCACGCGCGACCACAGCGAGCTGGCGATGCGAGCTTTCGGAGCGACGCTCACGCGGTCGATCGATTCGGTGGCGATCAGCGGGCCGCAGATACTGCACGGCATTGAGGCTGATGTGCCGGGCGATATTTCTTCGGCGGCGTTTTTTCTGTGCGCGGCGGCGCTTTTCCCCGGCTCGGGACTGGTACTGGATTCGATTGGGCTGAACCCCACGCGCGCCACCCTGCTCGATGTGCTCACCGCGCTGGGAGCGCGAGTTGCGGTGCTGAATCTTGAAGAAAAGCATTCCGAGCTGGTTGGCACGGTGCAGATCACCGCGCCGGAAGAGGGCCTGGGCTCGACGACGGTAAGCGGAGCGCTGGCGGCGCAACTGATCGACGAACTGCCGGTGCTGGCGGCGATTGGGCCCTACACCAGCGGCGGCATCAGGATTCGCGACGCGAAAGAACTGCGCGTGAAGGAGTCGGACCGCATTGCGCTGGTGGCGCGGAATCTGCGGGCAATGGGGGCCGAGGTCGAGGAGTTTGAAGACGGCCTGGACGTGCCCGGCGGTCAACAACTGCATGGGGCGACAATCGACGCGGGCGGCGACCATCGCATTGCGATGGCCTTCAGCGTGGCGGCGCTCAGGGCCGAGGGAGAGACGCTGATACAGGGCGCGGATTCGGCAGCCATCAGCTTTCCCGAGTTTTTCGATCTGCTGGATTTGGTGGCAGAGCGGTAGAAGATTCGTGGTTTCCCACCTGGTTCCGACTGCGGCCAATCCCACTTGGTTCTGACTGCGAGCTGACAGTTAAGTGAACGGTATTGGGCTTAGCTTACAAAGTGAATTCCCAATGGAAAGGCCCGGCTTTGCGGCCGGGCCTTTCCATTGTGCTGTCGCATTTTCTGAGGTTTTATTGAGCCGCTGGTGGCGCGGCGGGAGCCGGAGCCGTGTCGAGAGTGGCCGGGGTATCGGGCGCGGGCTTTACGCCCGGAATGACCGGCGCCGAGCCTACATTGCCGGTGGCCGCATCGCCCAGGTTGATGCCGTAGTGCTGGAGGGTTGAAGCAAGAATCTGGTAGAGGCCGGCGCGGTCTTTGGCAAAGGCAGCGTGGGCCGCAATCAGGTTATCTTCGGCGGTGGCCAGGTTGCGCTGCTGCTGCAGCACATTTGCAGTGGTGGATGCGCCGAGATGGAGCTTCTTTTCTTCGGCATCGAGGCTTTGCTGGTTATAGTCGCGAGCAGCCACGGCCGCCTGCACCTGGGCACGGTCATTGTTCAGCGCGTACATGGCGTTCACTACCTGCATGCGAATCTGCGTGTAGAGCTGTTCGAGGCGCAGCTCGGCTTGCCGGTATTCCATGACCGACCGCTCCTGCACCGACTGGGCATAGCGGTTGCGGACGGGGATGTTCAAAGTGAAGACCACGCCTTTATCCGGCGCGGTGCTATTCACAAGATCGGAGAGCACGCCGCCAACGCTTCCGGGCACGGTGCTTACTTCGCCGGTACTGCTGCAGGGTTCACCGAAGAAGTTGCAATTGGGATTCACAATGCCGCCGACCACGTTGGCGCCGTAATACCCGCTGATATCCAACTGTGGCAGCAGCGCATTGCGGGCTCCCTTGAGCGTGATTTCGTCGTTGCGGAGAGTGAGAACGGCCTGTTCAAGCTCCGGCCTTTGCTTGAATGCCTCCTGCACCAGCGATTCGACGGGCTGGCTTTCTTCAGGCATGGGATCGAGGGTGACACGGTCAGTAGGGATAACCGGGGCTGCCGACAGGACCGGATCGTTGAGATTGCGGGCGATGGCCTGCTTGATGATCTGCTGCTGGTAGTTAAGCGAGCTTTGGGCGCTGATGAGATTCTGCTGGTCAGTG
>Ga0335073_10012544_pt1 | contig 11899 bp, 4 predicted proteins | sample Lox_Sample_22_FD_207093 | JGI IMG/M metagenome (GOLD analysis project Ga0335073, IMG submission 207093) | Soil microbial communities from Loxahatchee National Wildlife Refuge, Florida, United States - Lox_Sample_2.2 | ecosystem: Environmental > Terrestrial > Soil > Wetlands | place: USA: Florida... | reverse complement strand
CCCGATCCGTGATGCAGCTGGCCCAATCGCGCAGTTAAGATGGGGGCAGGGAATCCTGGTTCATGCCAACCTCGCTTGAGGGCAACGGCTTCAACCTGCTCGGCTGCCGCGATCTGCAGCCCGATGGTTCCTACGTCACGACGAAGTTTTTCTGCATCCTGTACATTCCTCTCGTGCCTGTCTCTTCGTGGCGCGTCCTGCCGGTGCACGGCCGTGTGTCGCTTCCTTTTCTCAGAAGGAAGTTCGTCAGGGTAGCGAAGCAACCACTCCATTGGCGGCAAGTGTTTTCGGTTTATCTGGCAGCGGCCGCGGTAGTCGGGTATGGCGCCTGCTTCTTCGTATTCGCTTTGCCATTTCTCAGGTCGCATTCAAACCTGATCCAGGGTGATTGGAGCGTGATCTTTGCGTTTTGCTTCTGGATGTCGGTTCCTTTACTCCTGGTAAGGGAGATGAGGAAACGCGCCTTCGAGCGGGTTCGCGAAGGCATTGACAAACTCAACACTCCTCATCCCTTTGGGTGATGCGGCACCCCGCAAGTTACCCGACTGTGGTATGCCCCCAAGACAGTGAATTCCATGTAGAATAGAGGCCAACCGGATGACTTTCTCCCCTTCAGCGGCTGCCGCCCAGGCATCCCGCTTCCCGCGGGATACGGAGTCGCGGGCGTCCGGAGCCCATTCAACCGAATCGGCCGTCATTCAGGTGAGGGGACTGCGCAAGTCGTATCAGACTGCGCGCGGCTCGCTTGATCTTTTTCAGGGTCTCGACTTGCAGGTTGAGGTGGGAGAACTGGTCGCGATCGTGGGCCAATCGGGTGCCGGAAAAAGCACTCTTTTGCACATTCTGGGCGCGCTTGATGCGCCTTCTGCAGGAACGGTATACTGCGCGTCAATCAACGTCGCTTCTCTCTCTGTGCATGAAGCAGCAACCTTTCGCAATCGCGAGATTGGCTACGTTTGGCAGTTCCACTATTTATTGCCTGAGTTTACGGCGCTTGAGAACGTGGCCATGCCGCTTCTGGCCCGCGGCGAACAGAAATTGAATGCCTTGGCGCAAGCGGCGAATTGGTTAAGAGAGGTAGAGTTGGAAGATCGCAGCGACCATCGGCCCGGCGAGCTTTCCGGAGGGGAACAACAGCGCGTAGCCCTGGCTCGCGCGCTGGTTTGTCACCCCCGGTTGCTACTGGCCGACGAGCCGACGGGCGACCTCGACAACACGACTGCGGCACATGTGTTTGGGCTTATTGAGAGGCTGCACAAGAGTCACCAGTTAACCTCGGTTTTGGTAACGCATAATATGGACCTGGCGGCAAGGTGCTCTCGCACTCTGCGGCTGGAATACGGGCAGTTGAAGGCGCTGGCAACCGCTCCTTCGACATCCAATTAACCTGCAACCTTGTTCGCGGATACGCATCGTTTCCCGCGGTTTTTGAGTCAAATAACCAGCGGCCTTGAACGGTTTCCTCAGCGTTCAGGGGTGCGGAGGTCGGGATGGGAGTCTGCCGGTAATACAAATACCGCAGACGACCGGGTTGATCGGGGCCCAAAACCATCCAAAAGAGCTGTTCGGAGCGGGGCAAACTTCCCACTAAGGCCTCCGGCAGCGAAGTAACAAAAGGGCGCGAGCCGCTTGAGCCGAAGCCGGGAACGAGACGGACGGCTACTCCAGCCGCAAGCCCTGCACGAGGGAGAACAACATGTTCGAACGCTACACCGAGAAAGCACGGCGCGTAATCTTCTTTGCGCGATATGAGGCCAGCCAGTTCGGTTCGCCCTACATCGAGACCGAGCATCTGCTGCTCGGCCTGTTGCGCGAAGACAAAGCGTTAACCAACCGCTTCCTGCGCTCGCACGCCTCGGTCGAATCGATCCGTAAGCAGATTGAGGCGCACACAACAATTCGCGAGAAAGTGTCGACCAGCGTGGACCTGCCGCTTTCCAACGAGTGCAAGAGGGTTTTGGCCTATGCCGCCGAAGAAGCCGAGCGGCTGGGGCACAAGCACATCGGAACCGAACATCTACTTCTCGGTCTGCTGCGTGAAGAAAAATGCTTCGCCTCCGAGATTTTGCAGGAGCGCGGGCTCAAGCTCGCGCAGATTCGCGATGAGCTGGCGCGCGTGACCCAGGAAAAAGCTCCGCCGCAGCAGCGGCAGCGGGAGTCGAGCCTGCTGGCCGAGTTCAGCCGCGACCTCACGCAGGCTGCCATGGACGGGCAGTTGGATCCGCTCGTCGGCCGCGAAGGCGAACTGGAGCGCGCAGTGCAGATTCTGTGCAGGCGCACGAAAAACAACCCGGTTTTGATCGGTGAGCCGGGCGTCGGAAAGACCGCCATCGTCGAAGGTCTCGCGCAGCGTATTGCCGACGGCGAAGTGCCGAGCTTTCTGGCCGACAAGCGGGTTCTGGCCCTGGACCTTTCGCTGATCGTGGCCGGAACGAAGTATCGCGGCCAGTTTGAAGAACGGCTGAAGACCATCATGAAAGAACTGATGGAGAATCAGAACTCGATCGTCTTCATCGACGAGCTGCACACGCTGGTGGGCGCAGGATCGGCGGAGGGCTCGCTGGATGCCGCCAACATCCTGAAGCCGGCGCTTTCGCGCGGCGAAATACAGTGCATCGGCGCCACCACGCCGGCCGAGTACCGAAAGTCGATCGAGAAAGATCGATCGCTCGAGCGGCGGTTCCAGGCCGTGAAGGTGCCTCCGCCTAGTGAAGCCGATGCGGTGAAGATCATCATGGGCATCAAAGACCGTTATGAGAAGTTCCACGCGGTCAGCTACACCGATGCGGCGGTCGAGTTCGCCGTGGCCCATTCCAACCGCTACATTCCCGACCGCTTCCTGCCCGACAAGGCGATCGACCTGATCGACGAGGCCGGCGCGCGGGTGAAGCTGCGCCAGACTTCGTTGCCCGAGGAAATCACCGAGGTGCAGAAGCGGATCAAGTTCATTGTGCACCGCATGGATTCGGCGATTGCCAATCACGAGTTCGAAAAGGCACGCTTCTATTCGGATGAAGAGCGCAAGGAGCGCGAGAACCTGCGTGCGCTGCGCGACAAATACCATCTCGACGATTCCGCAGCCGGCATCGTGACTCGCGAAGACATCGAAGACGTGGTGAGCCGCTGGACCGGCGTGCCTGTGACCAGCATCAAGGAAGAAGAGACGCAGAAGCTGCTGCGGGTGGAAGAAGAGCTGCACAAGCGCGTGATCTCGCAGGATAAGGCGATCTCTGCGCTGGCGCGCGCCATCCGGCGCTCTCGCGCCGGCCTCAAATCGCCGCATCGGCCGATTGGAAGCTTCCTGTTCCTGGGACCGACAGGCGTGGGCAAAACCGAGATGGCACGCACGCTGGCCAACTTCCTCTTCGGATCGGACAAGGCGCTGATCCGCTTCGATATGTCGGAGTTCATGGAGAAGCACTCGGTTTCAAAGCTGATCGGGTCGCCTCCGGGATACGTGGGTTACGAGGAGGGCGGTCAGCTCACCGAGCGCGTCAAGCGTTCGCCGTACTCGGTGGTCCTGCTGGACGAAATCGAAAAGGCGCACCCGGATGTGTTCAACATCCTGCTGCAGGTGTTTGAAGACGGCCAGCTGACCGATGGGCTGGGCAACACCGTCGACTTCAAGAACACCATCCTGATCATGACGTCGAACATTGGCGCACGGCACCTGCAGAAAAAGCAGGGGCTCGGCTTCCAAAGCGAGCGCGAAGACCTGGTGAGCGAAAAGGTCGAGGAGTTGGTGAAGAACGAGGTGAAGAAGACCTTCAACCCCGAGTTCCTCAACCGTCTCGACGAAGTGATCCTCTTCCAGTCGCTCTCCGATGCGGACCTGATCCAGATCGTTGAGCTGCTGGTGCAGCTGCTGAACGCCAACCTGGCGCAGAAGTCGATCACCATCTCGGTGACTGACGAAGCGAAGAAATGGATTCTCGACAAGACTCTCACCGACCGCAGCTACGGCGCTCGTCCTTTGCGCCGCGCACTGCAGCGGTACGTCGAAGATCCGTTGTCAGAGGCGCTGATTGCCGGGCAGATTCAGGAGCGGCCGGCGTTCCTCGAGGTCTACCTCGATGCGAACCAGTTGTTCTATCGCCCGGTGAGCGCAGACGAGAACGCCACGGAGGAAAAAGCGGCAGGCGTACTGCTATTCAGCAACTGAGCCGGGAACCTGAGGCTTCAAATTGAAACGCCCCCGGAAATTCGGGGGCGTTTTGGTGAGCGCGATTGTAGACGGCCTCGTGGCACAACGAGGCTAGTTGATCGTGATGGTCAGCGTGTTCGAAGCTGGCGCTCCAGGATTGGTGGCAACCACCGAAGCGCTGCCGGCACTGGTCAAGTCACTGGCCGGAATGTCTACCAACAAGTGGTTTGCACCGACGACAGTGGTGGTGCGATAGCTGCCGTTCCACGTGACGGCGGCGCCGGGATGGAAGTTTGAACCAATGAGAGTAAGCACGGTGTTGCCCGATCCGTGCGTCAGCGCCGCCACCGGGGCTAGCGCCGCTGCGGAGTTTGTATTCAGCTCCTCCGGAACCACAAATGCGCCGCGCAGGAAATAGAGATGTCCGCCGCTGGTGAGCACGGCCAGTCCGTCTTGTCCCCAGCGAATCACGTCGACCCCCGTATAGGAGGTATTGCCCTCGATTGTCTCCATGTTCAGCGACACCTTGCTGAGCGGCATGAAGGTATTCAGGTTGAATGACTCGATTCCGTCTGGCGGCTCTCCAGAGGAGTTGCTGGAGGCTTCCGTATTGACCAGGTAATAGGCGCTCTGCAGTGATGCATCCGGGGCAAAGGATTGGGAGGTGGAGAATTCTCCGCCGGACGCGCTTACCGGGAAGACCCCGATCTGAGTTGCCGGAACGGTGGCTGGATTGGCCACCCCGCCCGCGTTGGCAAAGGCCAGGCCGCTGCTTAGTTTGAAGCAGCCAAAGTCGTTCAACGTGGATTCTGTGTATTGCGAATAGTCGTAGTAAGTAAAACCGGCGGGGGTCACGGTGTAGTGATCGAGGGTTGCGCCACTCGTATCCGTATCAAACGCCAGCATATCTCCCGCGTCGAGGAACGAGATACAGGATCCGCTATAAGGACCGGAGGCCTGACCGACCATTGCCGCCGTCTTATTTGTCAGGTCGAAGTTGTAGATCGCGTTGCCCGCCCACGATCCCAGATCGATTGCAACTGTGCTTTCCGATCCCGGCTGAGCCGCAATGCCGCGCGGCGCAGGACTGGTATCTGTACCGGTTCCGGGCTGAACCGCATAAGTAAATTCTGCCGACTGGGCCAGCATATTGAATACACCGATGCTCTGGCTGCCGGACAGAATCGTATACAAGACTTGTCCATCCGAGGTGAGCGCCAAGTTTTCGGGCTGGCTGCCTATCGGCACTGGCGTCCCCACCGTTGCCGTCTCCGGAGTGATCGCCACAATCGAATTCCCTGTCACCTCAGACGACCCCGATCCGACGCTCGCCATGATATTTCGCGAGTAAGGATCGTAGATGATGTGGTTCACACCGAGCGTAATCACGCTGAAGACCGACAATGGCAGCGCGTTCGATGTGCCTCCGCCCGGCGCCGGGTTGGAAACCGAAATTGCCTCCCAGCCCAGGCTGGCCAACTGCGCCGCCGGCACCATCGCCGTCAAAGTTGAAGCGCTCGTGTAACTGGTCCCAAGCGCCTGTGCTCCCAGCATCACCGTGGACCCGCTGCTGAAGCCCGAACCCGTGACTGTAATCGACGTATCGCCGGAACCGGATTCGATTGCGGCCGGTGCGATCGCGCTTATTGCCGGCGTCAGGTTGTACGTGGACCCTGTTACCGTCACCGACGAGGTGGCTGTGTTGTTGGCTGTGTTTGGGTCGTTTTCCGAACCGCTCACCTGCGCCGTCAGCGTTGCCGTTCCTGCAGTCGTCTGTTCCACGACAATCGTTACCGTCGCGGTCCCTTCATTGGCCAGCCCACCCAAGTTGCAACTCACGCCGCTGCTCGTCGCCGTGCACGTCCCGGCCGAAGGCGTTGCCGAAACTAGCACGCCCGTCGCCGGCAACTGTGCAGTCAACGCCACGTTGGTTGATGCCGACGGTCCGCCATCGGTGACGGTCGCCGTATAGTTAGTGTCTGTTCCCGTCGTGCTTCCGCCGCTCGCGGCCAGCGTAACGCCAAGATCCGCTTCTACGTTCGATAGATCCTTTACCAGGTTGGAACGCAGGCTGAAAACGCCGAGACTGGTGCGGAATGCGAGCCCGTTGGTCCCCCAGCGGGTAAGCTGTGAAGGGCTGGCAGTTGCCATGGTCGTGTAGGAAAAAGATGTGGGTACGCTTACCGGGATCACGGCAGAGCCAGTCGCAGTGTAGTTGGAAAGATTGAACGTCTGGATCTGGTTGTAGCCTGCATAGCTTTCACCCGACGAGTTGTCGAGGATGAAGGCGAGGCCGAGCGTGGTGTCGGCAAATATGGGGCCATCGGCCGCCGTGGTGCCGCTCTGATAAAACGTTCCCAGCAGGGAGCCGGATTCGGCGTCGAACGCCTGGCCGGATTCAGTGTAGAGCGTTCCGCCTGCGATCTGCATCTCACTGCCTGGCTCACTGGCGTAAGTGAAGCCCGAAGGGGCGGTCGCCAAGAGGGTCAAGCCCGATGCGTTGTAGGTGTACGTCTGGTAGTTTCCTCCACCGGCGTAAATCTCGCTTTTGGTTCCATTCACAAGAAGGGAGTTGAAACCACCGCTGACAGCACTTCCGCGCATGACCCCGCTATCGAAAATGGCGAGCGAGCCTTCATAGGGGCTCGGCCAAGAGGCAACTACGGAATTCGGTGAACCCGGCAGGGCAGCCAGAGCCAACGCTGTCGGCGGATTCTCATAGACTCCTCCATTCCCGCCGAGCGAGAACTGCAATCCCGCCGTCCCGGTCGTCAGACTCACCTGCCGTACCGCTGAAGCGCCGTCGAGTCCGACCCACAGAATCGTTCCATCGGAACTGATTGCCAGTTGGTCCGGTTCGCTGCCCACCGGTATGGGCGTTCCCAGAGCACCCGTCTCAGGGTCGACGGAGACAACCGAGTTGCCGTAGGGTGAGCCCGCCGCACTGGGCACCGAAATGTAAAACAAGCCGTTCGCCGGGTTATAAACCATGCTGTTATTGGGAATGCCGATGTAGACCGTATAAGCAAGGGGTGCAGTCGTTCCTCCGCCAGGCGCCGGTGTGGTCACGGTAAAGTTCAAATTGCCCGGAAGCGTGGTACTCGACGCCGGGATTGCAACTGTAAGCTGCGTTGAACTCACATACGTCGCTGTGACATTGGTCCCGTTCATTGCCACTGTCGAGTTCGCCGCGAACCCCGTTCCGGTCAGGGTCACCGTCGCGCTTGTGTTCATCGGTCCAGTATTCGGCGAGAGCGACGTCAGCGTGGGCGCGGGAGGATAGCTGGCCGTGAAGGGCAGCGCCGCGGAGGTTCCTCCGCCCGGCGCCGGCGTGGTCACGGTCAGGCTCACTGTGCCGGGTGACGCGAGGTCGGAGGCCGGGATCGTGGCGTCGAGTTGCGTCGAACTGAAATATGTGGTCGGGATATTCGTCCCATTCACCGCCGCACTCGAGTCCGGCGCGAATCCCGTTCCAAACAATGTCACCGGCGCTTCCGTGTTGACTATTCCCGAATTCGGAGTGATCGAAGTCAGCGTCGGGACCGGCGGATTGGTGATTGTCACCGTCAGTGCGTTCGATAGGGCCGGCGTGGACGTTGCGCTGCTCACGGTGATGGTCGCTGTGCCCGCGGTGGCCAGCAAGTTCGCCGGAACAGCGGCGGTGATGGATTCTGAACCCGAAGAGCTCGAACCGAAGGAAGAGTTGCCACTGGAGCCGAACCCCTGTGTCGTCAATGCCGTGCCATTCCAAAGCACGCTTGATGTGGGGAAAAGCTCCCCCGAAAATTCCGACGTATTGATCTGCGAGAAGAGGTTCGTGCCGTAAACCGTGATTGTCGTCGCTCCCGGCTGTACATAAAACTGCGTCGGCTGCACTTGGGTGATCACCGGGGTCGGCGTCTGAGGAGTGATTAAGAGTTCTGCCCCCAGCGTCGTTCCGCCGCCTGGCGTCGGGTTCATTACGCCCACTAGAAGTTGCTGCGACGTTGCCTCCTCCACCACGGTGAGCTGGAACGTCAACTGCGTCGCGCTGACGTACGTTGTCGCGACCGGTGCATTGTTCAGCTCAACCGTAGATGTCGGGATGAAGTTCGTCCCCGTCACTGTGACGGTGGTCGGCGTAGTGGTCCCGGTTAATACCAGCGTGGGAGAAATCTTGATTGGCCCTCCCGGCGGGGGATTGTTGACCGCAAGCGTTGCCGCCGTGGATGTGCCGCCGCCCGGCGTCTCATTCACCGCCGTCAATGACAGGCTGCCCGTGCTGGCGACGTCGGTTGCATTCAAGAAGACGTTCATCTGCGTGGCGCTGACATACGCGGTGGTGCGAGCCGCGCCGTTCACATCAATGATTGTGGTAGGAACAAAGCCGGTGCCAATGACCGCAACCGTTGGCGATGTGGCTCCCACGCCCACCAGTTCTATTGAGGGTGTGATGGCACTAATCGTGGGCGCAGGATTGTTTACCGTCAGATTTACCGCCGTGCCCGAGCCGCTGGTCGTGGTCCCGTTCAGGGCGATAACGGAATACGTGCCTCCGCTCGCAACCTGCGCGGGTTCCACTGTCGCCGTGACCTGGGTGCTGCTGACATAGGTAGTTACATCATCCGCGCCGCCCACTTCGACAGTCGTCGAGCTCTGAAAATTTGTCCCGTTCACCGTCAGTGTCAGAGGGCCTGATCCCGCGGTGACGGAGGTGGGCGAGATGGAGGTGACAGTCGGGGTGGGCGTAGTGGATCCACCGCTGCCGCTTCCGCCGCTACCGGAGTTGCTGCTGCCGGAGGAACCTCCGCAGCCTGCGAGAAGCACGAAAATCACAAGGCACAAGAAGGTAGGAACAAGACGCGCAGTTTTCATCGGACGCCCCAAGTGTCAAAAGAATTTGGGGGAAGTATAGGTCACATTCGAGGCATCAGGCAGAAAATTCCAGAGAAAGTGAGGCTTGCGGTAACGCCGCGTGATTTTCCTCACATCGATCGCTTGATGGCTGCAATATGCGGGACGCGGTTGTGTCTTCAACCTCCTGAAATCATCGACTTCGCCGCGCCATTTACACTGATATACGGAGAAGCCCGTGTTTTTTGATAAAGTTCTCACCAAAATCTTCGGCACCGCCAACGAGCGGCTGATCAAGCGCCTAAAGCCGATCGTGAATCAAATCAGCGCGATGGAGCCGGAGATCCAAAAGCTCAGCGACGAGGAGCTGAAGGCCAAGACGGCTGAGTTCAAGAGCCGCGTCGCCGCCCGGCTCGAGGGAATCGAGGATTCCGAAGCGAAAAAAGAAACCGAAAAGGCGGCTCTCGACGAGATTCTGCCTGAGGCCTTTGCGGTCGTCCGCGAAGCCGGCTGGCGCACCGTGAAGATGCGCCACTTTGACGTGCAGCTGATCGGCGGCATGGTGCTGCACCAGGGCAAAATCGCCGAGATGAAGACCGGCGAAGGCAAGACGCTGGTTGCCACGCTTGCCTGCTACCTGAATGCGCTGGCCGGGCATGGTGTTCACGTGGTCACGGTCAACGATTACCTGGCCAAGCGCGACGCCGAGTGGATGGGCAAGATCTACGAGTTTCTCGGGCTCACGGTCGGCGTCATCGTCCACGACCTGAGCGACGATGAGCGCCGTGCTGCGTACGGCGCCGACATCACGTACGGAACCAACAATGAATTCGGCTTCGATTACCTGCGCGACAACATGAAGTTTGAAATCAAAGATTGCGTGCAGCGCGGGCATTACTACGCCATCGTCGATGAAGTCGACTCGATCCTGATCGACGAAGCGCGAACGCCGCTCATTATTTCGGGCCCGACGGAGCAGACCACCGACAAATACGCGCGCGTGCGCCGCATCATTCCCGCGCTCGAACTGGGCGAGGAAGTGGAGTGGCTGGATTCCAAACGCCAGCAGGAACTGGGTATTCGCCTGGCCGAGGGCGAGAAGTATCTGAGCGGAGATTACGTTGTCGACGAGAAACAGCGGACGATCGGCGTGACCGATACGGGCTGGGAGACCATCGAAAAGGCGCTGGGCATCGGCAATATTGCCGACGCAGAAAACTGGGAGTTAAAACACTACGTCGAGACAGGGATCAAGGCGCATGCACTCTACAAGCGCGACGTGGACTACGTGGTGAAGGACGGCGAAGTAATCATCGTGGACACGTTCACCGGCCGGCTGATGCCGGGACGGCGGTGGAGCGACGGCCTTCACCAGTCGATCGAGGCCAAGGAAGGCGTGAACATCCGCAAGGAAGACCAGACGCTGGCCACCATCACCTTCCAGAATTATTTCCGCCTTTACCAAAAGCTGAGCGGCATGACAGGCACGGCTGAGACAGAGGCGGCGGAATTCGAGAAGATTTACAAGCTCGAGATTGTCGTGATTCCGACGAACAAGCCGCTTCTGCGCATTGAGAACGCCGACGTCGTCTTCCGGACAGAAAAGGAAAAGTACAAGGCGGTTGCGGACAATATCGCGGAACTGAACGCGAAAGGCCAACCGGTGCTGGTTGGCACCACGTCGATCGAGAAGTCGGAGCGCCTGTCGGGCATTCTGCAGCGCAAGGGCGTCAAGCACGTGGTGCTTAACGCCAAGCAGCACGAGCGGGAAGCGGAATATGTGGCGCAGGCGGGCCGTTCCGGCATGGTGACCATCGCCACCAACATGGCCGGCCGCGGCACCGACATTCTGCTGGGCGGCAATCCGGAGTTCATGGCGCGCCAGGAGCTGGTGAAGACGAAGGATGCGAATGGCAGTTCGAAGGCGCGCGCCATCAGCGTTGCCGAAGGCGCGATCAATCCCATGGCGCCGCCGGGATTCCTGCGCTTCTACTACCAGGGCCAGGAATATGAGGTTGCCGAGGAGCATTGGGCGGAGACGTACAAAGGCCATGCCGAGTGGGCGCAAGGCGATCACGAGAATGTGATTGGCGCGGGCGGTTTGTTCATTCTCGGCACGGAACGCCACGAGTCGCGGCGCATCGACAATCAGCTTCGCGGGCGCGCTGGACGCCAGGGCGATCCCGGCGAATCGCGATTCTATCTGTCGCTGGAAGACGACCTGATGCGCATCTTCGCCAAGCAGTGGGTGAGCACGCTGCTCGAGCGGTTGGGCATGGAAGAGGGTGTGCCCATCGAGAGCCGCATGATCTCAAAGCGCATTGAGGGCGCGCAGAAGGCCGTAGAAGCGCAGAACTTCGAATCGCGCAAACACCTGCTCGAATACGATGACGTGATGAACAAGCAGCGCGAGGCCGTCTATGGGTTGCGGCGGCAATTGCTTGAGGGCGTCGACCAGCGCGAGCTGATTCTGGAAGATTATGTCGGCGGGATTCTGTCGAATCTACTCGACGAGTTCTGTAACGAGCGCACGCGCGCTGACCAGTGGGACTTCAAAGGGCTTTCGGCGAAGCTGATTGATCATTTCGGTTTCAAGATGGAGGAGACCCCGATCAATCCGCAGGAACTGGGCCGGCATGAGCTCGGCGACGAGCTCTTCGAGAAGCTGACCAAGGCCTACGAGGCGAAAGAGAACATTCTCGGCGCGGGCACCATGCGCTATCACGAGCGGATGGTGATGCTGAGCGTGATCGACGGCCTCTGGAAGGATCACCTGCTCTCGATGGACCACCTGAAAGAAGGGATCAATCTGCGAGGATACGCGCAGCGCGATCCCTTGGTGGAGTACAAGCGCGAGTCGTTCGACATGTTCGAGGCCATGATGATGAAGTTCCAGGAAGACACTGTACGGTTCCTCTTCCG
>Ga0335073_10012543_pt1 | contig 11899 bp, 12 predicted proteins | sample Lox_Sample_22_FD_207093 | JGI IMG/M metagenome (GOLD analysis project Ga0335073, IMG submission 207093) | Soil microbial communities from Loxahatchee National Wildlife Refuge, Florida, United States - Lox_Sample_2.2 | ecosystem: Environmental > Terrestrial > Soil > Wetlands | place: USA... | reverse complement strand
GATCCGTCCCCGCATCGGATCGCGATCGGCGCCCGTCGACCACCGACGCCGGGGTCGACGACCGCGAGGTGGATCGTGCCCGACGGGAACCCGCGCGCCATCGCGCGCAGGAGGAACGCGGCCTCGCCGACGCCGTGCGCCGGCAGGTCGTGGGCCAGCTCGACGAGCCGTTCCGGCCCGATGGCGCGGAGCAGGGCCGCCTTCATCTGGGCGGCGTACGCCGCCCCGACGTCGCTCGACAGCGTGACCAGGGGCGGTCGCCGACCGCGCGCGGGGCGCGCCACGCGCCAGCTCCGGCGGAGGCCGACCTACGACTTCATGATCGCGACCAGGAAGATCCCGACCGCGACCAGGGCGCCGATCACCGCGGCGACGATCACGAGGAACGACTCCCAGAGGAGCGCTCCGAGCTGGCCGGCGTGGCTGGAGTTCAGCGTGCCGGCATGGTAGAGGTACCCGACGAGCAGCCCGACGACCAGCCCGCCCGCGAGGAGGCCGACGCCGACGGTGCGGCTCTTGCCGCTCCCGAAGTAGGCGGTGAAGATCCCCGCCAAGATCATGAACAGCGCGAACACGAGGAGGAGAATCGCCAAGAACTGCCACGCCCCGACGTCGACCGCGGTCCCCATCAGCCCGAACATTGCTCTTCCTTCAGAATTTGATGCCCGTGAGCGTCTTGGTGTCGATGACGCCCGCGACCGACCGGATCTTGTCGACCACGAGCTGACCGAGCGCGTTGAAGTCCTCGGCCTCGACCTTCGCGATCAGGTCGTACTCGCCGAACAGCGGATGGAGCTCGACGATCCCCTTCACGCGGAGCAGCTCGGTGTACACCTCGTGCTCCTTGGCGGGGGCCGTACTGATCAGCACGAATCCGATGGCCACCGGCGAGACACCTTCGGAGGGCGGCGAGACGTCCCTCCCTTAATAAGCGTGTCGAGACGGACGCACTGCACCGGCGGCCGGAACGCGTCGACCGACCTCGGCCGGCGCGTGGAAACGAGGCGGCTTAAACCGGCACTTCGTCGGACGCCGTCGCGATGGACCGTCTGGCGCTCCGCACGTGGCCGTCACGGCTGGTCGCCCGTCGCTGGTTGCTGGCGTTCGTGCCGGTGAACGCCGCGACCGCCGGCTTCGGCGTCGTCCTCCCGCTCTTGATCCTGATCCCGCTGCACGGGACCTGGGCGAACGTTGCCGTCGCCGCGACGATCTACAACACGATCCTGATCGCCGCCTCGGTGGTCTGGGGCCACCTCTCCGACCGGTATCCGTTCCGGCGGGTGTTCCTGGTCGTCAACTACGCCGGGTTCGCCGGCCTCTACGCGCTGCTCGCCGAGGTGCACTCGCTCTCCGCCCTGTACCTGATCTACGCCGGGATCGGGGCGATCGCACCGGCGGGGGTGAGCGCCTCCAACCTGCTGATCCTCGAGAAGTTCACCGAGGGCGAACGGCCGACCGCCTTCGCCTCGTTCCAGGAGGTCAGCATGATCGGGTCGCTCGCCGGTCTCGGGCTCGGCTATGTGTGGACCGTCGGGGGAGGCACCCTCCTCCTGCTCCTCGTTGTGCTTGCCGTGCTCGCGCTCGCGAGCGCGGGGATGTTCCAGTTCCTCATCGCGGGCGGTCCCGGGCGCCTCCGGACGCCGAACGTCGCGCGCCACTCAGAGAGCCTCCTCTCGCGGCTCCGGCCGTCGAGCGTCGGCCACCTGGTGGTACCGTTCTTTCCGCACCGCCCGCGCCTTGGGGCCCACCCGTTCGACCGGCTGCGCCGGTGGGTCCGCGACGAGCTGCACCACGAGCTGCCGCTCGTGATGATCGCCTCGTTCCTGTTCAACCTCTCCGGCAACCTGTTCAACATCTCTTACACCCCGTACCTGTACTCGGTCGGGCTCGCGGCGTCGGCGATCTTCCTCGTCAATCTCGCGAACAACTTCGCGCAGACGCTCGTCTTCCCGACGACCGGGGGGCTCGCCAACCGGATCGGGATCGACCGTCTGGTGCAGCGGGCGACCTACTTCCGGGCGGTCGGCTACCTCGCCACGGCCGGGTTCACGCTCGTGGCCTTCTCCCGGGGCACGTCGCTCGGCGCGAACCTCCTCGTCTACGGGGCGCTCGGGGCGGCGATCGCGGCGTACACGACGGCGAGCACGCTGATGCTGTACCGGGGGTTCGCGCACCGGGACGCCGGCGGCCTCCTCGGGATCAACAGCGCGCTCGGGGGCGCCGCGGCAGTCGCCGGGGCCGGGCTCTCCGGGATCCTCGCGGTGTTCGGCAGTTTCCGCCTCGTCTTCCTGGTCTCGGCCGGACTCCTGCTCGCGTCGGTACCGCTCTGGGCCGCCGCGACGGTCGCCTACGGGCGGCGTCGGAGCGCCGAGCGGCCCGCGACGCCGCCGCCGGCCCCGCCGCATCCCGCGGGCGGGGCGGTCGACGTCCCCGTCGCGTCGAAAGCACCTTAATCGCGCTCCGCTCCCCGCCGTCGGGCGCCCATGGTCGAACCGGCGGAGGTCCAGCACGGCCTCGAGGATGTCGTCGCGCTAGAGTCGCGGATCTGCTTCATCGACGGAAAGCAGGGTCGGCTGATCTACGAGGGATACGACATCCGCGATCTCGCCGCCCGCTCGACCTTCGAGGAGGTCGCCTACCTGCTATGGTACGGTCGCCTCCCGACCGCGACCCAGCTGTCGGAGCTGACCCGGCGGCTGGTCGAGCTGCGACGGCTCCCCGACGCGCTCGCGACCGAGATCGACGAGCTGCCGGTGACGGCCCATCCGATGGACATCCTGCGCACCGCCGTGAGCGCGCTCGCGCTTCGCGAGCCGAGCGAGACGAAGCCCGGGGAGAGCTCGATCGGGGGGGCGCAGCGGCTCACGGCGGTCCTGCCGTCGATCCTCGGACGGTTCCACCGGCGGCGCGCCGGTCTGCCGCCGCTCCGGGACCGGCCGGAGCTGTCGCACGCCGGCTACCTGGTCTATGCGCTGCTGGACCGCGACCCGACCGAGCTCGAGGCCCGGGCGATCGATGTCGCGCTGATCCTCCACGCCGACCACGAGCTGAACGCCTCCACGTTCGCGGCCCGGGTGACCGCCTCCACGTTGAGCGACCTGTACAGCGCCGTCACGAGCGCGATCGGCACCCTCAAGGGACCGCTGCACGGCGGCGCGAACGAGCGCGTGATGGAGCTCCTCGACGAGATCGGCACGGTCGACCGCGTCGAGGAGGTGGTGAAGGGGAAGCTCTCCCGGCACGAGCGGATCATGGGCTTCGGCCACCGCGTCTACAAGGTCGAGGACCCGCGGGCGACGATCCTCCGGGAGTGGTCCCGCCGGATCGGCGACGCGCACGGCAGCCTCCGCTACTACGAGCTGCTGCGGAAGGTCGAGGAGGTCGTGCTGCGCGAGAAGGGGCTCTACCCGAACGTCGACCTGTACTCCGGCTCGGTCTACTCGCTCCTCGGGATCCCGCACGACCTGTTCACCCCGGTGTTCGCCTCCAGCCGGGTCGCCGGCTGGACGGCGCACGTCCTCGAGGAGTACCACGACCTCCGGCTCATCCGGCCGACCGCGAAGTACGTCGGCGCGATCGACCTGCCGTACGTGCCGATCGCGCAGCGGCACTAGTCGCCCGACGGCGCCCGGGAGAGCGCCGGCCGACGCGCGCGACCGCCATCAGCGGGTAGCGCAGGTCGGGGCGGTGCGCGAGGACCGCTTCGACCTCCTCGCCCCCCTCGGCGACCCGCACCCGGACGCGGAGCATCTCCGGCGTGAGGTAGCGGTAGGCGAACCGCCCCCGGCCGACCGGCCCGCCGCGCGACGGGTCGATCCGCACGCGGATCGTCCGGACGAACGGTTGCAGTCGCACCGCGTCCTCGATCGCCCGGGCGAGCGCCGCGGCGGTCGACCGGTCGACAGGGATGCCGAGGTACTGGTGGAAGATCCCGCCGAGCTTGATGCCGGCTTCGAAGAGGAGCGTCTCGCGGCGGGAGAGCCGCGGTGCACTCGCGCCTCGGGTCGGCATCGGTCAGGCGGGCGCCGTCGGCGTCCGGGGAACGGTGAACGGTCCCGCCAGATAGTAGCTCGCCACTCCGACCAGGAATCCGAACGCCGCGGCCTCGGCGACCAGGTAGCCCGCGCTCCCGCCCGCCGGGCGGAACTGGAGGATCACGAGGGCGACAGCCGCGAGCGCCGCCGTCGCGGCCGCGGGGAATCGGAGCGGCGAGCCGGCCCGGATCTTCGGGAACCGGATCGGGACGACCATTAGCAGCGAGATCGCGGCGACGCCGACCAGGACGCCGATCGGCTGGACGCCCTCGAACGCCGGGGTGTCGTGGAACAGCAGCGCCACGATCACGGCGAGGGCGCTCTGCGGCGTCGGGACCCCGACGAAGAACGGATGGGCGTGCCCGCGCGCGGTGAAGTAGGTGAGGCGCGCGAACGCCGCCGCGACGTAGGCGACGCCGAGCGCGAGGGCGAGCGGCAGGTACGGCTGCCACAGCGAGGGGTTCGCGGTGTGGACGGCGATCAGCACCCCCGGCGCGACGCCGAACGTCGTGGCGTCGGCGACCGAGTCGGCGACGCGTCCGAAGCCGGTCGGCGGGAGGGGACTGCGCCGCGAGAGGAGACCGTCGAGACCGTCGAACCCGATGGCGATGGCGATCAGGAGCATCGCCCACAGCTTGTTGCCGGCGAGCGTGTAGAGGATCGCCCCGACCCCGAGGAGGCCGTTCGCGAGCGTCGCGAGGTTCGCCCCGACCCGCCAGCGGTCGGTCACGGCGCGACCTCGGCGACGGTCGTCCGCCCGGCCACGACGGACGCGCCGACGGCGACGCGGGGTCGGGCCCGGTCGGCGGGCAGCAGGAGGTCGACCCGCGAGCCGAGGACGATCATTCCGAACCGGTCGCCCTTGCGCAGCGTCGCCCCGGGCGCGACGAACGGTACGAGCCGCCGGGCGACGACGCCGGTGATCTGGACGACCTCGACCGGGCCGACCGCGGTGTCGAGCGAGTACCGGAGGCGAACGTTACGGTCGGCGTCCGGCCGGAACGCGGCCCGAAATCCCGCCCCGAGCCGCTCCATCGTACGGACGGTTCCGTCGATCGGGGCCCGATTGACGTGCACGTTGGTGACGTTCATGAAGGTGGAGATGCACAGCCGCCCGCCGTCGACGGTCACCGCGCGGATGCGGCCGTCAGCGGGGGCGACGATGCCGGGGCCGATCGGACGGTCCGGGTCGCGGAAGAAGACGGCGAGGAACGCCGCGATCCCGAGGAGGAGGAGGCCGAGGCCAGCCCCGATCCACCCGAAGGGGGGGTGCAGCGCGACCGTGGCGACGACGAGGAAGAACGCGCCCACCGCGGCGCACGACCCGACCGCGCGGGCGCCGCCGGGGGCGAACACGCGCCTACCCGGTCAGCACGATCTCGATGTTGACGCCGTCCGGGACCTGGATGCGCATCACCTGGCGGAGCGCCCGCTCGTCGGCGTCGATGTCGATCAGGCGCTTGTGGATCCGCATCTCCCAGTGGTCGATCGTGCTCGTGCCGCCGCCGTCGGGACCCTTCCGGACGGGGACCTTCAATTTCTTCGTCGGGAGTGGGATCGGGCCGGCGATCGCGACCCCGGTCTTCCCGGAGATCTCGCGGATCTGCTTGCAGATCGCGTCGACCTTGCGGGAGTCGGTTCCGCTCAGGGAGATCCGGGCCTTCTGCGGCATCGATAGCCCCTCCCCTCGGTCGCCCCGCCCCTGCCCCGGGCCGTTACTCGCGCTTCTTGACGTCGACGACGACGCCGGCGGCGACGGTCTGCCCCATGTCGCGGATGGCGAACCGGCCGAGCTGGGGGAACTCCTTGTACTTCTCGAGCACGAGCGGCCGCTTCGGGGTGATCTTCACGACCGCCGCGTCCCCGGTCTTGAGCGTCTGGGGGTTCTCCTCCGCGACCTGGCCCGTCTTCGGGTCGAGGCGCTTCTGCAGCTCGGTGAACTCGCAGGCGACCTGGGCCGTGTGGCAGTGGAACACCGGCGTGTAGCCGACGGTGATCACGCTCGGGTGGTTCAGCACCTGGATGTTCGCGACGAAGCTCTCGACGACGGTCGGCGGGGCGCTCGCGGGACCCGCGACGTCGCCGCGCCGGATGTCGTTCTTGTCGATCCCGCGGACGTTGAAGCCGATGTTGTCGCCCGGCTCGGCCTGGGTCACCGCCTCGTGGTGCATCTCGATCGTCTTCACTTCGCCCGTCTTGCCGCTGGGCATGAAGGTGATCTTGTCGCCGACCTTCACCACGCCCGTCTCGACGCGACCGACCGGAACGGTCCCGATCCCCGTGATCGTGTAGACGTCCTGGACCGGCAGCCGGAGCGCCTTGCCGGTCGGCTTCTCGGGAACCTTGAGGTTGTCCAGCGCCTGGAGCAGGGTCGGGCCCTTGAACCAGGGCATGTTCGGGCTCGCCTTGTTGATGTTGTCGTCCTTGAACGCCGAGATCGGGACGAAGACGACCTGTTCCGCCACCTTGAAGCCGACGTTCTTGAGCAGCTTCGTCAGCTCCTCCTTCAGCGCCTCGAACTTCGCTTCGGAGTAGGCGACCTCCTGCCGGTCCATCTTGTTGACCGCGCAGATCAGCTGGGTGACCCCGAGCGTCCGCGAGAGGAAGATGTGCTCCCGGGTCTGCTCCTGGATCCCTTCCGCGGCCGAGCAGACGAGCACGGCAGCGTCGGCCTGGCTCGTCCCCGTGATCATGTTCTTGACGAAGTCACGGTGGCCGGGCGCGTCGATGATGGTGAAGTAGTACTTCTGGGTGTCAAAGCGGCGGTGCGCGATGTCGATCGTGACACCGCGCTCCCGCTCCTCCTTGAGCTCGTCCATCACCCAGGCGAACTCGAACGTCGCCTTGCCCTTCGACTCGGCCTCCGCGCGGAACTTGTCGATCTCTTCCTGGCGGATGTAACCGGTGTCGAGCAACAGCCGACCGACGGTGGTCGACTTTCCGTGGTCAACGTGGCCGATGAACACGATGTTGAGGTGGGGCTTCTGCGCCATTCGGTGTGGGCTCCGGGCGCGCCGAAAAGGTACCCCTATTTAGGCATTGTCGCGCCGAGAGTCGGAGATTCGGACCGCCGGCCGGTCCGGGGCTCCGCGCCCCGTCCGGCCGGCGGTGCGCGAGGGGTTACGCCTCGGGCGAGAGGTAGATCTCGTTGCCGTCGGGATCGGCGATCGTCGCGCCCCAGCCCCACTCCTCCTTCTTCGGTTCCTGCACAAAGCGGACCCCCCGGGACTTGAGGGCCCCGCAGTCGGCGACGAAATCCTTCCCCGGGACGCGGAGGCAGATCCCGGAGTTGCCGGGCTCGAGCTGGCCGTTCGGGTCGAACTCGGTCGTCTGGCACAGGTGGAGGGCACCGCCCTTCCCCTTCCGACCGACGGTCACCCAGTGGTCGGACTCGACGAGCCGGTCGAGGCCGAGCGTCTTCGTGTACCAGTCGGCCGCCTTCCGACGGTCGGAGACGACGACGGCGACGCTGGCGAAATAGATCGGCGACGGCTTGGACGCCTGCACGGACTTCGCGGCGGGCATGTTCGATACCCCGTCGGACGTACGGCGGGCTCCTTCTTGAATCCCGGCGGGGGAGGCTGAAACGCCCTGTCGACCGTTGCAGCGCCGGGCGGGCCGCCGCCCCGAACGGGTCCCGACACGGGGCTCTGCGCGCGCGAACCTCTTAAGCCGAGGCCCGCTCCTCGGTCGGCCCGGGGGTCCGACGTGGCGCACTCCGCGTCCGCTTCCGTCGCGCAGAGCCGCGCGTCGTTCGTCCGTCTTATGGTACCGACCGACGCGAACTTCATGGGACATGTGTTCGGCGGAGCGATCCTCGCCGAGATCGACCGGGTCGCGTTCGTGACCGCCCAGCGGCACGCGCACACCCCGTGCGTCACCGCGTCGATCGACCGGATGGACTTCATCGCCCCGGTCCACGTCGGGGACGTCGTGGACTTCGATGCCAGCCTGACGTGGGTGGGGCGATCGTCGATGGAGGTGTGGGTCACGGTCACGGCCGAGGCCGCGATCGGCGGGCCCCGCCGTCGGGTCGGGGAGGCGTACGTCACCATGGTGGCGGTGACCCCGGACGGCCGACCGACCGCGGTCCCGCCGCTGGAACTCACCGACGCGGACGAGCGGCGTCGATTCGCCGAAGGCAGGGAGCGGATGGAGGCCCGGCGACGGTCCCGCCGCCGGCAGTGAAGGTACGATCATGTTGTGCGAAATGTGCGGCAACGAAGTCGAGAGCACGAGTCGAACGCGGATCGAGGGGTCGATCCTCCGGGTCTGCCCGGACTGCGCCCGGTTCGGGACCCCGGTCGACCCGCCCCCCGCGCCGGCCCCGCCCGTCCGCCCCGGTGCGTCCCGGACGGCGGCTCCCGTTGTGCGCGCCGCGACGGGCCGGGCGACCGGTCCCGGTCGACGGCTCGCGGAACGGGACCTGTACGAGGAGATCGGCGAGCTCGAGCTCGCCCCGGACTGGGCGAAGCGGGTCCGGATCGCGCGGGAGGCGCTCGGGTGGACCCCCGAGGAGCTGGGAAAGAAGCTGAACGAGAAGAAGTCGGTCGTCCTCAAGATCGAGGCCGGCGGCCTCCATCCGACGGACACGCTGGTGCGGAAGATCGAGCATCTCCTGAAGGTCCGGCTGCGCGCGGACCCGAACGATGCGGTCGCCTGACGGGAGGGCGCGGCCTCAGCCCGCGACCGGACCATCAGCAGCTCCAGGATCGCCTTCTGGGCGTGCAGGCGGTTCTCCGCCTGGTCCCAGACCGCCGCGCGCGGGCCGTCCATCACCTCGTCGGTGATCTCCTGCCCCCGATGGGCGGGCAGGTCGTGGAGGACGAACGCGTCGGGGCGGGCGCGCGCGACGAGCTCTTCGTCGATCCGGAAGCCGCGGAACGCGACCTCGCGCGCCGCCGCCTCCCCCTCGTCCCCCATCGAGACCCAGACGTCGGTGTAGAGAGCGTCCGCGTCGCGGGCGGCCTCCACCGGGTCGGACGTGAGCGACAGCCGGGCCTTCGTGGACGCCGCGATACGTCGCGCGGCGGCGACGACCTCGGGCTTCGGCCGGTACGCGTCCGGCGTCGCCACGACGAGGTCGAGCCCGACAGCCGCGGCCCCGAGGAGGAGCGAGTGGAGCACATTGTTGCCGTCGCCGATCCACGCGAGCCGCTTGCCCCGGAACCGACCGTTCCACCGCTCGTGCAGGGTGAGGAGGTCGGCCGCGATCTGGCACGGATGCTCGAGGTCGTCCAGGGCATTGACGACCGGTACGCTCGCCCACCGGGCGAGCTCCTCCATGTCGGAGTGGTGGAAGGCGCGGTAGACGACGGCGTCGACGTAGCGCGAGAGGACCCGGGCGGTGTCGGCGATCGTCTCGCCGCGGCCGAGCTGCAGGTCCTTCGCCGAGAGGTAGATGGCGTGTCCGCCGAGGTCGTTCACCGCGACCTCGAAGGAGTTCCGCGTCCGGGTCGAGGGCTTCTCGAAGATCATCGCCACATTGCGGTTCCGCAACGTCGGCCGGAAGATCCGGCGCCGCCGGTCGTCCTTGAGGCGGGCGGCCCGTCGGAGCAGCTCGGGGAGCTCGCCCGCCACGTCGCCGATCGACAGGAGGTCGCGTTTCGCCGGAGCCTTGGGCATGTACGGCGACAGCACCCCCTCGGCCAAAATGGTTGTGCGCGCTCCGGCCGGGCGAACGCTCAAAAAGCGGACCCGGCTGGGGCCCGCGAAGGGATACGATGCCGGCCCGCTCCAAGCAATCGTCCGGTCGCCGCCGAGCGCCCCCCGCCCCCCGCCGAGCGACCCCCGCGTCGCGGGGACGAAAGGTGTACATGGTCACGGGCGGGCTGACGAAGTTCGCCAAGGCCCATCCGGAGATGGACTTCCGGCTGATGGTGAAGCGCGCGTACGACTACGCGCTCAAGGGGATCCCGAACCTCACCAAGGACCGCATCGACGGGACCCGCATCTCCTACTTCTCCGACCACTTCTCCCGCCAGCTGAAGGCGGCGAGCATGGTCCAGGACTACCTCGGGATGAACCCGAAGGGGTCGGTCCGGATCGAGTGGGGCGGCGCCACGGGCGGCGAATGCTTCCAGGCCGCCTACGAGGCGGTCGCGAGCGGCCGGATGGACGTCTGCCTCGCCGCCGGCTACGAGACGATGAGCCGGGTCGCGACGTGGAAGGGCAACGAGTTCATCGCCCTCGCCTCCGACACGAACTTCGACTTCCCGCTCGGCGGCTTCTACACGGGCTACTACGCGCTGATGGTCGTGCGCCACATCTACGAGTACATCCGCAAGAGCAAGCTTGCCCATGTCACCGACGAGCGCGAGGCGCAGCGGCTCGCCATCGCGGAGGGCCAGCGGATCATGAGCTGGGTGTCGGTGAAGAACCACCGCAACGCGCTGCACAACCCCTACGCCCAGTACCCGAAGCGCGTGAGCGTCGACGACGTGCTGAACTCCGAGATGATCAGCTACCCGCTCACCCGCGAGCAGATCTGCACGATGTCCGACGGCGCGGCCGTCGCGATCCTGTGCGACGAGTCCCGGGCCCGCGAGTTCACCGACAAGCCGGTCCGCGTGACCGGCGTCGGGACCGGCACCGACACGATGCGGCTCGCCGACCGTCCGTTCGGGAAGGTTCCGCTGTTCGCCCACGAGAAGGCGAGCGACTACGCGAAGCTGGAGTACCCGGGAGTCCACTCGTTCCGGGCCGGACGGGCCGCGGGGCTCGAGGCGTACCGCATGGCGGGGATCACCGACCCGAAGCGGGAGCTCGACTTCATCGAGCTGCACGACGCCTACGCGTCGAGCGAGATCCAGACGTACGAGGACCTCGGCCTCTGCCGGTACGGCGAGGGGTACGACTTCACGCTCTCGGGGGCGCCGTTCCTCCGCGGGGTCGACTACGGCCTCGACGTGCCGAAGGCCGGCGAGATCCCCGTGAACCCGTCCGGCGGACTCATCGCCTGCGGGCACCCGGTTGGGGCGACCGGGCTCATGCAGGGGGTCTTCGCCTTCTGGCAGCTGCAGGGGACGGTCCGCAAGCATTTCGGCGACGGCACGCTCCAGATCAAGGACGCGCGTCGCGGCGCGATCCACAGCCACGCGGGGACGGGGTCGGCCGTGACCGTCTCGATCCTCGAGCGGGGGTTCCGATGAAGGCGCGCCCCCCGACGTTCGAGAAGTTCCGCGACGTCCAGGCGGAGCTGGAGCGGAGCGGCGCCGCGATCTTCCACTCGCCGACCGGCGAGGACAGCCTCGTGATCCGCTACCCGTACTCGATCCAGTACATCCACAGCTACGCGGAGGACTCGCCGTTCTTCCTTGGCCTCGCGGACGGGAAGCTCAAGGGGTCGAAGTGCACGAAGAAGTCGTGCGGGTTCGTCTACGGGACCCCCCGCTCCCACTGCATGGTCTGCGGCAGCCCGACCGGTTGGATCGACCTGCCGACGACCGGTCGCCTCCACTCGTGGACGACGTGCCACTTCGGCAGCGAGGCGTTCCTGAAAGAGACGCCGTACAATCTCGCGTTGGTGGAGTTCGAGGGGGTCGGCAGCCTGCTGCTCGTCCGCCTGAAGGACGCGACCGAATCGCAGTGCTACGTCGGGATGCCGGTCGAGGCCCGGTTCGACCCGAACCCGAAGTACTCGATCACCGACGTCTGGTTCGTGCCGCGCCGGTAGGTCAGTCCGACGCCCGCGCCCGGACCGGCGGGCGGACCGCTCCGGCGCCGCCTACGCGGCGGTCGCCGGGCGCGGGTCGGCGCGAGAGGAGGGGGATGCCGCGGGCCGGGCTTGAACCGGCGGCTTCAAGATCTTCAGTCTTGCACTCTCCCAAACTGAGTTACCGCGGCGCCGCGGGGGGCGACCGTGC
>Ga0335073_10012540_pt1 | contig 11899 bp, 9 predicted proteins | sample Lox_Sample_22_FD_207093 | JGI IMG/M metagenome (GOLD analysis project Ga0335073, IMG submission 207093) | Soil microbial communities from Loxahatchee National Wildlife Refuge, Florida, United States - Lox_Sample_2.2 | ecosystem: Environmental > Terrestrial > Soil > Wetlands | place: USA: Florida... | reverse complement strand
GCTGTCAGGTGGCTGGTCGCCCGCGCTGGCCATGACGTACCAGCGCGGGCCGGTGCCGTTACGCCGCTGCTCCAGGAGGCTGACGGCGGTCAGGCCGGACATGTCCCTGATCTCTTCGAGCAGGGCAGGCGGGTCGCCATGCCCGCTGAGCACGCTGACCGCGAGCTGGCTGAGGGCGCTGGCCGTCGCGGTCGCGCGCCGGGCCCGCGCGCGGCGGGCGGACGGCAGCCAGGCCGCCGCCCCGGAGCGGCCGCGGAAGCCCTGCTGGCTTACGAGGTGCACATCGATGTGCGTCGCCCGGCGGGCGAGCCTGGTCGGCGTGCTCTTCCCGGCGAGCAGGGTGATGACGCGGCTGCGCCGGCTCGCGCCGAGCACCATCTGCGTGGCGTTCTGCGCACGGGCGAAGTCCAGCAGTGCTTCGGCCGTGTCATCTCCGGGGACTTGCCAGAAGCTGCCGCCCAGTGATGCCACCAGCGCCCGCTGCGCTTCAAGCGTCACCCCTTGCCCGTCGGCGACCCCATCGTCCCTGGTCACGTGCACAGCGAGCAGGTCGCTGCCTGGTGTCCTCGCGGCGATCCGAGCCGCGCGCCGGATAAGCCGCTCGTCGCCCGGCTCGCCCGCGATGCCGACGACGATCCGTTCCCTGGTCTCCCATGGCGTGCCGATGCCGTGCTCGGTCCGGTACCGCTGCAGGCCCTCCTCGACGCGGTCGGCGACCCACAGCAGCGCGAGCTCGCGCAGCGCGGTCAGGTTGCCAGGCCGGAAGTAATGCGTGAGCGCCGCCTCGATGCGGTCCGGCGGGTACACGTTGCCGTGCACCATGCGCCGCCTGAGCGCCTCTGGGGTCATGTCCACCAGCTCGATCTGGTCGGCGCGCCGGGCGATCTCGTCCGGGATCGTCTCGTGCTGCGTGACGCCGCTGATCTGCCTGGCCACGTCGTTCAGCGACTCGAGGTGCTGGACGTTCAGCGTGGTGATGACGTCGATGCCGGCGTCGAGCAGCTCATCGACGTCCTGCCACCGCTTAGCGTTCCGGCACCCTGGCACGTTGGTGTGGGCGAGTTCGTCAACCAGCGCGACCTGCGGATGCCTGGCGAGCACGGCGTCCAGGTCCATCTCTGTGAAGGTCGCGCCGGAATGGGCCATTGTGCGCCTCGGCACCGCTTCCAGGCCGTCGCCCATCAGTGCGGTCTGCCGCCTGCCGTGCGTTTCCACCAGCGCGGCCACCACGTCCGTGCCGCGCGCCCTGCGGCGCTGGCCCTCCGCGAGCATCGCGTACGTCTTGCCTACGCCGGGCGCCGCACCCAGATAGATGCGCAGCTTCCCCCGCGGCGCGGTGTCGCGCTGGCGGGCGGCCGACTCGATCTCCACACCTCCACGGTCACGCCGGCCAGGCGCCGGTAACAGGGCCGAACGTCCCAACGCCGAGCGCACCCTTGCCGCGATACGGCGACGTGGCCGAGTCGGCTTCGCTGCGGCTGCGGCGGCCGCCGCCCAGCCAGCCAGGCGCTCAGACGGGAGCGAGCCAGGCCGCATTAGCCAAGCGCAGGTGGCGGGCGGTGAAGCGGCGCAGGGCAAGCAGCTGGGGCTGGCTGAGCCGGTCGCAGACGCGGTCCCAGTGCAGGCTCACCCAGTCGCCCGGCCGCACGCCGGTGGCGAACCCGGCAGCGGCCTCGTGCGGGACCGCGGGGCCGTAGCCGATCGCGCGGCCGTCCCAGCGCAGCGGGCGCCGCATGACCTGCACCGTGCCGGCCCCAGGATCGGTCGCGATCACCTGTCCCCAGCTGATCCGGCAGCTGTCGAGGACCTGCAGGGACGGCTCGGTGCGGCCCGCGCGCAGCAGGCCGGTCCAGGGGTAGACGAGGAACACGTGAAAGCTGTGATGCGGCACCGCGCCCGCCGGGATCGCCCGGGCGATGTCGTCCCAGCCGCGTCCGGCGCGGCCGCGGAAGCGCTCGTCAAGGAACGCGCCGTATTCGGGCATCCGCACGTTGTCCAGCAGGCGGTTGCCGACCCAGTACGCCTCCACAACCCGGCCGTCCAGTGGATCGGCAACCCCGCTGGCAGCCGCGATCAGCTCCAGGTACGGCCACGCGCCAGCGAATCCCCGCGCCAGCCGCACCAGACCAGGATCGGTGACGCCGGCCGCGGCGTAGTCGCGCAGCGCGGCATGGTCGTCCGGCCCGCACAGTCCTCGTTCATTCGGCGGAAAGGCGTAGCGGGCGAACAGGAGCGGGCCGGCGATCATCGGGGATCCTCCGCGTCGTCGAGGATCTGCAGCACGTAGCCGGAGTGGACGAGAACCGCCGCGCCCGGACGGGCCTCTGGGCAAGTGAGCAGGCAGGCGGAGACTGGCTCCCCGCCCCCTGTGGCGACAAGCGCCATCGGCACGCCGTCCTCATCATGGATCGCGGTGATGACGCCTACGGTTCCCAGGCACATCGCGCTCACCCGCCCCTTCCGCTGCCCACAGCTCGTGCAGGATCTGGTCGGCGACCGCCCGGGCCACCGCCTCGGTTTCCTCGGCCAGCGGAGCGCCCAGCTCGAACGCGGCGCCCTCGATGCCGTATCCGATGACGCGTGCGGGCAGCCGGTGCAGCGCGCGGGCCAGTTCGATGACGTCCGCGAGGCTGAACATGTGCGTCCCCCGGTGCTGGAAACCGCCGCCGAGCGGGGCGGAGGCGTCGAACCGGCGCACGATGCCTGGCTCGCTGTCCGACCAGGTCGCGTCCACGATGTACACGTCGGCGGCGCCGTCCCACGCGTCGAGCAGCGCGAGCTGATCGCCATCCAGCTCGCGCACGGTGACGCCGGGCGGGGCGGCGTCCCTGACGTGCCTGGCCACCACGAGGCCCACCGCGTCGTCGCCGCGGTCCGCGTTGCCGATGCCGATGACGAGGGTCATGTCCGGCTCACCCGCAGGTCGAGGAAGTGCGCCGCGCAGGAGATGCACGGGTCGTAGCTGCGCACGGCCTGCTCGCACTCCTCGGTCAGCCGCTCCGGCGGTAGCTCGAGGCGGGTGGCGGCGAACGCGCGGAGGTCGGCTTCGATCGCGCGCTGGTTCTGCGAGGTCGGCGGGACGATCTTCGCGTCGGTGATGCTGCCGTCGGCCGCGATGGAGTACCGGTGGTAGAGCAGGCCGCGCGGCGCCTCGGTGCAGCCGTAGCCGGTGCAGTCGGCCCGGGGCTCCACCTCGACGGCCGGCGGATCCGGCGGCTGGTAGCCGCCGATCAGCCGGAGCGCCTCGTCGCAGGCGTACAGCAGCTCGACCGCGCGGACGACGATGGACCGGAACGGGTTGTCGCAGGTCGCGCCCAGTCCGGCGGCACGCGCGGCGGCGGCGATCTCGGCCGGCAGCCGGCTCGAGTTCAGGCTGTACCTGGCCATCGGCCCGGTCAGGTACGTGTTCCCGTCGAGGACGGAGTGGAGGGCCGTGGAGTGCGGCACCTGGAATTCGGTGAAGTGCCGGTCGTAACCGGCGGGCGCGATGTCGAGGCCGCCGCTGGAGACGACCCGGCCCTCGGTGATCGGATAGTCGTCCGGGTGGCGCAGCGAGACGAACTCGTAGTCGCGGCTGAAGTCGGGGAAAGCGAACGTGCTCACCCACGCTATGGTCTCGGCGGCGTCCCGGCGGGCCTGCTCGAGTTCTGGCAGCAGGGCGCGCAGGTCGCGGACGGCCGGGGCGCGGTAGAAGCCGCCGACCCGGACGTTGACGGGATGCACGGACCGGCCGCCGACGACCTCCATGAGGTGGTTGCCCGCCTTCTTCAGCCGCAGCCCGCGCACGACGATGTCCGGATGGTCGCGCGCCAGGTGGATGCCGCTGTCGTAGCCGAGGAAGTCCGGCGCGTGCAGCAGGTACACGTGCAGCGCATGGCTCTCGATCCACTCACCGCAGTACAGCAGCCGGCGCAGCGCCTTAACGGGATCGGGCACGGTCACGCCGCAGGCGTCCTCGATCGCGGCGCAGGCGCTCATCTGGTAGGCGACCGGGCAGATCCCGCAGATCCGCGCGGTGATGTCGGGCGGTTCGGTGTACCGGCGGCCGCGCAGCAGCGCCTCGAAGAACCGCGGCGGCTCGTAGATGTCCAGCCGCGCCTCCGTCACCTGACCGCCGCTGACGATGATCTCAAGGCCGCCCTCCCCTTCCACCCTGGTCAGGGCGGGGACACGCAGCCGGCTACCGTGCGTCATCGTGCTTCGCCTCCATCCTGGCCGGTGCCGCGGGGCCGAACGGCAGGAACGTCCAGCCGGGCGCGGGACCGAAGCAGCCGAAGCAGCCCCTCCCGACGCCGGGGCACAGCGCGCCGCAGCCCGCCTGCGTCATCGGGCCAAGGCACGGCGTGCCGTGCGCGACCAGCACGCAGGTGCGCCCGGCCCGCTTGCAGTCGATGCAGACGCTGTGCGCGGGAATGTTCGGCTTGCGGCCCCGCAGGAACGCGCCGATCACCTCGAGCAGCTGCCGGCGGTCGATAGGGCAGCCGCGCAGCTCGAAGTCGACCGGCACGTGGTCGGCGATCGCCGTGGAGGTGCGCAGCGTGTCGATGTACTCCGGCCGCGCGTACACCACGGGCGCGAGATCACCGCCGAAGTTCCGCAGCGCCTGGATGCCGCCTGACGTGGCGCACGCGCCGATCGTGACCAGGAACCTCGACGCCGCGCGGACGCGGCGGATGCGCTCGGCGTCCGCGGGGGTCGTGATCGACCCCTCGACCAGGGACAGGTCGTACGGGCCGTCGATGACCTCACTCGACGCCTCGCCGAAGGAAGCGACGGTCAGCGAGCCGGCGATCGCCAGCAGGTCGTCCTCGCAGTTGAGCAGCGTGAGCTGACAGCCGTCGCAGGAGGCGAACTTCCACACCGCCAGAGTCGGCTTCCGTTCGGGAGCCGGCCGCGTACGTTCGGGATCAATCATCACAGCTCCCTGACCAAGAGCCAGCGCGCCAGCCGCTCGTAGCAGAACACCGGGCCGTCTCGGCAGATCAGGAACGGGCCGAGCTGGCAGTGCCCGCACAGCGCCGCCGCGCACTGCATGTTGCGCTCCATAGACAGGTACACGCAGTCGCCGGCGACTCCGGCCGCGAGCAGCGCCTGCACAGTGAACCGCATCATGATCTCCGGGCCCACCACGAAGGCCGTGGCCGTCAGCGGGTCAAACGGCGCCCGGCTGACCAGGTTCGGCACCACGCCGACGTTGCCGTGCCAGCTCGGGCTGGCGGTGTCGACAGTGACCTCGGCGTCCAAGCCGTACCTGGCCCGCCAGTCGGCGATCTCTTTGGTGAACAGCAGGTCGCCGGGGGTCCGCGCACCGTACAGCAGGACGATCCTGCCGAACTGCTCGCGCCGGGCGAGCGCCGCGAGCAGGGCCGGGCGCAACGGCGGAAGGCCGATGCCGCCGGCGACGAACACCAGGTCGCCGCCCGCGGCGGGCGCGACCGGCCAGTCGGTGCCGTACGGCCCGCGCACGCCGATCTTGTCGCCTGGCCGCGCAGCGCACAGCGCGCGGGTGACCGCGCCGACGTCGCGGATCGTGTGCAGTACCCGGGCGTGGTCCGCGGGGTCGCTGCTGATGGAGATCGGTACCTCGCCGATGCCGGGCAGCGACAGCATGTTGAACTGGCCGGGCAGGAACGAGAACGGCTCGTGCGGCGTGAGGCCGAGCGTGACCGTATCCCGGGTTTCGCGGATCACGTCGGTCACCAGCCACGGCCAGGGCTCGGACCAGTCAGGAATCGGCGGCAATTGCGGCCACCTCCTCCGTCATGTCGATGCCGGCCGGGCACCAGGTGATGCACCGGCCGCACCCGACGCAGCCCGCGGTGCCGAACTGGTCGGTCCAGGTGGCGAGCTTGTGTGTTAGCCACTGCCGGTACCGGGACCTGACCGAGGCCCGCACGGCGCCGCCGTGCAGGTAGGAGTGGTCCACGGTGAAGCAGGAGTCCCACGACCGGTGCCGTTCCGGGTTGTCGCCGGCCAGTCCTGAGACGTCCTCGACGCTGAAGCAGAAGCACGTCGGGCAGACCATCGTGCAGTTCCCGCAGGACAGGCAGCGTGCCGCCACGTCGTCCCAGCGGGGATGGTCGAGGTTGTCATACAGCAGGTCCCGCAGGTCGAGTTCGGGCATGGCGCGTCCCATGGCGGCGGCCGTGCGCTCGGTGACGGCGTCCGCCGCGGCTTTCTGCTCTTCGGCGGCGGCCGGGCAGCCGAGCTCGGCGATGATCTCGGCGCCGCGTTCTGTGCCGGTCTCGACGAGGAACTCCCGGTCCGCCACCAGCTCCGTCAGCGCCAGGTCGAAGCCCGATGTAGCGCGCGGGCCCGCGTCCATCGAGACGCAGAAGCAGGTCCGTCCCGCCTGGCCGCAGTTCACCGCGACGATGAACGCGCCCTCGCGGCGGGCCGCGTACCGCGGGTCGGGGTGGCGGCCGCCGAGGAACACCCGGTCCTGGATCGCGATCGCGTGCAGCTCGCAGGCGCGCACTCCGATGAAGGCGAACTTCTCCGCCGGCTCTGGTTCGGGCGGCAGCAGCCGCGCCGACGGCGGGAACAGGTACTTCTTCACCGATTGCGGGCCGGCGTTGTAGCCGAAGAACGCGTCGTCGTCCCGCCGCCGCAGCCGGTATGTGCCGGCGTCCTGCTCGTCGGTCCATCCCGCGGGCAGGTCGTGGACTGACGCGATGTCGCCGTAGCAGATGGCGCCGTCGCGCAGCACCGGGCCGACCAGCCGGAAACCCCGCCGCCTGATCGCGTCGAGAAGCCGGTCGAGCGCGTCGTACCGGAGCGCGTACCGCATGGTCATGTCTCCGCCTCTCCGTGACGCGGCCGGCTGTCCTTGCCGCGCTGGCCGGCCCCTGTCTCCATTCCACGGCGATCGCTTGCGGCTGGGTAGGGACGAAGGTCCGTCGGGTGCGGACCTCTTGCGGTGCTGGCCATGAAGGTCAGCGCCGGCCTTGCCCGCCCGGTGGAGAGCGGATGGCCCTCGGCTGCGGGCCCATCGACTCTGACTGGAACCAGGCTGGCATCGGAGACTGGATTTGACAGCGGAGACCAGCGGGGATGGTGAATCCATTGCTCATGGCACGGCGCGGCGTGATCCCGGTGACTGGGCGCCCGCGGGACACGGGAACGGCGGAGTTCGCGAACAACCGGCTTGAATGGCGGCGGCTCGTCGCCGAGGCCGGCGGGACATTCCTGCTGGTACTGGTCGCGGCGGGGGCTGGGGTGGTCAACGCGGTGAGTCACGGCCAGGTGGGCCGGACCGCCGCCGTGACCGCGCCCGGGCTGATGGTGCTGGCCCTCATCTACACGATCGGCGCGACGTCCGGCGCGCACCTGAACCCCGCGGTCACCGTGGGGTTCGCCGCCCGGGGCCATTTCCCCTGGGGCCGGGTGCCCGGTTACGTGCTGGCCCAGGTGTGCGGGGCCACGGCAGCGGCCGCGCTGCTGCGGTCCATGTTCGGCACCGCGGGACGGCTGGGCGGGACCTTCCCTGGGCACGGGATTCCGGCCGGGACCGCCCTGGTCACGGAAATCGTACTGAGCTTCGGCCTGATGACGGTGATCCTCGGGACATCCTCCGGACCGCGCAACGTGGGCCACAACGCCGCGGTCGCGATCGGCGGCTACGTCGCGCTGGCCGGCCTTTGGGCGAGCCCGGTCAGCGGCGCGTCGATGAACCCGGCCCGGAGCCTGGGCCCGGCACTAGTGAGCGGAGACCTGGGCTGCGTCTGGATCTACCTTGCCGGGCCGGCGGCGGGCGCCCTGCTCGCCGTCGGGCTGGCCTGGGCGCTGCGCGGGCATCCCTCCCGCGCGGCGGACATCGCAGCCCAGGGAGCCGCGGAAGATGGTGCACCGGCCGGCGGCAGCCTGCCAGTGCCGACCGGGATCGCGGTCCCGGCGGACAGCCTCGAGATGCGGTGGATAGCCGCGGGTCCGGTCACGCCCGCGCTGCGCGAATGGTTCGCGCGATTCCCGGTCGGCGCGGAAACACGGGACGACGCGTATCTGCTCCAGCCCCGGCTGCGCCGCCTCGCGGTGAAGCTGCGCGACGGCAATGCCGTGGACCTGAAGGCGCTCCTCGGCACTCCCAAGCCCGTTGACCTGCCGGGCGGCGGCCGCGGCACCCTCGAACTCTGGCGCAAATGGTCGTTTTCCGGTGACAGCTACGGAGCGCAGGCCAATAGTGATGCGCCGGGCACGGGATGGGCCGTGGTGCGCAAGAAGCGGTTCAGCACCTGGTTTCCGCTGGCTTCCGACGACGCCGAGAAGCCTGGCGACGACGAGGCCGCCGAGACGGGCTGCGCTGTCGAACTCACCGAAATCGACATCGGCACCAAACGGTACGTGTCGGTCGGCTTGGAGGCGCGGGGTGCGGCCGGCCTGCTGCACGCGGCGCTCGAGCACGCGGCCGGGCTGGTATTCGCCGTGGCGCTCCCGCCTGGCTCAGGGCTCAGCTTCAGCCTGGAGAACTCCCAGTCTTACGCCCAGTGGCTGGCCAGGATCAGCGGGCCGGTTTCTTCCTTCCCCGGCCGCTTAGCCCCGGATCATGCCCGGGTCGTCCAGCGCGGTCCCGTTGCCCGCCATCCGGCGTCCCAGGCGGCCATCCGGCGCTTGTCCAGCGTCCAGCGGGTCACCAGGCCGGTGATGGTCAGCAGGGCCGCGAGGGCAAAGACGCCCAACCCCTCGGCGACATACGCCTGGCCCGTGACCTGCGAGTCCTGCAGCGGCGGATTAGTGAGCTGGCCGTCGGCCGTGGTCCACAACTGCCGGATCGAGCCGGGCGTGGTGTCGAGCGGAACGATGACATCGCCGGTGATCACCTTGCCGTCGCGGGCTGTCCACCGGGCCTGTGCCTCCGGGTCCCCGAACGCGCTGCCCTGCGACTCCAGCGTCAGCACCCGAGCGGAGACCTGGTAGGAGGAAGCCTGCTGCGCGAGCTGGGCCTGGTGGGCCCTGGTGAGCGCCCAGGAGCCGGATGCCAGCGCGGCGAAGGGCGCGGCCACCAGGAACGCGATGACGAGGAGTGCCAGCACGGCCGTCTCCACCCGGTCAGAAGCCCGCCGCAGCGGGTTGCGGTCGGGGCGCCGCCCCCGCACGAACCTGCCCAGCGGGGTAACGCGCGTGTCCTGTCGCCTGCTGCCCATCACCCTCACCTCATTCGGGCCTCCACCCAGGCGTGCGTCGCCTGCTCGATCGCGGACAGGTAGCCGGTCCGTCCCGGTACCGCGAGGCCCGCTTCGGCGGACAGCAGGCCGCGCAGCTCGGCCACGGTGCCGAAGCCCTTGCGGTGCATCCAGCCGGCCAGCCCGTCCAGGAGATGCGCGGCGTAGCCCGGACCGTGCCGCAGCAGCGCGGAGGTGGTCATCACCACGTCCGCGCCGGCCAGCAGGTACGCCGCGACGTCGGCCGGCGTCTCTACCCCGGTCGTCGCGGCCAGCGAGCAGCTCACCTTCCCGCGCAGCAGGGCGATCCAGCTGCGGGGCAGCGCGGACTCGCCGGGCGACGACAGCCGGAACCCGGCAGAGACCGTGAATGTCTCCGGGTTGATATCGGTTTGCATGAACCGGTTGAACAGCACCAGCCCGTCCGCGCCGGCCCGGTCGAGCAGGGTCGCCATCTCGCCGGGAGAGCTGAAGTACGGCCCGATCTTCACCGCGACCGGGATCCGCACCGCCGCCTTGACCGAGATGAGGATCTCGGTGTACCGCCGCTCGGCATCCCGTGCCGGGATCAGCGGGTCGCCGGGCAGGTAGTAGATGTTCAGCTCGATCGCGGCGGCCCCCGCCTCCTGCATGGCCGTCGCGTAGTCCGTCCAGCCGCCCGTGGAGACCCCGTTCAGCGATGCGATCACCGGCACGCCTGGGCCAGCCGCGGCCGCGGCCTGCTCGATCAGGTGCAGGTACCGGTGCGGCCAGTGGTCGAACGTGGTGTCGGGCAGGTAGCTCAGCGCCTCGGGGAAGGACTCGGTGCCGGCCGAGGCGAGCCGCGAGTCCTGGTCGGCCTGGTGCCGGAGCTCCTCTTCGAACAGCGACGGCAGCACCAGCGCGCCGACGCCCGCGTCGGCGAGCTGCCGCACGCCGTCGGCGGTCGATGTCAGCGGCCCCGCCGACGCGACCAGCGGACTGCGCAGGTCCAGGCCGAGGTACTTGGTGCTCAGGTCCATCACGCGCTCCCGTCCGCCGCGGGGAACCGCTCGGGTCCGCGCGCGGCCATTTCCTCGTAGGTCGTCCAGCGCTGACGCACTTCTTGCTCAGCACGCTCGGCGAGCTGCGCCGCCGCCTCTGGGTTGGTTCTGGCGAGAATCCGGAACCGCAGCTCCTGTCCGGTGTAGGCGGACAGCGGCAGCCGCGGCCGCGGCGAGTCGAGCAGGAACGCCCTGGTGACCGGGTCGTAGCGGATCAGCGGCCAGTAGCCGCTGGCCACCGCGCGGTACTGCTGGTCCATGCCGTTACGCAGCAGCTGGCCGTCCTTCTCGATGCCGTGCGCGATGCAGTGGCTGTAGGCGATGACCAGCGACGGGCCGTCATAGGCCTCGGCCTCGCGCAGCGCCCGCAGCGTCTGCTGCGGGTCCGCGCCCATCGCCACCCGCGCCACGTACACGCTGCCGTAGGCGATCGCCTGCAACGCCAGGTCCTTCTTCGGCACCCGCTTGCCGGCCGCGGCGAACTTGGCGACCGCGCCGAGCGGCGTCGCCTTCGACGCCTGCCCGCCGGTGTTGGAGTACACCTCGGTGTCCAGCACGAGCACGTTCACGTCCCGGCCGCTGGCCAGCACGTGATCGAGCCCGCCCGCCCCGATGTCGTAGGCCCAGCCGTCGCCCCCCACGATCCACACGCTGCGGCGCACCAAGTGGTCGGCCACGCTCAACAGATCCCGAACGGACGGGTTCTCCGCGTCGAGCGTTCCCAGTCGTGCTGTCAGTTCGCTCACCCGCGCCCGCTGCGCCGCGTACTCCGATTCGCGCCGCTGTGTGGCGTCGAGGATCGCGTCCGCCAGCTCGGGACCCACCGCGTCCCGCAGCTCCCGCAGCCGCGTCCTGGCCAGGGTGAGCTGCTGGTCGGCGGCGAGCCGGAACCCGAGCCCGAACTCCGCGTTGTCCTCGAACAGCGAGTTCGACCAGGCGGGGCCGCGGCCGTCGCGGTTCGTGGTCCACGGCGTCGTCGGCAGACTGCCGCCGTAGATCGACGAGCAGCCGGTCGCGTTCGCGACCATCAGCCGGTCGCCGAACAACTGCGACAGCAGCCGTACGTAGGGTGTCTCCCCGCAGCCCGCGCATGCCCCGGAGAACTCGAAGAGCGGCTGGAGGAACTGCGCGCCGCGGACGGTGCCGAAGTCAACCCGCGACCGATCGGCGAGCGGCAGCGTTTCGAAGAACGCGACGTTCCGCCGTACCTGGTCCCGGTCGTATGGCTCGAGGTTGATCGCCTTGCGCACCGGGGTTCCCGGCGCCGCCGGCGGGGCGTCGCCGCGCACCGGCACAGGGCAGGCCTCCACGCACAGCCCGCACCCGGTGCAGTCCTCGGCGTACACCTGGAGGGTGAAGCTCCTGTCCGGCAGCCCGCGCGAGTCGAGCGGCGTGGCCTGGAACCCGTCCGGTGCCTCGTTCAGCAGGTCGTCTGGATAGAAGGTGGACCTGATGACGCTGTGCGGGCAGACGAACGAGCAGTTGCCGCACTGGATGCACAGCTCCGGGTCCCACACGGCGACCAGGTCCGAGATGTTCCGCTTCTCGTACTTCGAGGTGCCCGGCGGATAGGTGCCGTCGGCAGGCAGCGCGCTCACCGGTAGCTCGTCTCCGCGGCCCGCCAGCATCGCGGCCGTCACCGTGCGCACGAATTCGGGCGCGTCCACGGGGATAGCGGCTTCCGTGTCCGGCACCACCCCGGCGGACAGCACCCCGTCA
>Ga0335073_10012539_pt1 | contig 11900 bp, 10 predicted proteins | sample Lox_Sample_22_FD_207093 | JGI IMG/M metagenome (GOLD analysis project Ga0335073, IMG submission 207093) | Soil microbial communities from Loxahatchee National Wildlife Refuge, Florida, United States - Lox_Sample_2.2 | ecosystem: Environmental > Terrestrial > Soil > Wetlands | place: USA... | reverse complement strand
CTCCCGCACCCTCACCCTTGAGGAGCTGCAGCACATTTCTAGAATGGTGCAGGAAGGCGCTCAGCCGCTGGTCAATGAGCTCCGCGACCTCGCAACCGAGATCCAGGCCACTCTCCAGGCCACTCGGCAGGCCGGGTCGATGCTTGAGACGCAACTCGCACAGGGCCTCACCTTCACCAATCATGGCTCGCTCAGGTTCACTCCCGTCGTTTCCCAGGGCAGCTCATCTTCGGCAGGTCCAGGTTAGCTGGTGAGAACGGCTAGCCTGGCGGTCAAGTTGTGCATTGCACAGCGCACGGCTTGGCCGCCCCAGCGATGGGCTCAGACTTCTACGCAGTGCTGGGGACTAGTAGCTCTTCGGGGTGAAGCTAGCATGAGTCCATTGCTTGCGCCTATCTGAGCTCGGTCAGTACTTCTTTTATCCTAGCATTCAAAGATTACCTGCTGACTTGCAAAACCAACAATCCCTATAGCAACGAGCTCGTCGAGTGCTATAGCCCGGAGGGCTCAACCTACCTCTCGCATTCAGCCACCTCCGCCCAAACCACATTTCCACCAGTTCGAAATATGCTGACTGGGACAGAGAAAGAGCATTGGGGCAAGCAACCGTACTGTACAATACATGGTTGAGCGTGTTCGTTATGCAAAACGGGTTTGGGAATGGAAGATAAATCGAAAAAAGCATATCTTTATTAGTAGAGAATTACTCGAACACGGCGGAAATTGTGTTGATACGCAAGTGGGTAATAGCAAGAAGCAGATAGCGGCGAAGCAAATGTACGCATCCTACCCAGGACATCCCCACATCCTCACACAGCATACTTCATCTGGTTCTCTCTGTGCCTCGCGTCAATACTTATGTCGCCGCCCATCACCTAAAGGTCATGTCCAGCAAAGCAAAGTAGTAGCAGGAAGAAGACTCAGCTCATTGCTGCTTGCCGCGCTACTTCCTAAAGCACTATACTTTGACACACTACACTGCCAATGGCTCTAGCTCAGACTACAACCCATATCGCATGGACGCAATGTCTCTCCTTAGCTGATGCGTTCCTCCCCAAAATTCTTGGCTCGCAGATACATCTGCCTCTCTCACGCGTTAGAGGAGTGAAACTTGCACTTGTCCAATTAGAAGTACAAACTGGTTGAAGTCTTGTTTTTGGAACATCTCAGCCCATGCTAGGTCATGTCACAGCGCAGGGAAACCTGTAAATCCAATGTCGACACCTAGCCTCCCAGAAACCGTCATACTGCCTCCAGTGGTAGAGCTTTGCGCATGAAAAGCACAAAAGCATTGACGGAAAGCCAGGATTTCTTGTGAGCATATCCAGGAACCGCCCGACTGTGTTAACATCGCAGTTGGTCCCTATTCGTTCAAGAGGCAAGGCGGATAGTATATTCTTGCATACTAAGCTGAGGCAAAGTTGGCTTTCGACCGGAAGGTGATCAGAGATGAGTGCGAGAATCTCGGTGGGAAGGTTGTCCAATGTCGGTGGCTGTCCTTTGGTGGGTGAGCAGAGGTATTGCACGAGACCCCTGAAGGCTCGAGTAATTGTGCCACAAATGGAAATGGTGAAAGGCTTTGAAGACTCCATTAATTAGTGGGCGTGGGCGTTAATGGCAGTTAAGACAAAGGTAGAGCAGGCCGCGAGGTGTAGCCACATGCACTCAAGGTTTTCCTTGGGGCGGGGGCGTTGAAAAAGACGAAGGATGATTCAGTGAAAGGGAAATGGACTTCCACCCTACAGTTTACGCTAAAAGTCCGGGCACACCCAGATATTTTCGAAATTCATATTTTTGGTACTACGTCTACGCTATATTGTAGCCACGGAAATCAGAAAATAGGTCAAATGACATAGCATAAGTCAACGGGCCCCGCGTCCGGTCAGTCAGGGGTTGATCCGACGGGCATAGTCGCAGGCGTCGCCTGCATGTGATAGCTATTGGGCCTCCTGTGCTGACAGTTGCGATTTTAAGCCTACAAAAGTAGTAAGTAGGGCGAGCAGTATGGTATTAGGACATGATTTTTTGGGTGCAGCTCTCGACCCAGTTAGTCGCTCTGCTCAGTGCTGATCGCCCTCGGCTCCGGTCGCCCACCCTCTTTGCTCAAGCTGTTGACCCTCCTCCTCCAAGCTAGTCGTATGCGTTCGACCGCAGTGGTCCTATTTGTAGCTTTCTCGTCTTAGGACGATGCTAAAGCCTGTTCTGGTAACCGTGGTCCTGCGACCAAGCCCCATGTGACCACGCAAGAAAAACAACCATGGCTATCAGAGCTGCTGCCTACCTACTTATCATCTTTCGAGGCCGTAGGCAAGTGGTATTTCTTTAGTGCTTAGTGAACGGCTAGGAAAAATGTATCCTGTGAGCTTACAGAGCCAACAATTAGGAAAAAGCACTTGGTTTGTGCGTTTCCTTTGTCTCCTTCATCGCGGTGGGTGACCTGCCATTGCCAACTCTATCTGCATCGGTATCAATAGGAGTCGGGGGTGCTCTTCTAGCTCCATCAGGACGCTGGTGCCACTTATGCCCCCGGGCAAGGCACCTGTCTTACAAGCACGATGCCCAACATTGGTAATCAAGACAAAACTACGACTTTACGAACCAAGTTCGAAGTACCGCCATCTATAACATCTCAGATCCGAGTTATGCGAGACAATAGAGAAATGTCGTTAGAAACGATCTGAAGCTCAGCCCCATGGTTGCAGGCTGTCTTCTACTCATGATCGAATTTTCAAAAAGTGAGTGTATAGGATTAGCTGGAAAAGGAGCGGCATAATGTGTGGATCACAAGCAAGCATGCTACCTACAAGCACCATGAAGGCGCTGTTCTAACATGATACATGCTTATTCTTGCGCGTCATTGAAACTCTGCTTAGAATACTCCACCTCACCATCGGCATAGGCATGAACAGATGTGAGGCGGGTTTGGCCTTTGAAGATCTGTCCCGACACCCGGAGTTTATTATCTTTGTGAGAAGTATGTGCTTCCCCGCTGCTTGGTGTTAGCGACAATTCCATGCCAGAGCCAGAGAGAACCTACGCAATTTCAATTTTGTCAGCTCCAGCCAACTTCGAGTTTTTTGAAATTTTCTCTTTGAGCATGTTTTCATATTCCGGGTCGGGTGAAGTGCCTTTCCAGATGAACTGGAGGAGAGCGCGAGCCGCGGTTGAGAACCCGCGACGCATTCCGAAAGCTACGGTAAAGAGTTAGCATGAATGAGGATGGTCGGAATATAATTGGAGGGAGCAACATGTTGTAGACAGTAAGTACGAGAGATTTTGGAGTCAAAGTATGTAGAGCAGGCCGACCACCCCTAAGTATTCAAGAAAGAGAATCGCCAGACTACATCTTCATGATGGTGTGATTTCAAGTTGGCACTACTGGTGTGGACTTTGAAACATCGCCTGGTTTAAGAGTCATTCGAATTGATGAAATGCATTGGATCGCAATAAGCGAACCATGTCCAGGCAACAGCACTGGCAATAATTAGTGGGGCGAGTAGGACAGCCCTTCCTACCTTGCCACCACTACCACTATTAGTGAATCACTGCTACCGGAGATATCAGAACTGCCTAATCAGGAAGGCCCAAGCGGTTTCAGGGGGTAGAATATGGGCTAGTCTACATCTTCCTTGACTGCTCCAGCGTCACCTAATATGGTAGTAACGAGCTGGGCTTCGATCTGAACTCTAGGGATTAAAGGGCGCTCTGCCACCGTCCTTGTGACCACCCTATTCCTCCACCGCCACCGTCAAGAATCTTCAATCCGAGGGCATTCCTCTCCAGCGTCAGGGTCCTTCTCGCGGCGCTAAAGGCTCGTTCGCACTGTGTAACCATATCAAGAAAAGATAAATGAACCCGTCATAGCTCGGTGCCTCGGTGGAACTCTCGACTATCCCTCATGATGACCAATGAGGTGCAGCCAAGGTTGTTCTTGCCCATATGTAGTAGTCGCAGACCCGGCTTGCGATCGGCTAACCGTATATGAAAGGTTTACCGAGATTTGGTGGCCCTGTCTGTACACGAGCACGCACTTGCAACGTCTTGTATCTTGAGGTGACTAAATAGCTCATTTGAATAGAATTGTGATTTCTTTCGAACTCCTCCGAAGCCCTCTCCGTCCCTCAATGGGTGTCACACCTCACAACCGTCGTTATGGTAGCATGGATGAACTTCTGAAACTCGTCAGGCATTAGAGGGTCATTGTCTTCATCAGTTGCCTTCGCCCCATAGATGGAATACTGCAAAATGAGCTTCTTCTTGGACTCAGGGGCCTTAGGATTCGCAAGGGGTAGATACTCACGAGATGCCGACGCTCGCCGCCGTGATACCAAATAGCAGAGACCTTGGAATTCTTCCGCAGATTAGCTATGTGGTACACTGCAAGGAATGTTCGCAGTCCTCGGTTATTGATGATTCGTTCAACATGTGTTTCCTTATCAGGAATTGAGGAAGAAGGGAGGGGAGATAATTAGTCGATGCTAGATTGGTCGTCAGAAGACATATTGCTAGGTGTGTGGGAAAAGACGCTGTAAGTAATGAAAGAAGAGATGGAACACTACACAATGCAGGGCAAGTCATCTCTCCCAAACGACTAGTATCTGTAACTATTGCCAGCGCCGCCGGGCAATGAGTTAAGCCATTCCAAGGCGAAGCGGCCAAGCGGCTATCAACTAGCCAATCATTAGTGGCCTCGTCGGCGCCAACGTCACTGTGCCCGTTACACTCAATATGCTCAATGTGCTTGATTGTGCAGAGCCTCGGAGCGCTACCGGCCACAAGGCTTCCACCAGCAGCTGCCTCAGCGCTAAGCACTCTCCCTATCTAAGCGACAGGGTTCCTGGAGCCATGTACAAACAAGGCGAGGGCGGGGGCTGAAAAACAGCGATCTAGCCCTGCCTGAAGGGTCTATCGCCAAGCGAAGAGGTGTGAAAGTGAAGGTGATGATGACGATGAGGTATTGTCGTGGGGCGCGGTGTGAGCAGGCCTAATGCGGCACGTCTAACTTGACGTTCATGCTGGTCGGCGACGATGCGCTGGGACACGTAGAGCAACGAGGTGAAAGCACTCAAACAGCAAGACAGTTTCCATAGATTCGAATTCATAAAGTTCCCAGTCATGCGGCCGAGTTCCATAGCCCATTCTCTATTTTCTAGTGTACAACGTCCCCTGCCTGACCGCCTACCTATGAGATAGGCTCTCGGCGCGCGGCCTTGGCCACGCTCTTCACATTCTTCCCTTCAACAGTGTGAAGGGAGCAAATGGGCGCCGCCAAGGCCACTAACCCCAAATTGGGTTGGTGCGCTAACGCGCAGCGACGCGCCAAGGCCGACTCTTCTGTTACATGGCGTTCTAGTGCCCGCTTGAGCCCTTGCCTCACACCTTACCAGTGCTGCTCCGCTGCTCAACGCTCTTTTACCTTCCTTCGGAAATAGGCTTTCACACAATGCTTACCATGAGAAATTGGGTTATGCCGCTACTGAGAACACTCCAACATGAACCCTGGCCGTTGTCTACAGCCATCCCGCCCCGTCTCGATGCATCTCAGCCTATTGAGGAAGAGAGGACGCCATATTACGATCCAAGTTCTTTTTATCCAGCTCAACTGGGCGAAGTTCTCGATGGTAGGTATCAAATCGCCACGAAACTCGGTTACGGCAGCGGCTCATCGGTCTGGCTTGCCCGAGACCTTCACCAGTTCGTCTGCCTTCTTTCAAATTCTTACCATTTGCTGACATTCTCCAGATGGCGATGGTTAGAAGAGAGATATGTTGCCATCAAAATAAAGGCAAACAAACGAAATTCTCCCGCGAAAGCTTCCGAAGATGAATTGGGCATCCTGAGCCATATTTCGAAGGCCAATCCTCGACATAAGGGTTGGCATTTCGTCAGAAAACTACTCAACTCATTCACACTAGATGGCGTGTCCGGAAAGCACCAGTGCCTTGTTTTTGAACCCTTGCGCGAGCCTCTTTGGTTGTATCGTGAGCGATTCATTGGGAACGTGATACCCCCAGAGATTCTCAAGATAATGCTTCAGATGGTTCTCTATGGACTTGACTACCTTCATTCGGAATGCCACGTTATTCATACAGGTATGTACTTTCCCTTTACCGAGGATAGTTTTATTGATTCATGGGACAGATTTGAAGCCTGACAACATCATGGTGAAGATCGAAGATCCATCAATTTTAGACATTGATGCTCAAAGTGAATTTCAAAATCCGCTCCCTCAAAAGCATTACGAGGATGGCCGGACAATATATCTCTCCCGAAACAATTACGGACAACCTCACACGACTGCAGGAATTATTCGGATCACCGATTTTGACCTGGCAGTCCGGGGTAATGTTCCACACAAGGGTTGTATTCAAGCTGAAGTCTATCGTGCCCCGGAGGTCATTGTCAATGCAGGGTACGCGTACAGCGCTGATATTTGGAGTTTGGGAACTATGGTAATACCCTAGCTATGATCATATATCCCCAATAGCCTTTGCCTGACCTTACTTATAAAAGCTGTGGGATTTGCTTGAAGGAAAGAGGCTCTTCGAAGCAGTCGACCCACACAGTGTGGACGAATACGACGATCAAAAGCATCTCGCTTATATAACCGCACTGCTAGGTCCTCCGCCAAGGGAGCTTCTTGATATCGGGGACCGGACCTCTATGTTTTATGACCGTGACGGTGAGTTCAAAGGCGTATCTGTGTATCTCTATGCTTATACGCAAAAGGGCACCTAAAGAACCCAGACCTTTTACCGACGGACTTTAGCTTCGAAGCTACTCTCAACAACCTCAATGGTAAGGAGAAAAGGATGTTTGTCAAGTTCGTGAAGAGGATGATCAAGTGGCGACCGGAGGACCGAAGCACAGCAAATGAGCTCCTTGATGATCCTTGGTTGTATACAGATTTTGGGGAAGACTAGATGGGAATGAAGGTTCAGATGGACACACTCTCCCCCAAATAATCATCCTCGACATCTGTCACTCCGCTACCCTCTTCGTCCTTCCTTTAAGGTAAGTAAGCAGGAACAACTCCTTTCTTTGGGCGAGGGTGGGACCATTGTGAATGCCTCCTTCGCTTCTAACGTCTCTCCGCCCGAACCTTAACTCGTATAGCTCAATCAGTCGAGGAGGTCAGTCCAGAGAGGTGAGTATCATTCCATCTTTATCCTCATACCTCCATCCTGACTGCTCTAGTAATTTATCCGGCCGGCTCCACGTTAATCCCTTCATTTTCAGTCTAGAGTGTTCGCATAGATCTCATTGGGACAAATATTGGCGTTCGTGAAGTGGAGGGAAGAGAGAGAGGCAAGACCGGGCAGACGAGAGACTCCAAGGTGAAGAAATGGGCAGTGCTTCCTTTAGAACTTGGAAGGTATCTCAGTTGAAGGGATTTATTTAGTTTGAGCCAGCAGGCGACATCTTTCGACAACTACGTGCACTATTCCAAGAGCCTCACCATCCCAGCTCTTGACCCTTGAGCTCACCGTCGTGATGCTGGGTATTGACATCTTCATCAGCCTCAGCGCTCTGGCTGCCTGAGGGAACTACATTGCTCAGCCCAGAGGAGGTCAGGCCCATTCTGCTCCAGTCTTCCCGTTCTCCACACGGCAGGCCTCGCAGAAATCTGCAACGTTCGCTCAACTTGGAGAGGGCCATCATCCTTGCGCCGACAGTGTTCGCAGGAATCTGCAACGCTTGCTTAACTCAAAGACGGCCATCACCCTTACAATCTCATCGAATTCTCAGACCTGTTCACACGAATCAGCCCCACTCGATCAACATTCAAGAATCATGGCTGTCCAATACAGTCCCATGGTGTTATCGAATGACAGGGCGTTGCTCATGCAGGATCCATATCGCTCGGTCACGTCGAAGTTGGAACCAGCCCGGTCGGGCTGCCTCGATGAAGGTCAATGCAGTCCATTCCAGTCCAATCTTCTCCACTACTAGTGCTCGCATGAATCCACCCGTGACAAGGCCATTGTTTGTCCAGTGTAATCCTCTTACTCTCCATCAGCCGTGTTCGCATGAATCTGCCTCGCTTGATCAGCTTCCGGAGACCTGCATGACCATCCACCGGATCAGACTCCTTCTTGGCCAGCATTATTCACTCCGGTCCTCTTCCTCCACTAAGCAGTAGAGGCAGGTGAGCAGTATCGCCCTAGTACGCAGCACCCTCTACTTCGGCGAAGCGGAACTGATAGATCATCCCTGCAGGAACCATGTCGTGTCTGCCTTCACATGGAATATGTAATTCTGATACCATCATTACCGCCATCCAAGTTATCAGGCCCATTTTTGCACGAGCATGCTTCAATCAATGTTCCTGCAGATGACAGTCGTGTGGAGGCCAAAGGAGGTACCGAATGTAAACTGTAGTTTTGTCAGTCCGCAAATAGAGTTATAGATGTGCGTATCCAAGAAATACACATAAGCATGATGAACAATGTCCGAAGAGAACAGTCTTGTGATATGTAGTGAGAGAGGTTTCCGTTGCAATGCGATGGTGGACGGATTGTGCGTTGGCTACGACGTGAGGTCTGTTTTGCTCGCCGACGATTGAAGGGAGTTCCGCACTAGCATGCCATACTTGAGACAAGGCTGCAAAAGCTACGCCGTCACGCTGGAAGCTAAAAGTGGAAAACAGTCAGCGCATACCATACTATACACTTCTCACTCTCACAATCCTGAGCTTTGATTGCGTCGGACCTTGTGTGCAAGTCACTGTCAGATAATGTCCATGAGGTATACCACCAAGCATGCACAATTTTGGACTTTGGAATTGCTTCTGCAGACATTACATTCAAAGGCCAAGGCACATATGTATGGCGCTGAAGTAGCAAGGAGTGAGATGCATACCTCGGGAAAGCCATTGCACCATTCATTGACGGCCAACTGACGGATCGGAGGACGGAGGCTTTGAAAGGCGAAAGCTTGTGCAGTAGCGGCGGGAGTAACCGAAGAAGATGCTTGAAGAGATACCTGTTCTGAAGAAATTCGAAAGTAACTAACTGCGTTCAAGTCTGTCAATTTCAAGCACTTTCAGCTGAGCCGAATTACGATGGTGAAATCAACACAAATAGCTCGGCTGGACGGTGAGACTAACTTATAGCACCTTTCATGGCAGCATCGCGAATAGCTGATCATGTGGAAACACAGGCCTCATGCTCGCTGCCTCAGTGGACGATGAGCAGGTATGAACCTCTACAGGAACTCGCCAGTCCATAAAAACCCACGTTCCTAACATATAGCTCATCCACAGGTTGAGTCTGAACTTGCCGAAGTCAAGTCACAAGCGAAGATGATCTTTAGAAGATTGAACAAGAACTCGGAACAACAAGCTAGCATAGAATCTGGTCAATACACCCTACAGTAAGAACAACACCCTCAATAAGCTGCGACCCTCCAGTTAACCTTCTCCACTGCAGCTACATGATCCAAGACTCCATCTGCTTTCTCTGCATCTGCGACAAGTCTTACCCTCGCAAGCTCGCCTTCACCTACCTCGCGGATCTTGCCACCGAATTCACAACGACATACTCGAGCACACAATATCTCTCTCCGAGTCTAAGACCATACGCCTTTGTCGAGTTCGACACGTTCATCCAGAGGACCAAGAAGACATATCAGGATAGCAGGGCGACGGCGAACCTGGACAAGCTAAATGACGAGTTGAAGGACGTGACCAAGGTCATGACGAAGAACATTGAAGATCTACTATATCGTGGCGACAGTTTGGAAAGAATGGGCGAAATGAGCGGTAGGCTACGAGAAGACAGCAAGAAGTATCGGAAAGCCGCTGTGCGAATCAACTGGGAATTGATGCTCAAGCAGGTAAGTCTGCACATTCATCTAGCCTTTGGGAAAACTTATGGCTCACCATACGTAGTATGGCCCTTTTGCTGGGTTGGGATTATTCATTATAATCTTTATCTGGTGGCGGTTCTTTTGATGGCACCTCTGGCATTGAGCTGGCAATGTATGATATATGATACCCAATGGAGCGTTATTTGGAGCGGTAAGTAAAGGTATGGCTCGTTGAAAGTAGGCATTGCCTTCTAACAACAGTAATTTGGTTATAATGGAAGGCTAAATTGCTTATATTGTCTTGACCTCCTATACCTCGGACTCCTCTACCTAACCCATCGACTTCAAATTTGCTACTACTGTTCTTCGAGGAAGACATTGGGCTATCTATGTCATTCATTGTCCGCCCATTACGCATTCCGTCCCACTGACCGTGCTCACTGGCCTCGATAAAAATCCTTCGTTTTCCTACATTCTTTGCCCCTGTTCAATCTCCAAAGATGACGTCTGAGAATGGCACGAGCACTTGTTCAAGCATCACTCACACAAACACCCCGCATTGGCTCTAGCAAATCCTTCGCCATTACTCGTCTCATTACTTGTCCGCAGCCATCATACCCTGCGCACTGCCAGCGTCTGGTCCCTCACTCTTTCGATTTCCCTGCCTGTTGTTAGGGCTCAGAGGGAGGCCAAGGTACAGTCGTTGCTTGCATGAGCCTGCATGAGCTTGCAAGATAAGGCCTTATCTAAGCCATATGAGGCATAGAAAAGGTCACAAAGGTTCAATTAAGGGGGTGTATGAAGTGACTTGGTGCATACCCTGCTTTGGTGGGAGGTCGACTGGCTGCCGTGCGTGTAGGGTTTGAAAGAATCCGTATCGCGTTGTCATGAAGTAGTTCAAGTAGATATAATCCGAAACCGAGATTTTGATCGATGCGCTTACGAATGAGAATTAAGAATCCAGTATGGAGGATGTGAGATTGGAGTATTGAGAAGCCGAGATCAAGCAAAAGAGTTGACAATAAGAGTCTAAGTAAAGGTGATAAAAAAGTTGGGGATAGATAGATAAGCCGACAATGAGGAATTGAAGCTCGATCGATAGCCGGTGGGGGAGTCTTTAAGCTGCATCAATAGACCAGTAAGAGGAAGCCAAGCTTGGAATGAAAGACCTAGACAAATCTAGCAGATTCGTAATACAGATGCAAGTAAGAGATCGGGGTAAGGGCTTCTGGGGGCGAAGATATAGGCTTTCTGGCCAGAGCATCAGCACGAGCTGTATGACGCTAGCTCTAATCTATTCATTCCCTAAATCTCATCCTCTTCTTCATCAAAATCATCTTCGACACCCATGTCGTACAGTATTCGCCCTCCTTCTCCTACGCCTCCTACCTGTTGTGCGTCGAAGTACGGTAATACTACGCCTTCACGGTCCTGCTTCTGTCGATCCGTAAGCCCCAGCTCGAACGTCAGACCCGCTAGTTCGTCGTCCACCAGCCGGTCACTCAACCTCTTTGTGTACAAAGGATGGTCGTCGAGTAGGATGACGGATTCTTTGAAAGTCTGCGCATTCGGTGGCATGGCCCTTGTACTTTTTGGAAGGAAATAGGTTTCATGAACGCCTCGTCCGCTCTTGCGTCGGTGCTCAAGTTCGATCACAATGCCTTGTTCTTCTCGTTTCAGCCTTTGGGATTTTGGGTTCAAGCCTACCACAATTCCTTCGACTTCTTCATTTAGGCCGTAAAGCGGTGCCGGTAGACTGCGTTCCCGAGCCGCCTTCTCTGAAAGCACTTGAAGGAGTGAATGGATAGTGATAATGGTGGTTGCAAGGTAAGATACTAAGGTCAGTGGCGTGGGCGAGTATGGCGAAGATGGCGGCGGAAGTGGAACATCGATATGATTGACCGCGACAAGGGAGATCTGTGCTTGCGGGCTTTCTTTCGGTGGAACAAGCAGAGAGGAAAGGTAAGCTGGAAGATTGAAATCGGCCCGTAATTGGTTACAGAGAGTTGCCAGCGTGGTGAGAGCATCAATGATGATGAGGATGCCTGTTTCGCCAAATTTAGGCGCGGCGCAAAACCACTCAGGCTTGG
>Ga0335073_10012538_pt1 | contig 11900 bp, 10 predicted proteins | sample Lox_Sample_22_FD_207093 | JGI IMG/M metagenome (GOLD analysis project Ga0335073, IMG submission 207093) | Soil microbial communities from Loxahatchee National Wildlife Refuge, Florida, United States - Lox_Sample_2.2 | ecosystem: Environmental > Terrestrial > Soil > Wetlands | place: USA... | reverse complement strand
GACGGAAAGATGAAAACTTCGATGATTCACTTTGCCACGTTTTTAAGTGCACGCGATTTTCATTTTGCATCCGCCGGGATTTGACGCTTTAATCACCGGCCATGAAAATTGTTCTCGCTTATTCCGGGGGCCTCGATACGTCGGTGCTGCTGTCCTGGATCAAAGAAAAATATGACGCTGAGATGGTCGCCTTCTGCGCGAACATCGGGCAAGAGGAAGAATTGCGCGGTCTTGAAGCCAAAGCCAAAAAGACCGGCGCGTCGAAAATCTATATTGATGATTTGCAGGAAGAATTTGCGCGGGACTTCATTTATCCAATGATTCGGGCCGGGGCCATCTATGAGGGGCAGTATTTTCTGGGCACGAGCATTGCCCGCCCGCTCATTGCCAAGCGCATCGTCGAAATCGCGAAACGCGAAGGGGCGGACGCCATTGCTCACGGCGCGACCGGCAAGGGCAACGATCAGGTGCGGTTTGAATTGACCGCGGCGGCGCTCGCGCCGGACCTGCGGGTGATCGCGCCCTGGCGGGACGCGCGGTATCGGGATGAGTTTCCCGGACGGCAGGAGATGATTTCGTATTGCGAAAGCAAAAAGATCCCGGTCCAGGCCAGCGCTAAAAAGCCATTCTCGATGGACCGGAACCTTCTGCACATTTCATATGAGGCGGGCATCCTTGAAGATCCATGGTTTGACTCTTACGATTTGAAAAACCGCGACTACTTCACCACGCTCTCGGTCTTTCCCGAAGACGCGCCGGACAAGCCGGAATTTGTCACACTCGATTTCGAAGCCGGCAATTGCGTAGCTGTGAATGGACGCAAACTGTCGCCGCTGGGCGTGATGAAGGCGCTCAATAAACTCGGCGGCAAACACGGCGTGGGCCGGGTGGATATGGTGGAGAACCGGTACGTGGGAATGAAATCGCGGGGCGTTTATGAAACGCCCGGCGGCGCCATTCTCCATTTCGCCCATCGCCAAATCGAATCACTCACGATGGACCGGGAGGTGATGCATATTCGCGATTCGCTCATTCCACGCTATGCCGAGCTGGTCTATTACGGATACTGGTTTGCGCCCGAACGGCTGGCGCTGCAGGCGCTGGTCGAGGAATCCCAAAAGAACGTGACTGGCGCGGTGCGCGTGAAGTTGTACAAGGGCAATATCATGGTTGCGGGGCGAAAATCGCCGGTAAGCCTCTACAACCCGCACATTGCCACCATGGAAGCGGATCCGACTAAAGCCTATAATCAGGATGACGCCACGGGATTTATTCGGTTAAATGCGTTGCGGCTGAAGGTGGCGGCCAAGGTAAGGAAAAAATAAAAAGGAAAAAGGAAAAAGGGGGCGGCATTCCAAAACATCGAACGCCGAATGGGGGATGCTTATTCAGGCGTGGTGATGGAGGCGTGACGGTAGTTGATGCCCAATTCATCGAGGCGTTGTGCGTGGACGCGCAGGCGGCGGATGAAATCGTCCCAGTCGCGGGAGGATTTGGGGGACCAGGCAACTTCGGCTATGGCGCATTCGCGCGGGAAAATCATGTACTCGGCGTGGTTGAGGTTTGGAACGTGTTCGGTCCATAAATTGCCCTGAGTGCCCAGGATGTGTGATTGAAATTGTTCCGGCAAATTGGTTGGCATGGGATCGAATGAATAGACGCGGCTCAAAAGCAATGAGGGAGCCCAGGTCGCGGCCGGCGGCTCGGCGGAGTGATTGGTGGACTGATAAAAGTCAAAGTAACAATACCCGGTGGGGGACATGACGACGTCGTGGCCGGCGCGCGCGGCCTCGGTGGCGCCGCCAGTCCAATCCATGACGGTTGCATTGCGGGCGATGCCGCCTTGCAAAATTTCGCTCCAGCCGACCAGCGTGCGCCCGCGACTGCTGACATATCTTTCGATCCGCCGGGTAAACCAGCTCTGCAATTCCTTTTCATCCTTGAGCCCTTCACGTTTCATGAGGGCCTGGCATTCGGGATTGTTATGCCAGGTTGCCTTGGGCACTTCGTCTCCGCCAACATGCACGTACTTGCCGGGGAACATTCGAAACACCCCCGACAAGATGCCGTCCAAAAAAACGAAGGTTTGGTCGTTGGCGGGGTTATAGATGCCATTGAAGATCCCCGCATCAGCCCGAATCGTGAAAGGACCTCCCGTGCAACTGTACTGAGGATACGCGGCGAGCGCGGCTGTGGAATGACCGGGCATTTCGATCTCGGGCACGACGGTGATATGGCGCGCTGTGGCATAAGCCACGACCTCGTGGATATCCTTCGGCGTATAGAAACCGCCATAGCGGCCGTCCGGGCCGTAAGCTGTTGTGGAATTGGATGCCAGCCCGAATCCGACGCCCTTCCGCCATGCTCCAACTTCTGTGAGCCGTGGATATTTCTTAATTTGGATGCGCCAGCCCTGGTCGTCAGTGAGATGCCAATGGAACGTGTTGAGCTTGTGCAATGCCATGGCGTCGAGGAGGGATTCGATTTCAGATTTGTTGAAATAATGGCGGCTGACGTCGAGCATCAGTCCGCGCCATTGGAAGCGGGGCCAATCCCGGATATGAAGGCAAGGCACCCGCCAGTCAACGTTGGCCACAACATTGGACGAAAAGATTTCCGGGGGAAACAACTGCAAGAGGGTTTGCACACCGTAAAACAAACCGGCCTGTGTGGGCGCGCGCAGGACGACGGAGTTCGAATTGATAGTCAGTTCATAGCCTTCCAGGCCAAGTTGCGGGTCCGCGTTCCTGCATGTTAACACGATGCCGTTGGCGGTTTCGGAGCCGGTAAAGGGTTTGCCGCGAGAGGCAAATAGAAAGCCAGTGGAGGAACGAAGCCGCGCGGTCAGGAACGCCGCCGTTTTGCGCGAAGCCTTGTCGGTCCAAATGGGGGTATCGGCGGTGAGCGTGAAATATCCGGATTCAAGAGTCATTTCCTGTGGCAGGGGAATGACGGCCGGTTTTTGTGCATCCGCGGCGGAGACTGTAGCCGCGACAAGGCAAAGAGCGATGATGAAAGATTTCATCGCCGGATTTAATGCCAGAGGTTCCAAAATTGGCGCATGAATGTTTAAGATTTTGCCGGTTTCGGCATTAATGCGAAAAACTAAACACGGCGCCTGAATTTTCGGCGGCGCTGATCTGTTTTCCTCCGAGGTAAATATTCTCAGGACGGCCACCTTTCCATTGGCGCAACCGGTAAAGCGTGGCGAAAGTGAAATCAGGGGCCGGGCCGCCCTGGCCGCCGACCACTTCGGCTCCGCGCCGGACATTATCCTGCAACCATGCGGGCATTCGCAGGTGATAGGGATTGCGCCGCACCTCGCCCACATGGAATGACAATGCAGCCAGCAAATCGGCGACATCGTCCACGCTGGACTCGACCATAAGGTTGGGCGAGGGCATAGGCGCCCAATACTCGGTTTCAATCATCAGGCACTCAAAATCCCGGGGCAAGGTGTTCAGGGCGTCCGTGACCAAAAAATGCGTGCCGATATGAGTGATATTCCAATCGGTTTCGTGCGGAAAGAAAATAGCCCTGGGCTGGTAGCGTGCGATGATGCCGGCGACGGTCTTTACCGCGTCAGACCAGCGCGCCGGATCCACGGCGCGGGATCGAAGGTTGACTTTTTCCAGGCCATCGGGCGCGGTTTGTTCAAGGTCGAAACCGAGCCAGTCGCAGGCGTTCTTGAGTTCCTGCAGGCGTGGCTCCTGGCGGCTTTTGTTGCTGCCCTGCGTGACGGCCACGTTGACGACTTTCATCCCCGTTTCGCGCATGAGGCGCAATGCGAAGCCGCCGATGAGGCATTCATCGTCCGGATGCGGAGAAAAAATAAGGGCGACAGGCGCGTTCGGTTGCGGTTTTGTTTTGACGCGCGCCGGAATGCCGCCCAAAGGCAAAGACTTCCCGTCCGCAACGAGTTGCGCAAAAGAAGAAGCAAAACGCTGATAGGGATTCATGACATATTTCTGTACAACAAACTACTACAGGGCGGTTTGAGTATTTCAAAGAAGACCTGGTTGCTCAATCCCCAATTTTGGGGGGTTGTGACAAAGACAGCGTTCGAGCACACTGGAATGGAAGCTGACCTTATTCGATAAATCACTTGGAACTGCTTTTATGGAAGTCATTATTCGGCCAAACGCGGAGGCCGCGACGGATTTGGTGGCGAGGGTTATCGCCCAGGAGTTGTGGGCCAATCCGCGCCTTGTGATCGGCCTGGCTACGGGCCGCACTATGGAGGCTGTCTATGCGCGGCTGGTCCAATTGCATCGCGAAGAAGGCCTGGATTTTTCATCCTGCCGCACTTTTAATCTGGATGAATACGTCGGGTTGCCGGGCAGCCATCGTAATTCCTACCGGCATTACATGAACCATAATTTATTTTTGAGTGTCAATGTGGATTTGAAAAACACGCATTTGCCGGACGGCGCGGCAACCGATATCGAGGCCGAATGCGAGAAGTATGAAGAGCTATTGGCGCGGTGCGGCGGAATTGATTTGCAATTACTCGGCATAGGGCTTGCGGGACATTTGGGATTCAACGAGCCCGTTTCCTCGCTGTGGTCGCGCACGCGCATCAAGGTGCTTTCTCCGGTGACTCGAGCGCAAAACGCAAAACTATTTGAACCGCCGGACGAAATGCCCCGGCGGGCGATAACGATGGGGGTGGGGACGATCCTGGAAGCTCGCCGGTGTGTGTTGCTGGCCACCGGCGAAGACAAGGCGGAGATCGTGGCTCGCGCGATCGAAGGACCGATCACGAGCATGCATTCGGCCACGGCGCTGCAGTTTCATCCGCGTTGCGTCGTGGTGTTGGATGAGGCCGCCGCCGGGCGTCTCCGGGAGACGGATTATTATCGCTGGATTTTTGAAAATGAACCGCAATGGCAGGCCTTTCGCGAGGAGGCAAAGGCGCCCAATGGTTTTCCCTCCAAGTTGGGGCGGTGGGTCAAAGAAGCGGCTCCAGCCATAGCGGGTCATCACGGAACTTAAACCGATTCGGTTGCGTGTAGCGGCGGGAATGTGAAAATCTTTGACGCCGCAGGCCGAATGTTCTTTTATGTTGACGGCTGGCGATGAAACATCCAGGCAAAAGCCACGACGCGTTTGCGCGCGGTCAATCCACCGGTGAAATTTCCACCACCGTGTTCCCCGAACATTCCGAAAACAATCGGACCCACGATGAATTCCCGAAAACCCATGCCGGTTATTGGAAAGAGCGATTAATCGTGAGGAGGTATCGCTTTGGGGCCTCGGGGGAATCAGACGGCGATTTGGCGGCCTATGTAAATGATACCCAGGGGGGGTATTTTTTTCCTTTAGGCAGCGCGGATGTGGAAATGGCCGCCGCCAAGGCGTGCCGGATATATCAAATGGCCGCGGAAAGGGGCTGGGACGATGTTTGTCGTGAATTTTCGCGAGAATTGATCGTCAGTTTCGAGTGGTGCACAAACCCGGTCTTATGGACTTATACTACGATTCACACGCTGGTGGGAAAGGAAGAGGCTCCATCCGACCTGCCCACCGCCAACCCCAATCGCCACCGCGTGATCGTGGTTGAATCGGATGACGGTATTCGCCGGGCGTTGTGCTGGAGCGTGGATCATCAGGCAGGCTTCGTCAGTGTGCCGTGCGCCTCACCGGAATCATTTGGCCAAATGCTGGCATTCCACAAACCGCGTATGGTCCTTTTGAGCCGCAAACTGGCCGGAGCGGTCGGCTTTAAATCCGCCGGAGCGGTTGCTCCGATTCAGAGTGGCGTACCAGCCGTCACATATTCGGTTCATGTAGACGGCGACAAGATGTTTGTGTCCACACCCGGCGGCGCGGCTGGCTACCTGGTGAAAAGAGTTCCGCCAGACCGGCTCCTGGAGCCTGTTCTCAAAGCAGTCAACCGTCCTGATTTGGCACCTGAAGAGCTTCTGCTTCGCGTCAAACATTATTTTCAGCAGTTGCTTCAACTGCCGTCCAATCAGCATAATGCCGCCCTGGCCAGCCTGACCCCGCGCGAACGCGAAGTGCTCGAGCTTTTAAGCAAGGGCTATGTGGACAAAGAAATTGCCCAGGCCATGGGCATTGGTATCTGGACGGTCCACGATCATATCAAAAATATCTTTCAGCGCCTTCGCGTGCGCACACGAGTGGAAGCGGCTATCCGATACCTGGAGAAGTAATCCCACTGTCAATTCGTTGCCACCCTGGTCACAAAAGAGCAGGTGAACGTCCCATATATGTCCTGCAGGATGTTGCCCCTCAAAACAGGGGATGGACGCCTTTTAAAAAATATTTAAAGATGACTACCAGTGAAAGTAATAACGTGGTCATGATTGGAAATTGATTAAAACCTAAAACAACGATATATGAAATCATCGATACAGCCCGCCATAACAAGATTCGCAGCGTCCGCGCTGTCATTTTCGCCGGCACTCCTGATTTTGTGCGCTGCGCTTTCCGCCGGCGCGCAAAGCTACAACTACGACGCCACCATCCTCTCAAACCAACCCGCCGTATATTATGAACTGCAGGAATTGCCGGGAGCGGGCAGCGCCATTGATTCTTCCAGCAACGGTAATAATGCGACGATTGATTATGACCTTGGTTACAGCGGCACCAACGACTACCCGGTTCTGGGTGTGCCCGGCGTATTTACCAACGCCTATTTGTTCAACACATACACCGATGTAGACTATGAGATGCACGTTTCAGATGTAGACGGCTATTGCCCGAATCCGCAAGGCCCGTTCTCGGTGGAATTTTGGGCGCGCGCCACCAGTGATGCCGGTAACTATCTGGTACCGGTGGGAGCCGTCAGCGGTTCGTATCCGCAGCCCGGCTGGGATTTCTATCAGACACCTGGCGCGCCCGGATACTGGGTTTTCAACGTACCCAGCGCCGGGGCATTTATCGAAACCAGCCAGGTCGTTAAAAATCAGTGGACGCATTTGGTCGGCGTTTATGACGGCACAAATTTGATTTTCTACGTTGATGGCGTAGCGACCGCGACGGCTGCCGGTACCGGATTTAAAGCCGGCACTGGCGACATGTTCATAGGCGACTGTCCTCCCTCCGGCTGGGGTGGTTTCGCTGGTTACATTAGTCAAGTGGCATTTTACACCAATGCATTGACGGCGGCGCAGGTCCTGAATGACTATATAGTCGGCACCAATTCCTTCGCCACCAATGGCGAACCGGCGGAGGTGCTTGCGGACGACGGCTCAGTGGCCACGGACCCGCCGTCTGCTGCGGTCGATGGCGGAAGTACGGCGACATTCGATCCGATCGTCGTCGGGAGCACGCCGTTGTCGTATCAATGGTATAGCAACGAAGTGGCTGTGGCAGGGGCGACGAACAGCCTCTTAAGCTTTACGGCGAGTTCATCGGCCAACGACTCGACTTATTACGTCATCGTGACGAATAACTTTGGCAGCTCGACCAGCCAGGTGGCAACCCTGACAGTCTATAGCGCCTTGATCATCAATAGCGCGCCTATGTCTATAAGTCGTTATGTTGGCAGTTATGCCGCGTTTCATGTTACAGCAAGCGGCACGTCGCCTATTGCTTATCAATGGTCTGTAAGCACAGATGGGGGAAGCACATTTACCCCCATCCCCGGCGCGAACTCTGAAACTTTGTGGCTCTCCAATGTTCAATTATCTCAGAACGGAAACCAATATTCCGTGCTGGTTACCGGTCCAGGCGTTTCTTCCACCCCTGCGGCGGCTACGTTGAGTGTGTCGGCCCGGCCTGTCAACGTTCCGCTGACCGGGTATGGTGCGGTTGTGGCCGCGGACCATCCGGTGGGCTTCTGGCAGTTAAACGAGCCGAGTGGCAGCAGCACGGCGATCGATGCGGTGGGCAGCTTTGACGGAGATTGACGGAGAATATGATTATGATCTCGCGGTCACGAATGGAATCACCGATACCAGCAGCATTCTGTTCGGAGAACCCGGCGGTGTTCCCGGCGACAGCAGTACAGCGGTGGCCCTTGTTTCGCCGACTGCCGGCTTGGGCGGTACGGTCCAGGTGCCATGGGCGCCGGAATTGAATCCGGACATTCCATGGTCGGTTGAAACTTGGGTTCAGCCGGCGTCGCTTGGTGTCAACGGCAACGATTACCGCGTAGTCCTGTCCTCTGAATACAACGAATATCCGTTTCCGTACAATGGCTGGTACATGTACCAGCAACCCAACGGCACGTTTGCATTTGTGCCGCAACCGGCCAACGGATTCATTACAGCGGGGTCTATCACGCCGGGCAACTGGTATCATCTGGTGGTCACCGACGACGGCACAAACTTTAATTTCTACATCAATGGCGTCCTGGCAGTGGCTCCGGCTCCGGTGACCGATTTCATTCCCAATGGCGACGGCATTAATCCCGATGGCACCCCGGGACTTGGCGGAGATGACGGCGCCAATTTTGTGATGGGACAGCGCACCGATGGAGCCTTTAACACATACCAGGGCGCCATGGAGGACACAGCGATCTACAATTACGCCCTCACTCCGAAGCAGATAATGACACATTACTTGAATCAAATAAACCTCACTATCTCGAAGTCAGGCGGCAGCGCCATTGTCAACTGGCCGGCGGGCACGGGCACACTGGAGGAGTCCGCCCACGTGAACGGCCCCTACACGACTTTGACTGGAGTGGCTCCGCCCTATACCAATTCCATGAGCGGAACGATGTTTTATCGCTTGTTGAGACAGTAACTTGACATAACGAATCATAGCCGTCCCGCCGGCGTTTTCGCAGGCTGGCGGGGCGGGACTGAAACGGATGGCTTATTAAGTCGCACGCGGAGAAATTTGCAATGCAAAGTTCGTATATCAAAAGCGTCAAAGCTGGCGGTGGCAACACCACTTGCCGGACGCCCTGTTCCTGCCATCAGTTCGCCGAAAGAGATAGGGAACCCGCCGCGCTTTTTCAAGAGCGTGGCGGGTTCACTTTGATTGAGCTGTTGGTCGTCATTGCAATCATTGCGATCCTTGCGGCGATACTTATGCCAGTGCTTGGGAAGGCCAAAATGCAGGCCTGGCGCGTCCAATCGGGAAACAACATTCGGAATCTTCAAATAGGGGCCAATATGTATGCCAACGATAATAACGGCTACCTGCTTCCGAACGCGCCGTTCAATCCGCCCAATCTCGGCGGGGGTAAGGCCTGGGTAGATGTCAGCAGCTCGGCCTATGAGGAAAGCCTCACGGAGCCCTGGGCGGGCAACACAAACTTGGCTCTCTATACCGACGCCCTTCTGGCGCCGTTTATGTCCGATCAACTTGGGGTTTACAGATCTCCCGCGGACACGATGCCATCGCCGAACGGCCAGCGCATTAGAAGCTATTCCATGAATGGCCAGATGGGCGCCGTTTATCTGGCTTTGGACAACTTCAATGATGATCCCGGCGCCCTCCAGTATAGCAAAGAATCCGATCTTAAATTTCCCATCACTCCATCGCAGGGATTTGTCTTTTGCGAGGAGAGTCCGTACACGATAAACGATGGATTTATTCAGGTAGCCACTCTAACGACTGCGCCGGGATTTCCCGATGTGCCGGCTAATTACCTTGGGGGCGCCTGCGCATTTTCGTTCGCGGATGGGCATGTCGAAATACACAGGTGGTGGACGAAGACGCTATTGACTGCAACGACAGCGAACCCCAATTTACTGAATGGAAACCAAAACCCGGATTGGATATGGTATTCACAACATGCCGCCGGCAACGCTCCCAGCGCTACTCCTCCTCCTTGAACGGGCATTGAAGCAGTTTATCTCCAGAGCACGAGGATGGTTTTTCAGCGGCGCAGTCTGTTTTTGTGTTTCCGTCGCGCACGCCGGGCTTTGGAGTACCGGCTATTACCCCGGGTATGAGCAAGGTTTCATGCCCGCTTCCAATATTGATTTCACTGCGTTGACACACGTTATCCATTTCTCGGTCATTCCAAATACCGATGGCACGCTCGACAGCAGCGCCAATGGCGTCACATTGGACAATTCCACGGATATTGTGACGCGCGCACACGCCGCCGGCAAACCCGTGATCATTTGCGTGGGCGGAGCGGATTCTGAAGCTGATTTTGAGGCCGCCACGACCAATGCGATTCTGCCCGTGTTTATCAACAATCTGACCAACTTCATGGCGACGCGCGATTACGATGGCGTGGACATAGATTGGGAACCGCTGACCACGAATGACGCCCCGTTATTTACGAATCTCGTGTATAGCCTGCGGTCCGCGTTGAATCATTTCTCCGGGCACAAGCTGCTCACCGTGGCGGCTGGAGCCTATCCGCCGTACGGGGACCCGCCGACAAACGAATATAGGATGTTTGCGGATCTCCAAAACCAATTTGACCAGATCAACATCATGACCTATGACCTTTCCGGACCCTACGAGGGCTGGGTCACATGGTTCAATTCGCCCATTTACGACGGCGGCTACCGCTTCCCCAGCACCGGCGGCCTGGTCCCTTCAGTCAATGGAGCGGTCAGCAATTTTATCGTCAATGGCGTTTCCCCGTCCAGGCTGGGCATTGGCATCGCGTTTTATGGAGACGTTTGGGAAGGCGGCAGCGGCGCTTCGACTGGCGGCGTCACTCAGCCGCGCCAGTCCTGGGCGGATACGAATGCTCCCACCATGACCGACACGACCTATGCCTCAATCATCGCGAGTTATTATCAAACGTTTCTTTACCACTGGGACACCAACGCCCAGGCCGCGTGGCTGAGTATCACCAATGCCAATCCAAACGATGATATGTTTATTTCCTACGACGATCAGAGGACGTGCGAATCCAAAGTCAGCTATGCCCGAAATGAGGGGCTTGGAGGTGTGATGATATGGGAACTATCCCAGGACTTTCAGAAAGGACAACCGCAGCCGTTGCTTTTGGCGGTGAAAGAGGCGCTGGCCACGCCGGGTCCAATGACTATTTTAGACTTCGGCTCGCAAATCGAACTGAATTTTTTAAGCATCCCGCTGGGCTCTTATGATGTTGAATGGGGAAGCAACCTTGCCGGCGGTGCCTGGAGTACCCTGATGGTTACAAATGTAACCGGTACCGGCGGACTGGTTCAAGTTTTTGCCCCCCGTCCTCAAACTGCGGCTCAACGGTTCTATCGCGTGCAGACGCCTCCTTGAGCGCTGTTTAACTCTTCAAGGTATCACGCTCGGGCTAAATATTGTGACAATTTTGTAACCTTCATGGTGAAGCTGATGGGATAAAATGAAAAACCATGTTAAGTATTCAACCTATGTTCGGCTACAATTTCATGGTGACGACGATCCGTCATTTGACGCAGGAACTGGACGATTTTGCCAATGACTGGCTAGAGATGGCAAAGGGCTTCAACTGGTGCGAAAAGCAAGGCTTCGCACCTCCAGAGTGGATCTACCTTTGGACTGATTTTGACTGGCAATGAAACAAAAGATCGGCATTATTCTCTCGCTATTTGTCGTGCTCTTACTAATTCGCAGCGAGTGGCGTCGGTCTCATTATTGTCCTGGTAGCTATTTTAAATCTGAGGCGGTCACCCTTGAACTTACTAGAGAGGATTGGATTCGCCAAGGGCGCCCAACGAAATTCGATCTCGCCGATATCGCGCCCAAAAATGAATGCTTCATTTACACAAATTCATTCATGATTTCCAACCAAGTCATTCGCTGTTGTTTCGCAGGACGTAGCCGAACATGGCCTGCCGGTACATTTGCCATCTCTGAGGAAGGGATTACGCTTTGGATACCTGACAAGGATAAGCAGATCATTTTCTCTCCAGAAGTGAACGGGGTTCCTTGGTCCGATTGACGTTTCCGGCGGCCCGTTGAACATTGTGAATAATGGGACCAAGAACACTGCTGTCCAAAAAGGGGTCACCCATTAAGGCGGCGGGTCA
>Ga0335073_10012536_pt1 | contig 11901 bp, 6 predicted proteins | sample Lox_Sample_22_FD_207093 | JGI IMG/M metagenome (GOLD analysis project Ga0335073, IMG submission 207093) | Soil microbial communities from Loxahatchee National Wildlife Refuge, Florida, United States - Lox_Sample_2.2 | ecosystem: Environmental > Terrestrial > Soil > Wetlands | place: USA: Florida... | reverse complement strand
TCACCTCCGCCGGCCAGTGGCCCGCCCGGCTGCCGGCGGCGGTGCCAGATCTCTTGCGGCGCATCGACGAAGTCAGCCTGGACACGCTGCGCGACTGCATGCAGACTGTTTTTGAAGACGGACCGCGGCGCGACCGCCGGCTTTGGGTGGGAGACCTGCGGCTGCAGGCGCTCACGAACTCGGTGACCTTCCGCAATTTCGACCTGGTAAAGCGCTGCCTGTACCTGTTCGCGGGGTTGCCTCGCGAGGATGGACTGGTGGCGGCGTGCGTTTATGACGATCCGCAGCCGCTGTGCGGACGCCAGTACATCATGGACTACTCGGTGCTGTATGCGGCGGCGGTTCTGGATTATGTCCGCGACACGAAGGACGTGGCGGCGGCGCGCGACCTCTGGCCTGTCGTTCGGCGGCAGATGGAGATTGTCGGCCGTTTCGTGAATGCCGACGGGTTGTTTGTCGATCCCAAGGACTGGTGGCTGTTCATCGATTGGAACGACGCGCTCGACCGCACCAGCCCCATGCAGGGTGTGCTGCTCTACTGCTATCAGCAGGCTCTCGAGCTGGCGCGGCTGGCCGGCGCCGAACGCGAAGCGGCCGAATATCCGGAGCGGATCCGGCGCATGACCGCGGCTGCGCGGCAGGCGCTCTACGATTCGTCGCGCAAGCTGTTCGTGAGCGGACCGGGGCGGCAAGTTTCCTGGGCGACGCAGGCTTGGATGATTCATTCCGGGGTGGCGTCGAAAGACGAAGGCGCGGCTGCGCTGCGTGCGATCGCGAAAATGTCCGACGCGGTGCGCCCGGTGACCCCGTATCTCTATCACTACGTCGCCGACGCCATGCTGTTGTGCGGCATGAAGACCGAGGCGCTCGAGCTCATCACGTCATATTGGGGCGGCATGGTAAGGTCTGGGGCGGATACGTTTTGGGAAGTCTACAATCCGGAAAAGCCGTCGCTGTCCCCGTACGGAAGTCTGCTGGTCAATAGTTATTGCCACGCCTGGAGCTGTACACCCGCGTGGTTCCTGCGCGGCCGCGGGCTGGCGTGACCGCGCTACTCCGCCCAGATCAGACCGTAGAGCGAGACCTCGGACAACGCGGCGCCATCCGGAAGCGAAACACGCAGGTACCGCGTCACAGTGCCCGCCGGCAGGTTGTCCGCCTTTTCCGAGCCGGACGATTGCGGCGCGGTTTGATCCACCACGGTGGTCCAGGTCTCGCCGTCCTTGGAGACTTGGATTTTGTAGCCGCGCGAGGCGGCGGAATCAAAGCGGATTTTCGTGGAGTAGATCAGATAGAACCCTTCGAGATCCACCTGCCACCAGGGAGCATGATCGGTCGGTTCGGGCTGCCAGCTCGTCGACGGGTCGCTATCGTTGGCGGCGCGCGCCGGATGATCGTTGGCGGCGCTGCTGGAGCGCGTAGGACGGTCGCGGGCGACATCGGCGACGGATTCCGTTGTCGGGCGGAAGCTAGAGCGCCCCGAGGGCACATATGGCCGTTCGCGGACCGGTGGCGTTTTGCCCGGGACAAAAACCGGTTCGCCATCGGTGGTCACGATGATGGTCGCATCCTGAAGGCCGGGCGACGTGGCGCGGATGAGGCTGCGCCCGCCGTAATAGGACCGGAACTCGATGGCCGCCTGTCCCTCGACAATCATGATTTCGGAGTCGCTCTTGAAGGTGATCGCGGAACCCGTGGGGAATTCGCCCGGTCCCGATTCCACGCGTAACGTGACCGGCGGCGAGTTGCTGATGTGCCGGCCCTGCGCGTCCAGGACGGTGACGATCAACTGGCAATCGTCGGTGCCGTCGGCGCCTCTCATCGCTGTCTTGTCGGCGGTGAGCTGCAACTTCGCCGGCGTTCCCGGCTGCGGCCATTCCGGCGGCGGAATGTGCCGGTACTCGTTGCGGTACCAATACCAGGCGCGCTTGGGAAGGCGGAAGTAATCGATGATGCCTTTAAAGCCCTGCTTACCCGAGATCGTGCCGTAATCGAACCCGCTCCAGATGGCCTGTCCGCTGCGCCAGGCGAATTCCGGCTGCGTAGCGAGGTCGGCGAAGTAGGGCGCGTAGTCGCCCGGCACGCCTTTGCCCAGCGCGCCGTACTCGGACACCATATTGGGAATGCCGGGGTCGAGATACAGCCAGGAGCCGTCGCCATTGTAGCCGGCGACGTCGCCGAGACGATCGAAGCCTTTGCGCTGCGCTCCGCCGACCGCCGCCGGACGGGTCGGGTCGAGTTCATGGCTGAGCGCGACGAGGCCTCGCACCAGCGCCTTGGCACGATCGACGTTGTCGGTGAAGAAGGCTTCGTTGGTCATGCTCCAAATCATGATCGACGGGTGGTTGAAGTGGATGCGGATCATTTCCCGCAGTTGGCGCTTGCAGCTCTCCTCAAAAGGCGCGAAATCTTCGGGCTTGATCGGGTAGGCGCTGGCGTTCCAGTAGCCATCCTTGCCGAAACCGCCCTTGCCCCAAAAGGGATTCTCCGACCAGAGAATGATACCGAGCCGGTCGCAGGCATCGGAAAAGGCCGGGCTGTGCGGATAATGGGAGCCGCGAATGAAATTAAACCCGGCGTCTTTGATCAACTTGACGTCGCGCCAGGCCCCGGCGTCGGTGACGGCAATGCCCCATCCGGCGTGGTCCTGGTGGACGTTGGCGCCGCGCAAATAATAATGTTGGCCATTGAGAAAAAATCCCTCCTCCGGCGTCCAGCGGAACCAGCGGAATCCCAGGGGCGATTGGAAATCGTCGACCGGCTTTCCGTTCTCGAGGACCTCGGTGTAGACCGTGTACTGGAAAGGATGGTCGGGATGCCACAGCTTGGGATGAGCGATCAGGTCGCTCGTCCGATCGATGGTCTTGGTTGAGTGCCCGTCTATCTCGGCGTCGGTCTGGTTCCGCGAAACCACTTGCCCGTCCGGATCCACGACGGTGGAGACCAGGGTGAACCGGCGCCGTGAGCTTCCATCGTTCTGAATTTCGGTTTTGACGTCGACGCGCGCCGATAGCACCGACACTTCGGGCGTGGTGACCTGGGTGCCGTACCAAGCTACGTGTAGCGGATTCGCGACCAGCAGGTAGACATCGCGATAGATGCCCCCGCAGAATTCGTGTTCGCCGGCGCGCGGCGCCAGTTGCGGATTCCAATTGTTATTCAACCGCACGGCCACCAGATTGTCGCCGGTAGTGACCGCGGCGGTGATATCGATGGAGAAACCCGTGTAACCGCCCTGATGCGCGCCCACGCTGCGTCCGTTCACGAAAATCTCGGCATCCTGAAAGGCGCCGTCGAACTCCAGAAAGAGGCTCTTTCCCAGCCACTGCGCCGGCACGGCGAAATGCTTCCGATACCATCCGTACCCGACGTAGAACTGCGCGGACCGGAAGTAGGGCAGGCTGAAGGAGTGCGGCAACTCGACCGGATCCCACTTGGAATCGTCATAGGCGGGTGCTTCCGCGTCAGGATGGTCGCCCAGCAGAAACTTCCAGTCGCGGTTGAAGACCCCGCGCTGCCGGACGCTCGCCGGGCGGTAGGTTTCTGCGCGCGCCTGGGGAGTCGCGCACAGGAGCGCGGCCGCCAGAAAGACGCCGGTCGCGGCGCTGCGCAGATAATTTTCCAAACCGGCAGTGTATCAGAAGTGTTGTCGGAAAAAGCCAAACACGGCGTGAGGGATGTTAGTCTGACCGTGTGCGCAGCTTCCTGCTTTTTCTCTCGCGCCGCAAGTGGCTCCGCAAATGGATGGAGACCTCATCTTTGGCGCGCCGCCTGTCCACCCGGTTTGTGGCGGGCGAAACCCTGGACCAGGCTGTCCAGGTTGGAAAGAATTTGAATGCCGAAGGGATTTCTCTGACGCTCGATGTCCTCGGCGAAAGCGTCAGTTCTTCCGCCGAAGCGGCCCAGGCTCGCGATGCCTATCTCCGCACTCTGGCGGCGATCCACGAAGGCGGCATCCGGGGTAATGTCTCGCTCAAATTGACCCAGTTCGGGCTGGACCTCTCGACCGAAGAGTGCCGCAAGAACGTGGAGCAACTGGTCCGGCAGGCCGCCGAGCGAGAGAGCTTCGTGCGGATCGATATGGAATCGAGCGAGTATGTGGATCGGACGCTCGAAATCGTGCGTGGCCTGCATTCGCAGCATGGGTGTGTCGGCACCGTGATTCAGGCGTACCTCTACCGCAGCCGGAAGGATGTGGAAGAATTGTGCGAGCGGCGCATCCGGGTACGGCTGTGTAAGGGCGCATACCTGGAACCGGCGTCGGTGGCATTTCCCAAGAAGTCCGAGGTGGACGCGAACTATATCGAGCTCATGAAGCTGCTGCTGGATCGCGGCGAGTATCCCGCAATCGCCACGCACGACGAAAATATGATCGCAGCCACCAAGGCCTATGCGGCGGAAAAGAAGATCTCCCCAGACGCATTCGAGTTTCAAATGCTGTACGGCATCCGGCGAGACTTGCAGCGTCAATTGGTTGACGAAGGGTACCGCCTGCGCCTGTACGTGCCCTTCGGCAGCGCCTGGTATCCGTACTACATGCGTCGTCTGGCCGAGCGTCCGGCGAATGTCTTTTTTATCCTTCGGAACCTCTTTCGGCGCTAACCCGATCCAAAAACCCCACGTCGCCGCGGAAACAAATCGCGGGCTCATATAGTCTAATAGAGTATGCGCTACTGGGCGTATCTGTGTGCCAAGCTGGCTGCGGCCGGCGCTGTGTTTTATGGCCTTTTGGTACTGCTCAGCCGGACGCTGGGACGGCCGCCGGTGCATGCCGCTGTGCAGGCGGCTACCGCGGAAAAAGCCAAGGAACTGGCGGAGCGGGCCAAACAACTGGCGCCGCTGACCGATGCCGGCGCTCGCCTTTGGTACGATCTGGCGCTGCTTGGCTGGTTCGCGCTGGTGGTGGTGGCGGTCTTTTTCATCGTTCACGATCAGCGGTATCGCTGCCGGGTTTGCCTGCGGCGTCTGCGAATGCCGGTCGAGACCGGATCGTGGAGCCGGATGCTCCAATTCGGGCGTCCGCGCATCGAGTATATCTGTCCGTACGGGCATGGAACGCTGCGCGCCGACGAGGTGCAGATTTCGGGCCTGGCTGCCCCGGAATGGACGCCGCAATCGGGCGACATCTGGGAAGAGCTGTGCGGAAGCATCATCAAGGACGACCCGAAATAGCCTTCTCCCCACGTTGCTGTGTCTAAACTCCCACGTGGACCTGCGGGATCATGGTCCTAAGTTGTTGATTCCACGAAGAAGCCAAGGCGGAATGTGGCGTGCCTTTGCATCCGGGGGCGGTGTGTACGCCGCCGGACATGAGAGAATAGATGAAAGTGGCCAAGGTAACGTCCCGTCGTGAAGTGAAGGTACGGGTGGCGAAGAATGCTGCCCTTGCCCGGTTCCTGCTGGGACCTGTCGGACGCATCCTGATCGCGTCGGTCGCACTCCTGGCGGTGGTGGGAATCGGCGTCTTCACCTTCCTGTACGTCAAGTATTCCCGCCTGATCGACGAAAAGCTGAAAGCCGGGCCCTTCGCCGCGACGGCCAAAATCTACGCGGCCCCGGAAGCAGTCTCAGTCGGCGACGTTCGCACCGCGGAAAGCATCGCCGCCGCGCTACGCCGCAGCGGATACAACGAATCGCACTCCAACCCGAACCGCATCGGCTGGTTTGAGATGCGCGGGAATTCTATCGAAATCTATCCCGGGCCGGACTCCTATTTCGACCAGGAGCCGGGCGTCATCAAGTTCTCCGGCGGCCGGATTTCGCAAATCATCTCGCTCGGGGACAACACCTCGCGCCCGCAGTACGAGTTGGAACCGGAATTGATCACCAACCTCTCCGGTCCCAGCCGCGAAAAGCGCCGCTTCGTGAAATTCGCCGACATACCCAAAATCCTGGTGGAGGCGGTCACTTCTGCCGAGGACAAGCGCTTTTTCCAGCACAACGGCCTGGATCCGGTCCGCATCATCAAGGCCGCCTATGTCGATCTGAAAGAAGGCAAGAAGGAGCAGGGAGCCTCGACGCTCAGCCAGCAGTTGGCGCGCATGTTCTGGCTGGACCAGGACAAGAAATGGACCCGCAAGCTGGCGGAAGTGGTGATCACGCTGCAGATCGAGCAGAAACTGTCGAAGGAAGAGATTTTCGAGGACTACGCCAACCAGGTCCCCATGGGCATGCGAGGCACCTTCAGCATCCACGGCTTCGGAGAGGCATCCGAGGCTTACCTGGGGAAGGACTTGGGGTCCATTACGATTCCCGAAGCCGCGGAATTGGCGGGGATGATTCAGCGGCCGTCCTATTTCAATCCGTATCGTCATCCCGAACACATGCTGGAACGTCGCAATCTGGTGCTCAGCATGATGCGCCAGAACGGCTTCATCGGCGATCGCGATTGCGAACTGGCGGAGAAGACGGCGCTGACGGTGGCGAAAGGAGCGGCACAGTCCAAGGAGGCCCCCTACTTCGTCGACCTGGTCAACGACGCGGTCCAAACGCGCTTCCAGGATCAAAATTTCGAAGCCAACGGGTTCCGCATCTACACGACTCTGGATTTGCGTTTGCAGGCCGCGGCGGAAGAGGCAGTCCGCACCGGTATGGAGTCGGTGGACGCCCTGCTCAAAAGGCAGCGCCGCTTTAAGGGCCAGACTCCGCCGGAGCCGCAGGTAGCTCTGATCGCGCTCGATCCGCACACGGGCGAGGTTCGGGCGCTGGTAGGCGGCCGCAATTACGGCACCAGCCAGCTTAACCATGTGATCCGCGACCGGCAGCCGGGATCGATCTTTAAACCGTTCGTATACGCTGCGGCGCTGGACACGGCGGTGGACGGCGGAAAACTGATCACCGCCAGCACCATCCTGCACGACGAGCCGACCGAATTCTGGTTCGACGGCAAGCCATACTCCCCCAAGAATTTCGACGAGTACCGCGGTGATGTCACGTTGCGCGAGGCGCTGGCGCATTCGCTCAACAACGCTACCGTGAGTCTGGCCGAGATGGTCGGTTATCAGAATGTTGTGGCCATGGCAAGGAGAGCGGGTCTGAACGACCGCATCCAGGCGACTCCGGCGGTGGCACTGGGCTCGTACGATGTCACCCCTCTGGAGATGGCCGGAGCCTACACCATGTTCGCCAACGGCGGCGCGGTGGTGAAACCAAGCCTCCTGACGCTGGTTCGTGACCACGATAAGTCGCTGTACAAGAACCAGGTTGACCGAAAGGCAGTCCTCGATCCACGGGTTGCCTATCTCACCACGAGCCTGATGCAGGAAGTCCTCCGGTCGGGGACCGGCGCGGGCATCCCGGCGAAGTTCGGCCTCTACGTGCCGGCCGCCGGAAAGACCGGGACGTCATCCAACTTGCGCGACGGCTGGTTTGCCGGATTTACCTCGGAGTTGCTGTGCGTGGTGTGGGTGGGCTTTGACGACACACGCGACCTCGGTATTCAAGGCGCGGAATCGGCCGGACCTATCTGGGGCGACTTCATGAAGCGCGCCCTGGCGTATCGGGAGTATCGCGATACCAAGGAATTTCAGGTGCCGGCGGGCATTGTCAGCATCGACGTGGATTGGCAAACCGGCATGCCGGCTACCGCGCTGTGCCCCAAGACCCATCCGGAAGTCTACATCGCCGGAACGGAACCGGTGGGCCTCTGCCCGTTGCACGGCGGGCGCGGCGGCGTCACCACCGTTACCGGATGGGACACCTCCCCGCCGGCCCGGGACGATTCGGCTCCTCTGGAAACGGCCCCCAGGGACCCGGATCCGCCGGCTCCTCTGAATGCCGCCGGATTGCGGCCGGCCCGCGGGACGCGGCAAAGCGCGGCAGACTCCCCGCCCAAAGCCCCGACGCCCCCGGCCCAGGATAAGAAACAAGATTCCACTTCGAACAAAAAAGGGCTGTTACAACGAATTCTGGGTGTGTTTAAATAAAGCAAAGGGGGTTCTATGTCTTACCGGCCTCTCAGCCTGGTGCTGACGATCGCTGGCTTGAGCCCGGCGCTTGCTTGTGCCCAAACGGGGAATCCGATTGTCAATCCCGCCCTCCCAAGCCCCAGCAAAACCGCTAATGCACCGCAGACCGACGCGCTTACGAGCCTGACACCGGAAATGCGCGGCGACATTTTCATGGCTCGCAAGCAATATCGCGAAGCCATCGATATTTATGCCGCGACAGCCAAGAAAGATCCCGTTCTGTGGAACAAGACGGGCATCGCCTACCATCAGCTCGTCGAACTCGACCAGGCCCGCAAAGCGTACCAACAGGCCGTCAAGCTTCGGCCCGACTACATGGAAGCTATCAACAACCTCGGCACGGTCTATTACGCCCAGAAGAGCTACCGCCGCGCCATCAGCTACTACCAGCGGGCCATCAAACTGGCTCCCGACGATCCCAAGGCCGCATCCATTTATATGAACTTGGGCACAGCGTTTTTCGCGCGAAAGCAGTATGAGCAGTGTGCCCTGGCAAATCAGAAGGCCATTGAGCTTGATCCCGAGGTGTTTGAGAGGCACGGCAATTATGGCATCATGCTGGAAGAGCGCAACGTCGAAGAACGCGCCAAGTATCATTACTACATCGCCAAGATGTACGCCAAGTCCGGCAGAAACGAGCTCGCCATCCAGTATTTGAGAAAAGCCTTGGAAGAGGGATTTAAAGAAAAGGACAAGCTGACCAAGGATCCGGAATTCGCCACCCTCCGTGATATGCCGGAATTCAAGCAGTTGCTCACCACGGAACAGCGTGTTCTGTAGTCCGCGGCGGCTGGCGCCATTTGCGATCCTCCTCGCCGGTTCGATCCTTACGACGTGTTCCCGTAAGACGCCGCAGCCTGAAGAGCGCATTGCCATTCTGCGATTCGAAAACGTTGGCGACGCCGGCTACGACTGGATCGGCCGCGGCCTCTCGGAACTGCTGACCGCGCAACTGGCCGGACGACCAAACCGCTACGCGATTTCGTCCGTCTCGCTTCACGCATTGGGCCGCGCCGCCGGACCCCGGCCGATTCAGGCCCCGGGAGTCTCTGCCGAGGATTCGCTGGCGCTGCTGCAGGGCGCGACCGCCATCGGTTACGGCGACTACACCGTCCGCGGGGGACGGCTCGACGCCCGGTTGTACCTGCAGGACGCCGTGACGCACCGGTATATCCAGGTCGTATCGGCTTCCGGTTCGGCCGATGACGTGGTGTCGGTTGCCAATGCGCTGGCGGCGCAGATCGCCTCGGACCCCGAGCCGGCCGGTGTGCACAGCACCGCTGCCGTGCGCGATTACGTCAAGGGACTCGAAGGAACCGTCCCGCAACAAATCATCTCCGATGCCCAGGCGGCCATCGCGGCCGATCCCGGCTTCATTCCACCCTATCGAGTGGCTGCCGAGTGGGAAGCGCGGCAAGGCAATGCCGCGCAGGCTCTCGCGCTGCTGGAAGAAGCGTCGAGACAGCGGGGCTCGCCGGTGGAGCAGGCCCGCCTTCACCTGCAGATCGCCGGTCTGAAGAAGGATGCCGCCGGACAATTGCTGGCGCTGGCCGAGTTGGCGAACGCCGACCCGGGAAATCCGCAGGAGTGGCGCACCCTGGCGGACACCGAATTCGCGCGCCACCGGTATGCGGAGGCCGTCGCGGCGTTTCAGAAGGTGACCGCGCTGGAACCTCGCAATCAGCAGGCATTCAACCTGCTCGGCTACTCGCTGGCCTATTCCGGGAAGGTTCCGGCGGCGGTGGAAGCCCTGCAACACTATCAGGCGTTGGCCCCCAACGAGGCGGATCCCATCGACTCCACCGGCGACGTCTACCTGCTCTCCGGACATCCCCATGAAGCGGAGACCTTCTATCTGAGCGCCTATCAGAAGAATCCCAAGTCTCTGGAAGGCATCGATCTGTTCAAAGCCTCGGTAGCGCGTTTGATGGCAGGCGATATTCCGGGCGCCACGGAGATCCACGAGCGGTATGTACAGGCGATCGCGCAGTTGCCGAACCGCAATGCCGATATCGAGAGAATCGAGTGGATGTGGCTCAGTGGCCAGCGCGGCGACGCTTGCCGCCGCATGATCGAGTTCGCGCGGGCGGCTGAGAATAGCCCACGTCGCGAGACCGCGGAACGGGCATACGGCGAAGCGGCCATCTGGACGCTGCTGCTGGGCGACCGGGCGGCGGCGGCGCAGATGGCGGATAAGGCGTTGCATATCCCCGGCGGGCAGGTATCGGCGTCGGCGCTGCTGGCTCAGTTTCTCGCGCAACCCGCGGCTTCGGCCGAAGAATTGACCGCCAGTTCGAAGAAGTTGTTTGGCAATCCCGCCCTGGAAACCGTGGATCGCCTGGCGTTGGCGTGCCGGTTTCTGATCGACAGACAATACAGCGGCGCCGCGCAGATCTTGCAGACCATCTACGATGACGGGGCGCGCACACCGGGCGATGAAGGGATCCCGCTGATGCTGGCCTGGGCGCTGATCGGCGCGGGCCATGAGAAAGAGGCGGCGCCATTATTGGCGGCCAATCCGGTCCCACCCGCCACCGGCTTTACCATCTTCACGTCGTTCTATTTCCCGCGGTTGTATGCTCTTCGGAAGGCGGTTGCGGAGAAGGTCGGCGACGTGCGGCAAGCCCAGGAGAACGATCGGCTATACCGGCTGTTGTCGGGTCCGCAGCCGCTGATCTGGGACAAGTAAAGCCTCGCGGCGCAAGCCCTCACGTTTGCCGCGAGACCATCTCGGCGATTGAAGCCGCGGCGAACACAGAACAGCGCATCGGCACGAGTTTCGATGCGGCAGGCAGAGTGCCTCCGCAACGGAGGCTCCCGCTCACTTCAACGTGTAGACCGCCTTGCGATCGGAGGGATGTTCGACCGTCAGTGTGACGTTGCCCTGTTGAGAAGCTTCCGGACCGCTGGATAGCAGCGGTGTGGTTTGCTCAATGGTGATGGTCGAGCCGGCAACGCGAATGGTCCGCGTCCAGCCGGGCCCCGTCAACTCCAGCGCGTCGCCGTTGGCGCGGGCTTCGGTGCGGCCGGCGGCGGCAAAAGCGCCGGCCTCGTTCAGAAAGTTGGCGCCGGTGTCTTTCCAGATCAACTCCACCCACCGCCCGCCATCCTCGGGTGAAAAAACGGCGCGGATATGCTGCGACTCCACGACCCACTGCGGGAATCCGTCGCCCACCAGGTCCGCGTTCCAGATGATGGTGCGGCCCCGCGGCAACAGAATCGCGCGCATCGGCATTTCCAGATCGGCGGCGCCGGTGGCGCGGATTTTCCAGTCGCGCAACCCGGCCGTATCCGTGGCGCCTTCCGCCGCGAACACCCGTAAGGAAACGTGCCGCTCGTCGGCGGGGCCGATGACCACTTCGGTTTTGGGCGGGAAGAACTCCAGCCCGGAGCCCGACGCATCCAGTTTGTACGTGCGGATCGCCGGCCAGTTGTTGCGGACCGTGAGATCGAGATTGGTGCCGGCCTTCGGGTCGACAATAACCACCGCTGGATCGGGCCGCAGCTCGTGCGCGCCGATACGCGCCGTAATGGCGTCCTGGAAGCGCAGCGAAACCGGTGGCAACAATTGCAGGTTCGCGCGGCCGAGCAGTGCGCCATCGGCTTCCAGCCCAAAAGAGACGGTGTCGCCGCCAACGCCGTCCGCGGGGACGGTCACTTCGTAGTCGATCCGGGTATCGTCTTTGGAAATCGCCCTCGCCGTGTAGCCGTCCGGAATCCGCAGCCGCGAGCGCGCCGCCACGTCCGCCGACGAGTATTCCGTCGACAGCAGGTTCTTTTGCCCGATGATGAGCCGCTTGGCGTCGTTGAAGAATGCCGACGTCTGCGGCGCCTCGACACCCAACACTACGTGCACGCGGTTCCCCGGTTGGGAACCGGCGGGAATCGGCAGCCGCGCGCGCAGCGTCTTCGGGTCGAACTCGAACGGCTTCAG
>Ga0335073_10012535_pt1 | contig 11901 bp, 10 predicted proteins | sample Lox_Sample_22_FD_207093 | JGI IMG/M metagenome (GOLD analysis project Ga0335073, IMG submission 207093) | Soil microbial communities from Loxahatchee National Wildlife Refuge, Florida, United States - Lox_Sample_2.2 | ecosystem: Environmental > Terrestrial > Soil > Wetlands | place: USA... | reverse complement strand
GTAGTAGATCTCCGAGCCGATCTTGCGCGAGGCTAGGAATTCGCGCAAGTCGTCGCGACGAGCACACCGAATCACGTACTGGTGCCAGACGTGGTGAGCGCCGGAAACCTCCTGCGGAAGCACAATCCCGCTGCCTGGATAAGGGCCGGACTCGGCAACGCCGGCCCTTCGAAAGAGCGAGTTGTAGCGCTCGGCGACGGCTCGACGCTGGTCGTTCCATCCGGCGATGTATTTGAGTTTCACCGCGAGGATCGCCCCCTGGAATCCATCCAGCCGAGTGTTCCAGCCGAGGTCATCGTGATGGTAGCGGCGACGCATTCCGTGCTGACGCAGCATGCGAGCGCGCTCGGCAATTGTGTCGTCGTTGGTGGTGATCATCCCGGCATCCCCGGCGGCGCTCAGGTTCTTGGTTGGGTAGAAGCTGAAGGCTGCCGCGTCTCCCACGCTGCCAGCGGGTTTGCCGTTCCATTGGGCACCCCAGGCCTGGGCGGCGTCTTCGATCAGGCGCAGTCCATGCTTCTCGCCTAAACCCGCGAACGCGTCCCAGTCGACGCATTGACCGTACAAGTGGACGGGCAGGATGGCGCGAACCGGGACGTGTTGACGAGTCTTCAGGACCGATTCGACCGCTTTCGGATCGAGGTTGAAGGTGACCGGGTCGATGTCGGCCAGCAGCGGTTTTGCACCGGCGCGCAGGATCGAACTGACCGAGGCGAAGAAGCTGAAGGGGGTGGTCAAAACCGAATCCCCCGCTCCGATTCCAGCCGAGGCAAGGGCAAGCCACAAGGCATCCGTGCCGGAAGAGCAACCAATGGAGTGCTTTACACCCAGATGAGCCGAGGCGGCTCGCTCGAAGGAGGCAACCTGCTCGCCAAGAATGAACTGTTGCGTCTCTAGGACATGCTGGAGGGCGGAGAGCAGTTCCTGCTGGAGAGGCTGGTACTGCCGCTTCAGATCCAGCATCGGGACTGGCGTAGCGGTACTCGGGCTGGCACCCACGGATTCTGCGGGGTTTGGCACACACCATGGTATCAGCCGGGCTGTCTGGCTATTCCCTTGGGGGCATTCGAATTTGGGTCCGAAGAGCAGGAAGAGTTGAAAAAGGTTCGTGAACCGCTATATTGTTGTCACATTGCGGGAATTGGCGGCTTCGGGGCTTCCGTAGCCGTCCCCGCCGATTTGTCTTATCACGGGTGCTGCACATTTGCATCCAACATCCTCAGAATGAAGCAGGAGATCGGCATATGGAGAACAAGCCGGCACAGAACATTCAGGACACTTTCCTGAATACAGTTCGCAAAGACAAGACCCCCATCACGATTTATCTGGTCAGCGGCGTGAAGCTCACCGGAAAAATCCGCTCCTTCGACAAGTACTCCGTTTTACTGGAGAACAACAGCCAGGAGCAGCTGATTTTCAAACACGCCATTTCGACCGTAGTCAGCAATCGGAGCGTAATGCATACCGAGCACCGTCCTGCGCTGGCAGGGATGGGGCCGGCTGCAGTTCCGGCGCCCGCCCCACCGGCGGCAAATGCGGAACAGCGGTAGCTCTGGAAGGCCGTTTGGCAGTTGCACGCGGCACCTGGGACATGGATGAAGGCGAGGCGCGCCAATGACCGACACAGGACGTTGGGGCGCACGGGTTGAACGTGCGGTTCTCGTTGGCATCGATCTAACGGGAACCAGCCGGATCAGTCGCACCGGTCTCGAGAGTGCACGCCGGGCGGCGTCGCGTCCAGACGAAAACACCCCTGCGGAAACCGACGGCGTCGAAGACGACATACGTGTGCCCGAATCATCGGGCTTAGATGCCGACGAGTCCCTCGCCGAGTTTCGCGAACTGGTGCGCAGCGCGGGAGGCCAGATCGCGGCCGAACTGATGCAGCGGCGTCCGCGACCCGATCCAGCCACGCTGATCGGGCGAGGCAAGGTGGAAGAGATTGCCGGCGTGGCTGCTTCCACACAGGCCGATCTCGTACTGTTCGATCACGACCTGAGCCCGACGCAGCTGAGAAACCTCGAGGCTGCGCTACCCTGCCGCGTGCTCGATCGGACTCAACTCATCCTTGACATCTTCGCGCGGCACGCACGGACGCGGGAAGGTCAGTTACAAGTTGAGCTGGCGCAGCTCGAATACATGCTTCCCCGACTGACCGGGCGCGGCAAAGCCATGTCGCAACTGGGCGGCGGTATCGGAACTCGTGGACCCGGCGAAACTCAGCTCGAAACCGATCGGCGAAAGATTCAGCGCCGAATCGATCATCTCAAGATGGACCTCGATGCGGTGAAGCGGGTTCGCAGGCAGCAGCGCCAGCGTCGCGAAGCTGTTCCGGTTCCAACGGTAGCTCTGGTCGGATACACGAATGCGGGCAAAAGCACGTTGTTTAACAGGCTCACCGGCGCGAATGTCCTGCAGTCGTCGCGTATGTTTGCGACCCTCGATCCGAAGCTGCGGGCGATTGAGCCGCCGAGCCGGCGCCGGGTGCTCCTGAGCGATACAGTCGGATTTATCCGCAACCTGCCGCACACGCTGGTCACGAGCTTTCGCGCCACTCTCGAAGAAGTAGAACAGGCAGAGATCCTGTTGCACGTCCGCGATGCCGCTTCCAGCTATGGTGCAGAGCAGAAGGCTCAGGTGGAAAAGGTTCTGGGCGAACTCGACGCTCTTAGCAAACCGAGGGTTGAGGTGCTGAACAAGATCGACCTTCTCGATGCCCACCAGCGCGACGGCCTGGCGCAACGCGAACAACCGCACCACGCGGAAGTGTTAGTCTCGGCGCAGACCGGCGAAGGGATGGAGGGCCTACTGGCGGCAATCGACGAGGCACTGTTCTCTGATCCATTGATCGAAGCCGAGTTGCGCGTTCCGCAGAGCGATGGAGCAGCACTGGCGATGATCGACGCAGGCATGGTGGTTCATTCGCGCAGGTACGAAGGAAATCTCGTGCGGCTCGCGGCCAGCGGACCGGCATCATTAATGGGACGGCTGCGAAAATATCGCCTGCGCGACGAGGCGAACGTGACCGTGGGATGAAGCTGCGCCGGTTCATCGGACGTTGACCTTCGCCGACGACAATTAGGATCAAGTACAAATGACTCCTTCGCGCGTTGAGCGCGGAGCTGTGTCGCATGCCCAGGGGAGATTGCATGACGCAACATCCATCCGATGGCGTCCGGTCCATCACGACACTCGGAACGCGCGAGATTTATCGCAACCGGTGGCTGCGTTTGCGCGAGGACAAAATTCTGCGCTCGAACGGCAAGGAGGGCATCTATAGCGTGGTCGACAAGGACGATTGCGCAATCATTCTGCCGATTGAGGACGGGCGCGTGTGGCTGGTGGAACAGTTCCGCTACACGATTCAGGAGCGCGCCTTGGAACTGCCGCAGGGCGGATGGGAGAGGGAGATTGATGATCCCGAAGAGCTGGCGCGTGGTGAATTGAAGGAGGAAACCGGATTGCACGCGGAACAGATGATCTATCTCGGATTTCTCTGGGTTGCGTATGGGTTTGCGCTACAAAAGCAGCATGTGTTTCTGGCCACTGGGCTCACCATGAAAGAACGCGATCCCGATGACGAAGAACACGACCTGATCATTCACTCCAGAAGCCTCGAAGAGTTTGAGCGGATGATGCTGGACGGTTCGATCCGCGACATGTCGACTCTGGCAGCCTGGGGGCTGTATCTCAGCTGGAAACGGCAAAGATCATGGGAACGGGGATCAGGGATCGCAGAAATTAGGGAATAGGGAGTAACCGTCAGCGACCGTTTCGCAGCCGCCACCAATTTCCACCCATGCTTCGCAATGAGCGGCACCCAGATGCCTCTTGATCCAACGAACTACGGGCGATCGGTGATGGGGACGTAGGGGGATGGATATACCGGGCCGATGTAGTCGGCGCGCGGACGGATGAGGCGGTTGTCATCGTGTTGCTCGATGATGTGCGCGGCCCAGCCGGCGATACGGCTCATGGCAAAAATTGGCGTATAGAGATCGATATCGATGCCGAGGGTCGAGTAAGTCGACGCGGAGTAGAAGTCGACGTTAGCGTTGAGCTTCTTTTCCTTGTTGATATAAAGCTCGATGGCGCGCGACATCTCGTACCACTTTGGCTGGCCGGAGTCCTTGCCGAGCTTTTCGCTCATGCGGCGCAGGTGCGTTGCGCGAGGATCTTCGGTCTTGTAAACGCGATGGCCGAAGCCGGAGATCTTCTGCCGGGCGGCGAGCATGTTCTTCACGTACTCGACCGGGTCTTCGCCTGCCTTGTCGATGGTGAGAAGCAGGCGCATCACGCCTTCGTTGGCTCCGCCGTGCAGTGGCCCCTTAAGCGCGCCGATCGCGCCGGTAATCGCCGAGTGAATGTCCGACAACGTGGCAGCAATAACGCGGGCAGCAAACGTCGAGGCATTGAGCTCGTGGTCGGCGTGGAGGATGAGAGCGACGTCGAGGGTATGGGCTGCGGTTTCGCTGGGCTTGACACCGTTGAGCATCCACAGAAAGTTGCCGGCATGCGAGAGCGAGCGGTCAGGCGGAATGACATCCTTGCCCTTGCGGATCCGGTCGTAGATCGCGACGATCATCGCGATCTGGGCGGTGAGGTTATAGGCCTTCCGGACGTTGGCATCGTGACTCGAGTCCTTTTCGTCGGCGTCGTAAAAGCTGAGCGCAGACACCGCGGTTCGGAGCACCTCCATCGGTGTGGCGGAGGTGGAAAAGTTCCGCATCAGGTCAATGATTCGCTGGTCGAGCGAACGCGCGAGGGCAAGCTGAGAGGAGAATTCGCGTAATTCGAGTTCGCTGGGAAGGCGGCCGTTCCAGAGAAGGTACGTCGTTTCCTCAAAGGTTGATTTCTCGGCCAGGTCGTGAATGTCGATGCCGCGGTAGGCCAGAACGCCCGCTTCGCCGTCGATGTAGCAAATGCCCGAGTTGGCAGCAACAATTCCTTCAAGACCTTTGCCAGCGACCGCGGTAGACATGTTCTTTAAAACTCCCCTCTCTGGGTGGTTGGATGCGATTCTCGTTCCAGTATTCGCGTGGACTCTAAACGGGGTCCCGCGAAAAGTGCAGTAAAGCCCTTTATAAATGAGCGATTCGAGGGTTGTCACTGCCACAAGGTCTAACGGGCAGGGAAAAGACCTGGGATCGGACACTTCAGACCGTGGGCCGGGAACCCACATGGTATCCGCGTGGTAAAGCAATTCTGCGCAGAACGGGGTGTATTCCTCTATATTTCTGTGTAGCTTCTTCGGAGCCCGAAAAACCGGTGCAGCGCGCGCTCAGATGTTTTCTTGACGGGCTCGGGAGTGATTTTGCGCTTTGCTTGCGATGGAACAGCAGGAAATCCTGGTCAGGAGGCCCCCTGCTGAGGTGATTATGCGGGGGCAGCTCTCAGGAGGGGCTGTTCCAGAGGAGATTGTAACGATGAGCAATGAGAGTACCACCGTGATTGAATCAACGCCGGCATACAGTGGGGCGTTGCTGGGAGCAATCGCCATTGCGCTGCTGTCCGCAGTAGGCGGGCTGGCTTGGAGCTACGCGTTGAGCAATCGCATTGCCCACCAGGAGACCGCGCTGGCGGAGGCGAATCAGCAGAATGCTAAGCTGGAGGCGCAGCTGCGCGAGACCAATGCCCGATTGCGCGTGGCCACGGATGAGCTGGGCAAAAGCGTTGGCATGACGCAGAAACAACTCGACGAGCGGGCACAGGCCCTCATCGCGCGGGAAGCGGCTGATAGCAAGCGGCTCGAAGCGGCGCAGAAGCAGACCGCGCAGCAGGTGACCGCGGTTCAGAGCGACGTCACGAACGTGAAATCTGACGTTGGCGGTGTTCGGACGGACCTGGGCAAGACGCAAACTGATTTGGCTGCAGCGGTTGCCCAGCTGACCACGATGAAGGGCGACCTCGACAATCATTCCACGCTGATCGCGCGAAATGGCGCCGAGCTTGAGGTTCTCAAGCACAGGGGCGACCGCAACTATTACGAGTTCACCCTCACCAAGGGGCAACGGAAGCCGGTGGGCACGGTAAGCCTGGAGTTGAAGAAGGCCGACCAGAAGAAGAGCCGGTTCACGCTTGAGGTGTACTCCGACGACAAGCAATATGACAAGAAGGACCGGAACGTGAATGAGCCGCTGCAGTTCTACGCGGGCAAGGATCCGGCACTTTACGAGATCGTGGTGAACAGCGTGAATTCGAAGAACCAGATTTCGGGATACCTCTCAACCCCGAAGGGCGCTCCGGTTCCTCCTAATGTTCAATAACTGAGCCCTTCGGGGTCAGTTTTAGGCCCGCCATGTACTGGAAGTTGAAGGTGTAGTCGAGCGCCTGGCGCGACTCCCAGTCCTGTTTGGGCATACGGAAAGAACAGACGAAGGTGCCTTCCTTCGTTTCGCCCGGCTGAAGAGTGAGGTCGGGCGAAATGGGAGGAGCATGCCACTGCATGAGGTCTGGGTAAGCCTTAAAGACGCGTTCGTAGTCGCTGGGCATGGCGGCGTAGCTGGAGTGAATGCCATCGGCCAGAGTGGCATTGGCGATGATCTGGTGCAAGAAGATGGGCTGCTTGCTTTGGTTGTGCAGCCGGACATGAGTGAACAACAGAACCTGGTCTATTTCTTCCTTGGGGATGGCTGCTCCGTTGGCGTCAAAACCAGAAGTCTCGGAGTGCATGGGATGCGCCCAGACATCGAGGATGTCACCGGTTGCGGCGGGCGGCTTTTCCCCGGAGATGACGTAGGCCGTCACCGCTGCTGAGACCAGAACCACGGCGACAACCGTGGCGATGATGACGTGGCCGGTTCCCTTGGTATAAGACTCGCCGCTGGCCGAAGCCTCGGATTCCTGTTCAAGCAGACTCATAGCGCCCCCATATTAGCCCCGAATCGTGTGGACAATCCAGAGCACCCTCCCGGTTGTTGGACGTGCGTGACCAGTGACATCATCTCGAATTACGTCGCCGTAAGCCTTCAAGGAATTCCTTCGGCGGTAGTGTGTTGAGGACGTCCGCGGCGGTGAGCCAGGCACGTCGAAGCTGACGGATGCCGTATCTCCACTCGCCAACCACACGGGTCCTGTGCGCATCGGTGTTCACGACGATCTTGCAGCCGCACTCCTTGGCAAAGCGCAGGTCGCGGTCGCTGAGATCGAGACGTTCAGGAGCGGCGTTGTGTTCTACGGCGACGCCGAGTTCAGCGCAGCCGCGGATGACAGCGCCGGCATCGATGGCATAGGGTTCACGGCGCAGGATTTGACGGCCGGTCGGATGGCCTAGGATATGGACGTTCGGGTTTTCGACGGCGCGGATCAAGCGGGAGGTCATCTCTTCGCGCGGCTGTTCGAAACGGCTATGAACGCTGGCAATCACGACGTCCATCTGGGCGAGGACCTCGTCGGATAGATCAAGCGAGCCATCGGCGAGGATGTCGACCTCGATGCCCGCAAAGATGCGGATGCGGCCTGCGAACTGGCCGTCGACTTCGCGAATGCGTTGAATGTGTTCGAGAGCGCGTAGGTCGTCGAGACCGTTGATCATGGCCAGATTTTTGGAATGGTCCGTAATGGCGATGTATTGGAGGCCGCGGGCGATGGCGGCCTCAGCCATCTCCGCGATTGAGTTGCTACCATCGCTAGCAGTCGTGTGCATGTGCAGATCGCCCTTGATGTCCGAGGCTTCAATGAGCCCAGGTACAGCATGCTTCGCGGCTGCTTCGATTTCGCCCAGGTTCTCGCGCATCTCGGGCGGCATCCAGTCCATTTGCAAAGCGGCGTAAATCTCTTCCTCGGTCTTAGACGCGACGACCGACTCGTCTTCGAGACGAGCCAGCGACCATTCGCTAAGTGTGTAGCCCATTTTCAGAGCGCGTTGGCGCAGGGCCACGTTATGCGCTTTGGAGCCGGTGAAGTACTGGAGCGCGGCACCGTAGCACTCAGATGGCAAAAGTCGCACGTCCACCTGGAGGCCGTTGACGAGGTGGAAGCTGACCTTGTTGTCGCCCTTGGCGATGATGTCGCGGATGCCGGGATAAGCAGCGACGTATTCAACCGCTGGTCCGGTGTTTTCCGCGGCGCATGCCGGACCGGTAACGAGCAGGTCGAGGTCCCCAGCCGTTTCGCGCCCGCGGCGTAGCGAGCCGGCGGGAGTGACGCGGTCGATGCCGTTGAAGGCTAGCAGATAGGTCGTGAGGCGATCCGCGGCATCTTCGGCTTCATCGATGCGGAAGCGGCCCGCGGAGCGGCGGTATTCGTCGATGCCCTTGCGAATCTTTTCGATAAGCTTAGGTCCCATTCGGGGCAGGCCTTTGAGACGACCGGCGTCGATGGCTTCGGCGAGCTGATCGATGCTGCCGACGCGAGCCGCGTCCCAAAGCAGCGCAACCGTCTTGGGGCCCATGCCCGGAAGTTTGAGTAACTGAAGGAGTCCGACGCCGTATTTTGTCAGCAGCTGATCGCGGAGGGGCAGGGTTCCACTGGAGACGATGGCCTGAATGTTGGCCGCCATGCTTTTGCCGATGCCGGGGATGGCGAGGAGCTGGGCGGCGTCGACCGACGCTGCGACGAGATCAACCGTAGTCTGTTCAACGGCTTCAGCAGCATTGCGGTAGCTGCGCACACGAAAGCCATCGGCGCCGTCGATCTCCATGAGATCGGCAGTTTCGCTGAGGAGGCAGGCCATGGTGACGTTGTCCATTGAGCGGATTCTCCGCGAACAGTATCAGCCATGGACGCGCGGATTGCGTAGAGACAAGACCAGGGGCCAGACTCCTGACCCCATCAAAAATGAATAAATGCGCTGAGAAGCCGCGGTTAAAGCCTGTTGAGGTTTGAATCAGGAGCTGGGTTCCGAGCAAACGATTTTCCCGGACCGCCAGAGGCGGTTGAGGTTGACGCTCCAGAGTCTTCGAGCCAACTACGCTGCGTTGTGGGTGGCGGCGTCTCTCAGGCGGACAACTGCATCTGCCTGAGGACCTTTCTGCCCTTGGACGATGTCGAATTCCACGTCATCGCCCTCTTTCAGAGTCTTGTAACCATCCAACTGAATTGCCGAGTAGTGAACGAAAACATCTGGCCCGTCATCGCGTCCGATGAATCCGTAGCCCTTGGCGTTATTGAACCACTTCACCTTGCCTTTGTACTGAGCCACAGGGTTTTGCCTTTCTTGCGACTTTGAGGAATGATGAGCGCTTAGATTCTTTGGGGAACGCTCACTAAAGTTCTATGACGCGGATTCGCCGACAAAGGTTTATTAAATCGGCTGGGAAGTTCACAAAATGAGGTCCGGCCCGGCGATTTGCACCGTGACCGGGTCTGGAAAAGATTGAAAATATTAAGAAAACGACGCTTAGGGATCGCTATTTTTTGCGCTTGCGGGCGATGCGCCGAGCGTAAAGAAGCACGCTGCAAAGCGTCTTACCGTCTTTGATTCCGCCTTTTTCGATCATGTCGACAACGTCCGAGAGCCGGACCAGGCGGAACTCGATGCTCTCATCGTCCTCCGGATGGGCGTCTCCGGCCATCAGACCCTCGGCGAGAAAGACTTTCATGGATTCGCCGAGGAATCCCGGGCTGCCGTAGTACTCGACCAGCGGCTTCCACTTCTTTGCGCGGTATCCGGTTTCTTCCTCGAGTTCGCGCTGGGCTCCAACAAGCGGATCTTCGCCAGCCTCGAGTTTGCCGGCAGGAAGCTCCCATAGGAACTGCTTCGCAGCATGGCGATATTGCCGCTCCATGACGACGTAGGGATCTTTTTTGCTCTTCGATTTATCGACAGCTAGGATGACCACGCTGCCATTGTGCCGGATAACGTCGCGTTCAGAATGCTTGCCGCCGGGTTCGATGAGCTTGTCGTGAAGGACGCGAAAGAGCGGGCCCTGGAAGACGACTTTGGAGTCGAGGAGCTTTTCGGTTTCCTCTGCACGGCCTTGTCTCTTGCTTTTCGAGGCCTTGTTCTTCTTGGACTTGGCAGGCTTCTTTGCCATGCGGGTTGCTTCTCCTTGAGTGGACAAGAGCAAGTATATGGGAACAGGCAACAGGGATTAGAGAACCGTGAGCGGAGATCACGGGTCAGGGAGTTCTGCATCGAATAAGGCGGACGTGGCATCCTTAAATCAGCCAATTTCCGCCAGAGCCCAGTAGACGGGGTTCACAAGCCCAATTCTTCGGAAGGTACGCGTTGCCGAGTTCTGAGTGTTATCCCATCGATGTGGCTCCCGGACTGAGCCGGCTGTTTTTGGATTACTGCGCCGGGGAACCAGGAGTGCGGCCTTTTTATTCCTCGTTGCCGCGCGACATGGGCTGGCAGACGCGACCTCCTCGGCCCGACCACTGGCAGGAAATGATCGATGTGCTGGTCGAACAGAACAGTTTGCCCACATCACAGCCGGCAATCGAGGCGCTCAAGTCAGGCGCGGGGACGGTCGTCACAGGTCAGCAGGTGGGCATCCTCGGCGGACCGCTGTTCACTCCTTTCAAAGCCGCAACGGCCCTGGCCAGGGCACGCCACGCGACAGCGGCGGGACAACCCCACCAGGCGGTTTTCTGGCTGGCAACAGAAGATCACGATTTTGCGGAGATCAATCACGTTACCTTTCCTTCGCGAAAGGAACTTCGGAAACTGACCTATGCGAAAGCGCCCGCGAACCCAGTGCCGGTAGGCGGAGTTGTGCTCGACGAGACCATCGAGCCTCTGATCGAGCAGGCATGGGAACTGCTGGGCGCGTCAGATGCAATGGACGCGCTCGCGGAGGCATACAAACCGGGCAAGACGCTCGGACAAGCTTTCGCGGAATTCTACGCAAAGGTGTTTGCCGCGCAGGGTCTGCTGGTGCTCGATGCCGCAGGGCGCGAGGTGCATCGCATTGGTGCCCCAGTGCTACGGGCGGCGATCGAACGGGCGGACGAGTTGCACGCGGCGCTGGCGGATCGGAACAAGGCTCTCGTGGCAGCGGGATATCACGCACAGGTTGTGGTAACCGCCGATTCAAGCCTGTTGTTCCTGATCGACGAGCGCACGGGAGCGCGGTTGGCTCTGAAACGAATTGTGGCGAGTGGGCGAGAACCGAATGATTTATGGCAGGCAGGACGGGAGCGCTTCACCACAGCGGATCTGTTGGGCATTTTGTCGGCGGAACCGGAACGGATTTCGCCGGCGGCATTGCTCCGGCCCGTGTTTCAGGACTACCTGTTGGGAACCTCGCTGGTGATCGGCGGCCCAGCCGAGGTGGCGTATTTCGCACAGTCTGCGGTGTTGTATGAGCGCATTCTGGGCCGCGTAACCGCATCGGAGACGCGGCTCTCGGCAACATTGATCGAGCCCGCCATTGCGGAGTTGCTGCAGAAGCACGAACTCGGACTCGATCGCGTGCTGAAGGAGAACTCGGATTCGCTCGCTCAATTGCTGGCGGCTCGAGCCATGCCCGTGGAAGGCAAACGGAAACTGTCATCGGCAGGTCGGGCGCTCGACGCCGAGCTTCAGCCGCTCATCGATTACATGAAAGCCATGGACGCCGGGCTGGGCCGATCGGGCGAGACAGCAGCAAACAAGATGCGCTACCAGATGAACCGGCTGAGAAGGCTCGCGGCCAACTTCGAGATGCAGCGGGAGGGATCGCTGCGCCGACACGCAGAGGCGATCGAGCGCGCGCTGAATCCTCACGGTGTGCTGCAGGAGCGGGTTCACGGAGCGGCCTATTATTTCGCACGGTCTGGGTTTGAATTGGCCGAGACACTGACTACGCTGGCTGAGGACTCCTGTCCAGGACACAAGGCAGTGTGGTTGTGAAAAAGCTGGGATTAGGAATTGGGGATTAGAACAACTTTCCGTGTGCAGTCCGCGCGTTGGGGAACTGGTGGAGATGCACCCGTGATCCAGTAACCGAGTTCTGTTTTGGATTCGGATTGGAC
>Ga0335073_10012533_pt1 | contig 11902 bp, 10 predicted proteins | sample Lox_Sample_22_FD_207093 | JGI IMG/M metagenome (GOLD analysis project Ga0335073, IMG submission 207093) | Soil microbial communities from Loxahatchee National Wildlife Refuge, Florida, United States - Lox_Sample_2.2 | ecosystem: Environmental > Terrestrial > Soil > Wetlands | place: USA... | reverse complement strand
GCGTGCTTCGTGGACCCGGTGTTCTCTTCCGGTGTGCACCTGGCCACTTACAGTGCCCTGCTGGCGGCCCGGTCCATCAACAGCGTCCTGGCCCAGGAAGTCGATGAGGACGCCGCATTCCGCGAATTCGAGTACCGGTACCGCCGCGAGTACGGCGTGTTCTACGAGTTCCTCGTGTCCTTCTACGACATGCACGTGGACGAGAACTCGTACTTCTGGTCGGCCAGGAAAGTAACGAACAGCACCAGTTCGGATCTGGAGTCGTTCGTGAGCCTGGTCGGCGGGGTGGCCTCGGGCGAGAACGCGCTCGCGGAACGCTACCGGAGCCGGTCCAGCGAGTTCGCCCGGGCGGTGGATCAGATCGTCGCGAACAAAGAGCAGAGCATGGTGCCGCTGATGAAATCCTCAATCGTCAAGCACGCCATGCAAGAGGGGGCCAAGGAACAAGCACGCGTGCTCCTCGGGCAAGACACCGAGCCGGAAAACCCGCTCTTCGCTGGCGGCTTGGTCGCCTCAGCGGACAGCCTGGGCTGGTCACGGCCCGGCTGATGGCCGGAAACGGCCGGCCTTCGCGATCACGTCCTCGCTGTAAAGCCGCAACGCCTGGCGGACCGCGAACTCGGCCATGTACCGGCGGAACTCATCCGGCGACTCCTCGGCCAGGTTCAGCAGCCAGCGGTTGGCGATCACGGCCGGACTCCGGAGGCGATCGAGCGACCTCTCGATCGCCTCGGCCAGGCCAGGAAGCTCGACGACCTCATCCACCATGAGCCTCGCCGCAGGCTCGCTGGCCCAGATCCGGCGTCCGCCCAGGATGACCTGGCGGGATAGCCGCGGCCCGAAAGCCCTGGTCAGCCTGAAATTGGCGGCACCGGGCACGATGCCCTCCTGAGCAGCGGGAAGGCTGAAATACGCGTCCGAGGCAGCAATCACGTAGTCGAACGCGAGCAGCAACTGCATCCCGCCCCCGATGGCGAAGCCGTCTACGGCCGCCACCCACGGCTTCTGAACGTCCGGCGAATGCCAGCTTGCGCCGTCCTCCACGAGGACGCCCCGCATGAGCTTGCTGATGTAGCCGAGTTCGCGGCGCAGGAGGAAGTCAACCAGCGAGATGCCGCCGGCGTGCAGCGCCTTGAGGTTGATGCCGGCGCTGAACACTCGCTTGCCGCGGTAGCGGGGATGACTCATCTGGCCGCCGCGCAGGAGGCCGACTCGTACGTCCGGGTCCAGCAAGGCGAGGTCAACAGCAGTCTCCATGTCATCGACCTGCTGGTTGTCCTCCGCGTTCAGGCAGTCATCCCGGCACATCGTCAGCCGGGCCGCACCGTCACGGCGCTCCAGCCGCACCGAAGCGAGGTCGGCCACTCCGGTGCGCCTGAACTCCGGCAGCAGCCGGAGCGCACGCGGCGTCGGCCGCCGCATGGCGTCGAGCAGATGCGGACCGGCCAGCGGCGAGCGCAGCACCCCGCCCAGGAAGATGCCCTGGTCGATCTCGTAGCCTTCCTTGCTGGCCTGTGGCCGCACCCGATCGGCCGCCATTTGATCCGCCGTGGGCACTAATCCTGGAAAGGCGACCGCTCCGGCCTCGACAAGCTCCGGCAGCCGGAGGTAACGGCTGCGGATGCCAGTGAGCTCGTCGTAGACCGCCTCAGCATGCACGTTCATGAAATGGCTGCGCATCGTGCGCAGGGCATCGTGCGCCGCGGCGGCAACGGCATGCTGCTGCGGCGATCGCCCCGCTGGCTCGGGCAGCGACGCCATGAGGCCGTCGGCGCGCGCCGCGGCCTCGATCAGGGCGGGCCGCGCGCGGGACAGCTCACCACGCACGGCTCGAGTCCCCACCTGCGGCAGCGGCAGGGCCATCACGGCGCCCCGGCGGCCAGCCGCCGCAAGGCGCGGTCGCAGGCCGCGAGGTGGACGCCGAGCGCGTCTTCGTAGCTGGTCGTCAGCGCCTCCTGCGTGAGCTGCCGTCTGATCGCCAGTTCGGCACCGTGCGCGACGGCCACCTCCATCGCCCTTTCGATCGCGATCGCGGCGTTACTGGTCACTTCGTCGACGATGCCGATCGCCTGCGCCGCGGCGGCCCCGATGGGCGTGCCGAACAGGACAGCCCTCCGGGCAGGTGCGGCGCCCGCCGCCTGCCTGGCCAGCCGGTACAACGCCATGCCGGGCCAGGTCGCCCCGGCCACGACCGGCACGATCAGGTTCGCCCATGCGGACATGATGCGGTAATCGGTAGCCAGCAGCGCGTCAAGGGCGGGCCCCCCGCAGTCCTCATCGGCGACCCCGATGGTGACCGCGGAAACGCGTTCCAGCCGCCGCAGTCCGCGTTCCCACTTGCTCACCAAGGCCACGGGCAGGTCGTCGGCCCAGCCGGGCCCGGGCACCCCGGACACCCTGACGATTACGAAAGCGTGCGCCTCGCCGTCCTCGGCCGCGTTGCATACAGCTCCGATCTCGGCCACCGAATCCCCCGACAGCGGACGGCTGCCGTCGACCCGGAGAATCAGATCGCCGGAATCGGTCACTCCGGTAACCATTGGACCAGTGCTGTCTCGATGGTCGATCCGGGGCCCATGGTCATCAGGACTCCGTAGTCGCCCGGCTTGGCCACGCCCTCGCGCAGCAGACGCTCGTAGGAGAACAGGAACGATCCGCTCGACAGATTGCCGTAATCGCGCAGCACACCCGTCGTGTGCCGCACGTCGTACCTGGTCAGGCCGAGATTTACGCGAACCGCGTCGATAACCTTCTTGCCGCCGGAGTGCACCAGCCAGTGGCTGATGTCGCCGCGGCGCAATCCGGTCCCAGCCAGCAGGCGATCGATGACCAGCTCCGCGTGGGCGCCCACCACGTACGGTATGTCCGGATCGAGGAAGAAGCTGAACTTGCCCTCCGCGTTATCCCAGTCGTAGCGCATGGCGCCGAGCGCGTCGGTGATGATGTGGCTGGCGAACGACAGTATCCGCGGTCCCTCGGCCGCGGGAACCAGGGCGTCGCCGGTGAGCGCGATGGCGGCGGCGCCGTCCCCGAAGAGGCTGTTCACTACGGCGGTCCGCATGGTTGAGTCGAACACGTAGGCCGCAGAACACGCCTCCGCGCATACCAGCACCGCTAGCTGGCTTAGGTGCGCCGCTGACCAGGCGGCCGTCACGCCTAACGCGTTCAGTCCGGCGTTGCAGCCCATGCCCACGACATCCAGCCTGCTGCAGCGCGGCGCGATTCCCATCTCACGGATCAGCAGGGCGGTCAGGCCGGGGGTGAGGAAACCAGTGGAGGTCACGCAGCACAGGTGACCAATGTCAGCGATGGTGGCACTCGCGTTCTTCAGGCACGCGTCTATGGCTCGCGCCCCCATGTCCACCGCGAGCGCTTTGTGCTTGGCGAGCAGATCCCCTTGGTCCTCGGTGATCCGCGTGCCGTCGGCAGTCTGAGGCGGAAGCGAGAGACAGCGCCGCTGGATGGCGCTGTTGAGGAAGATTGAGCGGACCTTGGGATCTTCGATCCGGAACGCGTCGAGAAGTTCCTGCTGCGAGTAAAACTCCCCGGATACGGCCGTCCCTACGCCGGCGATCCGCGGAGAACCCAGAGCTGTGCTGATCGTCATCGGTATGTCCACCCCCACCTGCGGGGCTTGCTGCGGACAGATGGCGTCGCTGTAATCACTTCAGTCACCTTTCTTTCAGGCGCGCCGACCAGCTTCGGCCTCGATGAAGCTGCTCAGCCGGGCGATACCCTCGGTAATGTCTTCCTGCGACAGGTAGCTCACGGACAGCCGGATGCTGTGGTCTCCGCCGCCATGCGGATAGAAATATGACATCGGCGTCCAGATGACGCCGAAGTCCTCCGCCGAACGCGCCAATGCCTCGTTCCCGGCCGCGAATGGAACGCGCATCGTGAGAAAGAATCCCCCGTCGGGGGAGTTCCACCGGACGCCGAGAGCGTCGCGGCGCCCGGCGGGAAAGCACAGGTCAAGCTGCCGAAGGGTGCCCCGCATGGCGTTTGCGTAGTAGCCAGCAGCCTCCAGATTGAGCTCCGAGAGCCGCCCCCGGCAGGCCAGCAGCATGCCAGCTACGACGGCCTGGCTCACTGCCGGGGTATTCACCGTCACCATGCTCTTGATCTTGGCCAGTTCGTCGGCCAGCAGGCCGGTACGTCCCGCGGCGTCGATTACCGGCTGGTCGGCGACCACGAACCCTACTCTGGCGCCGGGAAATGCGGTCTTGGAGAACGAACCCAGATGGATAACCCGGTGCTGGCGGTCAAGAGATTTCAGCGTCGGCCGGTGCGGGGCGGGGCTGACCATCCGGTAAGGGCTGTCTTCCACGATCAGGATGTCATGCCGCGCGGCGAGATCCAGAAGCTGATAGCGGGTCTCCACCGGCATGGTGGTTCCCGCCGGGTTGGAGTGGTCGGGCACCACATAGAAGGCCCGGGGCCGACGGCCGCGGGCGAACTCGGCCCGAATCGCGGCGTCGAGATCGGCGCAGCGGAACCCGTCCTCCCGCTCTTCGACCTCGGTCAGGTCGACGTCCAGCAGCTTCGCCGCACCGGTAATTCCAACATAACAAGGGCTGGAAACCAGGAACACGTCCTGCCGGCCGGCGATCAGTGCGCGGAGAACCAGCAGCATGGCCTCCTGGCAGCCCACGGTGACCACGATCGATTCGGCCGGGACCTCGACGTTCTCGTCGTCACGAAGCGAGCGGGCGATAAGTTCTCTTATCCGGCCGGCGGTCGGGCCGTACTGGAACAGCGCGCTGCGGATCTGGGCGGGCGAGTTCCCTTCCGCCGCCAGGTGATCGAGGTAAGTCCTGATGTGCGTGAAGATCTGCTCGACGTCGAAGAAGCCGTCGTACGGGCGGCCGGGGGCAAACGAGATCGCCTTCGGGTACCGGAAAGTGATCTCGTTGAGAAAATTCATCGTGTCCAGGACAGGATCGGACACACTGGCGTGCAGATCTTTCCGCTGGAGGGTGGCCACGTTAAACACATCGTCTTCTTTCATCCGGTGGCCAGCCCGTCGCGCTCCACCGCCTCGTACAGAGCCTTGATGTTGGCGCCGCCGAACCCGCGGGCACCCCTTCGCTGTATGAGCTCGTAGAACAAGGTATTCCGTTTATACGGTGAGCGCGTGAACAGCTGCAGGAGATAGCCCCATTCGTCGCGATCGGCAAGCACATTCGTCGCGCGCAGCTCACCGATCTCTGCTCTCACGCCAGGCAGCCGGTCGGCGAGCATGCCGTAATACCTGCCTGGCGTAGACAGGAAATCTATCCCACGGCCGCTGTATTCGCGGACAGCGGACACGATGTCGTCGACAAGGAATGCGAGATGCTGTACGCCGGGGCCGTCGTTCCTGGACAAAAATCCATGTATCTGCCCAGGCTTTTTCTTGGGATCCTGCTCGAGAATGGTAAATGTAATACCGCCGGACGGGCTCCGTACGACAATCGAGTCGAGCCCCTGCTCCCCCACCTCCACGTACTCGCTCGAATACCGGGGAAGCCCGAAGGCGCTCGTGTAGTGATCAGCGGCGTCTGCCAAGGTCCCGCCTCCGACGCAGACCGCGACATGATCCAGCAGCCGGATGTGCCCCGCGGGGCGCACCGGAGTGTCCGGGAGCCGCGCCCAGGAACGGTCAGCGGGAGCGCGGCCGCCAACCGAACGAGCCACCAGCGAGTGATTGGCACCGAAGAGTCCCGACACCACGTGCCTGCCGGGCTCCGACCTGATCAATGACGCGCCCGCCGCCACAGCCGCGTCCCGTGCCCTTACGGCGTCATCACAAGCGAAGGCGATATCGGCGATGCCTTCTCCGTGCGCTTCAAGGAACTCCTCGGTTTCCGGGCCAGCCGTGACCACGAGCTGTACACCGCCCTGCCGCAGCAGCGACGAATGGCAGCTGTCGCCTAAGGACTCCGCTACCGGGGTGAACCCGAAGGACGACACGAAGTATTCGACAGCGGCTCGCTCGTCGCTCGTGTAAAGCTCTACATACTCGATATCCTGGGCAGCCATCGGAGTCCTCCAATCCCAAGCGCAGCAACGAACAGTCATTTCTTGCTGAGCTGCTCCTCCTTCTTCGCCGCCTTCGAGCCGTTACCTGAGGCACCGTTGTGCCCCGCGGAGGCATCGGCTTCCATCTGCCTGATCAGGCTTATGGGCCGCATATCGGTCCAGTTCTTCTCGATGAAGTCGAGGCACGCCTGACGCTTGTCTTCTCCGAAGATGACCTCCCAGCCGTCGGGCACGTCGGCGAAGACAGGCCAAAGTGAGTGCTGGCCTTCCTCGTTGATGAGGACGAAATAGTTGGCATCCTCGTCTTCGAAGGGATTCGTTGACACCGAACATTCCTTTCGGCTCATGATCGGATTGCTAACGCGATCATATCCCCGTCACGGGCACGACATAAAGGCGTTCAAGTGCGGCTACCGCGCCAGTTAAACGATCCTAGATTTCATCATATTTATCAAGGAATTCAATGATCGCCAAGTTGACCTCATTCGGGCGCTCCAGGTAACCGACATGGCCACAGGAACCGATCTCGACATAATCGCAGTTCGGAATGGTCTCCGCTACCTCGGCGACCAGGTGCGGTGGGGACATGAAGTCATCCGAGAAAGCGATGGCCCGGCATGGCACGGGGACCGCCCGCAGCGCGTCACGGCGGTCAGCGATGAGGTCGATCGCGTCCTGGCCACTGGCCGCCTGCCGGCGAGCGCCGGCCAGCTCGTAGAGGTCGAGCCACATCGGGACGGCGATGTCGTCGTTCAGTGTGGCCGGAGAGAACATCTGAAGCACCGATATCGGAGCCTCGTAGGCGGACGGCATGCTGATCCCGCTTCGGACCAGCGCGCTTTCCCCGGCGGACAGTGCCCGGCGGAACGCGTCCGCCCGAGCCCGCATGGCCATCAGCACACAGCATGTGACCAGGTCGGGTCGGCTAGTGGCGAGTTCAGTTGCCACGAACGCTCCGAGCGAGGTCCCGACCAGCCGGCACGGCGCTATATCCAGTGCCTCGATCAGCCCGGCGGTATCGGCCACCAGATCGGCGAGCGAATAGTCCCCCGGCGGCACGTCCGACGGTGGCATTCCCCGGTTGTCAAAGGTGATTACCTCGTAGCCAGCTTTGGTCAGCGCTGGCACTTGATGCACCGTCCACACGTTCCCGCCGGCGGCCTGGCCCATGATCATCAGTACGTGTTTGCCGCTCCCCGAGCGCTCGTACGACAGGCGGATACCGTTGGCTGATACATATGGCATATGGTGACCGCCTCCGCGATTACATGACAGCGCGTTTGCTCAACTCATTTGAGCACGCAAACCACCGGCCGCGTCCAGAGCAGACCTTGGCGCGGCGCTGGCCGGCGCAGTTCAACTGATGAGGCATCGCAGTTGAACACGCGAGATCCGCATACTTCCCGAACCTACCATAGAGCATCTATTTTGAACTGCGGCGCACATGTTATATTTAGCCCGCCGGAAGCTGCATATTAAGCATAAGCTATAAGGCCGATCTGCAATATATCACATACTCGCAGTCGGGAGAAAGACGCAGTGAGCGATAAGAATGTCGAACATGCCGATGTGATCGTCGTCGGCGGCGGGCCGGCTGGATCGACGCTGGCAGCACTGGTCGCCATGCAGGGGCATCGGGTCCTGGTCCTGGAAAAGGAGAAGTTCCCTCGTCACCAGATCGGAGAATCTCTCCTGCCGTCCACGGTACATGGAGTGTGCCGCCTGACTGGAGTGTCGGCTGAACTTGAAAAGGCCAGCTTCAATCGGAAGCGAGGCGGGACTTACAGGTGGGGAGCTAACCAGGGACTGTGGACGTTTGCCTTCTCCGTTTCACCGAAGATGGCGAGCCCTGCGTCATACGCATACCAGGTAGAGCGAAGCAAATTTGATAAGATTCTGCTCGACCACGCGCGCAAGATGGGTGCGGATGTGCGCGAGAATAGCCCCGTTACTGAGCTAATTCATGATGAAGAGCGAGTCCATGGCGTGTCGTATACCGACGCCGAAGGAAACGACGGCACGATCTATGCGAAGTATGTTGTGGATGCCTCAGGTAACCAAAGCCGTATATATAAGGGAGTTGGCGGGTCGCGCAAGTATTCCGATTTCTTCCGCAGCATTGCCCTCTATGGCTACTTTGAAGGCGGCAAGCGTCTTCCCCCACCAAATTCAGGCAACATCCTCTCGGCAGCGTTTGATAGCGGCTGGTTCTGGTATATTCCGCTTACCGAGAAGCTCACCAGCGTGGGTGCAGTGGTGCGAAGGGAGATGGCTGAAAAGGTACAGGGCGACCCCGAAAGGGCACTCAGCTCCCTTATCGAAGAGTGTCCGATAATCCAAGATTATCTTCGGAACGCCACGCGGGTAACGACAGGAGATTATGGCCGGCTGCGTACCCGTAAGGATTACTCGTACCACAACACCAAGTTCTGGCGGCCTGGAATGGCACTCATCGGGGACGCGGCATGCTTTGTCGACCCTGTGTTCTCGACCGGAGTGCATTTGGCCACGTACAGCGCTCTGCTGGCGGCGCGCTCAATCAACAGCGTCCTAGCGAATATCCTCGATGAGGAGAACGCTTTCCGCGAGTTCGAACGACGGTATCGACGTGAATATAACGCGTTCTACGAATACCTGATGTGCTTCTATGACATGCACGTGGACGAGAACTCGTACTTTTGGTCCGCCAAGAAGATCACCAATAGTACGAGCTCTGACCTAGAGGCGTTCGTCACTCTGGTCGCAGGAGGATTCTCCGGTGATACGGTCCTGACCGATGCGGCAACCCTGGTGGATCGTTTCAGGGACCGGTCAAAGGAGTACGCCAGCGCAGTGGATGAGGTTGTCGCGAACAACGAGCAGAGCATGCTGCCCATATTCAGCTCAGCGGTTGTCCAGGACACTACGCTGGAAAGCGCGAAGATCCAGTCGCTGGCCGCGCTTGGCGGCAATACACCGCGGGAGTCTCCATTGTTCGAGGACGGGCTTGTCCCGTCCGCCGATGGTATGTTCTGGTCGGCCGGATAGGCCACCAGACAGACACAAGATCGGGATGACATCCCGCCAGGGAAGCTGCCATCCCGATCTCGTCTTGCTACGCGTTGTGGATTGGCATCACCATGGGCTCAGCACCGAAACGGTGTCGCCGCCCTCGTTAGTGACATAGACGTTGCCGGTGAGCGGGTTCACCGCCACGGCGAGCGGGGTGTTGCCCACGGTGACCGTGGCTTCCACCGTGTTGGTGCGCCCGTTGATCGCCTCCGCGGTGCCGTCGGCGAAGCCACTCGCCACGTAGACGGTGTCAGTCAGTGGGTTCACCGCGTCCCAGCCGGGGGACGCGGCTACCGGGATTGTGGCTTCGACCGTGTTGGTGTATCCGTTGATCACCGCAACGTCGTTGTTGATTCCGTCTACCGCGTAGACCATCCCGGTCAGCGGGTTCACCGCGACCGCCTCCAGGAGACCGCTCCCCGGGACCGCGACCGTGGCCGTCACCGTGCCGGTCCGGCCGTTGATCACCGAGACGGTGCCATCATTCGCGTTGACCGCGTAAACGTTGTCGGTGAACGGGTTCACCGCCACGGCGAGCGGGGCGTTGCCCACGGTGACGGTGGTTTCCACCGTGTTGGTATATCCGTTGATCGCCGCCACCGTGTCGGTGTGAGGGTTATTGGCATAAATGGTGTCGGTTCGCGGATTCACTGCGATGCCAAAGGAGCCAGCGGTGGCCGGGATGGTGGTTTCGACGGTGTTGGTGTATCCGTTGATCACCGCAATATCGCTCTTCATTCCGTTGGCTACGTAGACGGTGTCGGTTGCAGGGTCCACTGCGATACCGGTCGGGGCGCCAGGTATCGTGACGGTGGTTTCCACCGTGTTGGTGTACCCGTTGATCACCGATACCGTGTCGTTGCCGTTAGCGACATAGACGGCGCCGGTCCGCGGGTTTACCGCTACCGCGACCGGAGAATTACCTACTGTAACCGTGGCCCAGACGTGCAGATGTGTGCTCATCGCTGAGTGCTCGCTGGCCGATGCCGCTGCCGTGCCGGAGACCGCAAGGGCCAATGCGGCGACTGCAGAAGCGATTACGCGTGACATTAACATGGCCACCTTTTCCTTTTGGTAACTCGCGGCACTTCCGCGTCGTGAGACGATCATTCCTGGCCGACCTGTAATGGGCAAGCAGGGCACCGGTGTTATGAACAGGTGCGGCGCCTAGGCAGAAATTGTTTGTGAACCGGCGCGGTTCCGGGCCCCATTTTCTGCACCAGTCACGCCGCCCCGCGCTGCGGGGTTTGCCCCGACGGGCAGACCACCCCCGTGAGCATCCTGGCCACGCTGCCAAGCCCCGGCGGATGTGCGCCGCGCGCTCGCGGCGCGGCCCGCCACCCCTCGGCCAGGCCGCCCACGGGACTTTCCTTGGCAGTTTTCGCGGGCGAGGTCACGTTCTGGGGGGCTCGCCACTCTACTAACCGGCGCCGCCGCAGGCGGCGCGTGTCCGGAGTCACGGGAGGAACCCGTCGTACCTGCGGCCTGTCTCCCCGCCGACCGCTTTGCCCGACCCAGGAGCCACGACATCATGACCTGCCCGAACTGCCAAGGTATCGACCGCCGCGCACTCCTCGGCCTCCTCGGGCTCGGTGTCGCCGGCGTTCTCGCCGGCTGCGGCGCCAAGTCCCACAGCGCCGCCACGGCCGCCAGCAGTCCTGCCACGGCCGCCAGTCACGTACACCCCAGCCCGCATCCCACCCCCACGCCGACCACGACCCCCCCGCCGGCACTGCCCCCGATCCCCGCGGCGGTTCCCGGCCCGTCACAGGTGTTCTGGAAGGGGCCACCCGCGTCCGTCACAGCGAGACAGGTGGCCATCACCATCGACGACGGTTATTGCGCCGAATGTGCTCAGGCCTACGTCGCCCTCGCCGAGGCCACCGGCGGCCACATCACGTTCAACCCCAACGGCTGCTACAGCGAAATCTGGAACCCGCTGGCCAAGACCCTCAGGCCCCTCATCGAAGCCGGGCAGGTCCAGATCGGCAACCACACCTTTAACCACTGGTGGCTCACCGAACTCAGCGACTCCCAGGTCACCTCCCAGCTCGAACAGAACGAGGAATGGATCCAGCAGACCTACGGCATCACCGCCCGCCCCTGGTGGCGCCCGCCCTTCGGCGCTTATGACGACCGCACCAACGAGCTCGCCGCCTCCATCGGCTACACCAACGTGCTGATGTGGAACGGCAGCTACGGCGACTCCACCCCGCTCCGGCCGAGGGCCATCCTGGCCCTGGCCAAGGAGTACCTCCGTCCCGGCGTGGTCATGCTCGGCCACGCCAACCACCCGGAGGTCACCGGCATCTTCCCCAAGCTCGCCGAGATCGTCACCGCCCGGGGCCTGCGCCCCGTCACCCTCGACGAGATGTTCGGAACCAGCCGCAGCACCGGACGGTCAACATGAGCGAATCCGGATGACCGCCGCCCAATGTCGCGACCAGCCGCCTGCCCGGGGTATCCGGGCCGGCCGGGACTGGGATTTCAGGAGGCTGGCCGACCCGGCAGGCGATGCCGCCGGGCCAGGCCCCCGGATGTTCGCTGCGAGCTCACGGCGCTGCCGGCCACCCCGGGCCCGGGCCGGGCACGAGACGTTTCCCCAGCAGTTTTCGCGGCGGAGGTCACGTTCGGGGTGGCCCGCCACTCTAGTAAGCGATGGCGTTGTGGGCGGCGTTCGCAGTGAGTCATGGGAGGAACCCGGGTGCGGAGGCAGCGTGGTGACTGTGACGGCCGGCCCTGAGGCGGGGGCGTTGCCCGCGGGTTGTGGCGGGCTGGGGGAGGTGGAGTTCGCTGAGTTTTTCCGGGCTGAGCATAAGAAGCTGATCCG
>Ga0335073_10012532_pt1 | contig 11902 bp, 11 predicted proteins | sample Lox_Sample_22_FD_207093 | JGI IMG/M metagenome (GOLD analysis project Ga0335073, IMG submission 207093) | Soil microbial communities from Loxahatchee National Wildlife Refuge, Florida, United States - Lox_Sample_2.2 | ecosystem: Environmental > Terrestrial > Soil > Wetlands | place: USA... | reverse complement strand
GAGCAGATGATGTTGGGCTCGCGCACCAGCCCGATCAGGTCAGGGATGTGGCCCCCGCCTGACCCCTCGACGTGGTAGGCGTGAATGGTGCGGCCGGCTATCGCCGCGACAGTGTCCTCGAGCTCGCACGACTCGTTGAGGCCGTCGGTGTGCAGCGCGACGGCCACGTCGTAGGCGTCGGCGAGGCCGAGCACTGCGTCGACGATCTCCGGATACGCCCCCCAGTCCTCATGGATCTTCAGGCCGACCGCGCCGGCAGCAATCACCCGCTCGACCGCCGCCGGGGCCTCGGTCCGGGCGCTGGCCTGCAAGCCGACATTGACCGGCAGCTGCTCAAACGCGCGCAGCGTGGCGGCCATCGCCGCAGGCGGTTCCTCAAAGCCGGCCGTGATCAGGGTGGTGACGCCGGCGCTGAGCGCAACCGGGATCAGGCGTGGGGTGATGAGGTGGACGTGCGAGTCGACCGCGCCGGCAGTCGCGATGAGTCCGTAACCCATGATCGGCAGGGTGTTGGGCCCGATCGTCATGTCCACGCCGGCGGTGATGTCCGGGTTGCCGGCCCGGCCGATGCCGACGATGCGCCCGCCCGATATGCCGATGTTCGTCTTCACGACGCCGAGCAGCGGATCGACGACAAGGACGCCGGCGATCAGGACGTCAAGCTCGCTCGCGGAGGTCGCCCGGTCCTGCTGGGTCATCCGGGACCGGATGTTCTTCGCGTATCCCCAGAGCGGCTCGTCGCCGTACCCGACGTGATCGTCTTCTACCCGAAGCCAAAGATCGGCGTCAGCAAGCCGGACCCGATCGCCAGCGGTCGGGCCGAACCTAAGGCTGTAGGCATCCTGGCGCATGGTGCCGGCCCTCACGATGTCCTGGAAGGGAACGGGGTGGCCGCAGACTCGGAGCTGAGCGCCACGAGGTCTATCTCCTTGATCTCTCCAGGCGCCCAGCGAACTGATGCCCCCGCCGGGATGTCGAGCCGGTAACCCGCTGCCGCGACGCGGTCGAACTCGAGCCGCGGGTTAACCCGCCAGAACGGGTAATGCGACGACACCCGGATCGGCCTCCGTGACCTGCTGGTAACGCGGAGCCTCAGCCGGTTCCGGCCGGCCGCAAGCGGGATATCGCGCGCCGGCACGCGGATCTCTCCCGGCTGCTCGCCGGTACCAGCGCCGAGCGGGTCACGCAGCACGGCCAGGCGCGTGCCGTCATCGAGCAGCACCTCGATCCGGAGCTCCGGGATCATCGCAGGCACGCCGTCCATGGCGTCCCCGACGTCGACCGCTGCCCGGCCTGCGGCAAGCACCGCCTCGAGCGAGCCGCCCGCACGGGCGGCTCGGTGCATCTCGTCGCAGATCAGAGCAGTCGCCTCCGGGGCGCTGAGCCGGACGCCATCGGCTCTGGTGCGCCTCGCCAGCTCGGCCGCGGCGAAGATGCGCAGCCGGTCCTCCTCGGTCGGGCTGAGGTACATGCGTCCTCCCTGCAAGCTGGCCACGAGTGTAGGACGGCCGGGCGGCACAATGACGCCATGCAAGTGATGTCCGTTACCGGCCCGGTCGACGCATCCGACCTGGGCGTCGTGCTGCCGCACGAGCACGTCTTCGCCGACCTGGTCCGCGAGTACCGGGGGACCGGGCTGCTCAACGACGAGCATCTGGCGCGCCAGGAGCTCGCCCTGTTTCGCGAGGCTGGCGGGCACACGCTGGTTGATCTCACGCTCGACGAGATCGGCCGGAATCCAGCCGCGCTCCGACGGGTGGCAGCGGCCACCGGGGTCACGATCATCATGGGCTGCGGCCATTACCGGGATCCCTACCTGAACCGCGACTGGTTCGACCGGCACGCCGTTGACGCGATTGCCGATCAGATCGTCGCTGACATCGAGGAAGGGGTGAACGGGACCGGCATCCGGGCCGGCATCATCGGCGAGATCGGTGCCGATAAGTGGTACATCTCGGCTGCCGAGGAACGGTCCTTCCGGGCTGCGGCCCGCGCGCACCTGCGCACCGGACTCACGATCAGCACGCACGCCGCCCGGTGGCCGGTCGGGCTCGAGCAGGTCCGGCTGCTCGCCGAGGAGGGCGTCGACCCGCGCCGGGTCATCGTGGGCCATGCCGACACGGTGCCGATGCCTGACTACCACCTGAGCCTTGCTCGTCAGGGGTGCTACATCAGCTTCGACTCGATCGGCACCGGAACTCCCTACGACCTGAGCCGAGTCGTGGACTACGTGCTGGCTCTGGTGCAGGCCGGCTTCGGCGACCAGGTACTGCTCTCGCACGACGTCTTCCTGCGCGGCCACCTGCACGCCGATGGCGGCCCCGGCTATGGCTACCTGCTGACCGATTTCCTGCCGTTGCTGGTCAGCGCCGGGCTTGACCCTGATGAAGTGCGGAGCCTCGTGACCGTGAACCCGCAGCGTGCACTTGCCGGTGCCGTCGCAGCTAGCAAAGGATGAGCCAAGAAAGCACCATTGCGACGCATGGGTCTCGCTGTTAGCTTGGAGCCCGACATCCGGGAAAGGGGCACGACATGGCCGAGAGCGCTATTCCCAGCGGACCAGCGGCAGCCCCCTCGCCCGCCGGGGCAAGCCTTTTCGTCCGGCAGTCCTCCGGCCTGGTGCGCGAGGTCAGTGTCCTGAACGCGCTGTTCTATAACACGGCTGCGTTCATCGGGACGGGTGTCGGCTGGTACACGGCGTTCTACGGACTGGCCTTCCTGCCGGTCGGCCTGCTCGGCCCGTTCTCGACTTATGGCTGGGCAGCCATCATCACCGCATGCTTCGGCGTGCTGCTGGCGATGATCTTCTCGTCGCTGGCGACGGTGATGCCGCGGTCCGGCGGCGATTATGTCTTCACCAGCAGGTTCATTCCCAAGGCGGGGCCGTTCCTTGGCTGGCTCGAGGGCTTCACGCTGTGCTTTGCCTCGCTGGCCGTCATCGCGTTCGAGATCCCGGTCGTGCTGCGGAACCTGCAGATCGACGGCCTGATCGTGTGGGTCGGCACCGGCTCGTCGTTTTTCAAGAACGCTGACGACTGGTTCAGCCAGGCCGGGTCCATTACCGAGTGGCCGGGCTTCATTGCCAGCCTGGTGGTGCTGCTGCTGGTCCTGATCGTCGTCATCCAGCCAACCCGGCGGCTGCACCGCATCGTCACGGTGCTGGCGGCCGCCGGCGTGGCCGCGGCAGTCTTGATGTTCTTCGTGGGCCTGCCGCTGATCAGCCCGTCGCACCTGGACGCGAACCTGCCGCGCTACACCGGGATGACTGTGGGGCAGATCCAGAAGGCAGCCGATACCTTCGGCATCGCCGGGCACGGCGTGAGCTTTGCCCCGTCGACCCTGTCGATCTTCGTCTTCCTGGTGCTGTTCAACTACATCGGCTTCCAGTACAGCGCCTACATCGCGGGCGAGGTGCGCGGCAACATCAAGCGCGGCATCATGGTCGCGGTGCTCGGCGCGCTGAGCATCGGCGTGCTGCTCAACTCGGTCTACATCGACCTGCTGTCCAGGCGGCTCGGCTTCAAGCTGCAGCTCGGCTGGAGCGCGCTGTTCTGGGACGGCAGCCCGAAGACGCCGCTTGGTCAGCCGAACGCGGCACCACTGCTGGCCGTGATGTCCAGGCCGGGCGGCTGGTTCTTGTTCCTGGTGATCAACTTCTTCGGCGGGATCCTGCCGTTCGTCCTGATCCCCGTCTACATCAACTTCATGAGCCGGATGATGCTGGCGTGGGGCCTGGACCGTCAGGTGCCCAGCTGGTTCTGCGCGATCAACGAGCGCGTGCGCGCGCCGCTGAACGCGATCCTGACCCTGGTCGGCATCTCGGCGGTTCTGGTGATCTTCGAGAACTTCGCGTTCCTGCCATCCAGCGTCGCGCCTGGCGGCAAGCTGAACCTGGCGGGCTCGGCGTGGTTCAGCGGGCTGTGCGCGCTACTGGCCTGGCTGATGCCAGGCGTCAACGCGATCCTCGCCCCATACACCAGGCCTGACCTGCTGCGCAGCGCGCCGTGGCGACGATGGCTACCCCTCATGGGAGCAGTGTGGCTCGCCTTCGGCGCCGTGGTGTACTGGTACGCCGGCGTCGACCCGATCATCGACGCGATCAAGCATCTGCTCCAGCCGGGCGCGTCGCAGAGCGTCCTCAGTTACCTGAACACCTCAGGTGTCACGTTCATGCTCGCTGTTGTCGTGATCGCGATCATCATCTACTGGGTCCGCAATATCCAGAACCGGATGAACGGCATCGACCTGTCGCTGCTGTACAAGACAGTCCCGCCGGACTGAGCCGGCAATCGCATGGCTGATGCTTCCGGTGCGGCCCGTCGGGCCGATGTCGTGTTCGTGTCCGGCGCCGTCTACCGGGTGAACGCTGCCCGCAGCTGGGCGCAGGCGGTGGCGGTCAGCGGGGACAAGATCCTGGCCGTTGGCACCGACGAGGACGTGCGCCCGCTGATCGGCAGCAGCACGACGGTTGTCGACCTGCGCGGCCGCATGCTGGTCCCCGGCTTCCAGGACTCGCACGTGCACGCGTCCGGCGGCGGGCTCGACCGGCTCCGCTGCGACCTCACGGAGGTGCGCGGACGCGACGAGTACCTGCGGCACATCGCCGCGTATGCGGGCGCCCACCCGGACGAAGAGTGGATCACCGGCGCGGGCTGGTACATGGATGCTTTCCCCGGAGGTATCCCGACCAGCGCTGATCTGGATGAGGTCACGGGAGATCGGCCCGCCTTCCTGATCAACCGTGATCACCACGGCGGCTGGGCGAATTCCGCGGCGCTGCGTCGCGCGGGCATCGATGCCAGCACTCCGGATCCGCCTGACGGCCGGATCGAGCGGGATGGCACCGGCCGCCCGGTCGGCGCGCTGCAAGAGGGTGCGATGGGGCTGGTGGATGCCGCCATTCCGGCGCCTACGCTGCAGCAGCGCATCGACGGCATCCTCGAAGGACAGCGCTTCCTGCATGTGCTCGGGATTACCGCCTGGCAGGAGGCGATCGTCGGAGATTACCCGGGTGTGCCGGACTGCTACGAGGCTTATCAGCAGGTGGCAGCCGACGGGCGGCTGACTGGCCGGGTCGTCGGTGCGCTGTGGTGGGACCGCACGCGAGGCGCGGATGAGATCGACGCTCAGATCGCCACGCTGGAGCAGCGGCGCGCCGCTGCCCGCCATGACGCCTTCCGCGCAGGCACCGTGAAGATCATGCAGGACGGCGTCTGCGAGAACTTCACGGCTGCGATGCAGACGCCCTACCTCGGGCAGGGCGCTCCGGCGAGCCATAGCACGGGACTCAGCTATCTCGACCCGGAGCTGCTGCACCAGGTGGTGACGCGGCTGGACGGGATTGGCTTTCAGGTGCACGTACATGCGATCGGCGACCGCGCGGTGCGTGATGCCCTGGATGCGTTCGAGGCCGCGCGTGCCGCCAACGGGCGCCACGACCTCCGGCACCACATCGCCCACCTGCAGGTCGTCCACCCCGATGACCTGGCCAGGTTCCGCGGGCTCGACGTCACCGCCAACGCCCAGACGCTGTGGGCCTGTTATGACCAGCAGATGACGGAGCTCACGCTGCCGTTCCTCGGCGCGGAGCGCTCCTTGTGGCAGTACCCGTTCGGCAGCCTTGCCCGCAGCGGAGCGCCGCTCGCGATCGGCAGCGACTGGCCAGTGTCCAGTCCCAACCCGTTGTGGCTACTGCATGTGGCCGTCAATCGCATGGCGCCCTGGGATACCTCGGCCGACCCCGATCCGCGCAGCGCCGAGCCGTTCCTGCCGGCCGAGCGACTCGACCTGCCGACTGCTCTCGCGGCCGCCACCGCGGGGTCGGCACGGGTCAATCACTTCGACGACAGCGGCAGCATCGAAGCTGGCTATCGCGCCGACCTGACGGTCCTGGACCGGAACCTGTTTGACCACCCCGCGGCGGAGATCGCCCATGCGCAAGTGGATCTGACGATGGCAGGCGGCCGTATCGTGTATGCCAGGCCCGGCATCGGCGGATGAGCACGCCGCCGCGAGCCGAGATAGGGAAGAGGCGTCATGCCATTTGGCAGGAGAGCGAAGAAGGACATCGTCCGGCTGTACGTGGTGTCGGACTTCCACGCCTCGGCTCCCGCCTGGCGGAAGATGCTCAACGCAGTGCGGATGAACGTCTATAAGGCTGACGCTGTCCTGTATGCGGGTGACCTCACCGGCAAGGCCATCGTGCCGGTGGTGCAGAACGACGACGGCTGGGAGGCCGAGTTGCTCGGGCAGAAGCGGCGCCCGAGGAACGAGCAGGAGCTGCAGGACCTGGACCGGGACATCGCAGCGCTTGGTTACTACCCGTTCCACACGACCCAGGCTGAGGTCGACTCCCTGCACGGTGATTCGGGGGAGCTGGACAAGCTGTTCGCCCGCAAGATCCGCGATCAGGTAGCGGACTGGATGACGGTAGCCGCCGACCGGCTCGACGGCTGCGACGTGCCGGTGTACCTCATCCCCGGCAACGACGATCCGTACGAGATCGACGAGCCGCTATCTGCCAGTGAGCGAGTCATCAACGTCGACCGGCGGGTAGCCGAGCTGCCCGGCGGTCTCGAGGTCATGGGTCTCGGCCTGTCCAGCCCGACGCCGTGGTCCACGCCGCGGGAAGTCTCCGAGCACGACTTCCGCGAAGCGATCTTCCGGCTTGGCGATCAGGTGAAAGACCCGCGCCGGACGATCCTGCTGACGCATTGCCCGCCGTACGACTCGGGCCTGGATACAGCACCGATGCTCGACGGGGACATGCGGCCGATGGTGTCGGCCGGCGACTTGCTCCGCGGCCCGGTGGGTTCCACCGGCGTACGGGAGGCCATCGCGGAGCTGCAGCCGCTGATGGGTCTGCACGGCCACATTCACGAGTCCGCCGGGGATGCCAAGATCGGCCCGACGCTGTGCCTCAACCCCGGCAGTGAGGCTGCATACGGCATCGTCCGTGGTTATCTGATCGATGTGAGCGCTGACGGGATCGAGCGCTACTTCCGGGTGGAAGGCTGAGCATGTCCATGACCGACGCACACGAGGTGCCTGCAGCTCCGCCAGACGCCATGGCCGAGGCCATGGCCCTGATCAGCGCAGCCGAGCAGCAGGGCATTACCGTTCGCTTGCTGGGCGGCATGGCCGTCCGGGTGCTGTGCCCTGACTACCCGCCGCGGCCGGCCAAGGGCCTGCAGGACATCGACCTCGCCTCGGTGACGCCGTCCCGCAAGGCCTTGCAGAACTTCCTGCTCGAGCAAGGGCACCAGCCCGACAAGAACTTCAACGCCCTGTACGGCCACAAGCAGCTCTACTTCACCTCCGCGGCGAGCGGCCGTCCGATCGACGTGCTGATCGACAAGCTGGCCATGTGCCACGAGCTAGATTTCCGCGCCCGCATCACCCGCATGCCGCACACTCTTGACCCGCTCGACGTATTGCTGTCCAAGCTCCAGATCGTCCAGCTGAACGAGAAGGACGCACGCGACGTCGTCTACCTCCTGTCTGGCTACCCGGTCCGGGACGGCACGGAGGCCGGCACGATCTCGCTAGGCCTGTACCGGCCCATCGTGGGCGACGACTGGGGCTGGTGGCGCACGGTCACGATGAACCTGGACAAGATCCGCGGGATCATCGCTGACAAGCCGGAACTGGTGCCGGAAGGCGCGGCCTACGATCCCGCCGACCAAGCGACTGCCCTGTCATCAGCGGCCGAGGATGCTCCGAAGTCCCGGCGGTGGAAGCTGCGCGCGCGGCTCGGTGACCGGGTGCGCTGGTACCAGGAGCCAGAGGAAAGCACGCACGACTAGGTTCGGGCCGTCGCCTGGCCGTCGAATGGCTAGGCGATCGAGGTGGCGCGGGTTACCGCCTGGCCTGCTGCACGGGTCGCGGCCCAGGTGATCAATGCGCCAGCCACGAGTGCAGCGCACAGCACTGGCGTCCAGGGGCCGAGATCAGAGCGGTAGATCATCCCGCCGCCCGGACCTATTGGCGGCTGAAGCGGCACTGTGACAGCGAGCGCCAGCGCGCTGAGCGCGACGCCTCCCTGAAGCAGTGTTACCGCGCGAGCGCGCCGGACGCCTGCGACGAGCGCCTGGATGGGGAAGCGGCGACGGACCGCCATCGTGGCCAGCAGCACGGTCCCGCCAAACCAGCCGCCTAGAAGCCCTGTCCATCCCGCGCAGAAGAGGAAGGTGGCGGCAAGCGGATGGCCGCGGTAGCTGTACCAGACGTGGGTCACCCGATCCCCGATTCCCTCGCTGCCGCTCACAACGGGCCTCAGGTGGGCCGCCTCGATCAGCAGCAGAAGGCCCAGCCCGATCGCTATTACCGGGAGCAGCGTCAGGGCGGAGACGAGCAGCCGGCGCCGCGGGGGCGCGAGCACGCGCATCTCGTGCGACAGGCCGACCGCAGCCCAGGCGAGCTGGACGATGAAAACAAGCGACAACAGACCCAGCAGCAGGTTTTCCCAGTACACGACCTGGCCCGCCGCCGAAAGCTGAGTGACTCCGGACGCCTGCCCTGATCCCGAATATCCGAACTCGCTGGTGTGTCCGAACAGCAGCAGAGCCGCGCCCGCCCCCAGCGCGGCAGGCAGGGTCGCGGCGATGATCGCAGCGCGCGCCCGGCGCTGCCATAGGTCGGAAACGGCAGGCATGCCGAAGCCGCTGCAGCGGGCCCACACGGCGCCCGCGACGAAACTGCCTGCGAGACCCCAGGCGCCGGACGCCAGCCACGTCCGCTGGCTTTGCTCGGCCCTCAGGTCCTCCACCAGTGCCTCTTGATCAGGCCCGTACCGATTGCGCCACCAACGCGGGTAACAGCGCAGCGCTACCCGCACAGCCCGCTCACCAAGGCTCGTCCCGCTCATGCTGAAGCTTCCCGAAGGCGTCGGAGCCCCACCCTGCTCACAGCCGCTGCCGCCTCCAGTTCCGCCGAAAGAGCCCGCCGGCCGGCCGAAGTGAGACGGTAAGGGCGTCGACGCTCCGCAGACCCGACCGACTCCACCAGCCCGGCATCCTCCAGCCGGGCGATCGCCGCGTACAACGTCCCCGGGCTCAGCCGCACACCGGCGAATGTCTCGATGTCCTTCAGCAGGGCGTAACCATGCTTAGCGCCGTCCGCCAGGCTGACAAGCACCAGCAGCCCCCGGTCACTACTACGGCCTAGACTCGCCACGGCTACAGACTATTACGATGAACGTAATAGCCGCAAGCTGTCAATCGGCAGATCCGGCACGTCGCGACTTGCAGCAGACGGCAATCAAGCGGAGAGCGAGCGGCACAGCGGGCACGCCGCTGGATCAGCCGGGTCGAACCGACCTGGGAGCGGCATGACGGCGCGGCCGTCGCACAGCGAGATGTACTCGTCCTGCCGGTGCAGCTCGGTGGCGTGAATCGTCACTGGTTCCTCGCCGCTCCTGGTTCCCCGGAGATACCGGCTTGATTCCGGTCTCATGACCCGCCTGGCACCTTGTGTCATGAGCCAGGAGCGTCGTACCGCACCCGGAGCTTAGCCGCGCGATCCACCTCGTCCGCGGTCAGAAGTGCCACCATGCGGTTGACCACCATGCCGCTGGCAGCAGCCGACATTGCGGTAGCTGCGGCTGCGGCGTTGTCCGGCAAGTCGCAGACGATATACACGTCATCAGGGCCGAGGGCGAAGTAGTAGGCCTCTAGTGTGCCGCCCGCATCGGCGAGAAGCCGACGTGCCGCCTCCACCCGGGCAGTGCCGCCCTTCGCCATCAGGCCCTTGGTGCCTTCCGCGGTGTAAGACGCGATCGACAGATATTTCGCCATCGTGGTTCCCCCCGTTGCGCCGGCCTACGTGCATGAGTTTCCACGGCGGCGCGGCCCAAACTAGTGAACCGAGGCTCATCTTTGGGTAGTGCGGGTATGCCGCCCGGCGGGGATCTCAGTCGATCGGCTCGCGATGCACCCAGTCGACGAGGTTGTCGGACGCGAGCGCCCGCACGCGCGCGGCGTACCGGGCGAGGTCGGCGTCGTCGAGGAGGTCGCGCCACTGGCCGCTCGTGCCGCGGCTGAAGAACGCGGCGGGATCGATCCAGTGCTCCGGACCGCCGGCGGGGACGGTCGTGTCGGCCCTGCTGCGCATCGACTCGAACGTCGCCGCGTGGACCAGGCGGGGCCACCGGTGCTCGTCGACGTCGATGCCGAGGCGTGCGGCCAGCTGCCGCATCTGCCCCTCCAGGTCGGCCTTCAGGTCGTCGTAGTGCACATACACGACGTCGAGATCGTCGGCGGCGTCCCGGAACGTCTGCAGGTGCTCGACAGTGCGCCGCAGCGACGACCCGACCTGCGTCGACGGCGTCTCGTCGTCGACCCACTGCCAGAAGCGGTCCCGCTCGCCGTCGGGGCGCGGCCGCGGTGGCCGCAATGGTCCGAGCTCGATACCGTCGATCGCGGCCGCCCGTTCGCGTTGCTTGAGGAACGCGCCGATGTCGGTGTTGTCGATATGGTGGCCCATCGACAGCCCCACGTCGCGCGGGTCTCGCCCGACGCAGATGTAGGTGACTGTCGGATCGTTGGGTATCCCGTCGAGCGGCGTGTGGGTCTTGATGAACCGGCGGTGCGTCTGGGCTTCCAGGTCCGCGAACACGTCTGTGCGGGCGCGGGTCACCATGTCGATCCACGGCGAGAGCGTGTCCAGCGGGAGCGGGAGCTCCGGTTCCTGAAGTATGAGCAGGGCGCAGATCATCTGCGTCCACGTCGTCCCGCACTTGGGCGGAGTGCTGATGATGATGTCGCCGGGGCGGAGCTCGAAGCCGTCCCAGCGGTTGCTGTCGTACATACTCGCCTCGTAGCGGCGCACGGCCGTCATCCTTGCAGCGGATCCGATCCCCTGAGGCCCAGATGATTGACCGCACGGCCCGACCATAGGCTGGCTCACGGGATCGGAGTGGCGAGAGGAGACCAGTGCCGTACGTCGATAGTGGCGAGGCGAAGATCTGGTACACCAGGCAGGGGACAGGTTTTCCGGTGCTGGCGCTGGCGCCAGGCGGGATGCGCTCCAGCGTGCCGCTATGGGAAATGGCCGCGATCAACCCGCTGACCGCGTACGCCGGGCAGTACCAGATGATCGCGATGGACCAGCGCAACGCCGGCCAGTCCACCGGCCCGCTTGAGACCGGCGACCCGTGGGGTGCCTACGCGGCAGACCAGCTCGCGGTCATGGATCATCTCGGCATCGACCGCTTCCTGGTGTTCGGCTGCTGCATCGGCGGCCCGTTCATCCTCAAGCTGCTCGCGCTCGCGCCGGAACGAGTCGTCGCGGCCGTCCTCGAGCAGCCGGTCGGGATCACCGCGAGCAACCGGGAACTCTTTGACAACCTGTGGAAGTCGTGGCGTGAGCAGCTCATGGACACGCGCGACGATCTCGCCAGCGACGAGATCGAGGCGTTCGCCACCACGATGTGGGCTCGCGACTTCGCCGTCAGCGTGACCCGGGACCAGGTGCGGTCCTTCCGCACGCCGATGCTCATCCTCCCCGGAGTCGATGACTACCACCCGACCGAGACCGGCCGCGAGATCGCCGCACTCGCGCCGAACGCTGAGCTGCTCGAGCCGTGGAAAGACCCCGGCCATCTTCCCGCCGCCACCGAAGCAGTCGGCCGGTTCCTGCGCTTCCACACCCCGCGCTAGCAGATCACCAGCGAGTTATGCGCGGCCCAGCAAGCGGCATGCTTCGAGCCACCTCGCCTAGGGCCGATGTGCGCGCCAGGCGCTCACCCTGACGAGCAGTAGTGCGAGGATCCACGTCGTGGAGGCGGAGCTCGTTTCGCGTGCGATGGCCGCGGCGACAGGACTAGCCGGAGAGCTGCAGCTGCCGGTCGACGACGCAGTCGTGATTCACAATTCGAACAAGCTCGCTCTGCGTCTGTTGCCGT
>Ga0335073_10012531_pt1 | contig 11902 bp, 10 predicted proteins | sample Lox_Sample_22_FD_207093 | JGI IMG/M metagenome (GOLD analysis project Ga0335073, IMG submission 207093) | Soil microbial communities from Loxahatchee National Wildlife Refuge, Florida, United States - Lox_Sample_2.2 | ecosystem: Environmental > Terrestrial > Soil > Wetlands | place: USA... | reverse complement strand
CGAAGTCGCGCGCGGGTGAACCCGGGCGGGACCTGGCTCAGGATCACCAGCACCGCCGCGTCGGGCAACACGCCATCGACCGAGGCGAGCAGTCGGTCGAGCGGCGCCAAGTCGCTGCCGCCGCGATCATCGGTCGGCACGTCCGGCGCGACGTAGACGACGGCACAATCGGCAAGCGCGGACCGATCGCTGGTGAAGCGCAGGCGCTCGCGATGAGCCGCGAGCAGCTCGGGCAGATCCGGTTCGACGACGGGCAGCTCGCCGCGCTGCAAGGCCGCGATTCGGCTTTCGTCCGCGTCGTAGCAGGTCGTCTCGAAGCCACGCGCCGCGGCGGCGATGCCCGAGACCAATCCGAGGTGCGTCATTCCGGCATAGCCGACGCGGATGCTCATGCGTGGTCCTCACGGACGACGTCTCGGCCCAAGCGGCCAAGCACGCGGTTGAGCCAGAGATCATTGCCGAGATCGGCGGCAGGCCGCGTCGCGCACAGCGACTTGAAATGCTCGTATTCGAGCGCCCAGGTGGGATCGTCCTGGACCAAGGTCACGGCTTCCTCGGGCGGGCGTCCGCTGGGCAGGACCCGGAGCCGCTTGGTGAAGGTGCTGGGACCCCATTTGCACAGCGAGCGGATATGGGCCGTGCCCTTCTCGGCAAGGATGTCGCAGGTGAAGTGATTGCGCCAGGATAGCAGCGTCATCTCGCATTCGAGCTTGGGTCGCGTCGCTTCCGAGGCGAAGACGACGTGATCGGCGGCGCGGTTCTCGAAGCTGCTCGATGACGTGACGCGAAAATCGTCCCCCAGCTCGCCAAACCAGAAACGCGCGGTGTCGAGGAGATGCGAGCCGAGATCGGGCAGCACCCCGGCTCCCTGGTCGCGCCAAGCCGAATCGCGGACGAGCCGGGCGGTGCCGTTGCCGTAGAACATCCGACAGCGGTAGAGGCGCCCGAGCTCGCCCGAGCGGATCAAGTCGCGCATACGCACAAAGTGCGGCTCGAAACGATGATTGTAGGCCGTGTAGCACACGGCTCTACCGGCGCGCGCCAGCGCTTCGAGGCGCGAGATCGCCTGCTCGTCGGCGGCAAAGAGCGGTTTCTCGACCAGAACATGTTTGCCATGCGCCAGGAAGTGGCTGAGGATTTGCAGCTTCGGCTCGTCCGGCGTGCAAACCAATGCCGCGTCATAAGTCGCGAGCGGCACGTCCTCGACACGGCGGTACTGCGCTTCGGCAATGATCGGGTCGACGGTGCCGACGGCATCGCCGCCGGCGACGCGCAGCCGCTTTTTGCCCTGAATGCCGAGCCCGACGATGATCACGCGCATCGCAAGCCGATGCCTTTCCTCGATCGGAGCTCAGTCGAGCTTGGCATTTCGGGCGACGGCCTCGAGCTTTTCCAAGACCTGCTCGCGCCGAACCGGAATATTGCCGTCATGCTCGCATTCGACCGCCGCCGCCATGGAGCCAAGGACCGACGCAATGACGATGTTGCCGGTCGCCACCATCGACAGCGTCGCGTAAGCGAGCAAGGCATCGCCGGCGCCGACGGGGTCGACCACGTTCTGAGCGAAGCTGTCGAGGACGAAAAACGCGCGCGCATCCTCATCGGCTTTGGGGAGCGAACGATACGCAATGAGCCCCAGCCGTCCCATCTTCAGCAGCAGGGTCTTGCAACGCGCCTGCCGGTACAATTCGAGGCCAAGCGGGCGGACGACGGAATCTTGATCACCGAGAGCAAAGCGGACTTCGCGCTCGTTGGGCGTGATCAGGTCGAAGCCGACGAAGTCGAGGATGTTGCCCCAGCGGCTCGCCACCTGGCTGTCGGCCACGCGATAGGCGTCTCGTGGCAGCGCCTCGGTCAAAGGCGGAATCGTGTTGCGATTGAAGATGCCGTGACGGAAATCGCTGTAGACGACGGTCTGCGCCGACGTGGCTCGCACGTGATCCTGTATCTGATGCTGAATTTTGTCGGAGATGGCGCGGTTGTCGACTTTGTCGACCTTCAAAAGCCGGTAGTTGTCGGCGATGAACGCGTTCTTGTTGGTGGTCGGCCGGGTGGGATCGATGATCGCGTTCACCTTGACCCGCGCGGCGCGCAAATCGTCGAGGACGAATTCCTTGAGCGGGTCATCGCCGAGAACCGTCGTGAAGGTCACGTCGGCGCCGGCCGCCCGCAGATGCTTCGCGACGATGCCGGCACCGCCGACATAGTCGAGCTGGCGATCGAAGCGGACGCTGAAGGTCGGCGTCTTGGTGTTGCCGCCGATCAGCGTCGTATAGGTATAGCTGTCGACGATGGTATCGCCGACGACATGGACCTTGATGCCTTCGAGATTGCCGACGGTCTTGGCGAGATCGTCGAAGCCGAGCTGCTCGCCCGCGAGCAAAACCATGAGCTTCTCGACGGAAAGATCGGGCGGCTCGCTTTCGATGATGGCCGAGGATGAATAGACGACGTCGCCGGGCGTATAGATGAATTCCCCGCCGAAGCGTTCGAGGATGTTGAGCTCCTCCTGGGTCCGCGGATCCATCCCGCCTTTGACGTATTCGTAGCCCTTGGCGAAAAAGTCGGGCTGAATGAGCTCGAGATTGCGCAGCGGCTTGGGCTCGCTGTCGATGATCACGTAGTCGACCATTTCGAGCACGGCCAAATTCATGGCCCGGAGCTGTTCCGGGACATAAGGACGGAAATTGGCCTTGGCGATGTGCCGGTCGCTGGTCAGGCTGGCGACCAGGATATCCGCCTTGCTCTTGGCATAGACGAGGTGCCGGATGTGGCCGGGGTGCACAATGTCGAAGGTGCCATGGCACATGATCACCTTCTTCTTGCGCGGCCGATCCCCAATGATCGCCCGCAACTCCTCGACCGTCTTGACCTTGCTGCGGAAATTCGTCTCGATCATGGCTGCCCTATCGCTCGGAGCGATTGTCGCTCAAGAAGGCGAACCAGGTTTTGGTCGCCTGTTCGATCGAGGCAGGATCCCAAAGCGGCGCTTCCCGCCAGTAATCGATCGCCTCGATCATGCGTCCGACGCCGTCTTCGAAGCTCACCTTTTGGTGCCAGCCCAAATCGCGCGTGATCTTGCCGATGTCAGCCCATGTGCAATCCGGCTCGCCGGGCCGTTTCGGGATATGGGTAACCGCGCCGCCAAGGAGCTCGACCAGCCGGTTCACGGGCTGCGGATTGCCGGCACCGAGATTGTAGATCTCGCCAACGCGCTCCGTCTCCGCTGCCAGAAGAAAGGCTTCGGCGATGTCGGAGGCATAGAGGAAGTCGCGGCTCTGCTTGCCGTCGCCGACCACCGTAAACGGCTTTCCGGCCAGCTTTTGACGCAGGAATACGCCAAAGACCGCGCCGTACGCGCCCGAGGTGCGCGAGCGGGTGCCATAGGCGTTGAAAATGCGGATTGAGTTGACCGGCAATCCGTAGACTTGGCGCCAGTGAAAGGCGGCACATTCGCCGAGGTATTTGCTCAGCGCATAAGGATACATCGGCGCGATCGGATGGTCCTCGCGAGTGGGCACCTGCGCCAGGCCGTAGCAGGAAGACGAGGCAGCATAGACGAACTTTCGCACGCCGGCCGAGCGCGCGCATTCGAGCATCCGAACGGTCCCTTGGACATTGACGTCCATATACTCGGTCGGCCGCTCGATTGACGGCACGATGTCGCCGATGCCGGCGAAGTGAAATACGTAGCGACTGTCGGCGAACAGCCTGTCGCCAGGCTCGTAGCTGCGGATGTCACGGCGCTCGAAGGCGAGATCGGCATTGCGCGAGTGATGGGCAAGATTGGCTTCGCGGCCGCCAACGAGATTGTCGATCACGCGCACGCGGCAGCCGCGCGTGACCAACAAATCGACCATATGACTACCGATGAACCCCGCTCCCCCGGTAACGACAGCTATCGGGGAGGAGCTCATGCCGCCTTCGTCAGCTTCATTCGACGCACGTTGAAATAGCGGTCGTCATCGAGGCTGTTTGGCAGCTTGCCCGCCTTGAAGGCGCGACACAGGTCGCGCACCGCATCCTCGACCGTCCGCTTGGGCGCGTAGCCCAGAACGCGCCGAATCTTCTCGGAGTTGATGTGATACGAGCGCAGATCATTGCTCGGCGTCGTTTCGATCTCCACCGCGCCGCGGTCCGGAAATTCCTCCGCGACGACCTTGCGCACGACCAGCGCGATATCTTTGATCTTGAGGTTCTGGTATCCGCAATTGAAGATCTGACCGGAGATCTTTTCGTCCGGCGCCTCGAGCAGAACCTGATAGGCGTCGCACATGTCGTTGATGTGCAAGTTGGGGCGCATTTGCTCGCCGCCGAACACGGTGATCTTGCCCTTGTTGACGGCAAGGTTGGTCAGGATGTTGACGGAGAGATCGAGACGCGTGCGCGGGCTGTAGCCGCAGACCGTGGCCGGGCGGATCGTCACGCAGGTGAATCCCGGAGCCTGGTGCTTGAACAGCAAGGGCTCGCACATGCCTTTGTACTTGTTGTAGTCGGTGAGGGGCACGAGCTCATGCTCTTCGGTGACGTCCGGCTTCTCGCTGACGCCGTATACCGAGCTGGAAGAGCAATAGACGAAACGCTTGACGCCCGCCTTCTTCGCGGCGATGACCATCGGCTCAAAGCAGTCGAAATTGATCGATCGGCCGAGCGAGGGGTCGAGGTCGAAGCTCGGATCGTTGGCGATGCAGGCGAGGTGAAGCACCGCGTCGACGCCCTTGAACTGCGCCGCGAGCCTGGCGGTATCGCGGACATCGCCTTCGACGACCGTCAACTTCGGGTGTCTCGGCAAGGTATCGCAGCCAAAGAACATGATGTCGTAGACAACGAGTTCGTAGCCGGCACCAAGAAGCTGCGGGACAAGCACATTGCCGACATAACCGGCCCCGCCCGTGATCAGCACTTTCCTAATATTATTCGCGTTCATCGTGACCTCGATCTCGATGTAAAGTGGTGGTGCTCAACCGACGGCGCGTCGCCGCGGTGCGGCGATGCTGAAGCCGGCGGCTTGCGCATCGCGATGGAACATCTCCACCGTCTCCAGCGAATAGGCGCCGAGATCCTTGCCGACAAGCGACAGCTTGCCGAGCAGGTCGTGCGTGACAGTGATGATGTGACAGCCGATCTCGTCGGCCTGGAAAACATTGAGCAGCTCTCGCGGACTCGCCCAGATCAGCTCCGCTTTCGGCCTGGCCGCCAGAAGCCGCACGGCCTCCGCCATCAGCGGTACGGGATCGCGGCCGGTATCGGCGACGCGACCGGCGAACACCGAGACGATTGCCGGCGTCTGCGGCGACAGGCATTCGATGATGGCTTTCACCTGCTCGAGCGACATCACCGCCGTCACGTTGACGACAACCCCCGCGCGGGAAAGACGTTCGATCAGCGGGCCGCAGAAAACGCCTTTGGTGTTCGTGACCGGGATCTTGACATTGACATTGCGGCCCCAACTCGCAATCTCGTGCGCCTGCAGCTCCATCTCGCTGAATTCATCGGCGAATACTTCGAACGACACGGGTCGGTCCGGCACGACGCGGAGCACATCGCGCGCGAACGCCGCATAATCGGTAATGCCGGCCTTGCGCATCAACGTGGGGTTGGTGGTAAAACCCTTGATCACCGGGTTGGAGTAGAGCTTTACGATACCGGGCAAGTCGGCGCCGTCGGCGAATATCTTGACGCGGAGATCCGACACCTGTCGCATTCGATTTCCCCCTTGCTCTTTCCCCTCAGGGCTAAGCGCCCATAGTGAAAATGATATCGCATGCTTCAACGAGCGAAGCCACGGAAAAATCCGGTTCCGAGCGACGTTCGCTGTAGCCGGATTCGATCAGCAGCGTCCGGCACCCCGCCGCGCGCCCGGCTTCGACATCGCGCCAGCGATCGCCGATCATGAAGCTGCGGGCGAGATCGATATGCCAATCGCGCGCGGCGTCGATCAGCATGCCCGGCTTGGGCTTCCGACAGCCGCATGCATCGGCGTCCGCGTGATAGCAGACGCGGATATCATCGAGAGCCAGTTGCGATTTCAGCGCCTGATTGATCGCCTCGACCACCTCGCGACGCTGTTTGCCCGTGGCGACATCCGGTTGGTTAGTCACGACAACCGTGCAAAAGCCGGCTCGGCGCAGCGCGGCGATGGCGTCGACGGCGCCGGGTGCAAGCACCAACTCTTCCAGTGAGGCCGGCGGATAGGATTTGCCGTCGCGGATGGTCGCAACGTTGATCGTCCCATCGCGATCGAGGAACACGGCGGGCCTGCCGGCTAGCGTCGCGTTAGACCTTCCCATTTCGCTTCCTGAATCGCCAGGCTCGGATGCGAGACCAAGCAATGCCACACAACGGCTTGGAATGCTTCGGTATGCGGCGTCACCGTCTTGGGATCGACGGTTGGAACGACGACGACTTCGTCGCCCACTTTTTTGGTATAGCCGCCGTCCCGGCCGACCACACCGTAGATCTTCAACTGGCGCAGCTTAGCCTCGTCGAGAGCGCGCACGATATTGGCGCTCACATTGCGTTCGACGTCGCCGCCGCCGACCGAAAAGACGAGCACCGCGTCCTTGCTGTTGGCTCGGCTGGTGCGGAGCCAGGCAGCAAATACCGTATCCCATCCTTCGTCGTTGGTACGCGCCGTCAGCTCGGAAACGTTGTCGACCGGAGTGTAAGTCTCGATGCCGCAAAGTTTTCGGAAGTCATTCACGGCATGACTACAATTCGCGGCGCTGCCGCCGACGCCGAGGATAAAAAGCCGCCCGCCACGCTCACGCAAATCGATCAGTCCCGCGACGATCCGCTCGACCGTACTCTGGTCGATCTTACCTGCGATCTCGGCCGCCTGCTGAAGATAAGCTTCGACATAGCCCATGAGCGCCTACGCATTCACTAGGTTAGAACATTCGCTAGGTTAGAAAGAGTACTATAAGCTGGTGCTCCACCTATGTGTGGGATTTATCAGGCAAGCGGCAGATTGTAAAGGCCACCCCCGACCCAGGGTTGAGCAGAAAGGCGAGGCGAGAAGCGCCGCGATCGGGCTCTCCGGCCGGTAGACGACTTGGCCGCGACAGAGCCCAAAGCACCGGCGATCGCGTTTCGGTTTGCACCCTGGCGATCTCGGGGGATCGCCGGTACTGGACTGAAATGACAACGCAATATAGTATGTATCGGCGCCAACTGGAGTGAGTCGGTCTGCGGATGTTACGATGCACCCATATGTTTTGCGTCCCTCGTTGCTTCCATCGCCTTGCGGCTCGAGTGGCGTGAATAGAGGGGTAGCATGGAATTTTTGTTTGCAACCCCGGTCTGGGGCCATGCGCATCTTAGAGTCTTTCTGGAAATCGGCCTTCCCTCGCTGCTGTCGCCCGGCAATCTGCCGGGGCTGAGCGATCCAAGAGCGTCAGTCTTTCTAATCCACACCCGGCCGGAAGACGCGGCGACGCTATCACAATCGGCATGCTTCCGGCGTTTGTCGGAAGTGATGACGGTCGAAATCCGTCACATCCGGGACCCGATTATCCAAGCGCATCGCACGATGTCGGATTGCCACGTCGAGGCCATGCGTGAGGCCGACACGCGGGGCATACCGGCGGTATTCATTCCGCCCGATTGCGTGTGGGCGGATGGAAGCATTGCCTCGCTCGAGCGGATCGCCCGGACGGGCAAGTCGGTCGTTCACATGTCGGGAGTCCGGCTCAATCGTGACGCCGTGTCAGCTCAGCTCGACGACTACGTTTCCGGCGACCGATGCGTCCTCGACATTGGCGCGCGGGCACTGGCCAAGCTCGGGTTGGACAACCTGCATAAGATCGCCTTCGGCCATTTCTGGAACAGCCACGGCGAAGGTTTGATGCCCGCCAATCTCTATTGGGACGTCCCGGGAGAAGGGGTCGTGGCGCGGTGCTTCCACCTCCACCCGCTGATGATCCGATCACAGATCCCGTTTGCTCCGTTTCGCAGCACGATCGATGACGATCTTGCCCTGTGCTCTTGCCCGGACGCCTCCCGCGACTATGTGGTTACGGACTCGGATGAGATCCTGGCGTTCGAGCTCAGCGGACCCGAGCGCGTCGTCGCTGCGGATTTCGTGAAGGGATCGGCCCACAGTGCGGCAACCTGGGTCGAGCTCGGCGCGAATGAGCGGCACCGCCAGCTCGTGCAGCACACGATCAGAATTCATCCCGGGCCGATGACGGAGGCGCGTTGGCGACCGGTCGAGAACGAGGCCGATCAAGCCGTCCGATCGATTCTCGCCATCAACAAGCTGTCATCGGGATCGCTCGTACTGCGTTACCCCGCTGTGGCTGCGGCGCGACTGCATCGCTCTTCGATGGACGGCGTCGCGGGCTCCTGGTTGCGCTCGCTTTTGTTGGTTCGTGGAGGGTTGGTTTCCCCCGGGATGCTTGCGCGACGGGCATACGCCCTCGTGTTTCTTGCGCGGGGGGAACCGCGGCCGTGGCACCCGAGCTGGCTGATCCGCCGAAGCCTCAAAAGGACGTGTCGTCAATCGGTTCGAGTTCAGGGACACCGCATCGTTCTGGTCAATGGCGACACCGCGTTGAGCGCCTGGATGCACGATTCCTATCCTACCGCCGCGATCTCGGTCTGCGATACCGTGACGATGACCAGCCCATCCTGGATCCTGTCGCAGAATCGGGCGCGCGGGACCGTGGTGTTCATTCGCGACAAGGACGAGATCGATGAAGCGGCGGCGAATGTGCTCACGGAAGTTGCGAGACGAGGAAGCCATGTCATGGTCTTTTCCGTCGACCCGGGATCGATCTCGGAGAAGGTGCGCAGTCAGAACGCCATCGATATCTGGGCGATCGGCGGGCTTGGTACGCGGTTCAGCTATCGACTGTTGCGCGGGATTCGGAGGACGGCGCGCACCGTGAACACGAGCCCGCTCGGCCTCCTCGCGAAGGCGCTGGCGGTGATCGTGTCGCCCATTGCGCTGCCGGTGATGTTGTTCGGCTTCTTGATAACCAACACTCTGGGACTGGCTTTGGATCGCCTGCGCACGTCTTCCGGCCGTAGCGTGAGCATTGCGTAGCCGACATGATTGCAGAGGCCGACCCAGACATCCTATTTTCGGCGGGGGCTGAAGTTCCATACGAATGAGCGCGCAGCGAAGCGAGGACCACGGACATGGATGCGGGTAATGGCCGGACACGGAGTGGCGCGTTGCGCAACAGTTTCGATCCGGTAGCGGCGCGGCGCCGCTGCCAAGCCTATCGCCGACGCATTCTCGAAATCTCGCAACAGGTCTCCGCACTCCATGTGGCGCCGGCCTTTTCTTGCACCGAAATAACCGACGTGCTCTTCAACGGCGTCATGCGCCGCCGGTCCGATGGCAGCTTCGACGACGTCTTCCTCATGTCGAAGGGTCATGGCTGCGTCATTCAGTACGTCATTCTCGAGCAGTTCGGATTGCTGTCGAAACGCGATCTTGACCTCTATTGCACGCCGGACGGGCGTCTTGGCGCGCATCCGGATTTCGGTACACCTGGGATCGCCGCGTCTACCGGCTCGCTCGGGCACGGCCTCGGCATCGCGGCCGGGCAGGCTTATGCCGAAAAGCTGAAAGCCTCCGATGTCACCGTGTATTGCGTACTGTCCGATGGCGAGTTTCAGGAGGGGTCTACCTGGGAGGCGATGATGATGGCGGGCAATCTCCAGCTCGGCAACCTCGTCGGCCTCATGGACAACAACGATTTTTCGGGCTTGGAGCGGATGAGTGAAGGTCACCGCGCCTTCTATCCATTGGTCGCGAAAGCTCAAGCTTTTGGCTGGGACGCTGTCGAAGTCGACGGCCATGACGGGCAGGCGATCTTTCACGCGATCGCCGAGAGGGGCGGGCGTCGCCCGTTGCTGATTGTCTGCAAAACGGTCAAAGGCAAGGGCGTCTCTTACATGGAAAATGCTCCGATCTGGCACTATCGGTCGCCCAATGCGCAGGAATACCGTCAGGGCCTCGAGGAAATCGACGGGAGCGAGGGATGAGAAACCGCTTTGCCAATGCGTTTTATGAACTGGGCAAGAACGATCCCCGCCTCTGCATCGTCGTCGCCGACATCTCGCCCGCAGGATCGATTGCAAAGTTCCGTACCGACTTTCCGGCGCGCTTCATCAACACGGGTGTCGCCGAGCAGGTCATGATCGGAATGGCGGCGGGGATGGCGCAACGCGGACTTCGTCCCTTCGCTTATACGATCGCAACCTTCGCGCTCTACCGTCCGTTCGAGATGGTCCGCGATGATTTGTGCTACCAGAATTTGCCGGTCACGGTCGTCGGCATCGGTGGCGGCGTTACCTATTCGACGCTCGGCGCCACGCATCACGCGCAGGAGGACATTTCGATCGCGAGCTCCATACCGGGCCTGACGGTGATCGCCCCGTGCGATCCCGCGGAGACAGAGGCGGCGACGAGATGGTGCGCTGTTCAAGAGCAGGGGCCGGTCTATTTGCGCCTCGGCAAGGCAGGAGAGCCCGACCTGAGCAAAGAGGCGCCGGAGCCGTGGGCTTTCGGCAAGCTCCGTTTGCTGCGTTCCGGGCGCGACGTTTGCATCCTCTCCTATGGCCCGATCATGAAGAAGGCCTTCGAGGTCGCCGATCGATTCGCCGCCCTCGGTCAATCGGCTGCGATCGTGTCCGTCCACACCCTGAAGCCGCTCGATCGTGCGGGCCTCGGCGCCATTCTCAAACAGTTTCCGCGCGTGGTGGTCATCGAGGAATGCGCGCCGAATGGCAGCCTCGCGGGGCGCGTCAAGGAGCTCGCCTGGGAAGTGCAGGCCACCTGCCGCCTCGACGCCTTTACGCTGCGGGACGCCTTTATCCATTGCTATGGCAGCCACGAGGATCTATTGGCGGCCCACGGATTGGCGACACAGGAAATCTGCGCGAAGCTTGGACTCGGCTGAGCGGGGTAGGTCCGAAGGAGCAATCGCGCGTTTTAGGCGCCCTCAGCAGACTGCGCACCCGCAGCCCTGAGAGGCGCAAGTGCGATGCGATCCTCGCCCTCACGGTCCGGTTCCAGCACCATCTCTGACGCAGTGTGATCGAGCTCTTGTGTGCCCTGCTCACCGCGTTCCTCGCGAGGATCGGGGCCGTCTGAAGGGCTTAACTCGGGGTCTGTCCCCGCTTCACGCTGCGGACGAGCCTTGAGCGAGCTCAGTCCATCCAGCGCCATCCCCGCCATATTTCCCACCAGAATCGCAAAAATAGAAGCAGGCAGAACTACGGGAAACACGATCACACCAATTCCGAGGATCACGAACCGGAGAGGCCCGCCCGATAGCGCCCCCTTTCTCTTACGCAGCCACTTCATGGCGTGGCGGCTGACCTCCGTGCCTGGTCCGGCGTAGCAATTTACGGTGATGCCGCGATGCGGGTCAGCTGCTTCTAGGGGAGGGGCGCCAGGCTGCTCGACGTCGCCCAGCGGAGGCAACCAAAGGCGCGGAACGGCCGCTGGGGCGCGCGTCTGGGTTGCCGGCCCTGAGCCGGTGAATTCCGTTACGACGGATAGGCGTGGCCGCGAGCGGCGCAGCCCGGCAATGAGCAACCCATCGGCGTTGATGAGAACCGCGATGCGCGTGTCGTCAGGAATAGCACGGCACACTGCGCGGACTCGAGCTCGATGACTGAGCCAAGCGGGATGCCATGGCCTCGGCTCGTCGCGGCGGAAAAACAGGCGGGCGTATATCCGCATCTGCGCGAAGCGGAGGCCGCGTAGAAGCTTTTTAACAGGCGTGTCGGAAAGAACGAGCCGCTCGCGCTCGACGACAAAGGAAAGGGTGGGATTGTCCGGTTCCAAGGCTAACGCGGCTTCGAAATCGGCCAGCGCCGCTGCGTGCTCGCCCATCTCCGCCAACGCCGCGCCGCGCAAGTAGTACAGCGTCGGATTACC
>Ga0335073_10012528_pt1 | contig 11906 bp, 11 predicted proteins | sample Lox_Sample_22_FD_207093 | JGI IMG/M metagenome (GOLD analysis project Ga0335073, IMG submission 207093) | Soil microbial communities from Loxahatchee National Wildlife Refuge, Florida, United States - Lox_Sample_2.2 | ecosystem: Environmental > Terrestrial > Soil > Wetlands | place: USA... | reverse complement strand
ATCGGGGTGTTGCGGATCCGGTCGTGGCCGAACTGCTCGTGCACTCCGCGCAGGTCACCGACGATCGACAGCTCGACGTCCTCGCCGTAGACGATGACCTTCGGGTCGCGCGCCATCTCTTCGACGATGCCGTCGTGGATGGCCTGGATGAGACGGGTGCGGGCCATGGCTCAGGCCTCCTCTGGCGACTCGGGCGCGAACATCAGGGTCTCGGCGAGTTCTGGGTCGGCGGGCTCGCCGGCCTCCGCGTAGGCCACGGCGTCCGCCACGCGGTCGCCGACCTCGGCGTCGATCCTGTCGAGGTCCGCGGCGCTGGCGGTCCCCGCCTCGGTGAGCGCTTTACGGAACCTCGCGATAGGATCCCGCTGCTTCCAGGTCTCGATCTCCTCCTCGGTCCGGTACCCGCCGCCGCTGAGCACGAAGGACTCGGCCTCGAAGTGGCCCTGGATCCGGTAGGTGCGCGCCTCGATGAACGACGGGCCGCCGCCGTCGCGGCCCCGCTGCACCGCTTCCCCCGCCGCCCGCCAGACGTCGGTCACATCGTTGCCGTCGACCTCGGCGACCGGCACGGAGAACGCGCGCGCCCGGTCCGCGATCCGTCCCGACGTGACCTCGGCGCTGGGCGTGAACTCGGAGAACCCATTGTTCTCGCAGACGAAGACCACCGGGAGCCCCCACAGCGACGACACGTTCAGGGTCTCCATGAGCACGCCCTGGTTCGAGGCGCCGTCGCCGAAGAAACAGACCGCCACCTTCCCGTCGCCGTCCAGCTTCGCGCCGAACGCAGCGCCGGTCGCGATCGACAGCCCCGCGCCCACGATCCCGTTGGCGCCGAGGATCCCCTTGGAGATGTCCGCGACGTGCATCGACCCGCCCATGCCCTGGCAGATCCCCTCGCGCTTGCCCCAGATCTCGGCCATCATGGGGCGCACGTCGCCGCCCTTGGCGAGGAAATGCCCGTGGCCGCGGTGCGTCGAGGTGGCGTAGTCGCGGTCCCCGAGGTGCGCGCACACCCCGGCCGCCACCGCCTCCTCGCCGATGTAGAGGTGTACGGCCCCGGGCAGCTTGCCGGCCGCGCTGTCGTCCCTGAGGCGCTCTTCGACGCGGCGGATCAGCACCATCTTCTCGTACAGCCGCAGCGCTTCCGCCGCCGACGGCCCGCCGTCCGGCCGGCTGCCCGCCGAGGTCACGTCGAGCCCAGTCGTCATCTCGCTTCCTCCTCCTGCGGTCCTCTTCGACACTGTCAGCATCGCACCGGGGTTCAGGAAGAGATAGATCATTCAGAACGGACTCGTGGTGGCTCCGTTTGTGCCATGATCACGGCGCGGTCATCCGCCGGGGGTGAGGCCCTATCGGTGTCAGTGGGGCCAGCATGGGCGTGGCAACAGCGACTACGGGTGAGGGGCGGCGGGGCATTGTTTGGCAGGAAGAGGCGGGAAGAGCGGCGCTTCGACAACGTCGCCACGCGGTACATGATGCGTCAGCGCATGATCTCCATCGGCGACGACTACGAGATCGAGAACGACCGCGGGGAGCATGTCTTCAAGCTGGACGGCAAGGCGCTACGGGTCAGGAAGACCATCCTGTTCAAGGACATGGACGGCCGCGAGCTGCTCAAGATCCAGGAACGGATGCTGCACGTGCGGGACAGCATGGAGATCGAAGGGCCGGACGGGAAGCGGGTCGCCATGGTCCACAAAGCCATGATCGACCCGTTCCGCGAGCGGTGGATCGTGAAGATGGAAGACGGCCAGGACCAGCATGTCCAGGGCAACATCGTCGACCACGAGTACACCATCGAGCGCGACGGGGCCAAGACCGCCGAGGTGTCCAAGCGATGGTTCCGGGCCAGGGACACCTACGGAGTCGAGGTCGCGCCTGGCCAGGATGACGTGCTGATCCTCGCCGTGACGGCGGTCATCGACAACATGGCCCATCCGGCCAGGTAAGGACTTGCTGACCACGGCCAGCCAGTTGCCGTCGGGGTCCTCGACGTACGCGCGGCGGTTGCCGTGGCCGGTGTAAGGCTCGACGAGGACCGTCGTGCCGGCCGCGCGCAGCGCGGCGACCGCCTCGTCGGCTGAGTCGCACCAGATCACGAGCTCCAGCGGGTGGCCGGGGGTGGGGGCGGGCAGCCCCTCGCCCGCCACCACGTCGCTGCTGCTGATGGCGATCGTGACGTCGCCGAGCCGCAGTTCGACGTGCTCGGCCGGGCCTGTCCTGGGAACCCGGAACGTCTCCGCGCCGCCAAGCAGGTCACGGTAGAACGCCACGGCCCGCTCGACGTCGGCGGAGTACAGGTTCGGCATCGCGGATAGGAACGCCATCCGGACAGGATACGGCTCAGGCGGCCGGCGGCCTGTAGCCGGTGTGACGCTCAGTGCTTCATGAGCAGCAGCGGCAGCGCCGCCACGGACGCGGCGCTCCAGATCTCCCCCGCCGCGAGCAGCCCAGGCACTGACGCCAGCGGCACCCACTCCACCCGCGCCGCCTCGGCCGGGTCAGTGGGCTCCCCGATGCGCCGCGGCTCGCGGCCCACGTAGACGTGGTGCTCGGCGTCGACCGTGCCCGGCATCGGCTGGAAGCTGACCAGGTGCTCCATCCGTCCGGCGCGATAGCCGGTCTCCTCGGCGAGCTCCCTGTTCGCCGCGGCCGCCGGCTCCTCGCCGTCGTCCACCAGCCCGCCAGGCAGTTCCCATCCCCAGCGGTCAGGCACGAACCGGTGCCGCCACAGCATCAGCACCCGCTCCTCGCCATCGAGCAGCGCCAGCACGGCCGCCTTGCGCAGTCGCACCACGTGATGCCAGTACCTGTCGCCGCCGGGCGGCTCGACGTCCACCTGCCCGAGCCAGACCCACGGGCTGTCATAGATCGCCCGCTCCCCGTGCGCCTGCCAGAATCCGCTCGTCACGCCACCGACGCTAGCAGGCGATATTGCCAATCGGATTTGACGGATTTGCCGGGACACGGTTAGCGTCGGTAACGGGTTGGCGCGCCGTCGAAGGGAGCCGGTCATGCCGGAAACCAGCGAAGTGCACCTCGCGGTCGCGCTGGACGGGGCCGGCTGGCACCCCGCCGCCTGGCGCGCGGCCTGCGCACGGGCCGCCGACCTGTTCACCGCCGGGTACTGGACGGACCTGGCCCGCGAGGCCGAGGCCGGCGAGCTCGACTTCCTCACCATCGAGGACTCCCTCGGCCTTCAGCGCCCCAGGCGCTGCGATCCCCGCGTCGGGGATTGCAGCGATCACGTGCGCGGCCGGCTGGACGCGGTGCTGACCGCCGCCCGGATCGCCCCGCTCACCACGCACATCGGCCTGGTCCCCACCGCGGTCACCACGCACACAGAGCCGTTTCACCTCTCCACCGCCATCGCCACCCTGGACTACGTGAGCGAGGGCCGGGCAGGCTGGCGGCCCCGGATCGCGCCGTCGCCCGCGGAGGCGGGGCACTTCGGCCGCCGTGAGTTCCCGCCGCTGACCGTGGGGAACGTCACCGATCCCGACATCGCCGCGCACCTGAGCGACCTGTTCGACGAAGCCGCCGACGCCGTCGAGGTCGTGCGGCGGCTGTGGGACTCCTGGGAGGACGACGCGGCGATCCGCGACGTGCCAACCGGCCGGTTCGTCGACCGCGACAAGCTGCACTACATCGACTTCGACGGCCGCTGGTTCAGCGTCCGCGGCCCGTCCATCACGCCGCGCCCGCCGCAGGGCCAGCCCGTCGTCGCCTCGCTCGCGCACGGCGACGTCCCGTACCGTTTCGCCGCCCGCGCGTCTGACGTCGTGTTCGTCACCCCGGCGAGTGCGGAGCAGGCCGTGCAGATCGTGGCCGCGGTCCGCACTGCCGAGAATTATCCAGAACGTCCCCGCCCGTCTCTCCTTGTCTACGCCGACCTTGCAGTGTTCATCGACGAGGCCCCGGGCGCCGCGGCGGCGCGCAAGCGGCGGCTCGACGACCTGGACGGCGCGGAGTTCACGACCGACTGCGCGATCTTCGCTGGCACGCCCGCTGAGCTGGCTGACCTGCTGCTCGGCTGGCGTGAGGCGGGGCTCGACGGGTTCCGGCTCCGTCCCGGGGCGCTGCCGCACGACCTGCAGCAGATCACCCGGGCGCTCGTCCCCGAACTGCGCCGCCGCGGCGCGTTCCGCGCCGGCTACGCGGAACGCACGCTCCGCGAGCGGCTCGGCCTCCCCCGCCCTGCCAGCCGCTACCAGATTGGCGCCGCATGACCAAGCAGGTGATACTCGGGGCGCACTTCCCCGGGGTCAACAACCACACCGTGTGGACCGACCCGGCGGCGGGCAGCCAGATCGCGTTCTCCTCGTTCGCGCACCTGGCGCGGACGGCCGAGGCGGGCTTGTTCGACTTCTTCTTCCTGGCCGAAGGGCTGCGGCTGCGCGAGCAGCGCGGCAAGATCCACGACCTGGACGTGGTCGGGCGGCCGAACACGATGACCGTGCTCGCCGCGGTCGCGGCGGTGACCGAGCACCTCGGGCTGGCCGGCACGATCCAGGCGACGTACAACGAGCCCTATGAGATCGCGCGGCAGTTCGGCACGCTGGACCACTTGTCTGGCGGGCGAGCCGCGTGGAACGTGGTCACCTCCCCCGACGCGTTCACCGGGGAGAACTTCCGCCGCGGCGGCTATCTGGACCGGGGCGACCGGTACGTGCGCGCCGCCGAGTTCGTGCAGGCGTGCCGGGAGCTGTGGGAGTCCTGGGGCAGCGACGCGATCGCGGCCGATCCCGCTCGCGGGGAGTTCGTGCGTCCTGGAGCCGGGCGAGGACGTTTCGACTATCGGACTGAGAACTTCGGGATCAGCGGACACTTCACCGTGCCGCGGTCACCACAAGTTCACCCCGTGATCTTGCAGGCGGGCGACTCGGACGGGGGGCGGGAGTTCGCGGCGCACAGCGCGGATGGGATCTTCACCAGGCACTCGACGTACGACGCGGGGCGCGCGTTCTACGCCGACGTGAAGGCGCGGCTGGCGCGGTACGGGCGGTCGCCCGAGTCGTTGAAGGTGCTGCCCGGCGCGAGCTTCGTGCTCGGCGACACCGCGGCCGAAGCCGAGGAGCGGGGGCGTTACATCCGGCGCCAGCAGGTCAGCCCGCAGACCGCGATCCTCATGCTCGAGCAGGTGTGGAACGCGGACCTGTCGTCGTTCGACGCCGACGGGCCGCTGCCGCCGTTCGACCCCGACCCCGAGGCGCCGTCGATCATCCAGGGGCGCGCCCGGATGTACGACGACCCGGTAGCGGTCGCGCGCAAGTGGCGGGCGCTCGCCGAGGAGAAGAACCTGTCCATCCGGGATCTGATCATCGAGGTGACCGGGCGGCAGACGTTCACCGGGACGCCGGCCTCGGTGGCGGCGGAGATCAACCGCAGCGTGCAGGACGACGCCTGCGACGGGTTCATCCTGGTGCCGCACCTCATCCCGGCCGGGCTTGACGAGTTCGTCGCGACGGTGGTGCCGCTGCTGCAGGAACGCGGGGTGTTCCGGACGTCGTACGCCGCTGGGGTGACCCTGCGGGACCGCCTCGGGCTCGGGCCAGCGCGGCCGGGCGCCGCGTGGGCCGCGGCTCGAAGGGAGCACGTCGATGCCTGACTCCGAGCGGCCGGTGCCGCTGTCGATCCTCGACCTCGCCCCCGTGGTGGAGGGGTCCACGCCGGCTGAGGCGCTGCGTCACACGCTGGACCTCGCCCGGCGGGCCGAAGACCTCGGGTACCTGCGGTACTGGGTCGCCGAGCATCATTTTGCCCCCGGGGTGGCGTCGTCGTCGCCGGCGGTGCTGATCGCGGCGATCGCTTCGGTGACGTCGCGGATCCGGGTCGGCGCGGGTGCGGTGCAGCTCGGGCACCAGACCGCGGCCGCGGTGGCGGAGGCGTTCGGGATGCTGTCCTGGCTGTACCCAGGGCGGATCGACCTTGGCCTCGGCCGGTCCGGGCAGAAGCGCGAGGAGGCCGCGCGCGAGGGCGCGGCTCCTCCGCCGGCATCGGCGCCACCGCGGACGGTGCACGGGCTGCTCATTCCCGGGCGCTTCTCGATCGCCCAGCTGGCCAGGTCGCCGCGGTTCGCGCTGCAGGGCGAGTTGCTGCAGCAGCCGGGGGCGCGGACGCCCGACTTCGGCGAGCAGGTGACCGACATCCTCGCGTTCCTCGGCGGGACGTATGTGTCGCCTGGTGGCCTTTCTGCTGAGGCGGTGCCGGGGACCGGGGCCGACGCGCAGGTGTGGATCCTGGGTTCGAGTGCGGGGCAGTCCGCCCGGGTGGCCGGCGCGCTCGGGCGGCCGTTCGCGGCGAACTACCACGTCAGCCCGGCGACAGTGCTGGAGGCGGTGGAGGCGTACCGGGCCACGTTCCGGCCGTCGGCGGTGCTGGCGGCGCCGCATGTGCAGGTGTCCGCGGACGTGGTCGTGGCGCCGACTGATGCCGAGGCGCGGGAGCTAGCTCTGGGCTATGGGCTGTGGGTGCGGTCGATCCGTTCCGGCGCCGGGGCGATGCTGTTCCCGTCGCCGGCGTCCGTGGCAGCGTATCCGTGGACGGACGAGGACCGGGCGCTGGTCGCGGACCGGGTCGATACGCAATTCGCCGGGTCGCCGGCGACGGTGGCCAAGCACCTGCGGGTGCTGCAAGACGCCACAGGTGCTGATGAGCTGCTCGTGACCACGATTACGCACTCGCATGAGGACCGGGTGCGGTCGTTCGAGCTGCTGGCTCGCGAATGGGGGCAGGCCTGACCCGTTTCCGATGATGATGGGCCGTTAGGCACCCCAGAGGGTGCACAATGACCCATCGTCATTGCGAAGCGGATTGCTTCTTGCTGTTATCAGCCTGAGGGTGGTACGGCCTTCAGGTGGCGGCCAGACCGGGTTGCCGACCTTGACTGGCGGGAGTGCTGGTGCGGGACGGGGCGGCCGTTCTCGCCGGCGCCACCGCTGCGCGGAGCCGGGCTCGGGCTCGCCGCGTCATCACGCGGGCCGGACGAGGTGGCCTGGTCCGCGTCGATGCCGCGTTCGTACAGGCTGCGCTTGCGGTCGCGGCGCTTGTTGACGGCGCCCCAGTCCAGGGCGTTCTTGCCGATCACGTAGTCGATGGCCGCGCGTAGGTCGCCGAGCTCCTCCTGCAGCGCCTCGCGCTGGACAGCCGCGTCCTGAGCTGTATCGTTACCGGTGCCGATGATCGTGCACGCGACCTTGGCGACCTGCGCGGCGTCGGCGGCGAGCTTGGACAGCCCAGGCCAGGTGTCGCTGCCAATCCCGTACGGGACCGGCTGGTCGCTGGCCATCAGCTGCTCCGTTCGCGCGGACGGGCTGGCGCCGGAAAGTGCCAGTTGCGTGACAAATACTGCTGCAATTTGCACGCGGAAACATCCGTCAACTGACGTATATCCAATCATTTACCTGGGGATTTGCCGGCGCGCGGGCGGGGTTGGGCGGGTTCGTCCGGGGTAGCTCGTGCTGAATGAGCGCCGCCGCTAACGCCCTCGAGGGCTCGCCGTTCGCCCTGGCGGGCGGCGGCTCGTGGGCGACGTGGCGGCCGCGGAGGTGCCGGAGCTGTCGGTACGCAACGAGGTGACGGTGACCGAGGTGCTGCCCCGGAAGAGGTGATGCCATGATCCGCGTCGCGGCGGTGGGCGACGTCCACCTCGCCCCCGACGTCCGCGGCCTGCTCAGGCCGCACCTGGAAGACATCGGGGAGCACGCCGACGTGCTGCTGCTCGCCGGCGACCTGACGCAGCTCGGCACGGCGTTCGAGGCCGAGGTGGTCGCCGATGAGTTCGCGGACCTCGGCATCCCCGTCGTGGCCGTGCTCGGCAACCACGACTACCAGTGCGACATGCCGCACGAGATCACCGCGCTGCTGCGGGCGTCGGGGATGGCTGTGCTGGAAGGCGACGGGATCGTGCTCGACCTGCCCGGCGGGCGGCTCGGCGTCGCGGGCACCAAGGGGTTCGGCGGCGGCTTCCCCGGCCGGTCCGGCTCAGACTTCGGCGAGCCGGAGATGAAGGCGTTCGTGCGCCACTCCCGCGAACTGGCCGAGGCCATGGGCGAGGCGCTGCGCGCTCTCGACGCCAGCTACCGCGTCGCGCTCACCCACTACTCACCGGTCGCCGAGACGCTGGCCGGCGAGCCGCCGGAGATCTATCCCTTCCTCGGCAGCTACTTCCTCGCCGAGGCGGCGGACAGCGCCAACGCGGACCTGTGCGTGCACGGCCACGCGCACGCGGGGTCCGAATGCGGCACGACACCGGGCGGCGCCCCGGTACGCAACGTGGCGCTGCCGGTGCTGCAGCGCGCCTACGCCGTGTACAGCCTCGGCGAGCCAGCGTCGCTGACCACAAGCCCGCTGGTCAGGTAGCCCCGCGGGCTGATTAGCCGGGCAGGCCGAAGGCCGCTCGCAGGCCCTCCTCGACGCGGCGCATCGCCGGCGCCGTGACCGCTCCTACGTCCGCCCGCACTTCGTCGTCGTAGATCGTTTCGATGTCGTCGCAGGAGACCCAGCCCGTCATCACCTCCTCCGGTCCTAGCGGCACCATCGCCGGCCGGCCATCCCTAGGCGGTGTGGTCGTGAGCCTTGCGGCCAGCACCTGCTCGAACGCCCGGTTGCGCCTGTTGTTAGACACCACGAGAAAGAACTTGTCCGCGCCGATATGGCTGAGGTGAGCACGGTAGATGCGCCCGCGCAGCATGTCCGTCATCGCGCTGGACGACTAGTCCTCGCCAGCCCACGCCGGCCGCCGCCGCCGCGCGATCTGGCGGATCTCATCAGCCTCTCCGCTGGCGGTGCGGTCGGCGGCCGCGCTCTCGTACGCGCGCTCTTCCGCCCGCTCGCGGATGGCACGCAAGCCCGCCTCGAAGATCATGTGCAGCAGCGCGGCCTCCGCGACGCTCTCCACCACGACGCCGCCGGCTAGTTCGGAAAGCGCCTGCCGCTCGGGAGTCTCCCCGCGCAGCCGGGCCACGTCGGCGAGATCCCGCTCGGTAAGCGGGAGGCTCTTACGCGCCTTGACTGGTTCCTTGAGCCTGACGGCCATGATGACCTGCCCCTCGTTCACCGGATCTGCGGTGCATGAATAGATGCATTATATGGGGCATGGAGATGGAATGCATGTGAGGCGTTTACTGCATCAACTTGTGCTGCGGTTCAGAAGGTGATCGGTGCCTCGATGACCGTGAAGGACTGCGGCGGCAAGGTCAGCTCGACCGTGCCGCCGGTGAGGTGCTCTGATCCCTCGTCCAGATGCACCGTCGCGACGTCAGGCAGCGTGCGCGGCTCGCCGGCCCCGCCCGCGGTTACCGTCGTGATGGCGGCGGTGCCGTTGAACGCGAAATCGCGAAGCACGATCCGCGCCGGCTCGGGGGAAGGGGAGCGGTTGACGAGCGTCACGGCGATCTGGCGATTGTTAACGCTCGCAGCTACATCGACGAGAGTGAACGGACCGAGGTCCGCCACGTGGTACGGCCAGCGGCTCGCGTCCGCTGGCAGCTCCGGCTGGACCGTCTCCCCCTCGACGTGGACGTCGACCGCGACGTCGAGGGCCGCCCGCGCGTGCAGCAGCACCGGGTAGTAGATCGGCTGGACGACCGCCGTCTCTGGCGTGGCGACGATCGGGGCGATCGCGTTGACCATCTGGGCCAGGTTCGCCATCTTCACCCAGCCGCTGTTCCTGATGAAGATGTTCAGGTAGGTGGCGACCGCCAGCGCGTCATCGAACGTGTACCGCTCCGCCAGGTCGACGGTCATCACCCGGTACCAGACGTTCCACTCGTCGTAGGCGATCCGCGGCATCCGCGGCAGGGACTGCCGGTAGGCGGCCCCTTCGATCATCGCCGCCGCGGACCTGATCGCGCGCTCCGCCTGGTGCGGCTGCAGCACGTTCGTCCAGTAGTCGGCGCTGCCGGTGTAGAGGTGAATGGAGTGGTAGTCGACCAGGCCGGCCAGGCCGTCGATGACCGCCGCGTCCCACTCGGTCCAGCCGGTCTCCCCGCAGCCGATTAGGACCGCGCTGGGGTCCAGCATCCGGATCGCGCGCGCCCAGCGGGTCGCCTCGCGCACGTATTCTCCGGCCGACATGGCGCCGACCTGCCAGGAGCCGTACATCTCATTGCCCAGGGCCCAGTACTTGACCCGGTACGGCTCGGCGTGGCCGTTGTCCCGCCGGCGGGCGGCCCAGTAGGTGTTCGCGGCCGAATTGCAGTACTCGACCCAGGCCAGCGCTTCCTCGAGGGTCCCGGTGCCCATGTTCAGGCAGATGTACGGCTCGGTGCCGAGCTCGGCGCAGTAGGCGAGGAACTCGTCGGTGCCGAACCTGTTCGGCTCCTCGCCGCCCCAGGCCAGTTCGGGCCGCCGCGGCCTGGCGTCCCGCGGGCCGATGCCGTCCTGCCAGTGGTAGTTGCTCGCGAAGTTGCCGCCAGGCCAGCGCAGCGTGCCCAGCCGCACGTCGCGCAGCAGGCCGAGCACGTCCTTGCGGAACCCGCGCTCGTCGCTCAGCGGCGACCCCTCCTCGTACAGCCCCCCGTAAATGCACCGGCCCAGGTGCTCGACGAACCCGCCGAAGACCTTACGGTCGATGGCGCCGAGCGGCCGGGAGGGGTCGATGGCTATCCGGGACACGCGGTCTCCTCATCGGTCAGGCGCCGGCATCCAGACGCGCATCGCGCCGGGACCCCGGTTGTCCCACTGGAAATACGGGATGGCGACGGCAGAGCCGCCCGGCACCGCCGGGGCGGCGACCTGGACCGTGCGGCCGATGCCGTCGAGGGTGACCTGGCGCTGCGTCAGCGGCGATCCCGGGCTGACGGCCAGCTCGCCGAGCGGCACGGACTGATCGGCTTGCTCGAAGCAGTAGACGAGCGGGCCGCGCTCGATCGCCGCGCAGCCGCGCAGCGCGTCCACCCGGCGGTCCGGGTAGGCCCACCGCGGCGCCATGTCCAGGCGCAGCCTGATCGTGTCCCCGCGCAGCCACCGCCTGCGCAGGCGCAGGTAACCCTGGTGAGGAGGCACCTTCCGTTCAGAAGAATTATTCACCGTGACACCCGTGGCAGCGCTCCACGAAGGGATGCGGAGTGCCACCTCACGCTCGGCCGGGGGGGCGGCGAGGACCCGCAGCGTGACCACCCCCGACCACGGGTAGTCGGTGGCCACCTCGATGTCGAGGGCGGCGCCGCGTAGCCAGGCGGCGGCGTACTGCTGGACGCACAGCGTCTCGCCGTTCACCGTGGCGAGGTAGTGCTGGATGGACGCGAGAAGGCGCATGATGTTCGGCGGGCAGCAGGCGCAGGTGAACCACTCGCGGCGCCGGCCGGGGTCGTCTTTCTCGAAGTGATCCTCGCGGCGCTGCAGCGGGTTCACGTAGAAGAAGCGGTCGCCTTCGGCGGAGATCGCGGCGCCGAAGCCGTTGTAGAGCACGCGCTCCATGTGGTCGGCGTACGCCGGGTCGCCGGTGGCCAGCAGCAGCCGCCAGCTCCAGTGGAAGCTGGCGATCGCGGCGCAGGTCTCGTTGTAGGCGCGGTCCGGCGGCAGCTCGAACCGGTCACCGAAGCCCTCGTCCATGTGCCGGGAGCCGTTCCCGCCGGTCAGGGCCGTCTTCGCGGTGACCATGTCGGTCCAGCGGTTGATGGATGACTGCAGCAGCTCGTCGTCGTGCGTCTCGGCGGCGACGTCGGTGACGCCGGCCTCCAGATAGAGCGCGCGGACGGCGTGGCCGACCTCGGTGCCGGACTTCCTGACCGGCAGGTGGTCCTGCAGGTAGCGGCGGCCCATGCCGGAATCGCCCGCCAGGCCGTAGCCGCGCTGGTCGGTGAACTGGCTGGCCAGGTCCAGGTAGGCGCGGTTGCCCGTCTCGCGGTACAGCTCGGCGAGCGCGGTCTCGATGACCGGATGGCCGTCCAGGCCCTTGTCCC
>Ga0335073_10012527_pt1 | contig 11906 bp, 10 predicted proteins | sample Lox_Sample_22_FD_207093 | JGI IMG/M metagenome (GOLD analysis project Ga0335073, IMG submission 207093) | Soil microbial communities from Loxahatchee National Wildlife Refuge, Florida, United States - Lox_Sample_2.2 | ecosystem: Environmental > Terrestrial > Soil > Wetlands | place: USA... | reverse complement strand
TGCAAAAAGGCGTTATCGCTCTCGATACCGGCTTTCCACTCTTGACGGCCGTGGTTATAGGTATAGACACCCTTGAAGTAGCCATCGCGGAAAGAGTTGTGCTGTCCTACGTAGACAGGAGTGGATTCGGGGTTGGAATAAAAGTCGTTTGAGTTGTCGCGGACCATGCCGGAGAACTGAGCCATGGCGTTCGCAGAGAAAAGGTGTTGATAAGAGACGATGCCCATCGTCTCGATGTTGTCTGCCTTCTGGCGCTGGCCAGCTGCCTGCTGAATCAGCTCATTGGGAATGTCGTATCGCGAGAACTCATGACGGACGCTGAGGCTGAGATTGTCGCTCGGCGTGAAAGCGCGGCGGTAGCTGGCAGCAAAGTCGCCGAGCGTCCCAGTGTTGGAATAGTTCTGCGGAACCACAGGATTGAGGTAGTGGTCTGTTCGGCTACCATCCGCGCTGAAAGATACCGTGTTCTTACCCCAGCCGTATTGAGCCTTAGCGAACCCCCCTGCGGAATCGAAGCTGCCTCCGGACAGGGAAAGCTGCCCATGCCAGCCGGGTCCCGCATCCTGCTGCGTATTGACCTCGACCACGCCTCCCATCTTCCTGCCATATTCAGCAGGAATTCCGGCGGTGTAGATGCTTAGTGACTGGACGCCGTCGGCCTCGATCTCGGGTCCGAAACTTGGTGAGCGATCATCGGTCAGGGGAATGCCGTCGACAACGAACTGCGTCTGGTACTCGGAACCGCGAGGATGGAGGACAGCATTGCCCTCATACAACCATCCGGGTTGCGAATTGATCAGGTCCTGAAGAGAACGTCCTGGAATTGAACTGAGGCGGTGCTGAATAAAGGAAGAGCCAATCTGATCCACGTTGCTGGGCTGTTCCGGGTCGAGCAGGGTCTTGCTCGCCTGAACTTCAACCGTTTGCTTGATTGAGGCAATCTTCAGCTCAACCGAGTGTTCCAGGGGGATGGATGATCGAATTGCGACCGTTTCGGCGATTGGAGCGAACCCGTTTTGGTCGATACTCAAGCGGTAGATGCCATAAGGAAGCCTCGCGACATTGAGGTTCCCGTTACTATCGGTCTCAAGATCGGCGCTGTACTGGTTGGCCTGGCTGAGCACGTGAACCGCCGCACGAACGCCGTGCCCTGAAGGATCGGCAACATGGAGTCGCAATTCTCCGCTATTGCTCTGGCAGAGGGCGGGAAGAGCGCACAAAAACAAGGGGAGTAGGTACTGCTTCAACGACTTAGCCTCACAGATCTGGGTGGTTCTGCGTTGGGAACTTTGTTCTTAGCGCACGGAAGTTCAGGATTCGCACCTTCATCCTGAACATTATTCCTTTTGATCGCGTGCTGTTCAGCCTTTTTCGCCACAGACAGCCAATATTGCACTCACGACCTCTGCCCAAACTCAGAGTGGGCCTAAGGAGTGCATTGGCCTTCCATGAGAGGGCCGGGGCGTTCTGAAACATTACCATCTTCACGAGAGGTCAATGCATGAGGCAGCCGATGCGCTGCCATCTTCGACGTTACGACGACTGCCCGAGCACGGCCGCGTCGACCGCCTTGGCAATTACCGATGGATTCCAGTCGTCTCCCTCCCAGGATTTGATCAGCGTGTTGTTCGGGCCGATGAGCGAGACATCGATTGTGTGGACGATGTCACCGCCACGAGAGGCTTGATACATAACTCCGAAGCTGGTAGCCAACCGGTGCAGGTTATCCGGAGTGAGGGTGACGAACTCCCAGTGGTCGAAGCCCGACTTATTCCCGTGCAGATACTGCAGGCCATAGCGGCGCAGGACTGGAGGAGTATCGTGAGCGGGATCGAGACTGACAGTAATCAGCTGGCTGCGCTGGTAGACCTGCGGGTTCTGAGAGAGCAGATGGTCCACCCTCCCGAATAACTTGGTGATGATCGGGCAGTCTTCCGTGCACTGCGTATCGACAAATGTGACGAGGATGGCCTTGCCCCGGAACTGTGTGAGTTCCACTTCTCGGCGGTCCTCATTCACCATGGGGATTGACGGCACCAACTCGCCTTCGAGCAGCGTGTGCGGAGGCAATGCTGCTCGGGCCCGGGGATTGCTCAGTTCGGACAGGATCATGACGCCGTCGAGTTCGTGCTCGCCGCCGTCGGCGGGCAGAATCGCCTCGCCCGCGACGGTGTCGCCGGTTTGGAGGTCTCGAAAGAGGCCGGAATCGGAAATCCGGTACACGGCTGAGGTCGCAGGCATCCTCTTTGGCACGGGTGCCTGCTCAAGGGTGACCTCCTGATTCAACGGGCTCTTGCCAAGGACCACGCCCTGAACGTGATAGCGAATTGCGTTGAGGCCGGATGTATCGGCGGAGTTTCCCAACCGGCGGCAGCCGGCAGCGCAGACGAGCAGAAGGCTGCCAGCCAGGAGAGCAGTGAGGCGAGGCCGATAATTCATTTGCGATCTCCTTTCTGCGTGACGAGTCATGGAGCGGACGGGACTGGCGAACGTGGCGTTTGTGCCCCGGAGAGTCCTAGCCATCGGTTCACGGATGGTATTCGCGACAAGACGAACTTCTCCGTCAAAAGGACAACAAGCAGCGAAACAGCCATGGCGGGAAGATAGATTGCAAGGGCGACGATCGCAGCGACCAGGGTGAAGGACCATCGCGGCTTTCCGATTGGCAGTGGGGCCCCCAGAACTCCATCCGCCCGGCGCCGCCACCACATCACGATGGCGCTGATGCACATCGTGATAAGACCCAACGCAGTGGCCAGGCCGAGAAGCTGATTGGGAAGGCCGAAGAGCTGGCCCTCATGCATGGCGACGCCCGTGTCGACAATCCGATCGACCAGTGGGAGTTGCGAGAACGGCTCGCGCTTCACGATGGCTCCGCTCGCGGGATCGAGATACAGAGTGGTGCGAAGGGGCCGGTCCTGCGAGTCGGAACGTACACTCCAGGCTCCGCCGGCCTGGTCAAGGGGAGCGATACGGACGGGTGGGGCGAGGTGAAAACTCTCCGCTTCGGGAAGAAGACGATTCAGGGGATCGAAGTCTCCGGCTCTCGGCAGCGCTCCCCGGGCCGCAGGGGCAGACGGCATCTGCATCCCGGCCATGGCACTTGCATCGCTTGCCTCTCTCCGCTGGAGCGCGGAATTCTCTCCCGTGCTCCAGGCTTGGTGAACCAGGTGCGAAGCGGCAAAGGTCCGGACCGTAAGCAGATACTGACCTCCCCAGAAGCTGGCCCACGGCAAGCCGGTGAACAGGATGAAAAAGGCGTATGCGGAGATGAGAATGCCGGTTACCGCGTGAAGGTCACGCCAGAATATTCGTGAGCCACGATGCAGTCGGACATACAGAACCCCGGCGAGACGCTCGGTCTGACGAGGCCACCAGAGATAGATGCCGGTGATGAGAAGCACAACGGCCCAGGAAGCAGCCAACTCAATGATGTTCGATCCCCGGTCGCCGAGGAGGAGTTCGCCGTGAAGATAGAAAAGAACCTCCATCGGACGCCTGTCCTCGTCGCCGACCTTGAGGATATGCAGGGTAGCCGGATTGACATAGACGCGATACTCTTTCTTCCCTCTGCCGACAACCACTTGCGCCGCCGAGTTCCTGTCGCGAGGGAGTTCGAAGTAATGGAAGTTCGTTCCTGGAACGGCATGCAGGGCAGCCTCCACCTCCGCAGCGGGGGTGGCGCGAGCGCCTTGAATCGCGAGGTGGTCGTAGCGCCAGTCGAGCAGCCGTTCTATCTGCGGGCGAAAAAGATAAATGGAGCCAGTGACCGACAGCCAGAGGATGAACGGGATCGAAAACAGACCTGCGTAGAAATGCCAGCGCCAGATCGTCCGGTAGGTGATGGCGGACTGGGTCAAAAATGCACCTCCAACCGGCTGAGTGCGGTGATGGGGGAACCTGGGAAGATGACGTTGGGCGTGTTGCCCGATTCAAAATACGAGCGATCGGTCACGTTCCGGAGGTTGACGCTCAGACGGAACATCCGCGCTTCTCGGCGCTGCGGCCCGAAGGCGTAGCCTGCCATGGCGTCGAGCCGACCGTAGCCGGGCAGAACCAGGTCATCGGCCGGATCCACGAACCGATAGCTTCTGGCGATGAAGCCACCACCAAAGCTAAGCCCGCGTACTGCACCCTGTTGAACTTCGTAGACCGTCCACAGGCTTCCACCGTGACGAGGAGCATTCTGGAAGATGTTGCCGACCGGATAAATCGGATCGGCGAGAATGCGCGCTTCGTTGTAAGCGTAGGCAAAAGTCACGTCCCAACCGGGAAGAATACGGCCAGAGGTGTCCAGTTCGATGCCCTTTGAGCCGGTGGTGCCAATCTGGATGGATGCGAGAGGATTCCCAGGATTTGTGATGAGAAGATTCGATGCGCGAATCCGATAAACAGCGAGAGAGGAGGAGAGCCTGCCGTGGATCTCCGAGGTGCGAACTCCGCCCTCCCACTGCTGGCCATACTCCGAGGGGAACGGCTTACCTCCGGGGGTGAACTGCGCCGCCAATGTGGGGCTGAAACTGCGGCTCCAGCTTGTGTAAAAGGTCACCGGCTGTGCAGGCTGCCAGGTGAGCCCGACACGCGGCAGGAATGCGATGTTTCCCTGCGTCGTATGCGTACCGTACACGGTCTCGTCATACCGTTGGGTGAAGCCTTCGATACGCGCGCCGACCAGAGCCTTCAGCGATGGCAACAGTCTGACGTGATCCTGAAAGTAGCCTCCGTGTGACATCAGCTTTGTGGTGCCATCGAGCGGGAAGTAGTCAGGAGAGTTGGGATTAAAGAAATACTCCGTCAGCGTCGCCGGATCGGGCATAGTCTTGCTGAATGGGACCGGATGATAGAAGTTAATCGAGGGAGCATCGTCGAAGATTGCGTCCTGAACGACTTGGTCGCGACTGTACTCGAAACCGATCAGGACGTTGTTTTCGATTCTTCCAGCGTGAAATAGTCCCGTAAGATCGGTCTGCCAGTCGTAGAACCGCAGAGGATACGCCGCGTCCTCCGAGTACCTCGTGAGCGTTTGATTGTCGGGGAGAAGATAGCCGGTGCTGGTGTCGAGATAATCCCAGTTGGTGAGCGCAGCGCGGAATCGGCTGCGAACGATCCATTCCCGGTTGAGGCTTCTTGAGGCATCGAGAGTTCCATCTCGCTTCTGCAAGAGTGAATATTGCCATGGCTCGCCATAGAAATTCGAAATGTCGACGGGAGCCGGACGGTTCCCTAAACCAGGGATTCCGTAATCAGTTGTTGTTCTGCCGTGCAGGTACTGCAGCTGGACGCGGATAGCAGTAGCAGCATCGGGCTTCCAGGTCAGCTGCGGAGAAAGGAAATAGCGGCGATCGTGGAAGTCGTTACGGAAGTCGAATGCGTTGGCAAATTCTCCGTTGACGCGATAGAGCAGCGATGAGTTGCCAGCAAGACGGCCGGTGACGTCGAACGTGGGCCGCACAGTTCCGAAATTGTCGCCCTCCATGGAGAACTCCGTCTGCTGAACCGGCAAAGGCTCTTTTGTGATCAGATTAACCACGCCGCCAGACGCTGCGCGCCCATAGAGGACCGATGGCGGTCCCTTGAGAATTTCAATGCGTTCAACATCGGTGCTGTCGGATGGCACCATGCCATCGAACACAAAACCGTCCTCGTAATAGTTGCTGAAGACCCCAAGGGGCAACCCGCGAATCGTGAGAGCGTTGCCGACATCTCCTGCGGCGAGGACATCGCGATTGACGCCGCTGATGTTCTCGGCCGCATCGGCAAAGTGGATGTCTTGCTGGCTCTGGATGAGCGCCTGATTCGCGACCCCGATGCCCTGCGGAATTTCTCGAATCGGGATCTCCATGCCTGTGGCGGATGAAGCATAGTCGCTGTGATAAGTGCCGCTTTCGGCTGTCACTGTGACCGTCGTTCCAGGACCCGCAACCATCAGGGCAATTCGAAGTGGGGTTCCGGAAGGAGTGGGCAGTTCGACACTGGTTTCTTTGCGCTGGAAGCCTGCCCGTTCCACAGCCACGTTGTACCGGCCCAAAGCGAGATCGCGAAAGGCAAAGGTCCCGTCACCTCCAGTGGTGGTCGCCGCAATGCGGTAGGCGGCGCTATCGAGAAGGATTACGGCAGCGCTAGGGAGGACAGCGCCAGTAGCATCAGTGACAACACCTTGCAGTGACACTCTCTGAACGGATTGCGAGCGTGCGGCAGGAATCGCAATGCAGCAAAACAATACGAAGCCTATCGTCCATCGGAACATCCCTGACCTCCTTGGTCGAGCTGGGCAAAGGATCGCCGTGATCGGATTACATCCCTGAATCGGAGACAGCTCCGCGCGGAAGGTGTGCACGACCGATCAGCAGCCGCTTTCACTGACGGGACACGACCGTGACCCCTCGGGGCCGAGGGGAAGAAATCACCGAAGGGATGAGATGAACGGGATCGTTAGCTTTGTTCCGAGAGGGGAGGGCCTCGCCCGGCATGCGTGCGAAGAGGCGCGGAGGGATCCGCGACTTGCCGGAGCACGGGGATTTGCCACCCGACCACCACCGCCGCCAGATCGGAGACGGCGGAGATGACGACAGCATGCGATGGCATCAAGATCGCGACTGTGGGACCGGGATAGTTCGGGCAGGTTAGCGGCGCAGAGAATGCGGGATTGGGATCAGGAATCCGCGCCATTGCGGCCATCTGCATGGCCATGGCGCAGTGGTGAGCACCGTGTCGTCGACAGCATAACGGCAGACCAGCGTCCTCGCTGCCGTCGACCATCGCCGATAGCGGCCCAAGCCCGAACAGCAGGATCAGGAAGATGGAGAAGCCGCGCCGCATTGATCTAATGGTATACGAGGAGTCCAGGGATTATTTGCGTGTGAGCAAGTTCTGTGTAGGATAGCCTCCAACAGGCCCTCGGTGGATCTGTCCTTCCGCGTCGATCGTCATCTGGGTTACGCAACATAGATTCGGCCTCAGGCATCGGCCAAATTCCATTTGGCACCGTTCAACTGATCTTCACTCAGGAGTCGACGTTAGGATCCTGATTGAGTCCGTGCTGAACGGGTGCTCTTTGCCAACATCCCAGCGAACATAAAGGATGCAGAGCGCAAGCAGCAAAAAGAAGAGGAGAACTAGGCGCACGTTCGCGCAACGTCCACCGGATCTGCCGGAGCCGCCGCTTGCTGCCTCGATCGAAGGTAATCACACGCATCGCGCCCTCCAGATGGGCCAGATGGCGAGACCCCGGAAGATATCGCCCTATCTGGCCCTTCGAGATTGCTTGTCCAATCAAAAGTTCACCGCGATTTTCGCTGTGAGAGCGCGCGGAGTCACATAGTGAGTGCCGCTGACGCTCTCGCCGCACTTCCCATCCTGTTAAAAGGGAGTAGATCGGCTTGGAACGGCCAAACCTGCAAATGCTGCTGATGCGTGTTTGCAGTTTGGCAATGTGAGGCAGGATTTACTACTCAGCCTCGACCATGCTCTGTACTCCCGCGTCCTTGGCGCAAGAAGTCGGTGCGGCGCTTGGTGCCCAAGCTGGCGAGCAAGGTATTCGCAGCGCAGTGACGGACGCCGGATTTACGCGCTTCCGCCGTGCTGCGCAAACGCTGTTCAATCTCGTCTTTGAAGCGAGGCCATGAAGCTCCCGCTGCGATTTGAGTCACGGCAGCGTCAAGCACTGCACATTTCGAAACGTGTTTTGGCGATTCCATAAACCGGCCCACCGGCTAGAATTTTCCCGTGACCAGAGAACGTTGGGCTCAGATAGGAATCACGACTCAATTCCTTATCGTCGTCAGGACACTCGGGGAGATCTTTCGGCTTAAGCACCTCCATGGCACGAACTTCTCGACGGCAGCTGCGATGCCTTATGTCGGCGGCTCATTGATCGCCGTTTGTCTCTGCTGGGTGGGGGTGGCCTTGTACTTCTTCCGACGCTACACGCTGTCCTCCTGGATTGCGCTCGCCAGCGTAATCACTCTGCTGGTGTACAAAATTGTCGTGATCGGCTGGTAATGGCGGCTCATTTTGAAAATTCGACCGAATTCGAGGTGACCGCGCCAGGGCCAGCCAACACATTGGGGGTGATGCGCTCAAACAAAACCGCGACTAGGTCGGAAGAGGCCACTGATGGAAGCGCATTTATCTTCAGCAATCTCAAGAGGAAGCCGACCGACTCACGGACCTGGCTCTTGAATGTGTGAGTCTTCGGAAATAGCTCCAGCGAAACACGGTGCCGCAGCAATCTCGCCATGCCTGGCCTGATTTGACCGGGTACCGCGTTCGATTTGGCGTAGCCGATTTCTCAAGTGCTCATTCTTCACCAAAAGATCGCAGATGATTTCACGCTGTCTCTCGATTCTGCTGATCAACTCGCTCGTCGAGGTTTCGGGATGCGCCGTATGAGTCATAGCTACCTCCTTCGGGCTGATGCGCTCCTGCATTGTGAAGGGGCAGTGATTGCACGTGGCGCCGCCCGTTGTGAGTGGAAGAGATATTTAGAGACGGAAGGCATGCCAGCCCAGAGCCACATACCATACGTGGATTTCCGTGAGCAGAAGCCGCTCAGTCAGCCCTGCAGCTCCGGTCCCTGCAACAATCGCCGAAAGATGAAAGGTGGAGATAAAGAGAACAAGAAGCACGAAGGTGATGGGACCGGCTGACAGGAGAAAAGTCCCGTAACGGCGCCACTGAGCGATGCGCCTGAAGTACCGTGCGCTGACAGGGAAAGCGAGCAAGGGTACGACGAAAAGAAGCAGGGCCGCCACGTTATGCATTGCCAGCGAATCAGCCAAAGTGAATACCCCGGCCAGTGCCAGCCCAATTGGAGAGAGGGCGAATAGTGCTGCGCACCACTTGCACCTGGTGGTTGGTCTTTTGATTTCCATTGTTGCAAAAGCTGCGAACACCCCGACCAATGTCAGTAAGCCGCAAAGAACGAAGGCACAGTTAAAGAGTTCTGCGTGGGGTCCGACGCCGAGAGCGCTTATCGGATTGGTCACGGCTCCAGACAGGCCCCCGATTAGACCGTATTGCGTTCTCACCGTAGGCTGCAGACATCCGAGCGCGAGCCACGCGATCGCGAACAGGGCGGGTCCGGCGACGGCCCCCGTAGACGCGTACCGGATAAATGCAAGCACGCTTTGTCCTTCTCGGGTTTGTACCGCTGTTGAGTTTGTGATCATTTTCATCTCCTTTAGCCCCCCAGGTGACCGAAGCGATCGCGCACTGCCGGCAGACTGCTTCTGCTCGATCCCAAGAGCATTTAGGCATTCTGGGGCATTCGTTATGTCATTGCAAGTGATGAATGGTGATGGTATATATCACTGATATGAATCTCTCGACAATGGACCTCAACCTGTTTTCTGTGCTGGACGCGGTGCTTTCGGAACGAAGCGTGACCCGGGCAGCGAACAAGCTGAATGTGACGCAATCGGCTGTCAGTAACTCTTTAGCGCGGCTGCGTGAGATCCTGTCGGATCCCTTGGTGGTGCGGAATGGTCGCGGTTTGACGCTGACGCCGCGCGCGGAACAGTTGGCGCCCATGATTTCCGCGGGGCTGAATTGTTTCCAGAGCGCGGTGCACGGCGACGATGGGTTCGCACCGGGCGAAACCAGCCGAACCTTCACACTGGCGGCCGCGGATAGTCAGCAAGTCTGCGATGTCCCGTTCATCGCTGAACGATTTTCGCGTCAAATGCCGCATGCGTTTCTGCGCGTCGTCAGTCCCGACTTTCTGCTGAGCAGTGATGGGCTCGCAACTGGCAAGATTGATGTGTCCTTCGGGCCGGCGGTTGATGTCCAGCCGCCGCTCTACTCCGAGCATGTCTGCAAGGAGTTGGGTGTGCTGCTGGTCAAGAAGGATCATCCTCGGGTGAAGCAGCGGCGGATACGCAGAGAGTTGTTCAATTCGCTGAAGCATATTGACGTCGAGATTGCTCAGGGAAGACCTGGGACAGGTCATCAAATCGCGGAAGCAATATGGACTCGCCAGGGATTACGGCGAGACATTGCACTTTCGGTTCCGAATTTCACGGCCGCAGCGATCGCAGCGGCGCACACCGAAAACATTGCCGCGGTACCGCGCAGAACTGCGCAGGTCTTTTCCAGAATGCTTCCGCTGAAAGTTGTGGAACCTGATTTTGAATTGCCCAGCATCGATATCGCAATGTTCTGGCACGCACGAACCGATGGTGACGATGGAGCGCGCTATTTTCGGCGGCTAATCCTTGATTGCTTCAGCGAAAACAAGTACTGACCGGCATAGGAATCAATTCCACCGCTCTAGGATAGCGAGCTCAGACTAACCCGTTCATGAGCTACCGACGAGTGACCCCAGACTTGCGGACTTCTTGCGAGATGGGCAGCTCGGTAGGTGTGGATCCAAAGATGGCGCTGAGTGTGTCATCGTCTGGATTCGCCGGCAGACTCACATGAACAGATGGCCGCGTTTTCAAGACCCGGCGGACGGGAACTGTTGTATAAAGATCAGAGAATACTTCAGATCGTCCGCTGAACGGAATGGAAGTCGCAGTGGCTGGAGTTCTGGGAGTTCCTGAAATTGTTTGTACGCGATTTGTACGCAAACCGGGCAATCGTGAAATTCGGCAAATTTCGGGCATTCTCAGTATCAGTAACTTGAGTGTTTTCAGTGTTTACGGCGGGTTCGACTCCCGCCGCCTCCACCAAACTTCGCCCAAAGGGCGAAGTTTGTCCCGCCGAAGCCCTGGCGAAGGCGCACTCGACTCCCGAAGCGAAGTTTGTCCCTCGATTCGCGAAACACTCCTAACAGGCAACCTCTTCAGTTCCGCATTGCGGCAACGGGGCATAGAGCCGCCGGATCAGCTCCATCGGGTCAAAAGGCTTGGCAAGAATCTCGAAATTATGGCCACGGGAGCGCGCTTCGGCCAGCAGGTCCGTCGTGAGCGCATTACCCGAAAACAAAATGACCCGCGTGTCGGGGCGGACTTCACGGATCCTGATCGCGGCATCGATGCCACTCAGCGCGTTCATCACCACGTCAGACACCACCCAGTCAGGCTCGACATTGTAGGCAACATCGATCGCCTCTTCCCCGCTGCGGGCAGTGAACACGGTGAACCCGTATCCTCTTAGAATGGCTGCCAGAGTGACGAGTATTCCATGCTCGTCATCGACGACCAGAACGGTAGGCAAAGGTTTCGCTGGCATAATATCCACCTTTGAAAGAAATCGACTGAGATTGTGCTCTTCGATGTGGGCGCCCTCAGATCAGTTGTATAAACATAAGTTGTATATACCTAAGTTGCAGAAAGACGACAGTAACCTATAACTCCCACTTATCCCATCGAGGAACTATGGTCTCCATCAGCTTCGAATATCAGGGCGATCTCCATTGCCAGGCTGTCCACGGCCCGTCCACCACCGCACTCTCCACCGACGCGCCCAAAGACAATCACGGTCGCGGTGAGTCTTTCTCTCCCACCGATCTGGTCGCCACCGCCCTCGGTACCTGCATGCTTACCACCATGGGTATCCTCGCCCGCACCCTCAATGTCGATCTCGCCGGCGCCACCGCCACCGTCGAAAAGGAAATGGTCAGCAGCCCATTCAGGATGATCCAACAGCTGACCGTCAGAATCCACGTCCCCCACGCGGTCGGCCCGGACAACCAGACGAAGCTCGAACGAGCCGCACTCACCTGTCCCGTCGCAAAGACCCTCAACCCGGACGTTCAAATCCCCACTGAATTCACCTGGGGATAACACCGGACGCCGCGCAACCGCGCCATCCCAAGGCCGTACCCTGCACCCTGCGACCTGTGACCTGTGACCTGTGACCTGTGAAGGGTTGTACCCCCTTTGCGGGTTAACTCTTCCCCTTTCGTGTACTGTTTGCGCTCCCTGCCCGCGCGCGACCATGAAGTCACTGCCGCGTAGTGT
>Ga0335073_10012525_pt1 | contig 11907 bp, 16 predicted proteins | sample Lox_Sample_22_FD_207093 | JGI IMG/M metagenome (GOLD analysis project Ga0335073, IMG submission 207093) | Soil microbial communities from Loxahatchee National Wildlife Refuge, Florida, United States - Lox_Sample_2.2 | ecosystem: Environmental > Terrestrial > Soil > Wetlands | place: USA... | reverse complement strand
CGATTTTCGGAATTCCGCCCCAACAACTTTATCCCCCATAAAGACCATCAACACTACAGTCAGAAGATTCTTGAGGGCGCTCCCTAGACATATTTGATGTGCTGAATCCAGCTGTGGCCTATGTTTGTCCACATGACCACTGGTTGTCCTTCCGCCATTGAAAACATTCTCCCACTTTTCCAATTTTCGGAATTCCGCCCCAACAAGTTTATCCCGCAGAAAGACCATCACCAACTACTGTCAGAATTTCGTGAGGGTGGCTCTTTAGACCTATTCGACGCGCTGAATCCAGCTGTGGCCTCCATTTGTTGATACGACCACTGCTTGTGGCTCCACCATTGAAAACATTCTCCCGGGTCCGATGTTCAGAATTCCGCCAAGCAAACTTCACAAACCTCGGACCCGGAATTTAAAGACGGTAGACATATCACGTGGGCTGGCCACATGAAATTCATGTGACAAAACTTTTTTGCGGAGGAACTTTCTCGATGATGAAGAAGAATTTGAAGATGGCGATTGAATTGGCAGGATGGGGTGCATATCAGCTTTCAATCGAGAGTTTGTCCGGGGTTAATTGGTTGGGTGGTGGTGGAGGAATTTGCGGGAATGATGTACTTTTTCGGTTTGAACCACTACATTATTGTAATAGATAGATGTCCTGTCGATCATGAAGACCATGACCAGTCATGACCACGTTTAACAGACCGTGAAGGAGAAGGGTGCCGGAGTATGGGTGGGAATTTGTCCACGATCACGCCGTCGTCAACGACTGCGGCAGTTGACTCGTATGTCGCTGAACTCGGGGATGTCCAATATGAAAAGAGGTACCAGCCTTGCTCAATGTTACTGATTTGACCATCAGCTTGAACTCCGCGCGCTTCCTCAAGACGATTCGGGGAAAGTCCCAGTTTGGGCATGTCGTCGTCAAGATCTTTGTCAAGCCAAGCATGAGCGTCTCCGTGGCGAAATGGGTGCGACAACTCGGAGGTGCCCTTTCAAACAGCAATGTTTAACGTGTTCTAGAGGAGAGAGACGCATTGGTTGAAGTTCCGAATGCTTTCCCATATATTCGCTGCATAGAGACAGAGAAGGCAGGCTATTTGATCCGCCAACATCTATACGGAAGTCTTTACGATAGAATCAGGTACAAATCACAATGTTATGGAATTGCATTTCTGACGCCAACAGTACTCGTCCCTTTTTAGAATCTATAGAGAAGCGTTGGATTACTTTTCAACTGCTCTGCGGCCTACGAGATTGTCATGCCAAAGGCGTACGTCCGAACTGTCTTCATCTGAACTCACATGGTCAAGATTCATCACGGAGATATAAAGACCGAAAACGTTCTCGTCACTTCATGGAATTGGGCATACCTCACCGACTTTGCGTGTTTCAAACCCACGTATCTCCCAGAGGACAACCCTGCCGACTTTTCATTCTTTTTCGACACGTCTCTGCGGCGCGTGTGTTATGTCGCTCCAGAGAGATTTCTGTCTAGCGGAGATACAAAGGTCGGTGCTGTAACGGATGCGATGGATGTATTTTCTTTGGGATGTGTGATTGCAGAGTTGTTCCTGGAAGGTACACCTTTGTTCTCACTCAGCCAAATGTTCAAATATCGCAAGGGAGAATACGACCCTTTCCGGTTATACGTCGATAAAATTGAGGATAATGAAATCAAGGTAGCGCACCTTTCCTCTGTGTTTTTGATTGACGGAAAGTCGCTTGTACGTCATATGATCGCCCTCGATCCTGCAGAACGCTATGCCGCTGAGAAATACCTGCAAGAATGGCAACTCTCGTCGTATCTTCACTGCTAACGAGAAGGAAAGACAAAGCGTTCCCTGATTATTTTACAAGTTTCCTCCATCAATACATTTTTTCAATTACAGATGGAAACATCGGAGCTCGTTCTACGGCGTTACCGGCCTCAGAACGCACTACCGAAGGCGATGAACGTATTTCTCGAATCTACCATGATTTCGACAAAATCGCCTTCTTCCTCGGCTTTATCACGGACGACGAATCTCAATCATCGCAAGCCAATTCCACGAGTAGTAAGTCTTCGAACAAGCCGTTTCCGGTGCAAATTGATCTGCCAAATTATTTTCGTGTTAGACAAGCTCTCCACAACGAACCGATTTCTTCAAAAGATGGGGCTTTGATCTTTTTGTCGCTTATCGTATCGACAATTAGAAGCACAGCCCATCCGCATGTGAAAGTGGAAGCATGCGATATTTTACTTGCCTTGAGTGAACGAATCTCAGATGAGTCCAAATTGGACCGCGTGTTGCCGTATCTCATTACTCTTCTCAACGATGAAGTTGCCATAGTCAGAGCGTCTGCCCTTCGGACATTGACTCAGCTGGTATCTCTTTCTGTTTTTGGATATACAATAACGGCTAGCTCTCCACCATTCGAACTCTCACTGCTGTCAATGCGTTCTTCTTCTACGAATATGTCTTTCCAAAACTAAACAAATTTCCATCTGATAAAGATGTATTCGTTCGATGTATGTATGCTTGCTGTATATCACTGCTTGCTACATCTGCGTCACGCTTCCTCGACATTGCACAAGCTCTCCGTGCAAACGGTTCGCTCTCCTATACGGACGAAGAAACGGAAAATACATTCAATGAAGGAGTTTACGATGCTCTATACGATTCAGGACGACAAGAATTGCTTACTGCATTCCAGGATCATGTCGTCGCCCTTCTTGCGGATCCAGAATCGTCCGTTCGACGAGCATTATTGGGGAGTATCACGAGTCTCTGTGTCTTTTTTGGAAGACAAAGATCCAATGATTTTCTGCTCAGTCATCTGATCACGTATCTCAACGATCGGGACTGGATGTTGCGGTGCGCGTTTTTTGAGAGTATCGTTGGAGTCGCAACATTTGTTGGCGGGCCAAGTTTAGAGGTGTATATATTACCTTTACTCACACAGGCCATCACCGGTAACATCCTGAAACAATCAAACTAATTTGTTATTGAAGATCCGGAGGAGTTTGTAACGGAAAAAGTCTTCAATGCGTTGGCGAGTCTCACGGAACTTGGACTATTCCAGAAAACCAGCGTCTTGGATCTCTCAAAAACAATCGTCAGACTTACTGTCCATCCAAATATATGGGTAGCGAATGGGGCAGTCAGTTTTCTCACTACTGCGGCAAAATCAATAGGCCTCGTTGACGCACAATCACTACTTTACCCAATTATTCGGCAATATCTGCTCTGCGATATCACCAGCATCACCGAACAAAAGTTACTAGACTTTAAACAGAAACCTGTATAAGAATTCGAGGTCGACTCTGATTTTAGATCCCTCGAATGGTATATGATGCTGCTCTGAACTGGGCTACCAAAGCTGAACGCACAAATTACTGGAAAGCCACGAAAGAGCAAACCAACGCTGGGGCGCCACCATCAAGTCCGATTCGATCTAGCAGGTTGACCGGCTCTACCAGTCCACGCGTCTCGACGTCAAGACCCAATGATGTCGAGAAGTTTTCACGGACAGAAGAGTACAAGATTCTCTGGAAATCCACTGATTTGTTAGGGACGACCAATGGCTTACGAAGCTGCGTGGTCTTGGAATGACATCTGAGGATGAATGGAAACTCGCTAATCTCCGACCGCATATTTGGAAAGTATCTCAGTTGATGGCAAAGTAATATGCGCCAATAGAGTTTTGTTGACGAGCAGTGCTCGAGGAAAACGGGAAGACAAGCCGACTGCGATCATTCATGGAAATGCTATCGATCTCAATACGCTGGATATCAAGCCAACAAACATCTTCTTCAGTTCGGGAAATGGGGATTTAACGCCGACTTCTATTGGTGAGGTTGAATCGTTACTCAGCTGATTCCAGGTCCTTGACAATCATCGAGATAAAGAATCCTCTGTTCGGGGAATCAAGGGGTCGGTGCTCTAATTTAAGGACGGAAATTGCGCTGTACGTTAACTCGACATATGCAATTGCAGTGCTCGAAGTTTGAAGCCGGTTACAAAGACTCTCAAATTGGGAGTGTTTAAATGGACGCAACCATGGAGCTGCGGGAGTGGCCCGATCGACTTGTCGATAATCTGCAGATGTCAGTATCCGATAATTAGTCTGTATCCATGCTTCATGGAAAGGTCGGAAGCATTGCCTGTCGGGAAATTGTGTAGAACTAGTGAGATAGAGTATCAGAGTTAATGATCTTTTGGAAGGGACGCTCTGTTCCATGCGGCAGGAGATTTGCTGCCGATCCACAAATTCAAGTGGACCAGAAGCCACCGCCAAAACCATGGGTGACATTAACTTTGAGGCAAACGAAGACCCTCTGAAAGACCTCGGTTCTCGCAAAGTCCATGAAGATGAAGAAGACGAAGAAGGTGCGGGTGTAGACTACCGTCGACTCTTTAAGGGGTACTTCCAAAACCTATACCTCCCCGACTAACCTACACCGTAGGAAAGATAAGAAAAAGTTCCAAAAGATCCCAAAGCGAGGAGAAAAGGACTTTGAGCCTGATGGAACGAGAAAACAGCAGAATACACTGCAGGAGGGGAGAGACGCAATGTATTCAGCTCTCTCTTTCGATGCCGGATTGTACGACCCCTTCTCTTGCGTGAATGTGACTTATTTTTATAGAAAGCATGGAGCCTCGTGCGGAGTATGGATTGAAGAGTATGAAATGGCACACATTCCGAGGGATCTGTGTACTGGTACGTGGTTTCAACATATTGGGGTCGGTGGACCGACTGGACATTGGCTTCTTCCCGAAGAGACGTTATTGATGGTTTCCGCTGGGAGAATGGAGTTACTTGACGAGAATGGATTCAAGATGGGTCTTTTGGGCACCTGGGGTGCCTGTATCCAAGCTGCCGGTGGAGTAAACACATATTTGGTTAAGTTCGCATATCCAACACTCTAATTTTAGATCTATTCTCAGTTACGAAGGGCGGGATATCATGTTTTCCGAAGGGGTTTTTTGAAGAGAAGTGCGCCAGCTCCAGCAATCGAAGAAGCGCAACCGGCTCCTCTCAAACGAGACTTTTCATTTCGACGACTAATGTCCGATATCTATGCTACCTTCTGGATTATTTGGGCAACCATTTTGACGTTTCCATTGTTGTCATACATGCGTTCATGGCTAGTCGCGAGATCTCATCGACCATACGATCGGATATATGCCGCGCTACCACCGATTCCAACTTTCTCAGCATACTCCTCTGAAATTTCTCACCCTCTGACAGTCGCCTTTGAAGTCTGGCGTCCCAATCCGCAATGGAAACGGAGAGCACCTGGACCACCGGATTTCCATATTTGCGTTGTCGACGGACGTGAAGAATTTCCCTCCCTGGCCCATCTTGAACAACTCTACAATTCTGTTGCTCACAAGGATCCCGTAAGAGGGAAAGGAGGAGGAAAAGTTGTTCTTGCGGTTGTCGATAATGGTGTTTCCAATTACATGACATTGGGTGATGGTCTGTTCCATAGCATAGAGCAAATTTAGCGAAGATACCTCGATCGCGGGTAATGCATTACATTCTGTTAGTCTAATGCTATGCGCCCTTCCATTTCAAATAAGCATCATGCAATTTCTTCTGGGCATCCCGTTCCTTGAGCAACTTCTTTGTTTTCGACTTGTTAAGTTCTGCTCCCTCTGCATCATGCGTTGGAAACCCCTACGTTAGTCCGACATCTCAAAATGCTCTACCTCGTCATCCCACTGGGAATATTCTTTGGTACGAAACATTTCAGCCGGAGAAACCTTGCCCTTCTCGAGTTTCTCTCGGGCTTTGCGTTCCTCTTCCTCCTTCCGCTTTTGTTTTTCGGCCGCTTTTCGTTCCGCGATTGCTGATTCTGCACCTCGTATTCGGTCTCGTTCCACGACAAGGCGAGAGGCATCAGCGAAGCGAATTGTCGCGAGTCCAAACTCTGTATCGTCGATGCTGACTCCCAACTCCAGCATCGTCTCGTCTCGGAACCGATCAGATTCTTTCAAGTAATCTGTAAATTGAGCCTTTGCAGTAGTGAGGTTTGAGATTGAGGTCGTGAAGTCTTTGATTCCTCTCAGATACGGGGCGAAGGCAGGGTCGTGGGATTGAAGGAGTGTATCGAGTTGATGACTCAACGTATCGAATTCGTCGAGAGGGGATTTGGAGATTGCTTTTGCTCGGACTGTATCGCGGTATCGGACTGCCTTTCTGATTTGCGAGTAGACTGGGTCGCGATCTTCTGCCCAGCCTAACCGGCCTTCAACGGTGGAGGGGTCAAATCCGAATACGGCCAAAAGTCGCGTAATCCATTTCGTTGCTTTGAGGAGAATGGGATAGGTTGACGAGATGTTGGCGACTTTGAATTCCTTGTTCAAATCGTTGATGAGATCCATGACCTTGCCTAACGCGGCGCGAGAATTAAAATTATCGGCCAATGCCTCGTGGACGTCTTCCCTCGTTATACGAAATCTAATTATTAATCAAACGAAGAGAAATGGGAAAACTTTTCGATGAGGTTCATAGCGACGGGGCTGTCTTCCGAATTCGCCTCTTGAATCTCACCAGCAGAAACCTTCTCCAAGATCAATTCCGCTTTGGAGAACCACACGGAGATCTTATCCTCAACACTCTTCATCTCCTCCATGACTTCGTCCTTGAAATCCATTGGTCCATCCCACGCAGTGGTCAAGAAGGCCAGCCGTAACTGCCGCGCCGTGTATTTCCCCAAAGCCTCTCGAATGGTGATAAAGTTCTTCAAACTCTTGCTCATTTTCTGTCCTTCAATCGATAAATGACCCGTATGCAGGAAATAGTTGACCCATTGCTGACAATCGTGATATGCTTCCGACTGAGCAAGTTCATTATCATGATGTGGAAAAGCTAAATCAATCCCCCCAGAATGGATATCCATATTCGCTCCAAATGCCATTGAAGCCATCACCGAACATTCAATATGCCACCCCGGTCGACCCTAACAATCAAAACCCGACACTCATATTTTTTTTTTTTTACCTCGCCCCAGGAACTTGGCCATCGAGGTTCGCCGGGTTTACTGCTCTTCCATAGTGCAAAGTCGACGTTACTTTTCTTGCCGGCACCGACGGTCAGACTTCCTTCTCCCTCTGCGAGAAGTTTCTCTGTGTCTCCGGCGTTGGGGGGTTTGAGTTTTGCGTATTGATGGCCACTGGCTTGGAAGGCACGGACGTCAAAGTATACGTCTCCTTCGGGTGTGGAGTATGCTGAACCGGATTTGATGATTTTTTCGACGAATGTGACTATTTCGGGTACTACATCGGAGACTCGAATGACTTTGGTGGGTGGAAGGACATTGAGTTGGGACATGTCGCGGTTGTAGTCTTGTTCCCAGAATGTGGTGAACTGTTTAAAGATTGAGAGTTCAGTGAACTGTTCCCCACGCTTTTTTATCAATCAAAGGAATTGATGTGTGGCTTGTTACCTCTTTGTCCAAGATGGGTAGATAGACATCTTTGACGCCTTCGAAGTACGTCGCGGGGTTTTCCTCCAAAATTGCTTTCCGCGCGAGTGTCAGGGCATTTACATACATCGTGAACTTCTCATCCTTTTTGGCTTCTGCAGTTGCATTCTTGTCAATGAAGCCGGACAAGTCGTCCTGCATGGAATATGACTCGAGAGCGTGTGCAGGAACGAGTTTTCGGGCGTAAGTTTTCCACGCTTCGATCACCTTGTCCTGAACATCCTTGATCTGTGGATTTGATTTGAGATAGTCTTTCCAGATGTAGTTCTGACGGGCACGGATGATGATCTATAGGTCAGCATATAGTATCAAGACGGAAGAGAACTTTGTCGTCAATGTCGGTGACGTTTTGAACGAAATGTACTTTATACCCAAAGTAGCCTTCGAGAATGCGACGGATAATGTCCATTGAGACATAATTTCTAGATTAGATTTCTCGAAACATATCCAATTACCTAGCATGCCCGAGATGACTTGAATCATATACCGCTAGAACTCAGTGGTGCTCACATATATAGGTTGTACTCGGTCCGCAAGAATACCATGTCACCTCATCGTCCTTTGCGGGTTTGAATGTTTCCTGGTCGTTAGTGAGACACAACACGATCGAATACTCTTTCTTTAGACAACGAGTTCTTCACTCTGAGAGGACTTTTGCCGCTTAACGCCAGTGGGCCATCTTGGAGGCCATTGGGGGCCAGATGAGAAAAGTTCCCCTGGCTTGAAGACATCCTACGCGTACGTGCGTTCACCACTCGCGGAAACGTATTATATGACGGTCCAGAGAGGACAAACTGAGGAGGAAAGCAGTGAGTCTGGATAGTCTTGAGCTTGCAGAGGTTTGATGCGGCTTGTCTGGCAACAAAGTCCCCTCTGCGCATACAATGGGACGAGTCAGAGATTCTTTCTGGACTGACAGTCCACGGTCCGCGTTTGTGTTTGTGGGCCCTGCCATGTGACGTGATATATTGGCTGTGCAATCGACCGAGCGGATCAACCATCATCCACTCCCCACCATCAAGGACACCCATACGTGTACATAGTCATCTCTATCCGCCCCACCCCTACAGCTTTGTTGCGACACATATTCTGCCAGCGACTCATCTGCAACATGAGCTTTCGCTCGGCTTGGCGCCATGCGGCAAGGACGTCTCCTTCCTCATCTCCTCACATCGCGCCTCACAAGAGCGCTACCAGCGACACGACATCAACGAGTGTGAATGGAAGACAGTCAGAGCCCACTTTAGTTGTAACCAGCTCGAGACCTTCAAGTACACACGACTTGAAGATGGATCAACCTCTCAAACCGCCAATACAAGAGACCACGACACCACCCGCTGCGACCCCGCCGTCGACCGAAACGGCCCAGGCCGAGAATGAGACTACAACAGCTGCTAAACTCGTGGAACAGGAGAGTAACCCAACAGGGACTCAGGATGGGGGATGGTTTGCTTGGTGGGGCGCCGCTAAAGGCGAATCGACTGCGACTACTGCCAAACCACAAGTGAATGAACAGGCGACTGAACAGCAACGACCCAGCAGCGCGCCTGAACCTCTGATATCCACTGAAAGTACAGTTACTATAACGGCAGCGACCCCTCCTGTACAGAAGCCAGTCCCTAGCGAGCAGACATCTCCCCCGTCGGAACCAGTTACAATCACACCTCCTCCAAAACCCTCAGAGGAGACTTCATCTGGGAGTTACCTCGCGTGGCTATGGTCTTCGCGTTCGCCTCCGAAACCCAGTTACCCAGAACCAGAAAAATCGATTTCCGAAGCGAGTAAAACTAATGGCGAAACCTCCAAACCACCTCAAACCACGGAACCTGTGGAAAACGCCAAATCGCCTTCCACGACAGATGCAGCGACGAGTATTAAAACTCCATCACCTGGGGCAGGAACTCCAGCACCGGAACAAACACCGAACACCAAATTCTCGGAACCAACCTCCGCAATGCCGAATCCGCTACTCACGACTCTCCCTCACACACGATCATCCTGGATGTCATTTTGGGCTCGTAGTGACTCGATGCCCGATCTTAAACAAAGTGCCCAAATCCCCGAGACAATGCAAGTTCCCGAAGACATCGACGCCCAAGGCCGACTTATAAAGAAGCAAAAAACACAAGACGATTCGACTCTTGACATCCCGACAACCGAAGTCAATGCACTAGTAAAACCCGCCACACCAAAACCATCTCACACGCCCTCCAATTCGACCTCTGCAATTCCTGTTAGCACACCAAGTAAAGCACCTGCATCACCGAAACCCGAAACCCCCTCAAAAACACCTAAAAAGGACCCTAAAGTTAAACTCCCACCTCCACCACCCCCTCCAAACCACGTCCTCCCAGACTTTGAAACTGTATACCCTGCAATCCCGGCAAAAGAAAGTCTATTGTCACGGGTAACAAGAGCCATTCTCCCTACAGCAGGGAGATCACCATACCACATCCTCCCAGGCGCACTACACGCGCATCCCCGTCGCTCACCCCCTCCACCTATCCGCAAAGCCGTCGCAATCGGCATCCACGGGTTCTTCCCCCTTCGCATCCTCCGTTCCGTCCTCGGTGAACCCACAGGCACAAGTGTCAAATTCGCGACCCTTGCGAGTGAAGCCATCCACCGCTTTTCTGCTCGTACATACGGTTCTCCCACGGCGGTTGAGGTTGTCAAAATTGCGCTTGAGGGGGAGGGCACCGTGGCTGCGAGGATCGATATGTTGTGGAAGAGTCTGGTGGGGAAAGAGGAATGGATGACGCATATTCGCGAGGCAGATTTGATTTTGGTGGCGTGTCATAGTCAGGGGAGTCCTGTTGGGGCGGGCATCATGGCGAGGTTGGTGGAGGAGGGGTGTGTTGGAGAGGGCAAGAGGTTGGGATTACTTTGTGTTGCGGGGATACATTTGGGGCCGGCGATTGATGTTGGACAACGGGTGGTGATAAAGGCGTATAATGCTATTGAAAGCGAGGCGGCAAGAGAACTTTACGGTACGACGGCCTTTACATCTCGTCTAATTACAGACTTTCAAAATTCGGATAGTAAGGTGTCGAGGAAATATGTTGAAGGTACGATCTCATGGTAATCTGACTAACAATGCAGCTCTTCGAACAATTTTGGCGCACGACACGAGAGTGACGTTAATTGGTTCCATCGACGACCATTTGGTCCCCATGTACTCATCGACTTTCTCAACAGCCTATCACGGATCCATTTTCCGCGCTGTGTTCCTTGACGGTCGAATACACCAACACGATTTCCTCGCCCGTCTCGTCGCGTTTGCGCTCCGTCTCCGCAACGAGGGGTGGCGAGACCATGGCGTCATGAGCGAACTCTCCTCTGCTCTAATGGGCAATTTCTACACCGGAGAAGGCCATTCTCGCGTCTACGATGAACCGGCTGTATACGAGTACTACACCTGCCATCTGCATATGAAATTGACTTGTAGTCTGGCGTTACGCAATACCTTGGAGACGACGTCTATGAGGAACATGCCCCTGCACGTTGAGAAATTCAAAGCTCGTATGAGTCCGAATCCATATTTATTACCGTGGTCCATGCGGGGAGTGCTGGAAGAAACGATACGTGGACCACTAAGTCATGAATTAGATGAGTTGAGAGAGGAATTTGCGCGATGGGATCCAAAGGGGCCAAAGTTGAAGGATCTCAAGTGGAGGATGGAGGGATGGAGTATGGCGGCGAAACCAAAGATTTAGAGGAGCATTAGTGTGGAGATTTTAGAGGACCTGGATTGGACATGTAAGCGAGCGAGGGTGTCTTTGGGCCGGGGCGTTATTGGTTTTTGTAGGTTCTTATAGCATGGGATGTATGAATTTCTCCTCTAGAGCATTTGCGGGGCATTTGCGTTAGGTCAATACCTCGACCACATTAATTCAGTTTTGATCAGACTTGATCGGAACTCACCCATCCTGTGGCCCCCACTCAACCTCGGTTGAGTGTTCTTCACAATGGGGTATCGTAAACTGCCGCGACGGATATTCGAGGCCATAGCGAGAAAAGTGCAGCCTATACCGGTGGTTCCACTGACTCGAGCCGACTTTGCAAAGGTATTCATCCCTTTTGATGACGTTCGTTAACGGGCAGGTGCACAAGCAAACAGCAGATCGACTGCGAGAAAGCCTCAATGCTCAACATCCACCATCGAATCCATTACTTCACGACCATTTTACGAATCTCGGGGTCATCTCGCACATGATTACTGACCCTTCCAATGGCGCACCGCCTCCATCCGCAGATGAACTACGCAAGCTTCATCGAGTGGAGTTGAGCTCGGCGCCGAATCCGATGACAATTTACAGCAGACTCAAAATATCAGGCGCACTCAAATCGGAGTCATGTATGGCACTTCTTTCCAATCCGAACCTCAACAACCCCGATGACATCGAACTTATTGCTACCGAAAATCAAAT